>Ga0335077_10005738_pt1 | contig 15255 bp, 9 predicted proteins | sample Lox_Sample_31_FD_207151 | JGI IMG/M metagenome (GOLD analysis project Ga0335077, IMG submission 207151) | Soil microbial communities from Loxahatchee National Wildlife Refuge, Florida, United States - Lox_Sample_3.1 | ecosystem: Environmental > Terrestrial > Soil > Wetlands | place: USA: Florida... | reverse complement strand
CGGACCCGAGCACGCCCAGCTCGTCACCCAGATCCGCGAGACCCTCCCGCCGCTGTTCGACCTGGTCACCCCGATGCCCTACGTCGAGCTGCAGAAGCTGCTCGACGAGGCCAACGCGTGGGGCATTCACGGCTACGAGAAGGGCACCTACGTCCAGGAGCTGTCCGACCCGGTCATCGACGTGATCACCGAGCAGGTCCCGGGCAAGAACTCACCCATGTCGGTGCTGCTGTTCTACCGGCTCGACGGCGCCTACTGCCAGGTCGGCGACGACGAGACGGCGTTCAGCGGCGGGCGCTCGCCCCGGTACGGCGTCTTCATCGTGGGCCTGGCCCCCGACGCCGGGCTGCTGGACGCCGACCGCGGCTGGGTCCGCGGCTTCTGGGAGGCGCTGCGCCCGCACGCCATCGGCAGCGGAGACGGCTACATCAACGGCATCACCGATTTCTCCGACGACCGGGTGCGCCAGAGCTACGGCCCGGCCAAGCACGAACGGCTGGCCAGGATCAAGGCGCAGTACGACCCGGGCAACCTGTTCCACCTCAACGCCAACATCCGGCCCGCCTGACGGCGCCCGGCACCTCCAGCATTCAGGTCCACCCCGTCGGGGACCTGCCCGGCCAGCGGCGGTTCGTGAGAACTGGCGGCGGTCATGCCGCGGCGGCACGGTTCCCCGGCGAGCATCGCAAGGGCGGGATGTTCTGGTTGAGCCTAAATGGGTTGCCTGGATCCCAGCGGTCTTTGACACTGGCCAGGCGCTCATGGGTGGCTTCGCCGTAGGCGGAGCGGATGCGGCCGGGGCGGCGAGGACCAGCCAGTTGATCAGCGCCACGCCGGCCACCCGGTCAGGGACGCCTTCGGCCAGGTGCGGATAACGCGACGTCGGCCAACTGGCAGCAGGGTGCGGGCGAGCGGGGTGTGCTCGCGGATGGACCGGGCAAAGCCGGCGTCGGCCAGGTGCCCGGCCAGGTCGGTCGGGAAGTAGCCCGGCGGCGAGCGCGTTGACCCGCGCTCCCCGCTCACCCCACCGGACCGCGAGCTGCCGGGTGAGGTTGACCACGGCGCCTTGATGGCGCTGTAGGCGGCCATCGCCCCACGGGAGGCGACGATGCCGGCCGGAATCGGCGGCGGAAATACCGTAATTCTGCGGTATCCCACGAGCTTGTGCCTGTCTTACCGTCTGGTCACTGGCGGAGCGTGTGCCGGGCCGGAACCGGCCCGGGTGCACATGAGGAGAGCGAGGCAGCAATGGCTGGCAAGGCAGTGATCAGTCTCACCACCGGCTTGGAGGATCCGGAGAAGGTGACCGTCGCGTTCCTGGTCGCGGTGGGTGCCGCCGAATCGGGTCGGCCGACCGTCATGTTCCAGGCCAAGGAAGCTGTCCGGCTGGCGCTGGACGGCGTGGCCGCGGGCGTCGCCTGTGACGGCTGCCCGGCGCTGCCCGACCTGCTGGCCCGGTATGAGAAGGCGGGCGGGCGGTACCTGGTCTGCCCGGTCTGCTTCAACGCCAAGCAGCTCGACAAGGGCAGCCTGATCACCGGTGCCGAACTGGCCGGCAGCGTCCAGTTGTGGGAGTGGATCGGCGACGGCGGCGCGACAACGTTCAGCTACTGACATCCGGGCGAGGTGGCGCCGCCGTCGGCCTCAGTGGCTTCCGCCCGGCCCGGGATTCGCCGTCCAGCCTGGGTCTGCGAGGACCGCCTTGGGCGGGGCTGGCGTCTACCGGGAAGGGCGGTGGGGTGCAGGCTGTGGTCATGAATGGGTTGCTCGTCGGGCGCGACGTCGAGTGCGCTGCGCTGCGTAGCCGCCTAGCGGTCTCGCGGGCCAAGCCAGTGCCCGTTGTTCTGGTCACCGGCGAGGCGGGGGCCGGCAAGACCACGCTGGTCGAGCATGTCCTGGCCACCACCTCCACCGTCGTCCTGCGTGGCCGGGCGGCCGCGTGGGCGTGTCCGGCCTATGAGGTGGTGGCCAGCGCGCTGCGCCCGGCTGTCCGCAGCGCCGCTGAGCCGCTCCCGGCTGTTCTGGCCCAGGTCATGCCGGAGCTGGGCGCCGTGCCGGCCGAGCCCAGCCCGGCGGCTGTGGCCGCGGCCGTTTGCTCGGTGCTGGCCGCCGCGGCAGGCGGCCGCGCCCTGACGCTGTTCCTGGATGACCTGCAGTGGGCGGATGAGGCGAGCCTGGACTTGCTGGCGGCTCTGGCCGATGCGGCATCCGGCCTGCCGGTCGCCCTGGTCGGCTGTTACCGCAGCGATGAGCTGCCCCGCGGTCATCGGCTGCGGGCCGTCCGGGCGCTGCTACGCCGGAATCACCGGCTCGCGGAGATCGAGCTCGGCCCGCTCCGCGATGACGACGTGACGCGCATGCTGACCAGGTTGTGGGGAGCGGTTCCGGAGCCGGCACTGGCCGCAGTGGTGGCCAGCCGGGCCGACGGGCTGCCGTTCGCCGTGGAGGAACTGGCCTTCGCGCTGCGCGACGGCGACCGTCTGGCCTACCGTGACGGCGCGGTCATGCTGGCCGGTGCGGGCGCTGCCCCGGTGCCCGAGGGCATCCGGGAGGCGGTGTTGCTGCGGGCGTCGCGGCTGACCGCTGAGGAACGGACACTGCTGGAGGCCGCCGCCGTGGCGGGCATCGACTTCGACGTCGACATGGTCCTGGCGGCCGCCGGCACAGGGGCATGGCCGGACGGGTTCACCGCATCCGGGCTGCTGACCGAGGCCCGCGACGGCCGGGCCGCGTTCCACCACCCGCTGACCCAGGAGGCGGCCTATGCCGACATTCCGTGGTCACGTCGCCGTCGCCTGCACCGGGCGCTGGCCAGCACGCTGGCCAGCCGCGATGCGGCGCCCGCGCTGATCGCGGTGCACCAGCTGGCCGCCAGGGATTTCGGGCTCGCCCGGCCGGCGCTGCTCGCGGCGGCCGAGGAGCATTACGCGGTGCACGCCTACCGGGACGCCGCCCGCGCGCTGCGCACCGCGCTCGAGCACTGGCCACCGGGCGAGCAGGACGACTCCCGGCTGGTGGCCATCGACCGGCTGGCCCGATGCGCGGAGATGTGCTCGGAGTACGCCGACGCAGTGATGTTGCTGCGCGAGCTCGCCGACGGGCAGGAGCGCCGCGGCGACACCCGCGCCCGGGCCGGCACCTGCCGGCGGCTGGCTCTGGCCCACGAGCTGCGCGGGCAGTGGGAATCGGCGCTGACGGCACGGGAAGCGGCTGCTGCGGCGTTCTCGGCTGCGGGCATCCCGGCTGAGGCGGCCATCGACCGGCTGGCCATCGCCGCCCACCTGCGCTCGGCGGCCAGCTTCGCCGCCGCCCTGGCTACCCTGAACGCCGCGCAGGCTGACGCCCAGGCCTGCGGACGGACCGATCTGCTGCTGCGCATCCAGGGCCTGCGCGGCAACGTGCTGGCCCGGCAGGGCCAGCATCGCGGCGGGATCGCCGCCCTGCGGCAGGCGCTGGATCAGGCGCTCGCCGAGTCGCTCCCCGACACCGCCGCCGAGCTGCAGCAGCGGCTGGCCGACGCGCTCGAGCATTCCGGCGATTACCGCGCCGCGACAGCCGCGTACGCCGCCGCCTACCAGTACTGCGATGCACACGGTGCCGATACCGTCGGGCAGCTGTGCCGAGCCTGCGCCAGCGCGGTCCTGTTCGCCCGCGGCGAGTGGGAGCGCACCGTCGGCGTCTGCGAGGACGTGCTCGCGTCGGCGGCCGCGCCGCACGCACGGGCGGTCGGCGCCGGGCTGCTCGGCCTGGTGCACGCCATGCGGGGAGCGGCCAGGCTGGCCCGCCCCCACCTGCTGGAAAGCAATCTCACCGCCACCCGGATCGAGCTCACCGCCATGGAATTGCTCTCCTCCTGGGGCCTGTGCGTCCTGGACGACGCGGCCGGCGCTCACCGCGACGCCGCCGACCGAGCCCGGCAGATACTCGCCCGCCTGGCGCGGACCCAGGAGCGGCACTACAGCGTGCCGATCCTGCAGTGGACGGCCACCTTCTTCACCGAACAGGGCCTGACCGCCGACACCAGCGCCTGCGCCGCCGCCCTATCGCAGATAGCCGAGGCCACCGCCCAACCCGAAGCGACCGCCGCCCTTGCGCACGCTCGCGGCGAGACCCTGCTGGCCGACCAGCCGGAGGCAGCAGCACACGAGCTGAACACGGCAGCCGAGATGTTCAGCCGCCTGGACTTGCCGCTGCAGACAGCGCAAGCCCAGCGCCGCGCCGCCGCCGCTGCCACCCGGCTCGGCGAGCACACCCGCGCGCGGGAACTGCTGTACGCCGCGCACGCCACCGCCGACCAACTCGGCGCCCGCCACCTGCGCGAAAGCTGCACCGCGGCGCTCGGCCAACTCGGCGACACGCCGCGCCGCTACCCACACGCGCGCCGCGTGACCGCAGGCCTCACCAGCCGCGAACTGGACGTCATGCAGCTGGTAGCCCAGGGAAACACCAGCAGGCAGGTCGGCCGCACTTTGTTCATCAGCCCGCGCACGGTAGAGATGCACGTCCACAGCAGCATGCAAAAGCTGCGGTGCCGGACCAGGGCCGAAGCAGTTCGACGGCTCACCGAACTAAAAGCATTGCCGTCGCCAGAGGGGGCCTGGCAAGAACCGAACTAGCCACGCCACCGGCCCAAGACGCCAGCCCGTAGTGGCAGGAGCGGCGGCGTAGCCACGGCTTCCACGCGCACGGCTTCTCCTGCGAGGCTACAGATCGATGCCGATTCTCGAACGGCCATTCTGATCCCGGTTCCTGACCCTGTCCGGGGCTGGCCGGGCGCGCGTCCGCAGTGGTTCCGCCAGACCGGCGATGGCGGCCGCGGAAACTGCGTTGCCACCCGGCGGGGTCGCGATGTATCGTGTCTTCGCGGGCTGGAGGTGAGCGTGGCCGGAGGCGGGCAGCCGCAGGCCGACGGCGACATGCGCGAGCGCGCCGAGACCTACCTCCGGCTGCTGGCAGAAACCGAGCTGCGCCGCGCGCTGGGCTCGCCTGCGATCCGCCGGCCCGACCTGGGGACCGCCTCGCTGCCGCTGCGCGCGGCCTACCGGGTGCTGCCGCCCGCGGCCGCTCTCGCGGCGCGGGCCGCGCGCCCCCTGGATCCGCTCGTTCGCCGCGTGCTGGCCACGCGAGAGCGTGTCCAGGGCCGGGCGCTTCCAGTGGCCAGCCCGGCTGCACGGTGGACATTCGGCGCCGTCTCGGGGCTCGCGGCGGCTGTCTCGGCGTCGGCCCGTGCCGCCGGGCGTGCGGGATGGCAGATGCGCCGGATCGTCCGGGGCCGTCAGGCGGCCGGGCGGTTTGACGGCCCTGGGCCGGCCCGGGCGGGGCTGGACCGGGTCGGCCGCCTGGCGTCGGACCTCGCCGCCGCCGAGCTGATCGACCCGGCGGCAGCCGACTCGCTCGTGGACGGGCTGGAGTCCGCGCTCGCCGCGCGGTCCCGGCTCGAGCCGCGCGGGCCGGGCTGGGCGATGCGCCGGAGGGTCGGGCAGCGGCGGGGCTCACCCCGCGGCGGGCAGGTCGTCGCGATACCGCTCGGCCGGCCCGTCACTATCCCGTCCGAGGACGGCCAGATCCAGGTCACGCTGCTCGCGCTGATCCTCGCCCCGGACCGGGCCGAGATCACCCTCACCGGACGGCTGCCCGCAGTGGCGGGCGGCAGGACGGGGCAGCTGCACCACTGGTTCGAGCGGCTGAGCGGTTCGGCGGCCGACGACCGGGGCGCCACGTACCAGGCCCATTTGACCGGCGGGTGGGACGAGTCCCGCATCGACGGCGCGCTCAGCTTCCACCCGATACCGCCAGCGCAGGTGCGCTGGCTGGACGTCAAGGTCGGCGAGAGCGATCCGGTGCGCGTTCAGCTCGCGGGAAGCCAGCCGGTCACCGCGGATTGGGCCGAAGGGCATGCCAGCCCGGTGGAGCGTCTTATCGACTCCCGGGCCGAGCGCTTGCTCAGCCAGCACTGGCTGCACGGCGCGGGCGACGTCGCCGTGGCGCCCGAGACCATCGCCGCGCTCCGTGAGGTCGGCGCGGTCGGGCCGGACAGCCCGGCGCTGCGCCGGCTCGCCGCGCAGCTGCGGCGGCTCGGATGCGACTGTCCGGTAATCCGGGACGTGCCGTCGGCGGACCCGCCCGAGTCCTGGGCCAGCGTCCTGGACAACCTGGACGCGGGCGACGGGCCGTCCGGCGTCAGCCCGCTGGCCGTGGTCTTCCCCGAGATCGACGGAACCCGCTGCGTGCTGACCGGGCTGCGCTCGGAGCCGGACTCGGCGTTGCTGCAGCTCGCCGGCTGGGGCTGGCCGGCACACGGCTGGCCGGGGTCGCCCGGCGAGACGACGTGGCCGTCGGTGTGGGCGCGCGACGACGCCGGGCGCTGGCACATCGCCGTCGGCAACGGCGGCGGCTTGGGCGGCGGCCAAGCGGACGTGACGCTCCGGCTGACCCCGCCGATCCATCCCAGGGCAAGGTTGCTGGAGATCACGCTGCTAGGCAAGTCCGGCCGGGCGACCGCGACGGTCCCGCTGGCCTGGCAGGCGGCGCCATGACCGCACCTTGGTGGGCAGCATTCGGCCCGGCCGAGGCGACCTGGCACTGCGGTGATCAGCAACACCGGCTGCGCTGGGAGGTCGGCCGGCTCACCGCCGTGGACCACCCCGAGGCCGAGGGCGAGCTGGTGCTCGCCACGCTCGGCGGCGCCCAGCCGGACTGCATCCGGCTGCTGCGCGCCTGGGGCGAGCACCGCGACAACCTCGATGTGCTCATGCTCGGCCCCCGCTCCGCAACCGACACGCTGACCGCCGATTCCTGCGATGCCGAGCGCCTCGGCATGGCGTTGCCGGGCTGGGCCGGCTACCCGCCGCTTCCCGGTTTGGCTCCCGGCGGGGCAATCCCAGGCATGCGGCTTACCTGGGGCTCGCTCTGGTTCCGCACCCTGCGCAGCTTCGCGGTGAATGCCCGCAGCCTGCCCCGCGGCACCGCCGCCCACGGGCCGGGACCCGCGGCCGCGGCGGCACGGGTGGCAAGGTTCCACACGGCGCACGCCGGCGCATCCCTATCGCACGGGCCAGGCCGGGGCCGCGCCTTCTTGCGAGGCATGGGCCAGGACGTGGACCGCGAACTCGCCCGGCGCGCCGGGCTACTCGAGCTGCTCGCGCTCGGCCCCGCCTTCCAGTTCCGGCTGTGCGCCACGGTCGCCGCCGCCTGGTCAGAACGCGATCCGCGGACGGCACGCCCCGCGCTGACCGCAGCCTTGGCCGGCCGCCTCGCCCCGGCGGTCGCCGCCTGGCTGCACATCCACCCCGACGAGGTCCGGGTGTCGCTGGCGGAGGGCTCGGGCGGGCTTCTTCGGGACGGAGATCGGTGGCGGGCGGGTATCAGGTGGGTCGCCGCCGTGTGGGGAGCTGGCCTGGCTGTGATCGACGGTCACCTGGTCGCCGATGTGACCCACGCCGAGTTCCCGAATGCCGATGTGCTGGCGCTGGAGGCGCCGGGCGGTGAGCCGGCCGCTCTGGCCGTCCGGTGCGAGAGCGCCACCGGCTCGTCGCAGCGCCCCCTATGGCGCATAATCAGACCGTGACCACCGTCTCCGGGGCGCTCGGCATCGGCCCATGGGGAACATAGGAGCGGAAAGTCACGTCGGGAGCCATCGGCCGGGCACCACGACACTCAGGTGTGCCGTGTGACCGCGGTGGCGCGCCCCCGTAGGGTGCTAGTCAGGTGAGTGCTTCCAGGCGTGCGGAGACTTCCCGGTACCGGTTCACGGGCACCAGGTGAACGCCGTCGAAGGCGCCGCTGTCGCGGAGCCGGGTGATCTGCTGGCATGCGGCCTCGACGCCGGCCATCTTGTCGGCCGCGACCTGGTCGGCGAGCCAGCCGGGGATCTCGATGTCGGGGATGGTGGCGGCCAGGCGGCGGGCCATGGCGGCGGAGGCCAGGACCATGACGCCGGCGTAGACGGGGACGTCGGCAGGGTTGGCGTCGCGCCAGCGCAGCTGGGCGTCGACGGAGTAGCTGACCTGGCTGAAGATGAAGTCTGCGGCGTGCTTCCACCAGGGCAGGGGCTTCAGACTGGCAGCGGTGCCGATCCGCCAGGGCGGGACCCCGGCGAAGGCCGCGTCGGCGGCCGTGCAGGAGCGTGCCTCCTCGATCATGGAGCGGACGGTCAGTTCGCTGGTCCGGCCGCCCGAGGCGGGCTCGTCGCCGTAGACGAACAGGAACTGGCTGACGCCGTAGGCGGCGGCGGTGAGCAGGTCGCGGCGGAAGCCGAGCAGGTTGCGGTCGCGGGAGTTGATGCAGGCGATGCTGCGGCCGCCCATGGCCTGCACCTCGTGCGCGACCGCGATGCTGGAGACGGTGGCCCGGCCGATGTGGTTGTCCGGGATCAGGAAGGTGCTGGATACGGCGGTCAGCACCCCGATCTGGTGCCGGGCATGGGTGAGGTCAGGCCGGACGGGAGGCTCGATCTCGCAGACGATCTCGAATGGGCGTGCGCTCATGGCGGCAACGCTAGGGCAGGATGCGGCCCGCAAGTGCCGGATCCCGTCATCGCGGGAAACCGGTGGCAGGATGCCTGGGAACTTCCCTCTGGCGCCGGCTACCGCGAGAAAGCGGTTCCGCAAATCGGGAAACTTGTCGGCACGTGATCGGGGCCGCTGGCGCAGGCGTTGCCGGGCGCGCTGACTGGCTGGGACAATGCTGTCGTGATGCCGCCACACTGCGATGCCTGCCGCCCGGATCTTGCCGGGGTAGAGTGGGCCGGCCAGTGTGGCTCCACTGCCGGGGCACCCGCCGCCGTGGCCGTGGCCGGTGATGGCGGCCGACGGCGAGCCGCGCCGGTCTCCCAGCGGCTGCAGGCCTGCTTCGGTGACGGCCGTTCAAGCGCGGTGCGGGCCCTGGCCCGGCCCACCGAAGCCAGCAGAGCGGAGTCCGCGGCATGAAGGAATGGGAGCCCTGGATTGGGCGCGTCACCACGAGTTCGGCATGGCTGGATCCAGGTCAGGCCAACCGCATGAGCGCCACCCTTGACCGCGACCCGCGGTTCACGGCGGGTGACGCATTGCCGCCGGCCTGGCACTGGCTCTATTTCCCCGACACCGTCCGCGCATCTGACCTTGGGACCGATGGTCATCCGCGGCTGGGCGTCACGATGCCGCCTGTCCCGCTGGCGCGGCGCATGTGGGCGGGCGGGACCTTGGTGTTCGAGGAGCCGCTGCGCCTTGGAGCGGCCGTGGAGCGCATCTCCACCATCCGGTCCATCACGCCGAAGCAGGGCCGCACGGGGCATCTGTTCTTCGTCACCGTTGAGCACGACCTGCGCACCAAGGGCACACGCAACGTGCTCGAGCACCAGACGATTGTCTATCGGGAGGAGATGTCCGCGCCGGCAGGCATTCCGGCCGCACAGCCGGCGCCGTGTGACGCCGCGTTCTCCGCCAGCTGGTCACTTGACAGCATCGCCCTGTTCCGGTACTCGGCGCTGACCTTCAACGGGCACCGGATCCACTACGACGCCGATTATTGCCGGGACGTCGAGGGATACCCCGGCCTGGTCATCCACGGCCCGCTAATCGCTACGCTCCTGCTGGATCTCGCCGTCCGTGAGGGCCGGCCGGTAAACCGGTTCACCTACCAGGCGCGGAGCCCCCTGTTCTTCCCGCACACCTTCACCGTCAACGGGCGGCCGGACGGGGCCGGCACGACCCTATGGGCCGCCAGCGACGCGGGAAACCTCGCGATGCAGGCACAGGCCGCCGCCTGACTGGTCTCCGCATTTGATCAGCAGTGCCGAGCCAAGCCGCGTTGACCCTGCCCAGCTACTGTCGCCGGTGACCGCCACCAGCCGATATGGCGGCGCGCCCCGCTTACCCGGCCCCGCGCGGCGTCTGTGAGATCACGGATGACCTCGCCCCCGCCGCAGCGGGCCGCATGCCGGAGCGCAGTCCCAGCGTCCAGGCCCCCGGGCATGTTGCCGGTTCGGTTGGTTCGCCTCGGCGTCAGCCGGTCGCACGATCTGGATTCTGCGCCGAACCCTTGCCGTGAGCGGGTCGCGCTGGCGGACATCTGGAGCGTCCGGCATGGTAGGTACAAAGCACCGCTTTGCCGGTGGCGGTGAGTGGGCCGAAGTGAGGTCGTCGTGGACCAGTTGCTGACCGGGATGCGGATCGTCGAGGGCTCCGCGTTCGTCGCCGCGCCGTTGGGCGGTATGACGCTCGCCCAGCTCGGCGCCGACGTGATCAGGTTCGACCCCATCGGCGGCGGGCTCGACGCCCGCCGCTGGCCGGTGACCGCCAACGGACGCAGCCTGTTTTGGGCGGGTCTGAACAAGGGAAAGCGTTCCATCGCCATCGACATCCGTTCACCGCGAGGGCGGGAGCTGGTTGCCGCGCTGGTTGCCGCGCCCGGACCCGATGCCGGCATCCTGCTGACCAATCTTCCCGCCAGGGGGTGGCTGTCGTACGACGCGCTCCGTGCTCAACGGTCCGACCTCGTCATGGTGACCATTGTCGGCAACCGCGACGGTTCCTCCGCCGTCGATTACACCATCAACGCGGCGACCGGCTTCCCGTGGGCCACCGGACCGATGAACACGTCCTACCCGGTCAACCATCTGCTCCCCGCATGGGACGCGATCACCGGCACGCTCGCAGCGGCCACCGTGCTTGCCGCGGACCGGTGGCGGTCCCGGACTGGCCGCGGCCAGCAGGCCCAGATCGCTTTGTCCGACGTCGCCTTCGCCATGGTCGGCCACCTCGGCAAAATCGCCGAAGTGCAGATCAACGGGACGGAGCGGCCCAAGTACGGCAACTACCTGTATGGCGCATTCGGACGGGACTTTCTCACCCGCGACGGTCACCGGATCATGATTGTCGCGCTGACGTCCAGACAGTGGCAGGCGCTGTGCGAGGCAACAGGGCTAGCGGAAGGGTTTGTGGCAGTAGAGCACCTGCTCGGCGTCGACCTCGGCAAAGAGGGCGACCGGTTCATCGCCCGCGAGCAAATCGGGGCGCTACTCAAGCCATGGATTCTGCAGCGCACGGTAGAGGAAGTAAGGGCATGCTTTGATCAGCACGGCGTGTGCTGGGGGCCCTATCAGACCTTCCGGGAGCTCGTGGAGAATGACCCCCGCTGCTCCACGGCGAACCCCATGTGGGCCCGGATCGAGCAGCCAAGAATCGGCCCGTACCTCATGCCCGGCTCACCGGTGACATTGAGCGATCTGCCCCTGACGCCCCCGCGGCCGGCGCCGCTGCTTGGCGAACACACCGACGAAGTCCTCGCTGACATCCTCGGACTGTCGGCCCTCGAGATCGGCAAGCTCCACGACGGCGGCATCGTTGCGGGACCCGAACCGCTCGACTAGCCCACAAGCGCTGGCGCGGCACCGCGCGGGTCCGGCCCGCTCGCGAGCCGTGCGGCTAGCAATTGGCGGCCATGGGCGAGATCGTCGTGCGCGGCAACGTCATGGTCGGCTGCCACCTCGATCCCGAGGCCGCAAAGATTTCATTCAGCCTTCAGAGCTCGCTTTGGTGCCGTACCCGATAATGCGGGTTAGGTGCGACATCGCGAGCTGCCGCAGTACCCTGGGAGGGCGACGTGAGCACGCAGGATGAGCGCAGCGCCTATGCTCTGCTGACCGACGGCACCACGATCGAGATCCGGCCGGCCCGGCCTGAGGACTTCGCGGCGGTGCGGGACCTGCACGCCAAGATGTCGCCGGAGAACCTTTACCTGCGCTTCTTCAGCCTGAGCCCGGTGGCGGCGGAGCGGGAGGCGCGCCGGATATGCCGCGAGCCCGGTCCGGATCACGCCGCGCTGCTCGCCGTGCTGGACGGCGAGGTGGTCGGCTGCGGCACCTATGACGGCTATGGCGCCGGCTCTGTTTCCGCGGAGGTCGCCTTTGCGGTCGCCGATGACATGCACCGCCGTGGTGTCGGCACGCTGCTGCTGGAGCACCTGGTGTCGCTGGCCCGCGGCCGCGGGTGCCGCGCCCTGACCGCGGAGACGCTGAGTGAGAACGCGGCCATGCTGCGGGTGTTCGCCGATGCTGGGCTGCAGGTGCACCGCAGGTTCGCGGATGGTGCGTATGACCTGACGTTTCCGCTGCCCTCCGGCGAGGCCGACGCTGCCCTTGGCACCTACCGTGAGGCGGTGGCCGAGCGGGAGCGGTCGGCCGATGTGGCCAGCTTGCGGCCTGTGCTGACCCCGGCCTCGGTCGCGGTCATCGGCGCGAGCCGGCGCTCTGGGTCGGTCGGGCGGGTCATCTTGCAGAGCATCGTGACCGGTGGCTTTTCCGGCCCGGTGTATGCGGTCAATCCGGCCGTGGCCGAACTGGACGGCGTTCCCTGCGTTCCGTCGGCGGCCGCGCTGCCCGGGCAGGTCGACTTGGCGGTCATCGCGACGCCGGCGGCTGCCGTGCCCGGGATCGCCGGGGAATGCGGGCGGCGGGGGGTCAAGGCGCTGGTGGTGCTCGCGGCGGGGCTTGACGGCGCGGCCCGCGCGCAGGTGCTGGGCATCTGCCGCCGCTATGGCATGCGGATGGTCGGTCCGGCCTCCTTCGGCGTGGCCAGCACCGGCATCTGCCTGGATGCGACGTTCGCGGCCCGCCATCCCGTGGCGGGAATGGCCGGCCTGGCGTTCCAGTCCACGGGTGGGACGGGCTTCGCGCTGGTGGAGCAGCTGTCCCGGCTGGGTGTGGGGATCTCCTCGCTGGTCTCGCTGGGCGACAAGGACGACGTAGCCGGCACGGACATGCTGGTGTGGTGGGAGTCCGACCCGGCGACCAAGCTGGCCCTGCTGTACCTGGAGTCGATCGGGAACCCGCCCAAGTTCGCCCGCACCGCCCGGCGTGTGGGGCGCAGCATGCCGGTCCTGATCGTGAATGTGGGCCGGTCCCCGGCGGGCCGGCGGCTGGCCGGGGCCCGCGCCACGGCGGCGGCTACCCCGCTGCTGACCCGGCAGGCCCTGTTCGAGCAGGCCGGGGTGATCGCCACGACGAACCTCGGCGAGCTGCTCGACACCGCGGCCCTGCTGGCCTCACAGCCAGCCCCCGCCGGGGCCAGGGTCGCCGTGGTGTCCGACACCCGCGGCGCCGCGGTGATCGCCGCCGACGCGTGCGGCGACGCGGGCCTGCAGGTCGCCGGGCTGGCCGCCGACACCCGGCGGGCGCTGCGGGACCTGCTGCCCCCTGATGCCATGGTGGCCGGGCCGGTCGACACCACGCTGCTGGCCGGCCCCGGGCTCTTCATGCAGTGCCTTGAGCTGGCCGGCGCGGACCCAGGTGTCGACGCGGTGCTGGCGCTGACGGCCGCGAGCGCGGGCGGTGACCGGGTTGCCGAGGTGCCGGCCGCGCGGCTGCCGGTGCCGATCGCCGCGGTCGTGCTGCACCAAGTTGAAGTGGTCCGGTTGCTGCAAGGGCCGGACGAAGCCTCCAGGGCCGTCCCCGCCTACGCCTACGCCGAGTCCGCCGCCCGCGCCCTCGGTCACGCCGCGCGCTACGGCATGTGGCGGGCGACCCCGCCGGGAAGCGTGCCCGACCTCGATGGCCTGCGCCAGGACCGCGCCAGGGAACTTGTCGCGGAATTTCTGGCCAGCGGGTCAGCGGGCGGCTGGCTGTCGCTGGACGCGACCGTGGAACTCCTCGGCTGCTACGGGGTGTCGCTGGCCGAAGGCATCGGGGTCGTCACCGAGGAGGCCGCCATCGCGGCGGCGGCCCGGTTCGGCGGCCCGGTCGCGCTCCGGGCGGACGTGCCCGGCCTGGTGCGTGCGCGCAGCGCCGGCGCCCTGCTGATCGATCTGCACGGCGCGGGCGAAGTCCGGCGGGGGTTCCGCTCGCTGAAGGAGACCTTCGGCCACCGGCTGGCCGGTATCATCGTCAAGCCGATGGTCAGCGGCGGCGTCGAGCTGCTGATCAGCATGCTGCAGGAACCAGCTGCCGGCCCGCTGGTGCTGTTCGGGACCGGCGGTGCGGCCGCCGATGCGCTGGCGGACCGCGCGGCGCGGCTTGCTCCGCTGACCGACTCCGATGCCGACGAGCTGATCCGCTCCATCCGCGCCGCCCCCCTCCTGCTCGGGCGCCCCGGCGCTGCGGCCGCTGATCTCGGCGCGCTGGCGGACCTGCTGCTGCGCGTTTCCCGGATGGCCGATGACCTGCCGCAGATCGCCGAACTCGAGCTGAGCCCGGTCTTCGCCCGCCCAGACGGCGCCCAGGCCGTCGATGGCCGGATCCGCCTCCAGACCGCGGAGCCCGCCGACGCCTACCTGCGCCGACTGCGGTGACAGGCAGGCCTCCCATGACCTGTGCCGATCTTCCCGGAGCCAGGCGGTCTCTGCGGTATCGGGGTCCCGGTAGTCCTGGAAAATTCTGGCCGGACATCCCTGACTTGCCGTAACACATCACGGGATACTTCTGACCTGCGGTAACACCGCCTTGGTGATGGCGCGTGGGATGGCCCGGTCTGCGGGCCGGTGAAAGCCGCCAGTTCGGTACGGGAACGGGTCTGAGCCTTGCGAAGCAGGCTCTCGAGGTATTTCTTCCCGGTCAGGGAAGAACAGCACAGCTTGGCGAGCTGGCAACCCGGTCACGGATCAATGTATACTCGGCCGATCCACTATGGGAAGCGACAGCACGGTTCTGCGGAGTGCCCGCCAAGGTCCTCTACTACCCGACACGGATTTGCGGTCGGCTGCCGGTTCCAACTTCTCGGTCTACCATTCGTTAGAACCCAGTGGCACAGGTTATCTAGAGAACCTGGTCTGGCTATAGGCCGAGGCCGCGGGCGATGATTTCCTTCTGGATCTCGGTGGTGCCGCCGAAGATCGACTGCGCGCGGCTGTCGGCCCAGGCACGGCCGACCGGGTACTCGCGCATGTAGCCGTACCCGCCGTGCAGCTGCACGCACCGGTCGGTGAGGCGGTTGCACAGCTCGGTGTTCCACCACTTGACCATGGACGCCTCTTCGGTGCTCAGCCGGTCCGCGCAGTGCTCCATGATGGCGCGGTCGGTGAACTCACGGGCCACGGCGACCTCGGTGGCCATCTCGGCCAGCAGGAACTTGCTGTGCTGGAACTTGCCGATCGGCTGGCCGAACGCGGTGCGCTCCTTGCAGTAGGCCAGGGTGTCGGCGAAGGCCTGTTCGGCGATGGCCAGCGCGGTGACACCGATCGTGATGCGCTCGCGGGGCAGGTTGTGCATCAGGGCGACGAAGCCGCCGCCTTCCTCGCCGAGCAGGTTCGCGGCCGGTACCCGGACGTCGGTGAAGAACAGCT
>Ga0335077_10005737_pt1 | contig 15256 bp, 15 predicted proteins | sample Lox_Sample_31_FD_207151 | JGI IMG/M metagenome (GOLD analysis project Ga0335077, IMG submission 207151) | Soil microbial communities from Loxahatchee National Wildlife Refuge, Florida, United States - Lox_Sample_3.1 | ecosystem: Environmental > Terrestrial > Soil > Wetlands | place: USA... | reverse complement strand
CATTGTCATAGTCGGCGAAGCAGGCGCCACGCGAAACGGTTTTGACATCGAGCACAGGCCCCGCTTCGCGGGAGACATCCGCGAACTTGCCGTTCCCTAGATTCCGAAAGAGCGACTGTTCTTGCGGGATCAGATGAATCAATCCGCCGTGGAAGATGAGGATGTCAAGCCAGCCGTCATTGTCGAAGTCGTAGACGCCAGAGCCCCAGCTCGTGTATTGCGCGGTCGCTTGCGAGATGCCGGAACTGGGCCCGATGTCCTCGAAGCCGTTCGCGCCCACGTTGCGCATCAGGCGGTTGTATTTCGAGTCGCTGACCCAGAGATCGACGCGGCCGTCGCCATCGATATCGGCGAAGACCGGGCCCATCGCGGAAGTACTCTCGCCGTTCTGACCGTAGGCAACGCCGAGGTCGCCGGCGATCTCTTCAAAGGTTCCGTCGCGCTTGTTGTGGAAGAGAAAGTTTTCCGTCTTGTCGTTGGCGACGTAGATGTCGGGATAACCATCGCCGTCATAGTCCGCGGCGGTGACGCCCATAGTGCGGCCCTTGTAGGCGCCGATGCCTGACTTGTCGGTAACGTCGGTGAAAGTCCCGTTGCAGTTGTTGTGAAAGAGACGGTTGGTGTCGCCCGCGTAATCGAGCGGTCCGGGATAGTTGTCGGCCGAGTAGTAGTTGCGATAGGTGGGATCGAACTTCACATAGCGTCCGACGAAAAGATCGACGCAGCCGTCGCGGTCGTAGTCGAGCCAGGCGGAGCTGATGGACCAGCCGTCCACCTTGATGCCGGCTTTCGCCGTGACGTCGGTGAAAGTGCCGTCGCCGTTATTGTGGTAGAGGATCGCCTTGCCGTAGCCGGTGACGAAGAGATCGACAAAACCGTCATTGTCGAAGTCGGCGGCAATCGCGGCCATGCCGTAAATGTTGGCGGCGACTCCGGCCTTGTCAGTTACATCGGTGAAGGTGCCGTCGCCATTGTTACGATAAAGATGATTGTGCGGCGGGGAGGCTGGCGGCTGCTTCAGTGGATAAGGGTGAATTCCGTCTTCGAGCGCCTTGCCGCTGACGACGTAGAGATCGGGAAATCCGTCATTGTTGTAGTCGAACCAGACGCAGCCGGCGCCCGTACTCTCGAGGAGCGAACCGAGTTTCTGCGCGCCGAAACTGTGCGTGAACTGGATGCCGGATTTGGCGGTGGCATCTTCGAATCGGATGGAGGATTGCGCGAGGGCGGAAGCGAGGAGGAGAACGGGGGCTAAAGCCCTTAGCAATGGCAGGACGGGCACGCGACGCCGAAGCGCCGCTCTTCGACGGTCACACTGGCACTCCAGCACGATTCCCACGTCTCGCAAAAGCGGCGAGTCATGGGGCACCCCCATTTCCATCTTGGTGTGATGAAACCGAGTTCTGAGGCGCAAGTCAGTGTCCTCCTGCGGCGGATTGCGTCGTACCGGCCATGTCGGCGGGCGTAGTCGATTTCAATAGAACCTGCGGCACTGCATTCTCCGGAGCCGTTTCCGGCCCAGCGTGACAACCCACGCATCCGCGTTGCTCGCCGCGGCGCATCCAGAAAAACCCGGTTTCGCGCTTGAGAGGTTTGCCGGTCGCATCGAGCAATTCGATCTGAAGCGGTTGGTCGCCGGGAACCTGAACGAAGAACGATCCGTCTTTTTCGACGGGGGCGATTCCGAGCAGACGAGGATTGCCCGCGTCATCGCGGGTGTACATCCGGATGGAGTGGATCGAACCCGCCGCAAATTGATATTTCGACGTGTAAGCGTTCAGGCAGAGCAGATTCGCATTGGGCCAATCGTGCAGGCCGGAAGGATGGCGGTTTGGGATGGCTTGCGTCCCCAGAAGCACGGGCTGAACCAGGTTCTCCTGCGCATCTGATAGCGCGACGCGCACCCTGGCATCGCCCGGTCTCCAGAGCGCCAGTTGGAAAGGTGACTTTGCGTTGGCTCGCCAAACAACGAACCAGTCGCCTGTGGGCGTTTCAACAACATCTCCCGCGTATTCGCCCTGTGGCGCGAGAATTCCGACTTGCTGCGCTCGCGCCGATGTAAATCGAGCCAGATTTCCGTCGGCAGAAAAAACGATGTCGCCGGATGGGACCTGCCTGGCCGAGTGACGCGCCTTCCCGTGATCGCAGCGATAGGATTCGAATCCGCTGCCATCGGAATAAACGGTGTAGATTTCCGAAATCGCGCCCGTCCCGGTTGCGTACTCGCTTTCGAACAGGATGCGGCCGTCGCGGAGAACGTCGGTGGGAAGCGAATTCGTCGGCAGATATGTCAGCGGCAGCGGCTTGCCGCCTGCGAGCGGGGCGGCCTCGATTACGAAGCGACCGGCGGTTTTGCACGCATAGACGATTCGATCATCAGGGAGATAGAAAGGCCGGATGCAGTCTTCTGGCCGGGAAGAAACGCGGCGGAGTTGCCGATCGGCCAAGGTGATTTCCCAAATCTGCCAGGGATCGTCGGCCTTCTGCTTTCCGGCAAACAGCACGCGCTCGCCATCGAACGAAATGGCAGGATCGGCGCTGGCGGCGAATTCTGGCACAAGATCGACGCTTCCCTTCGCGATGCTCAGGGTCGCGGGGCGGAGGAATGCCTCCGCCCCTACACCAGAATGGATGAGAATCTTCGCGCCGGAGGGGAAGCGCTCGCCGCCATGCATCCAGGCGAGCGGGGCATAGGACTTGGAGGCGGTGTAAACGAATGCGGGAAGATCGACGCTCCCCTTCGCTTCGCTCGGGTTCGCGGGGCGAAGGAATGCCTCCGCCCCTACACGAAAATCGATTGAGATCAGCAAGACGAGAAAAGGAAGGATGAATCGCGACGGCACTAGTCTGCTCCTCCGACGACGAGGAGTTGTGGTCGCAATTCGTGAGGCTCGCGTTGCAGATCGAGATAAGGCTCCAGATCGGTCATCATGCGGCGAAATTCTGCGAACGTAAGCGACTGGTCTCCGTCGCTGAGAGCACGTTCCGGGTTCGGATGCACTTCGACGAGCAGACCATCCGCACCCACGACCACTGCCGCGCGAGAGAGCACGGGAACCAGGCTGCGGACTCCGGCGGCGTGGCTGGGATCGACGATAACGGGAAGATGCGAGACCGTCTTCAGAACAGGGACAGCAGCTATGTCGAGCGTGTTGCGGGTTGCAGTTTCGAAGGTACGAATGCCGCGCTCGCAAAGAATGATATTAGGATTGCCGGCCAGCGCGATGACCTGTGCGGATCGCAGAAACTCTTCGAGGGTCGCAGTCATGCCGCGCTTCAACAAAACCGGACGTCCGCACTGGCCGAGCGCTTCGAGCAGCGCGAAATTTTCCATGCTGCGCGTGCCCACCTGCATGATGTCGGCGTATTCGGCGATCACGGCGACGTCCTCTTCGCTCATCACCTCGGTGACGATGGCGAGGCCGGTCTCCTCGCGCGCCTTGCGGAGAATCTTGAGGCCTTCGACGCCGAGGCCCTGAAACGAATAAGGAGAGGATCGCGGCTTGTAGGCGCCGCCGCGCAGGATGCGTGCTCCGGCGCGACCCACGGCCTCGGCGGTCGCGAGCAACTGAGTTTCGGACTCGACGGCGCAAGGGCCGGCCATGACGACGAAGTCATTGCCGCCGATCTCGATGTCGCCTACTCGAACGATGGTGCGAGTACACCGATCGGTTTTGGCAACGAGATCGAAGCACGAAAACTGGCCGTTCCACCTGGGATTCATGCCGAAAAAATCTTAGTAATGACGCGTCGATGAGGCACTAATCGGAATGTGCTAGACACGCGCGAGAAATGAGGTTTGTGAGGTACCGCGTGAGAGTTAACTGGTTTGGATTGATGTGGTAAGGAGGCGTTCGTGATTGCGGTCACGGTTGTAGGAGAGGAGGATCACACCCGATGAATTTCAGGTCGGGAGTGTGACGGAATCACAATCGGGGAACATCAGCGTCGCCCTCAGCGGCTAAAGCCGCTCTCACTCGCAATCCCTTGCGGCACGACTGAAGTCGTGCCCTTCCCAAATCCGCTTATCAAGGCCTCCCTCCACGCGAGATCCCTCCGGCCGCTCGTGAAAACGCGGCCGTTCGGGATGACGCCTCAGACGACTTTTCTCGGTCAGTTCAGGGCCCGGTTTTCTTGACACTTCCTTCGCGCACCTTATATCCTAAGTCTTGCTCCTTGCGGTACTTACGCCTTCCGGGCGTGCTTCCGCGGGCTGGCGCCGGGCGCGATCGCCGCGGAGGTTCGCTATGTTCCTCGACATCAAAGATTTGGAGCTCCATCCGTTTGATTTTGAGGAGGAGTTTCAGCCCGGTACGATCGACCTGGGCGAAGAGGTGCGGCAGCGGACGCCGCTAAAAGCATCCGGGCGCGCTGAAGTGGTCGAGGAGCATCACGGCAAGCATGAGGTCATCAAAGACATACGCCTCCGCGGGCGCTTGTCGGCCGGGCTGGAATTGCAATGTGCCCGCTGCCTGGAGCCGGTGCCGCAGGACGTGAAGCGGGAGTTTGAGTTGCTGTACCGGCCGCTCGGTGCGGACGCAGGCAGAGACGAGCTCTCGGTAACCGACGCCGAAGCCGAGATCGGGTATTATCAGGGCGACGGGCTGGCGCTGGAAGACGTATTACGCGAACAGATCCTGCTGGCCCTGCCGCTGAAGGTCACGTGCCGCGTGGATTGCAAGGGATTGTGCCCGCAGTGCGGCAAGAATTTGAATCAGGAACAGTGCTCCTGCTCCACTGACGTGGAGGATCCCCGCTGGGCCGCGCTGAAAGATCTGCGCAGCCGGCTGGAGCACTGAAGGAATTCAGGTTCCCATCCTGCCTTCGCAAAGAACGCGAGGACAAGAGTGGGGCACCCAAAGGAATCTAAATCAATGCCTAATCCAAAACGACGCCACTCGCAAAAGCGCACCTCGACACGGCGCGCTCACGATGCGCTCAAAGGCCACAGCCTTTCCGAGTGCCCCAACTGTCACGAAAAGAAAATGCCGCATCGCGCATGCCCCAAGTGCGGTTACTATAAGGGACGCGAAGTTCTCGACGTCGAAGAAGCCAGCTAGTTCCTGCACACATGCCTAGCGTGATCGCGCTGGATGCGATGGGTTCGGACCGCGCGCCCAAGCCGGAGATTGAGGGCGCGATTCAGGCCGCACGCCAATACGGCGTGCGCGTGCTGCTGGTGGGTCCCGATACGATCGTCAAGGCGGAACTGGGCCGCCATCGCGGGGCTGGGCATCTGCCCATTGAAGTTGTCCACGCCAGCGAATACATCACCATGGAAGACAAAGTGGAGGCGATCCGCGCCAAGCGGGACAACTCCATGCGCGTGGGCCTGCGCCTGGTGCGCGAAGGCGAGGCCAACGGCTTCGTGACCGCCGGCAACACCGGAGCGGCCATGGCGACCGCGAAAATTGTCTTGGGCGCGGTGCCGGGACTCGATCGTCCAGCGCTGGCGGCGGTGTTTCCGACGGCGCCGGGGAATCCCGCTATGCTGCTCGACGTGGGCGCCAATGTCGATTGCACGCCGCAAAATTTGGAGCAGTTTGCCGTGATGGGCGACGTTTATTTCCGCGCTATGTTCGGAAAGAAGGCCGCGCCTCGTGTGGGATTGCTTTCGATTGGCGAAGAGGAAAGCAAGGGCAACGATCTGACGCGCGAAGCGTTTCAGTTGCTCAAGCAGCTTCCGCTGAATTTTGTCGGGAACGTGGAAGGACGCGATCTCTACAACGGCCAGGTCGATGTCATCGTGGCCGATGGCTTCGTGGGCAATGTCGCGCTGAAGATTTCTGAGGGTGTGGCGAACCTGGTGCGGACGGCGCTGAAGGAATCGCTGAAAGCGACGATCACGCGCCAGGTGGGAGCGCTCCTCTCGCGCAGCGCCTTCACCGATTTCAAGAAGCGTCTCGATCACACCGAATATGGCGGCGCTCCGCTGCTGGGCGTGAAGGGCGTATGCATCATCACGCATGGATCGTCGAATGGAAACGCCATGAAGAACGCGGTTCGCGTGGCCGCAGAATTCTACGAGGCCGGAATCAACCAGTTGATCGAGCGCGGGCTGGCCGCTCTGTCTCCCAAGAATTTGGTAACAGAAGTCGCGCCTGCCACTTAGGATCAAAGCTAGTCAGCTCAAGACCGGAAGAGATTTTCATGTTGTACCGACTACTTCTTGCCGCGGCCTTTGGATCTCTGTGTATTGCCATCCAGGCCCAAGAATCCATCACATTCGCGACGACCGACGGGCATCGCCTGCAAGCGGATCAATACGGAAACGGTGACCGGGCGGTGATCCTGGCTCATGGCGGACAATTCGACAGGAAGAGCTGGAAGCCGCAGGCGGAAGTGCTCGCCAAAGCTGGATTCCGCGTGTTGGCCATCGATTTTCGCGGGTACGGACAAACAATTCCGGAGACACACGAGGAAGATTGGAAACCTTATCCGGATGTTCTGGCGGTGGTTCGTTATCTACACAAGGTCGGAGCAAGGTCGGTCTCGGTCGTTGGCGCGAGCATGGGCGGCGACGCAGCCGGTGATGCGGACAGCGACTCCGCAGCGGGCGAAATCGATCGCATCGTGTTTCTGGGCGCCGAGGGCGGAAGCGGTCCGGAAAAACTGAAAGGGCGAAAGCTGTTCATCGTGAGCCGCGATGACCGATCCGGCGATGGCCCGAGGCTACCAGGAATTACGAAGAGCTACCGCAAGGCTCCGGAGCCGAAGGAAATGATAATCCTCGATGGCTCAGCTCATGCGCAGTTCATTTTTGAAACTGATCAAGGCCCTCGCTTGATGCAGGAGATTCTGCGGTTCCTGACCGAACCATGACTCGGTCCGCAGTTTCATCTCCGGATGAATTAAGCTATTTTCGACTCCAATGACAGACTCTAACAACGCGGTCGCACTCCTATTTCCCGGACAAGGCTCGCAAGTGGTCAGCATGGGCAAAGACCTGGCCGAGAAATTTTCCGAAGCTAAGCAGACATTCGAGGAGGCAGACGACGCACTCGGGTACAAGCTGTCGCAGCTTTGCTTCGAAGGTCCGGAAGATCAGCTTCGGTTGACCGAGATCACGCAGCCGGCAATTCTGACTGTGTCGATTGCAGCTCTGCGCGTGCTGGAGACGCGGATGCCGCGGCCTTCGTATGTCGCCGGTCACAGCCTGGGTGAGTATTCGGCGCATGTGGCTTCGGGAACGTTCAGCTTCGCCGACACCGTGCGGACAGTCCGCAATCGCGGCAAATATATGCAGGAAGCGGTGCCGGTCGGCGTGGGGGCGATGGCGGCGATCCTCGGCATGGATCTTGAAAAGATCACAGCTGTCTGCGAGGACGCAGCGCAGGGTGAGGTCTGCTCCCCGGCGAACATCAATTCACCGGAACAGGTCGTGATCTCGGGGAACACCGCGGCGGTGGAGCGAGCCGCAAAACTGGCGGACGAACGCGGCGCCAAGCGCGCCAAGCTGCTGCCGGTGAGCGCTCCCTTCCATTGTGCATTGATGAAGCCGGCCCAGGACCGTTTAGCCCTAGATCTGGAAAAATTGGAGCGGCACAAGCCGGTGTATCCGGTTGCGTGCAATGTCGATGCTGATCTCGTGACCGACGATCTGAAGGCCGAAAGCACACTCGTGCGCCAAGTGACCGGTTCGGTAAAGTGGGATCAGTGCATGCGGCTGCTCATTGCACAAGGAGTGGGGACTTTCGTCGAAGTCGGCCCGGGAAAGGTTTTATGCGGACTGATGAGGCAAATCGACCGCTCGAAGACGTGCCTGAATGTTGCCGATGATGCGAGCCTGGCAAAGACGCTGGAAGGGCTGACACAGACGGCGGCTTAGAGTTCAGAAGTTAGAGCCCCTTCTTATTTCCACGCTAACGCGGCCCTGAAGGGCCGCTCTTCCACGCAGTGGGCCAACAACGAAAAACTCCGGCCGCCCACGCAAGCCAAACGCGGGCTTGAGTGTGCCACCCGATGGTTAGGTTCGGGCTTAAGACTTTAGCGGAAGAGCAATTCACACGGCGGGAAGCTGAGCGTGTGATCGGATTTCTCCACCCAGACCTGCGCGTGCTCGGCGCGATCGTTCACGATCACATCGACCACAACTCCGGTGCTCGGCCCGGGGCAGGTGCTGGCGCCGTAGACTTTCTCCGATTTGATGAGTCCCCATTGGCCGCCCGGTCCCCAGTCGCGGTAAAAGTCATTGAACGGATAGTTCGTGTTCTGCGGATGCTGGCTCCAGTTGGGATCGTGCATCCAGACGCCGTACGCGATTTTGTAATCCTGATGCTGCAGCGCGGTGAAGAAGTGTCCCACGATGCGCTCCTCCGGCAGATACCAGAACCACCAGCCATAGCCGAGCAAAGCCCCGAGCACTCCAATTAAGAGAAAGGCGGTGAGAGCGACGACAGCGAGGATGAATCGTTTTTTTCGTTTCCTCGACTGCCCGGGGTCAAGCTCTTTCGCGTCCAGAAGCGTCATACCTCACTAGCATAATGGACACGGGATCGAATGCGAAAGTTCCCCCGCAAATTGAGTAATTGGGTAATTGGGCAATTTTGTAATTGCAAAATGCAGCTTGGTGGACCATCACCTTCAAGTTTCGCTCTTATCCCAGAAATTACCCAATTTCTCAATTTCTCAATCGTCAGAGGGTTCGTTTGAACAGCGGGATCGCGATGCCCAGCGTTACCGCGGCGAAGATGGTGAGGAACAGCATATCTGGGACGACCGCGGCGAGGGTCGTCTCTTTCAACAGCAGGCATTTGAAGCCGTCGACCGCATATGTAAATGGATCGCCTTTGGCGATGACGCGCAGCCACGGCGGAAAAGCCTGGATGGGGTAAACCGAACCGCTGGGGAAAAACAGGAGCGTGTTGAGAATGCCGAACATGGCGCGCGGCACGAGCGGATCTTCAATGCGCACCATCAAAAGAAACATCATTGTGTTAAATGCGAGCGAGGTAAGCACAACCATGGTCAACAGTCCGATGACCGTCACCGGATTGAAAATCGTACTCACTCCCGCCATCATCGAGCCAATGACCACGATAATAATGCCCGTCATCACCGCTTTGATTGCGCCGGCCGCGTTCAGTCCCAGTACGAGCTCCAGTTTCGTAATGGGCGTTACCAGATAGCCTTCGTGCACGCCGCGGGCTTTGTCGTCGATGTAGAGCATGCCACCGCCGATCATGACGGAGACGAACATCGCCAGCACGAGCGAGCCGGGCAGCAGGTACTTCATGTATTCGATATAGGGATAGAGTTCGACAATGCTCAACGCAGTCTGCTGCAGAATGCGGGGCGAGGCTACAGGCTGATTGAGGGCGTTCGTCAGATCGGCCAATTCCTGCTCGACGGCTGAACTCATGAAGTTGTCGCTGTTGTCGACTACCAGCACGATCTGCGGATGATTCTGCTCATACACGCGTCGGGAAAACTGTGGCGGGATGATGACCGCACCCTGCAGCTTGCCGTTGCGGACATCTTCGGAGGCCTGTTTGTCGCTGTCGTACTCAATGGGAGTGAAGGTGCGGATGTTGGCCCGTACCGAGTCGAAGGCTTCGCGAATCTTCAGCGCTTGCGGGCCTCCGTCCTGATCAACAATGGCGATCTTGGCGTCGTGAATCTTCCCGCCGAAGGCGTTGCCCAGAATGATCAACTGGACGAGCGGGAAGATCATTGACGCCAGCATCAGCGCCGGCGACCGGAAGAACTTGCGCATCTCGCGCTCGACAATGGCCATCATGCGGTTCATGAGGCACCTCCGAGAATGCGATTTGGCGGACGAAGTCCCCACGACACGAGCGTCAAGCCAAGTAGAACCACGGGCGTAATAAGTTCGCTTCTATGTCCACAGAACGCCTGCGACACCGCCGCCCCAAATAGTTCAAAACTGATCCCCGCATACGCCCATTCTTTGAATCTCAGGAAACCGGGAATCACCAGGACTATCGCGCCGGGTATCTTGCAAATTCCCAGGATGGCGAGCACGTAGACCGGGTAGCCAAGACTCGCCACGACGTCCCTAACACGCAAACTATGGGTTAGATCCAGAATTCCGCCCGCGAATGTTTCGAACGCGATGAGTATCGTGGTGATCCAATAGAAGATCGTCTTGAGGCGCATGCTTTTGGACTCCTTTAGGGTTGCAGCCCTGGACGCTGCGGCATCACGAAGGCATAAGCCTTCTGCAGTTCGTCCCGCAGTTGACGGCCCGTGTAGTGCACGAAAACGTCGTCCAGCGTGGTGTTCTGCACCGAGAGGGATTTCACCGCGACACCGGACTGTACCGCCATTTCCACCAATTCTGTTGTCGTGCGGGATCCGTTGCTGGTGAGGACGCGATACATGCCCGCGCCTTCGTGCTGCACGGAGGTCACGTTATCCAGCGAATGCAGCTTCTGCTCCCAGTCTGCCGGCGGATTTTCAAACTGCGCCTCGATAACATTCGACCCCGGAACACTGGCTTTGAGCGCGCTCGGCGTGTCGAGCGCGACCAGCTTGCCGTGATCGACGATGGCGATGCGATCGCAGAGGCGATCGGCTTCATCCATGTAGTGTGTCGTGATGAGAATCGTGAGCTGGCGATGCTCCTTGATGTTGCCCAGCATCTCCCAAACCGCGACCCGGGAAACGGGGTCGAGCCCGGTCGTCGGCTCATCGAGAAAGAAGATCTTGGGATGATGCACCAGCCCGCGCGCGATTTCGAGCCTGCGCCGCATACCGCCGGAGAGAGTCTTGGTTTGCGCGTCGCGCCACTTCGTCAGATCGACCAATTCGAGTAGCTCGTCAATCGATTTCTGCCGCTCTTTTGCCGGAACGTCATAAAGCTTGGCGTAGATGGCCATGTTCTCGGCGACGGTGAGGTCAAGATCGCTGGTCAGCGCCTGCGGGATGACGCCAATCAGCCGGCGGACTGAATTCGCCTCTTTGGCGACGTCGTGACCACCGATGCGCGCCTTGCCAGAAGTGATCGGGATGAGCGTCGTCATCATGCGGATCAGGGTGGACTTGCCGGCACCATTGGGCCCAAGTAATCCGAAGATTTCTCCTTCCTTCACGCTGAACGAAACATCGTCGACAGCGGTAAAATCGCCGTATTTTTTTACGATGTGCTCGACTTCAATCGCCGACGGTGCAGCCGGGTCGTACACCGGCTTCTCCAGGCCATTGTGACCGTTCGTTTTCGGATTGGAGTCCGCCGTCATTGCTGCCCCTGTGCGTTCGCGCTCTGGGTAGAGCCGTTCTTCAACGGGTCCGGCGAGACCAGAACTTCCGCAGTCATCCCGGGAACATAAGCTCCCTTGGGGTTGTCGAGCCGCACTTTCAAAACGATGGTTTTGATATCGCGCTTGCGGCGGCTTACATCGCGCTGCGTGGCAAAGTCGCCCTCTACACCTTTGAAGAACACTTTGCCGCTGGTCACCGTGCCGCCGGGCAGGCGAATGCGGAGAACATCGCCGTAGCCGATATGATCGGCGTCGGTTTCGGGGATGGCAGCGCGCGCCCAGGTATCGCTGAGATCGACGATGGTGACGATGGGCGCGCCGATGTTGACGACTTCTCCCTGGCGGGCGGCGCGGACCGAAACGGTTCCGCTGACCGGGGCGTAGACATTGGTGTATCCCAGACGGACTTGCGCCTGATTCTTCAGCGCGATGGCATTCTTGAGGTCTGCCTCAGTGGCAGCGACCGTGCTTTTCGCGGCGTTGGCCTGGTAGGTTCGCGCTTTTGCGGCCCGCAGATCAGCGTCTGCGGCGGCAACCAGATCCTTTTGCGCCTGCACTGTAGCTTGCGCGGCCTGCAGGTTTGTCTCCGCCTGCACACGCTCCTGGTCAGAGGCAATGCCCGCCTTGGCGAGTTCGATGGTGCGGCGACTGTCGCTTTCGGTGCGGTCGAGTGCAGCTTTTGCCTGGGCCAGCTGAGCTTTGGCCGACGACAGTTTCGCTTCGGCATTGGCGACGTCGCTCGAAGTCGACCCGGAAGTGGACTGTTCGGTGTGTTGCATCTCGGCGACCTTATGCTGCAGGCTGGCGATGTTGGCACTTGCCGCGGCTTCCTGCGCCTGCAATTCAGAAGGGTCCAAAACGGCGATGAGGTCGCCGGCTCTCACGGGCGTGCCCTCATCCACAAGCAGTTTCTGAATGCGGCCTTCGACCTGCGCGCTGACGATCACCTGATTGGCGTCGACGGTTCCGATCAGCACCAGATCGCGAGAGTGATTGGTGGAAAAGTAGTAGTAGGTTGCGGCAATCACGAAAATGATTCCTAGAAGAATGAAGAACCGGTTGCGCGCGCTCATGAGCGTGCTCCTTGGCTGACGTTGTGGCGCACCGTGAACAGCGCCGCTGAGATGAAATCGAGGACTGCGGCCCGGCGTTCCGCAACCCGTTCGGGAGTTAGCGGATTAAAACCGACGATCTCGTGCATGACGGGGGCGCTGCTGAAGTAAAAAACGATCATGGCCACCATCGAGGGAACGAAGTGGGCCGGGTTGACCGGCCGGAATTCGCCTTGCGCGATGCCGTCGCGCATAACTTCGCTGACACGCGCGAAAATTGGTCGAATATAGTTCTTGATGATCTTGTCAATGTGGACCGAATGGCCCTCGCGGGCAGCCATCATTTCGCGCTGCATCAGCCGCGGATAAAGCTGGTTGGAGGCGATGAAGTCGAAATACGCACCCACATAGGCCAGAATCTTTTCGCGGGCGGGCAGGGCGCTGTCGAGCGCCTCGAAAACCGCAACCTTCAATCCGGAGAAGGCATTGTCGAGAACGGCGGTGTAAAGCGTTTCCTTGTCTTTGAAGTAGTAATAAAGCAGCGCTTTGTTGACGTGGGCTTCGCGAGCGATGGCGTCGGTGCGGGCGCCCGCGATACCATAAGCTGCAAACTCGCGGGCTGCCGACTCAAGAATCGCGGCGCGGCTCTCTTCCGGTTGGCCGCGCGAGCCCATGCGGCGATGCAGAACGCGGTTTCGAAGGAGGCGAGGCATAGTTAATTAACCAGTTAGTTAGATTGTACTCTCGGCTCCGCCATGCTACAAGCCTTTTCTCATCGCCAAGACTCCCTCTCCGACTCAAACTATTGCCGCGTACTCGTGATTTAATGTTTCGCGGATAGGCATTGGCATACAAATGCGCTTCTGCCTTATGAGGAAGCCTTTCATGAACCGTTCCCTGCTTCTGATGACGTTCGTCGGTGCATTTTTATTGTTTCTTCCATTCCCTTGTGCAGGACAAACTTCGAAAAAGCCAGACCGGCAGGTTGCGGTCACCATTGATGATCTGCCGGCCGGCATGGCCGACCGTCTGCCCCCGGCAGATATCAGCGCCATGACCGCCAAACTGCTTGGGACCTTGCGCGACCAGAAAGTTCCGGTGGTGGGCTTCGTGAATGAAAAGAAGCTGTACAAGACTGGCGAAGTTGACGAGCGCATCAAAGTGTTGCAGATGTGGCTCGACTACGGCTTCGAGCTGGGCAATCACACCTTCAGTCACATGTCACTCAACCAGAACTCGCTGCAAGCGTGGGAAGAGGATGTGATCAAAGGCGAGAGCGTCACCAGCATATTGTTGGCACAGCGCAGGATGAAGTTGCGCTACTTCCGGCATCCATACCTGGATACCGGACGCGATCTCGGGACACGTCAGAAGGCGGAGGAATTTCTGACTCAGCGCGGCTACCGCATCGCTCCTGTCACCCTCGACGGATGGGACTGGGCTTTCGCCGGAATCTATGAAGATGCAAAAAAGCGAAATGACGCCGATATGCAGCAGAAGATCGTGAAAGACTATCTCGCGTATCACGACGCCGTGTTCGCTTATTACGAGCAGCTATCGGTGAAAGTCATGGGTTACGAGCCGAAACAGATTCTGCTGCTGCACGACAGCAACCTGGAAGCCGATCACATCGGAGAATTGCTCGATCTGCTGCGCAAAAGAGGCTATCGCTTCATCACTCTGGCTGACGCACTCGATGATTCGGCCTACAGCCTGCCCGATACCTATGTCGGCGAAGGCGGATCGGACTGGCTCGATCACTGGGCCATCACGCAGGGGAAGATCCCGCAGGGTGCGCCGGTGTTTCCGCAGTGGGTGATCGACCGTTCGCGAGAACTGCGGTTGTCGACGGGACAGGTTTCCGCCGAACCGCCGCAATAAGATTTTCACTGCAGGCGCTGCACGATTTCCAGTTCCCTGCGCACATCTGCGGCCGAAGAGCTCGCCGGCTCTTCTTTTAAAAACGTTTTCAGTTCGGCTATGGCGCGATCGAACTGCCGCTGCTGTTCGAAGGCGCGCGCCGCTACACGATGCGCGAATGCGTGGGGTTGGTTCAGACCATGGGCCTTCGAAGCTGCGGCAATTGATTGCGGCAGACGTCCTTGCATGAGCTCGGAATATGCCAGCAGCAAGACCGGCACGGGGTCGGAGGGATCAAGAACGGAGACTTTGACCAGGGCCTCATCCGCGCCCTCGAGGTCGGAGCTGACCAAGTCCATTCGTGCCAGATTCAGGTAAGCCAGCTTGAAATGATCGTTGCACGCGACCGCCTTCTCGAGCGCTTCGCGTTCTTGTTGCGTGTCGCCCAAATGCGAGTAGACGACGCCAAGGTTGTTGTAGGCTCCGGGAAATGCCGGATCGATCGCTAGGGCACGCTTCAACTCCTGCAATGCTCGGGTGAAATTCTGTTTCCGCAACGACTCGAGCGACTTCGAAAACTCGTTACGCGCTTTGGCGGGCACCGACAACTCCGAAACCGTCACCAACCCGCCGCTCGTGTAGCGGGTATCAATGCCTGCTGTGGAATTGAATTTCTTTTCGAGAGCTGCGGCACCCTCGGGAAAAGTGTCAATTTGCGCGAGGGCACAACCTGTAAGCAAAAAGAGAAGGAAGAACGCGCGGCTCGTCATAGTGCGCTCCAGTGCAGCTGTCACGGAGGTGTCCGCTGCTCACCGCGGCGGGCGGACTGACAGCACTTGGCACATGTGACGAACGTTGGATGCAATCGATAGCAGGCGCGCGCGAATTCCCAAACAATATTGCGATTGAGAATCGAATCGCAACACTCACAGCGCGACACAAGTACGAAGACACGGTTGGACGAAGTGATTTGTTGCGTGGTCGGCGCACGTTGGCGGCTCCATTGCTGAGAAACTTCTAATCCGCGCTGGTCGCTGCATTGCCGGATGAACCTATGAGTGCGTTCAGAAGCACACGCACTCATAGGAGTTTCTTTTGTGAAAAAGATTTTTGCAGCGCTGC
>Ga0335077_10005736_pt1 | contig 15257 bp, 13 predicted proteins | sample Lox_Sample_31_FD_207151 | JGI IMG/M metagenome (GOLD analysis project Ga0335077, IMG submission 207151) | Soil microbial communities from Loxahatchee National Wildlife Refuge, Florida, United States - Lox_Sample_3.1 | ecosystem: Environmental > Terrestrial > Soil > Wetlands | place: USA... | reverse complement strand
GCTCCCAGTGCGCCCACTAGCGGCTGCGCGGCAACCCACGGCATGTACGCCGCAATCAGCGCGAGTCCGGGAAACCACTCCGTCGCTCGTTCCGCCACCATTCGCGGATTCTGGCTTGCGTGCGAAAACACCGCCAGCAGCAGGTTTCCCGCGGTCAGGCTCGCAAGCCCCGGCAGCCACAGCTGCCGCGTTCGCTCGTTCATCCCGACGGGTCCGCGTTTCGCGCGCCGGATGCCGCGCGCCAGCGCCTTCCAGTCCGCCGCTTCGCCGAGCGCCCGCTCGACCGCCTCCCGTTCGTCCACCCCCTCCGCGCGCAGCGCTTCGTATGCGTCCTCGAGATGCCCGGCCAGCTCCGCCACCACTTCGTCGCCCAGCGCGGGCCGCACACCCTCGTCCTTCATTCGCTCGTGGACCAGCATCTTCCAGTCAGGCACGTGTCACCCCCGCGAGCCGGTCGAGCGCCTGAAAGAAAACCCGCCACTCCCGGCGCAGCGGCGCGAGCTTCTTTCGCCCCGCCGACGTCAGGCTGTAGTACCTCCGGTCGCGTCCCGCGCGATTCGCTTCCCACTGGCCCTTCAGCCAACCGCGCTTCTCGAGTCCGTACAGCATCGGATAGAGCGACGCGAGTTCGAACCGCAGCGCCCCTCCCGTGTCTTCCTCGATGCGCTTCGCGATCTCAAAGCCGTAGAGCGGCTGCTTCGCGAGCAGCGCGAGAATCGCCAGCTCGGCGCTGCCCCGCGCAATCTTCGAATCGATTCGTGTCGTCACTATGTAGGACTCCTGTATTCGATTATAGGATTCCTATATTCATATGCCTTTGTCAATAGAACTCCCTCGCCCGGTTGCGGAAGTGTATGTGGCACAGGCTATCCCTTGCCCTGGGGCCAATTCTCGTAGCGCCGGCTTGCCCTGAAGCTTCGCCAGTGGCGAGGCTGAATGGGTTTGCGCTGAGTTCCGACGAAGAGTGCCTGTACTCTTTGGCATTGAGGGTTGTGGCACAGACACTCCTGTCTGTGCTCTTACGAAGATCATTTGCTAAGGCTGCCTCGAGATCGGGCTATACACGTCTCATCAGGGCCACTCTTCAGGCTGCTCCGCCAAAACTTCTGTCGCACAGGCTATCCCTTGCCCTAAGTCCCGACGAAAGGTGCCTGTGCTCTTTGGTCTTGGGGGTTGTGGCACAGACACTCTTGTCTGTGCTCCGGCGAAGATCACGCTGCTTATCGGCACGCTATGAGTTCGGCCTATACGCGCTTGACCAAGGCCAGTCTTCTGGCCGTGTCACCAGACCCGCGGCTACTGGATTCCGCTCAATGTAGCCCTTGACCTTGGCAAACTGTGCTTCGCTGCGAACCCAATGATCGAACGATTCGTCTTGCCAGAAGTATTCGCCAGTCCTGCTCAGAATTTCATTTGCCGCTCGTGCCGTGGCTCCCTTCAAAGCCTTTGTCAGCCTGCGCACTTCAATCTTGGGTGTCAGCAGGACATGTACGTGGTTGGCCATCACTACGTAGGCATGCAAATCGTAGTGCTGAAGTACGGACGCGCCTCTCTCAAGTGCCTTGATGACCAGGGCCGCGATCCGAGGATCCTTCAGCCACATAGGCCCCGAAATCGCGCGATCGAGTCTTGCATCCGCTCGCTTGAATTCTTCTCCAGCAGTCAGTTTGCCGTCGCTGCCGGAACGCTTCAGGAAATCGGCTGGCAGTGAGCCATAAAGCCGCCACGTCAGGAAGACGGATGTCCCTTTCGGAAACCAGTGAGGAAGATTGCGACGGTAATCAACCACGCGGAACAACTATCACGATCCGCCTGATCTTCGCAATCGGGGAGCACAGACAGGAGTGTCTGTGCCACGAAGACCGGACCGCGCGACCGAGTCCAGTTTCCGATCTTGAGCGATTCTTCCAGATCTCTCTTGATCGGCCCGAAAATTTAACTCGTCACAACTAGTTTCCCGTTTGTTACACACGCTCCATTACCCTGAAGCTCCCAAAGGCTGGCTAGAGGCCATTTGTGCTCTTCTCTTGTGTGGCACAGACACTCCTGTCTGTGCTCTTAGCCTTCCATTATTCCCCATTGTCCACACAACCACTCTCTGACAAATCTCTTGCAATCGTGCTAGCGTCGATTGAAGGAGATGAACATGAACGACCAGCCAACAAACCCACGCAATACAAACATCCCGGGCCTGTCCCTCCGACGGGCGGACATGCCCGCCCTCTCTGCAGCCATCGAATATCTCGAAAAGGAAGATCCGCCCCAGGATTCGCCTCTTCGCGAAATCGTAGAGATGATCTGCGCCTCGCCCGAGGAACGCCGCGCGGCTGAACTCGCAGAAGCCGCTCGGTCCCTTGCCGCGCAAAGTGAAACCCGCAAGCCGCCCCAGAAAAAGAAGCCCGCCCGCCGCAAAGCGCCACGCAAGACGCCGCGTTTGAGCTCCCGCGACCGTCATGAAGACCATTGCAGCATCTGCGCAAGTCCCTACCGCGAAGCGATCGATGAAGAGTTCACGAGCTGGCACAACGTCAGCAGAATCGCCCTCGATTACAAGATTGAACGTCGCGTCGTCTATCGCCACGCGCACGCGATGGGCCTGTTCGCCATCCGCGATCGTAACGTCCGCATCGCGCTCGGGCACATCATCGAGAGAGCGGAGTCGGTCCGCGCCTCGTCTGATTCCGTAATTCGCGCGGTCCGCATGCTCACGCACATCAACGAGGACGGCGAGTGGGTCCAGCCGCCGGCGCACGTCATCGTCTCTTCCGGGACAGCCCTCCAGACCCGGAATTCGCTCCCTTCGGCGTCCAGGCTACTCGACACACCTCGCCAGGTAAAAAGGAGCGTAAAGCGTTGAAAACAAAGCTCCGGTGCACATTCAAAGTGACACACTTTTCGAGGGTCGGAATTGCCGGCCCTCGAAATGCGAAATTGGGCACAGCGCCGCCGCGCGGCTTCGTAAGCCGCACCGGTTCCTGCTATGCTTTTCGTTCGCGTATTTGGGTGGACCGAATCGCAGCCGGGGCGCGGTCGCGCCTCGAAGCAATCATAGGAGAAATCAACGCATGAGCGCGGAGCGCAAGCCGGAGTTTTTCGCAGGCAAGGGAATCAACGTCGGAATCATCGGGTGCGGCTACGTCGGGCTTCCGCTCGCGCTGCGTTTTGCGGACGTCGGCCAGCGCGTCACAGGTTTCGACCTCGACCAGACCAAGGTCGATAAGCTCAACGCCGGGCAGTCGTACATCCAGCACATCCCCGCCGAAAAGATTCGCGAGCACGTCCAGGGCAAGCGCTTCTGCGCTACCTCGGATTTCGCGAAGCTGCGCGGCATGGACGCCGTGCTGATCTGCGTGCCCACGCCGCTCGATGAACGCCGCGAGCCTGATCTCAGCTACGTCGAGAACACGGCCATCGCGATCGCGCCGAATCTTCAGCGCAACCAGCTGATCGTCCTCGAGAGCACCACGTATCCAGGCACCACCGAAGAGATGGTCCTGCCGATCCTGCAAAAGGGCGGCCTGCGCTGCCCGATCGATCCCGGCACCAGCGGCAAGGAGCCGGCAACCGACTTCTACCTCGCGTTTTCGCCCGAGCGCGAAGATCCCGGCAACAAGCAATACGGCCTCGCGCAGATACCCAAAGTCGTCGGCGGAATCAACCCGCAGAGCGGACGCGCCGCCGCGGGCCTCTACGCGCAGATCGTATCGAAGGTCGTTCCGGTCAGCTCCACGCGCGCGGCCGAAATGGTGAAGCTGCTCGAAAACATCTTCCGCTGCGTGAATATCGCGCTCGTCAACGAATTGAAGCAGCTCAGCCTGCGCATGGGTCTGGACATCTGGGAAGTAATCGACAGCGCGGCGACGAAGCCCTTCGGGTTCATGCCGTTCTATCCCGGCCCGGGGTTGGGCGGGCACTGCATCCCCGTCGATCCGTATTACCTGTCGTGGAAGGCGCGCGAGTACGATTTCGCGACGCGTTTCATCGAGCTGGCCGGCGAGATCAATACGGAGATGCCGTATCACGTGGTCAACGCCGTCGCCACGGCCCTCAACGACCGCAAGAAGAGCATCAAGGGCTCGAAGATTTTGCTGCTCGGCGTTGCCTATAAGAAGGACGTGGACGACCTGCGCGAATCGCCCTCTTTGAAGTTGCTCGAGCTGCTCACGCAACGCGGCGCGGTGCTCGACTACAACGACCCCTACTTTCCGCAGCTTCACAAGATGCGGCACTACGATTTCTCCGACAAAAAGTCGGTCAAGCTGAGCCCCAAAACTCTCGGCAGCTACGATTGCGTCCTGATCGCCACCGATCACACGCAATACGATTACGACGCGATCGTCCGCGACTCGAAGCTCGTGGTGGATTCCCGCAACGCCACCCGGCGCGTGAAAAAGGGCCGCGAAAAAATCGTCGCCTGCTAAAGAATCCCGAGAAAGACGGCTATGTTGACTCAAACCCCGCATAGGACTTTAGTCCTATTGGCGGGGGCGTACCCGGGTCCTATCGTGGGCTCATGGGCGTCCCTTCCTCATCGACGCAGGAAAAACAGCCCCTGCTGCTCGACCCGGGCCGGCGGCGGAGCATGCGCGTGCTGCTCAGCGTGCCGATCCACGTCAACGGCAAGGATAAGGAAGAGCAGGATTTTCAAGAGGAAACGCGGACGCTCGTGGTGAACGCGCACGGCGCGCTGATTTCTCTCGGCGCGCGCGTCGTCCCAGGCCAGCAGATCACCGTTTCCAACAAGTCCACGCGAAAGACGCTCGAATGCCGCATCGTCCATCTCGGGACGGGGTCGGCGGGGAAGGTCCAGACGGGCATCGAATTCATGAAGCCCTGCCCGTCGTTCTGGCAGATCGATTTCCCGCCCGACGATTGGGTCGTGCCGGAAGATTAATCCTCCCGGCGCGAAGTAAATTCCACAAACTATTTTGGAGCAGGTGTCAGCTCGGCGCGAAGCGAGCCGAAGGGAAGATCCGCCTGGATGAGGACGGGCGTGCGCGCGGCGTCGTTCGCCAGCCAGCCCGCGAAGTGGATCGCGGAGATTTCCCTGTCGTGCTGGAAGACGCGAATGGAAATGCGCGAGGCGGAAAAGCTGCCGGCGTCGACTTTCACGGTCTGAAGCGCTCCGTCGCGCGCGGCGCGCATTTCGTAGATGTCATGTCCGTCGTACACCGACGCGCGATACTCGGGCGTGCGCTGCCAATCGACCCCGCGCAGCGCGTAGAGCGCGCCGAGCGGATCGCGAGTTCCCGGCAGCACCATGACGCTTGCTCCCGGCGCGCGGGACGTCTGGCCAGCGGGAACCAAATGCAGCACCTGGTCGGAGATTCTGCCCATTTCGTTGAGGTGCGTTTCGTACTGGCGGCTTTCAAGCGCGGCCGCGTCGGTGTAGGAATCGAACTGGTCGTCCACCGCGAAAAGCGTGCGGACGGGGCTGAGCGTGTGCGCGAGCGCGCGGAAGTGCCAGGTCTGCCAGCCGAAGAGATCGCGGCGCTCGGGAACGCTCAGTTGCAGCGACGCGGCGCTCGAGAACGCAGCCCACGAGACGCGGTAGGTGAGCGTCTCGCCGGGGCGGAACGGCATCGGCGATTCCTTCGGCGCGGCGGGCGTTTTCGTCTTCGCCGGCTGGCGCGCGGACGATTGCGCGGCGTGCGCCGCGGTGAATGCCGCGAGCAACGCAGCGATCACAATCGAGAACACGAGATTCGCTTCAAAGCGCTTTTTGACTTCGCGTCGGATGGCTTTCATGGCTCTGCGACCTGCGAATTAGCTTCCCACAGTTTGCGGCCAGAACACAAACTGCCGGCCCGATGTTGCCGCGCCGTAACGCCCCGGTTATAGTGAGGCGTACCTGAATCGTCCGGCGTATTCGCCGCGCGCGAAGCATTCATCCAGCGCTTCGCGGAATTTCCATAGCGAGGCCCGCAGCGGAATCGGGCCATGCCCGCGCCGTCCGAGTGCGGCAGGGGAGGGATTTTCATATGCGCTACCTGGTGACAGGTGGTGCCGGCTTCATCGGCTCCAACATGGTGGACGAGCTCGTCCGGCGCGGCCACGACGTGGTCGTGCTCGACGATCTTTCGACCGGCAAGGAAGCGAACCTCGAGGGCGTTCGCAAGAAAATCGATTTGCGCATCGGCAGCATCACCGACCTGGCCACGGTGCAGTCAGCGTGCAAGGGAATGGACTATGTGATCCATCTCGCGGCGCGCACTTCTGTGCCGAAATCGGTGATCGATCCGCTGGAAACAAATCGCGTGAACATCGACGGCTCGCTCAACGTGCTGGTGGCTGCGCGCGACGCGAAGGTGAAACGGATCGTGTATGCGGCATCCTCCTCGGCGTACGGCGAGACTCCGACGCTGCCGAAAGTGGAAACGATGCCGTCAGAGCCGATTTCGCCTTACGGCGTGACGAAGTACGTGGGCGAACTTTACGCTCAGGTTTTCGGCCGCGTGTACGGCCTCGAAAATGCGTCGGTGCGCTACTTCAACGTATTCGGGCCGCGGCAGGATCCGACGTCGCAATATTCCGGCGTGCTCTCTCGATTCATGCTCGCGGTGATCGAAGGCGAGCCGCTGCTGATTTACGGCGACGGCGAACAATCGCGCGATTTCACCTACATCGCCAACGTGGTGGACGAAACGCTGCGCGCCTGCGAGGCGAAGGGCGCTTCCGGCAAAGTGTTTAACGGCGGCACGGGCGTGCGGATCACGCTCAACCAAGTGCTGAAGCTGCTGGAAAAGATTACCGGAAAGAGGATTCAGGCAAAATACGATCCGCCGCGCACGGGCGACATTCTCCACTCGCAGGCGGACATTTCTCTCGCGACGAAGGTGCTCGGCTACAAGCCGCTTGTCCTATTCGAAGAAGGCCTGCGCCGCACCTGGGATTGGTACAAGGACGCCTTCGGCAAGAGGTGACAATCCGGCTCGAGCCTATCGTGAGCGGAGCTAAGGCATCGGCATCCAAAGCGAGTTTCTCGCCGGTGTCATGCGCGCGGTAGAAGATTAAAGTGTGCAAGACCCCAGGCCCTCGCCATCTGTCTTTCGTTATCATAAAGTGAGTGAGCATGACTCCAGAATCCTCCCGCGGGTCGCGTAGCCGTGCGATGCGCGAGATCGTGATCTTCGGGCTGTGCAGCGGCGCGTTGATAACCGTTCTGCAACTGGCGGAGTATCGCTTCCTGGTCGTCGAGCGTTCGCTTGAAATCTACGGCGCGGTAATCGCTGCCCTGTTTGCATGTGTCGGCATTTGGCTGGGCCTAACGCTAAGTCGAAAGAGCTCCGCGCAGCTCGCTCGGGAAGCCGGCGTGCCGTCGGCGGGCCCGTTTGTCGCCGACGAGAAGCGCGTCGCGGAGTTTGGGATCACTCCACGAGAGCTTGAGATTCTTGGCCTCATTGCCGAAGGGCTGAGCAATCGGGAAATTGCCGGCAAACTGTTCGTCAGCGAAAACACGGTCAAGACCCATGCCGGCCGGCTCTTCGAGAAGCTGGGAGCGAAGCGGCGCACGCAAGCGGTGCAGATCGGCAAGGCCGCCCGGCTCATCCCCTGACCTGCCCGTATCCTGCGTTGGCATGATTTTCGTCGCTGCGGCACAAAATCACCCGAAAGAATGACGACATCCGGACTGTCTTTCCCTATGATATGCGCGCTGGGAGCCCAAGAATCGGGGAAAGGGGTCGCAACAAATGAGAAGAACGGTGCTGACCTTCGGAGTGATCACCGGCGTGGTGTCCGCCGCGATCCTTGTTGCCACCATTCCCTTCGTCGATTCGGTCGACTTTCGAAAAGCAGACATTCTGGGCTACACCGGGATGATACTGACCGCGCTCCTCGTGTTCTTCGGCGTGCGCTCCTACCGGGAGAATGCCGGAGACCGCACGCTGACTTTTGGTCGGGCGTTCGAGGTCGGGATATTGATTACGCTGATTTCTTGCGTCTTCCATGCGGCGACGTTCGAGATTCTCTATTTCAAGGCCGTGCCCGGGCTCGGCGACAAGTACGCCGCCTGTATGGTGGAACGGGCCAAAGCTTCCGGCGCGAGCCAGGAAAAACTGGACCAAACGGCGCGGCAGGCGCAGACCCTCAAGCGGCTCTACGACAAGCCGTTGACCAACGCAGTTCTGGGGTTCGGCGAGGCGTTTCCGGTCGGCTTGCTTGCCACGGCACTCTCGGCGACGATTCTGAGGAGGAAACGAACCGCCCCCGGCAATTGAAGACGCGAGTGTTTTGAAAACGATCGAGAGCGGGCTGTAAAGTTCCAGACTTACGATTTCGGATTCGTTCAGAAAACCGACGTAGCGATGGGGATGGCGCGACGCATCCGGCGCGCGCGCTGACCCCTCCAACCGATGCAGTGTCGATCGGTAAGCCGCACGCAGATTGCAATGCGCGCAAACTGGTGGGATTATCGGGCGGACGGGATGTGGCTTGGGAGGGCACGCTTTTGCCCTATTACTTCGAGTTCGACTCGGCCAACCGGATACTTCGATGCTGGTTCGAAGGATCGGTTAACGACGAGAACCTCAAGGAGTACTACCAGGTCTCCGCGAAGTACTTCGAGACGACCGATCCGCTCGCGGGGGTTCTCGATCTTTCGGCTGCGACCGCGTTTGAAGTATCTCCCCAGACGATTCGAGAGCTGGCCAAGTTGCCGCCGGCAATGCCACGCCCGGAGCGTCCTCGATTCGTGATCGCGCCCTCCAATCAGGTCTTCGGACTGGCGCGGATGTTCGAATTGCAGGGGCAGGAAAGTCGTCCAAACCTGCACGTCGTGCGCACCGCGGAAGAGGTTTGGGCGATGCTGGGCGTCGAGGCGCCGAATTTCGAACCGCTCGAATTAGAGTAAGAAACCCGCCGTTCGTGTCGCGCATCCAACTCACTGACAAGATCGACAGGGCCCCTGTCTTCAGTGGATAATTAACCAAGATTGTCTCGAAGGGTTTTCGTGCCGCGGGCAGTCAGGCTCAGTCAAGTTAAATAGGGAGGGTGGACATACCATGAGGTTATCAAGGGCGAACTCGGGGATTTGGCTGGTAGCGGGCATGTTGGTGGCGAGTCTTTTCCTGCCGGTCGTTTCGAGAGCACAGGGGCAGACCCAGCAACAGCAACAGCAGATGGGACCTATCACGAATTCGCTGTCGTCATCGGACACCGATGCGCAGACTCGGGAACTCATGGACAAAAACCTGCGCACCAATTTCGGGGATCCGAAGATAGAAGCGGCCTACACGGCATTTCACAATGCGAAAGAGGCGGAGCAGAAGATCAAGCTCGGCGAAGACTTTATCAACAAGTACCCAACCAGCTTTCACATCCAAGGGGCATACGAAGAGCTCTCGCAGGCCTACTACTCGAAGCAGGATATGCCGAACTTCTATCGCCTTTCGGACAAGGGAATCTCGCTCTATCCCGACGACGTGACCCTACTGGCGATAACCGGCTGGGTGATCCCGCGCGCATATGAAAACAGCGATCCCGACGGCGACAAGAAGCTGGACAAGGCTGTAGGTTACGAGAAGCACGCCCTGGATGTGCTGAAAACGATGGACAAGCCGGCGAGCCTGTCGGCGCAGCAGTTCGATCTGTACAGGACCGAAGAATCTGCGATCGCCCACAGTGCTCTCGGTCTCGTCTATTTCCGCCAGGGGCAATTCGACGATTCGGTGAAGGAAATGCAGCTCGCCACGCAGGGTTCCTCAACTCCGGACCCGACGGACTTCTTCGTTCTGGGCGCCGATTTTCAAAACATGAACCAATTCAAGGAAGCCGCGGACGCATTCAATCGCTGCGCGCAGATTTCGGGACCTTTGCAGGCCGGCTGCAAGGAGAATGCCCAAAACGCGGCGAAGCAAGCTGGTCCGGCGAAGTAACGATTCGTAATCGGTGAGCAGCGAGTCGTGACGCATTTCGCACGCCTCACCCTCGGCTCGCGAGGGTGGGGCGCCTGCCAAAGTAACTCCTCAGAGTGCATCCCCTGTTCTTGGGTCCCCGTTCGTCGCTAGCCCACCATCTCCCCGGGTTGCCGCTTGTCACAGAGCAGACTATGATGAATACCCTGCATGACGGCCGAAGTGCCTGTGCCAGTGTGTGAATCGAAAGGAAACGGATGGCGAGCGGACCCACAGAAGCAGAGGTGATGGAAGCGTTGCGGGGCGTGATCGACCCGGAACTGCACAAGGATCTCGTCACGCTGGGCATGGCGAAGAATATTCAGGTGAACGGCGGAAACGTGTCGCTGCTCGTCACGCTGACGACGCCTGGCTGCCCGCTGCGCGAAACGATTGAGAAGGACGTGCGCGCGGCGCTGGCGAAAGTGCCGGGCGTGAACGCGGTCGATGTGAAATTCGACTGGTCGGTGCCGGAAGGGCGCAAGATTTCGGACAAGGCGCCGATTCCGGGCGTGAAGAACCTGATCGCGGTGGCGAGCGGCAAGGGCGGCGTCGGAAAGACGACGGTGGCCGTGAATCTGGCGATCGCGCTGAAGAACATGGGCGCGGCGGTCGGCCTGCTCGATGCGGACGTGTACGGCCCGAACGTCCCGGTGATGCTGGGGACGACCGAGCAGCCGAAAATGCTCGACGAGAAAACGATCATCCCGATTCAAGCGTATGGCGTGAAGATGATCTCGATGGGGTTGCTGAATCCGGGAGACAAGCCGCTGGTGTGGCGCGGTCCGATGCTGCACAGCGTGATGCAGCAATTCCTGCGCAGCGTCCGCTGGGGGCAACTCGATTACTTGGTGGTGGATCTGCCGCCCGGCACGGGAGACGTGCAGCTGAGCTTGATCCAGACCGTGGCGGTGAGCGGCGCGGTGCTGGTGACGACGCCGTCGGTGGTCGCGCTGGCGGACGTGCGCAAGGCCGTGGAAATGTTCCGGCAGGTAAACGTCGAAATTCTGGGCATCGTCGAAAACATGAGCTACTTCGCGTGCCCGCACTGCGGCGGAAAGATCGATGTCTTCGGGCACGGCGAAGGGGTGCGGCTGGCGAAGATGTTCGAGCTGCCGTTTCTGGGCGAGATCGAAATCGATCCGCAGATTCGCATCGGGGGCGACACGGGGAAGCCGACGGCGTCGCTCGGCGAAGACGCGCCCGGCGGTAAGAGCATTTACGCCATGGCGCGCAACGTGGCCGCGCGGCTTTCGGTAGTGAATTTATCGGGCGCATCGGCACCAGTGGTGCAGATTCTCTAGAGTCGAAGATGACCGAGTACATGCTGCGATAAAAGCAGCGCAATGGAAAGCGCTGCGCGCCGTCGATTATGTCGGACCTAAAGGTCCGACCCCCTAAAAGACATTGCAGGAAGCTAAAGAAACGCAATACTATCCCGCGCGGAGACACGGACCCATATGAGTGAACTCGTTCGGCTGAGCAAGGACAACGACGTTGCGGTCATCACCATCGATAATCCGCCGGTAAATGCGCTGAGCCCCGGCGTGCCTCAAGGCATCGAAAAGGCCATCGCGGATATTCAGCAAGACCCGAACGTGAAGGCCGCCGTGCTGATCGGCGGCGGGAAGACGTTCATCGCCGGCGCGGACATCAATATGTTCGTGCAGATGACGTCGGGAAAAGGCGGACGGATCAATCTGCTTCCGATACTTTTGAAGATCGAGGACTGCACGAAGCCGGTGGTGGTGGCGATCCACGGGAACGCGCTCGGCGGAGGGCTCGAGGTCGCACAGGCGTGCCACTACCGCGTGGCCTCTCCGGACGCGAAAATCGGACAGCCGGAAGTGAATCTCGGAATCATCCCCGGTGCGGGCGGAACGCAGCGCCTGCCCCGGCTCGCCGGCGTCGCGAGGGCAGTCGAGTTGTGCACGACAGGGAAACCGATCAAGGCTTCGGAGGGGATCGAGTTCGGAATCATCGACAAGTTAATCGACGGAGATCTTCTCGCAGGCGCGGTTGCGTTTGCGCGACAGGTGGCCGAAAAGCCGATTCGGAAGACGCGCGAGCGCATCGACAAGCTGGGCACGCCGGAGCAGAACGCGCCGGTTTTCGCCGCCGCCCGCGAGGCCGCCCGCAAGAAATACCGCGGCATGATGTGCCAGCTCGCGGCGATCGACGCGATCGAGGCGGGGACGAAGCTGGGGTTCGAGAAAGGCTGCGAGGAGGAAGCGCGGATCTTCGACACGTGCCTGTACTCGGACCAGTCGAAGGCGCTGATCCATGCGTTTTTCGCCGAGCGCGAAGTGGCGAAAATCCCGGACATTCCAAAGGACACCCCGACGATTCCCGTGAATTCGGTGGCCATCGTCGGCGCGGGAACGATGGGCAGCGGAATCGCGATGGTGTTTGCCAACGCCGGAATTCCCGTGGTGCTGAAGGACGCGGAACAGGCGGTGCTCGATCGCGGGCTGACGACCATCGAGAAGAACTACGCCACGTCGGTGAAGCGCGGGCGGTTCACGCCGGAATACGTCAGCGAGCGGATGAAACTGATCAAGACGACGCTCAGCTACGGCGATTTCGCGAGCGCGGACCTGGTGATCGAAGCCGTGTTCGAGACGATGCCGCTGAAAAAGGAAGTGTTCGCGGAGCTGGATCGCGTCTGCAAGCGCGGCGCGATTCTGGCGTCGAACACCTCGACGCTCAATATCGATGAGATTGCCGCGACCACGTCGCGGCCCGAGGCCGTGATCGGCACGCACTTCTTCAGCCCGGCGAACGTGATGCGGCTGCTCGAGCTGGTGCGCGGCAGGAAGAGCAGCAGGGAAGTGATCGCGACCTGCATGCAGCTGGCGAAGAAAATCGGGAAGGTCGCCGTGCTGGTGGGGAACTGCCGCGGGTTCGTCGGCAACCGGATGTTCTTGCCGTACATTCGCGAGGCGCAGTTTCTCGTGGAGGAGGGCGCGGCGCCCGGGGCGGTCGATGGCGCGCTCACGGAGTGGGGCATGGCGATGGGGCCGCTGGCTGTGGGCGATTTGGGCGGGCTCGACGTGGCGTACCGAATTCGCAAGGAATACCGGCACCTTGAAAAACCCGGCGCGCGACAGCCGTACGTCGAAGACCGGATGGTCGAGATGGGGCGACTGGGACAGAAGACCGGTTCGGGCTGGTACAAGTATGACGCCGAGCGGCACGCGACTCCCGATCCGGAAATTGCAGAGTTGGTGAGGAAGTGGAACGCCGAGAAGAACATTCCGCAAAGGAATATTTCGAAGGAAGAAATCGTCGATCGCGAAGTCTATTCGCTGGTGAACGAGGGCGCGCGGATTCTCGAGGAAGGCTACGCGCTGCGCGCGGGCGATATCGATACGATCTATCTCACCGGCTACGGTTTTCCGGGCTTTCGCGGCGGGCCGATGTGGTACGCGGACACAGTCGGGTTGAAGAAAGTGTACGACCGCGTGCGGGAATTCCACCAGCAGCACGGAATGCTGTGGGAACCTGCTCCGCTGCTGAAGGAACTGGCGGAAGCGGGGAAGAAATTCGCCGACTTTCAGCGGGAAGCCGGGCGGGCGGCGGATTAGCTGGCGCGGCAGGACTACTTGCCGCGATAGAGGCAGCGCAATGGAAGGCGCTTCGCGCCGTCGGTTTATGTCGGAGCTAAAGCTCCGACCCCCTAAAACCCTCTAATCCAGGAAGGCGCTCTGCACGAGCGTTCGGAACGCAAACACCGCGCTGCGCGCCGTCGGTTTTGCGGCGGGGTTCCCTCGGCTGCGCTCGGGACAAGTTCCGCTCCGACCCCCTAATCAGCGCGGAATTACTTCGCGGTTGTCGGAAGGCCGAAGGCGCGGGAGTGAAATTCGAGCGACGCGGAAATGTGCTGCGCGAAATATTCCCAGTCGTGCCCGCCGGGATAGAGATGAAATTCGTGGGGAATGCCAAGTGAAACGAGCAGGTCGTGAAACGCCTGCGCGCCTGCGTTGAAGCCGAACTCGTCCTCCGTGCCGCAATCAAAATAGATCTTCATGCCGGCCGGACGCGGGCCGTTACGCACGAGCGTGAACGGGCTGTTGCGATCCCAGAACGCGCGGTCGAACGGCACGCCGAACGACGTGCCGAGCACGCGCGAGATGGTGTTCTGTCCCGGCGCGCCGATTTGCACGCGGGGAAGATTGGCGATCAGCGCTGCGCCGTGGGCGCTCACCGAGCCGAACAGGTCGGGATGGCGCAGCGCCAGGTGCAGCGAGCCGTAGCCTCCCATCGAAATACCGAGCACGCCGCGATTGCGGCGCCCCGATCGGATGCGATAGTGGCTCTCGATGTAGGGAAGAAATTCCTGCACGAGAAAATCCTCGTAGCGCTCGCGGCCGTCGCGCGAGTTGATGTAGAAAGACCGGCCGCCCGCGGGCGCGGCGATCAGGAATTCGCCGATCTGCTTCTGGTCCCACAGATCCTGAATCAGATTCCAGCCGCCTGAGCTGAGGAGCTCCTGCTCGTTTCCACCGAGGCCATGCAGGAAGTAGAGCACCGGATACTGGCGCGCTTTGTCTGCGTCGTAACTCGGAGGCAGAAGGACGCAGAAGGCGACCTGGCGCGCGAGAATCTTGCTTTGGACGAAGCGGCACTCGGCACGTCCGGCGGCGTGCGCGGGCAATGCGGAAATAGGGCACGTCGCGAAAAGCAGGAGCAACGTGACGACGGGATGGAGTCTTCTGCTCCTCGGGGCACGGGAGCCTGCGGGACTACTTGCTGCGATAGAACCAGCGCATTGGAAGGCGCTTCGCGCCGTCTGATTCATGTCGGAGCTTAAGCTCCGACCCCCTAAGACCCTCAAACCTCGAACGGCGCTTCGCGCCGACGAGTTTATGTCGGAGCTCCCTCGGCTGCGCTCGGGACAAGTACCCCTCCGACCCCCTACGGTTCTAATGTCGCGGCTTCTGCGGCGAGCGCTACTCATAGCGTAGAGCTTCGACGGGATCGAGGCGCGCCGCGCGGGATGCGGGATAGATTCCCGCGCCGAGACTTACGGCAATCGAGAAGGCTATGGCTGCCGCGACCATCCACCACGGCACGGAAGCAATCGTGATCGAAGGGAGCTGCTGGCGAGTGAGATAGATGTTCGTGCCGAGATTGATGGCGCGGCCGATCAGCCAGCCGAGCAGCACGCCGAAGACGCCGCCGAGCGCTCCCATGGCGCCGGCCTCGACGAAAAAGAGCCGGCGAACGTCGCGGTCCGCGGCGCCCAGCGCCTTGAGGACGCCGATTTCGCGGCGGCGCTCGAGAATCGCCATCACGAGCGTGTTGATGATCCCGAGCGACGCGACGATCAGCGCGAGGCTGCCGAAAATGCCGAGCAGCAGA
>Ga0335077_10005735_pt1 | contig 15258 bp, 31 predicted proteins | sample Lox_Sample_31_FD_207151 | JGI IMG/M metagenome (GOLD analysis project Ga0335077, IMG submission 207151) | Soil microbial communities from Loxahatchee National Wildlife Refuge, Florida, United States - Lox_Sample_3.1 | ecosystem: Environmental > Terrestrial > Soil > Wetlands | place: USA... | reverse complement strand
ATCAAAGGGATTGGGGCCAAGGCCGTAGCGCGACCGCAAGCCGGACCAGGTGTCGGGCATGATCTGCATCAGGCCCATTGCACCTTTCGGTGAGACGGCGCGTACGACGCCGCGACTTTCCGCCTGCATGACAGCGGTGATCCAGGATGTCGGAATGCCGAAACGCAGCGCGGCTTCCGCGACGAAACGCTCGGTCCGATCACTCTTCGAGGTCACGGTTGATTGCGCGGCGGCGACGGGCTGGGCGTTGGCGATGCCGCACGCGGCGAACAGCACCACCATGACCACGACATGCAAATGGTGGCGAAAGCGGCGTGCGTGATGTGAGCCGGAACGGCGAACGGGATGCGCAGCGATGGCCGGGAAGAAGGAAGGGACGCAAGCGCCGGAGGACTGAATGGCCACCGATTGTGAGGACAGTCGAGGCATGGTCAGTTCTCCTCGCGCGTCCAGATCGGATCGGCCCGGCACAATGACTCACGCTTCGCGATGGCGCGCATGGCATTCTCGGCGATGTTGTTGTCGATCTCGAGCCGCGCGTCTGTGACGAAGCGGGTGAGCGACCCGCGGCGCTTGACAGCTTCCACCTCCGCCAGCAGCGCTGCCTTCTCTTCGACCGTCCACTTCCGCCGTCGTTCGACCCGCGGCACTATCTCTCCACAGCCGCCACAGTGCACCTCCTTCTGGAGCTACAGAAGGAGCCTCTAGAGTGAGCGCACCGTCACAGATCACCATCGCCCGCGCTACACGTCCGTCGCCGGACGCTTACGTTCAGCACGTCCGCGTGCATCTTCATTTCGGCCTTCGCGCCGCTGCTCGTATGTCACGGCGCTGGAGCGTGCGAGACGGATCTGCCCAAGGACGTTCGCATCGTTCCCGCGCCCGCCGACGTGCCGGCAGAGAACGCTCGATTTCTCGGCATCTGGACCGGCCATTGGAGTGGGCCGAATAGTGTTTGCATCGTCGTGGCGGTGCGCGAGATCGCTAGCGATGGAACGGCTCAGGTCACGTTCGCGTATCCCGGGCGTGTGTTGTGGCAATCGGACCCCATGCAGTCCTTCCTGGCCTAGTAAAGGACCTCACGGGATCTATCCAGCACGGAGAACTCGACTTTGTGATCCCTTCTGGCCGGACGATTAAATTCGCCTTCGAGGATAACCGGCTCATTGGCACGATTTATAGGGAGCTCGGCCCTGACAGCACCACATTCGTTCATCCGTGAAACCGCCAGAGCCAACCGACAACTGCGACAGCTGACAGCAGCTTTGCGCCGCTGAAGGCATCACGATAGGGTTCGTCTTCACGCCCGTCTCCGATCTCGACATCCACCGCGCCGCCCATCTCCTGATCGCGCAATACGGCGACAACGCCGTGGCGACGGCGCGCGAGATGGTTGAGACGATGCGCGAGCGAGGCGACGCCGAAGGCGCCGACACTTGGCTGCGGATCATCGTCGCCATCGGAACCCTGGGAACGCCGCCGACCGATAGCCGGCATTAGCGTGGGAATGGCCGCCTCAGTCGCCGCCAACGGCGGCAATTAGCGCTAGCACAATTATCGACCAGACGGCCACTGCGCTCAGCAGCGCGAGTGGTATTCGGTGGCGGAGCGGCTCTCCCGGAGCGGACATGGGCGCGTCCGATAGGCACTTTCTAATTGGGAGAACTTGCGCAAATGCCTAACGGTTCCAGGAGCCGGCGCCCTAACTGCCTCTCAGCGCCAGCCGCGGCAGAACGATGCGGCAGCCGCGCTGAACACGCCCGCGGGGTGGAGGCCCTGTGTGGATGCGCGGCCGATGGCGAGGCCGCCGAGCCAAGCCGCCACTATCATAGCGCCAAGCGCGACGCCAGCGAGCAAGGGGGCTGATGATCTCCGATCGATGCGCAGGATCCTTCTCCTTGATGGCAGCTTACAGCAGCGGTGGTTGCTTGGCTGCAGTGGAAACGGGCGGGTTGCCGGGTTACCGCGCACGCCATGCTGACGATCTTCGCGGCGAAGCCGGCGGGACCGCAGAGCGTGAACTGAGCGGCGCCACTTCGAAATCGCCTGTCAGCGAGGCCGGGCTCCAGGCGAGGATGGTGGCGAATGGTGATGTAGACAATCGACGAGGCCGCCGGCGCCTATCAAATGGACCGGGGTTAGCGGTCGCTCAGGATGTGGCCGGCGGCCTCGTGTGACATGGGTGCCGGCACTGTCGAAGTGGTTCCAACTCAGGATTGGCCGGCGACCTTGTCGACGCTACTTCTGCCATGCGTCGCTGGATCGATCTATGCGACAGGATGGCGCAACCGATTCGCGGCTTTAACTCCTGTGCGTTCAATCACAGGTCTCGGCCGCAAATTGGCTTCTGCATCAAAAGCGTGAGCCAGGGAGCGTCGCCATGAAGATCACCGCCATTATCGTAACCGCCGTTGTTGCCTTGCAGCTTTCGGGAAGCATAGCCGAGCTGGTCCTTTGGTGGTTCTAACTGGCAGCTTGCTATGATCGACCAGACTGCGCCGCAGAGCCGGGCTCCGGAGAAAAGGCGTAGCATGCGCCTCTGGTTCGCCACTGCCGCGCTCGTCCCTTATGGCGCGGTGATTGTGGCGCTGTTCGGCGGCTTCACGTTCCATCATCTGCCGGAAGGAAGCGCAATACGTTTTGCTATGGTGGCGTCCGGGGCCTGTCTGCTCCTGCTGCTGGCGCTGTGGCTTGATCGTCACGAGGCGAAGGGAGTAAGTCCGCCACTCATCACTGGATCGCGCAGCATGGCGGCCAAGCCACCGCCAAGGCGCTCGAGATGATCGAGACGATGCACCGACGAGATGACACCGATCGGAAGGCTGGAAGCGCCGCCGCTCGACAGACAGCATTGAGCGGGTAAGAAGATAAGTGGTGGCGATCGACAGTCTTCGCCGCGGCACGGTTTTTGAACCCGCGGCGCGGTGGGGTGAACGTTACGCGGCTGGATATTCGTGCGGCTCACGGTGGGGCGAGCGTTCATTGTGCCGCTCGCGTGCTGCCGACTTACTCCTCCTTCGCGGCAACGCCTCTGTGAACCGCGAGCGCGGAACGCAATTGATTCACTTGTTGTTGTCCTGACAGAGCTTGTCGGGCGCTTCCGTCGCTGCCGATCCGCATCATGTCGCAGCGTTGGCGAAGCATCACGCAAAGGAAGCGCGAAATGAGCGGGACACATGGCTAGGCGATGTCGCGTCCTTATCATCGAGGATGACAATGAGATCCAGAATTTGCTGCGGAACGCGCTATCGCTTGAAGGTTATGAGGCGACGACCACCGGCATCACGTCCGGCGAACTTGATAGCGCTGCCCTGTCGGGCTATGACATCGTCATCATTGATTTAGCTTCTACGGCCAGCGCCGGACGGGCGGCAGCGATGCGAGCACGAGCGCTCGGCGCCGGAGTGATCGTGGTTGGCAGCGATCCCATCCGCGAGGGGGAGGGGATTGGTCACGCCTACATTATGAAGCCTTTGAGCCTGAGCGGTATCTCGGAGCTCATCCGTGAGACGCTTGAGCAGACGAGGGCCGAGTGCGATGCGCCTCCAGGTCCCTCCTCGCGAGTCGCGTGACGGGGTCAGGATACTTTGCCGACCCGGCGCTGGTTTTTCTTTCCGTGCGTTTCCCGTGTCGCGATGTTCACAAGATACCCGCGCGGCGGCGTTGTGACCGCGTCGGCACTCTGTGCACCGAACCGTCCGACGAATGGTCGGTCCGCGCGGCGTCTGTCTCAAATCAGCAGGTTGTCATCCCGCTGAGCGCCCAAGCTGCCCCCGCGCGCCCCAAACCCCGCTTGTAATCTCTTGCTGTCGCTATCATATCGAGCCGATCGCCGGAATAGACGACCAGGCACCGGCGGCTGGTAGACGTGTTTGCCTCCAGAGGCGAGGTCGACGGCTCTCCCGCCTGCAAACAGCAGATGAGGAGGGCCGTCCTATGGCTTATCCCTACAGGCACTCGAACCTAACGGCTCCCGCAGCGAGAGTGACGTCACTGTGGACCATATGGTGGGACACGCTTCGACGTGCGGGCACGGCGGGCTGGAGCAGGGCCGTAGAGCCAACGCAACATGAGGCCCTGGAACGCGCCGAGCGCTTCCTCAAACTCGGTTTCGTCGTTTATGCGATTCGGGATCCGAGCGGCGCTATCTTCATGGACGAAGCAGAGATTACCGAACGCTTCCCGAACGTCCGCCATACCCGGGATACTCGTGAGCAACGCGACAGTTGAAGCGATCCTCCGCTCTCGATACCCAGGCTGACATCACATACCGGGTTGTCCGACACTTCCCGCAGCAAGAACGATCGGAGATCGCAATGGCAAACGTGCGTAAGGAAGACCTTACTGCCGAGGAATTGGTCTCGTTGAAGGAGATGGGCAAAGGCGTGTCCCAGAACAACATTCCAGACGAGCACAAGAGGCGGCTCCTCGAGCTACGCTTGATCAAAGAAGGAGTCGGCGGTCTGATGCTAACCCGGCACGGGACTTTTATCGCACGCTCGGAGCCCCCTTCCCTGGCCGGCATGCCTCGGGAAAAACGCAGCTGGTGAACGCCGATTAGCAAGAGAAGCATTCGCCGGCCGCGCCGATGTCGCTATCCCGAAAGTCTAACGTCTGCCCCATGCTCGCGGTGCGAGCGCCAACCATTTGAGAAGCGTCGATATCCTCGGAGATAGCCTGAGAAGGGACGGCATATTCGGGCGCGCCGCAGGCGCTCAGCACCAATACGAGCGGCAGCATCCAAATGACTTGCATGTGTCTCACCCCGCTTCATTCGTCGCGTGGCGAGGTCAAAGTCTATTGAGCGCTATGTTTCGAAATCCCTGCCAGTCCAGCGCATTTGATCCAATTCACGAGCGCGTTGCCGACGATGGTTGCTTCACCTGGGTCAAGGAAGTGGAGGCGCCGAGCCGCCAATGGCTATCCGCCCAAGCAATCCACGTCATCGCCATCCTCGCCTGTCTCTTCCTCGATCTCCGCTGCCCGCTTATCCGTCCGCCATGTAAACATACCATGGTCGGTGCGCACGTTGATCTCGTCCCAGCCATTATCAATCAGCGCGTCTTCGATGCTCTGTAGCACTTCGCGGATACCGAGCATCTCCTTCATCTCGGGCATTGGGCTTCTCCTAGGCGATTTCTAGGTAACACCTGATCTCTTCGGCCTTCGCATTAGCCTGCTTCCAGAGCGTGGCCAGGTTGCGGATGGCGTCATTTCTCGTGCCGCGGTGTTATCAAGATACCGCGCGGCGGCGTTTCACGAGCGCGCCGGCCCTCTCGAAGGGCACCGAGACGCAACCCCTTATTATTCGGTCCGCGCGGCGCCCTTCGTGCCAGCGGATTTCATTCCGCTGAGCGCCGCCACGCGGGGCCATAGCTGCCGTGCCCGGTAGTGATGCGGCACTCGGTTCCGCCGCGGGAAGGCGGCCCCCGATCGAACGAGTGGATCGCGCAGATGGTTGCGCAAAGCGCCAGCAGCGTCCTGTTCAACCTTGAGGCCACTTCGGAGCCAGTATTTCTCGGTGAGCGTTTCTGGTTGGGGTGTATTCTTGCGAACTGTGCTCGTCGCCGATGATGATCCGGACGTGCTGGATGTCTTAGCAAGCATCCTCCGCCATGCCGACTACCGTGTGTTGACCGCGCCGAGTGGTTCGGATGCCATCCCCATCCTGGATCACGAGCCGGTCGACCTGCTGCTCACCGATGTAGAGATGCCCGGTTTGGATGGCTGGCAGCTTGCGGCGCAAGCAAAGACGAAGCGTCCGCATCTCCGCGTCGTCTTCATCACCGCCGGGACCAGGTACCGAGGACGGCCGCCGTTCCCCGTGATCGAGAAGCCCGTTCGGGCCGTTAAGCTTGTGGAGGCCATCAAGCGATGGATGTCGGCCGCTTAAGTTGCGCCTCGAGCCTTGCACAGGGTTGAGCGCGGCCTAGGGACAAACACGAAAGTCGTTCCGGGCCTTCCAACTGACGCACGAGCAGACCGCGAGGACCAAAAACCGTGCGCAGGGCGTTCCGCCGCGACACGGTGGCTCTTGAATCTGATTTGGCCCCTACCTCAAATATTAGGCAGCGGAAACAACCCCCTAGGCACTTGGAGCAAGCCTATGGAAAAGACGATCGACGCCATCCAAGCGGACATCATTCGTTTGAGGGAGAACGTGGCCAGATTCCGTCGCCTCGCGGAAGAGCGGAAGGCCGCGGATCATCTCATGATCGCCACCAAACTCACCGAGGTCGCGGCCGACTTCGAGGCGAAGGCGGCAGAACTGGAGCGGTTGCTGAATGGTGGTCTTGCCGCTGATTAGGGCACATGAAGAAGGATTGCCGTGATGCCGGCAGAGGAGCGCACACCAACACCACCGCTCGAATTGGCTGGTAATCTCCCGACCATCCGCCGTCGCAGGGGTAGGCCGCCGAAGTCAGCGGCGCTAGCGCAGCCGATCAAGCGTCGGAGGGGGCGGCCACGGAAGGTAGAAGCGAAATAGGCCATGCGCGATAGCTTACTCCACAACCACTAAGTCCGGGCGGCAGATGACATCACACAAGTTCAAAGTCGGGCAGCGGGTGAGCCTCATACAAAGCCAGGGGCGATCGAGGGACACATTCGAGATTGTGCGCGTCCTGCCACTCGATCAGGGCGCCCATCATTACCGAATCAAGTCCATCGTAGACGGGCATGAGCGCGCGGTTGGTGAGGGGGAGTTAATTGGCTCACTCAGCGCCCCGGGCTAGCAGGTGGCTGGCCGCGGCCTCGCTCGCATGAAGCCGACTCGCCAACAGTGGCCGCGGCAAGCAGTTACGGCCACCTTCAGTATGCCGGCGTCAACGTTCTGATTGGAGGTAGCACCAATGAACAATCTCGAGGCACCTGCAGCCGTCGAATACCGCCGCATGGCAGCGCGATGCCGCGACATGGCCACGCGCACGTCTAAGCCGGGTAATCTGCTGAGGCGGCCGAAGCCTTTGAGGCAAGCGCTACAGCGATCGAGCAGGATCCAGAGGCCTCATCCTTTGACGGTCAATCGCGCTGAGTCGTGGGATTCGGAGTAGATCGCGCCCGCTCATTTCGGCGATGGCCGCTCTGGTGAGCAAGCCAAAATTGACCAGCGCGTGATAATGCATGGTTCTCAGCGATAGACCGTCGAGGTCGCGCACGCCAGGAGTCGCGCCCCAGCCCAACATTCCTGGCACACGCCGCGTCCCGGTTTTATCCATCCCGGGCCCTCTCAGATGCAGCCGTATCTCAGCGTGTGAGCGATCCGTCTACATTTCGTGAACGACATTAGTCAATAGGGATGCGATCTTGCGCGCTGCGCGGCTTCACCGAAGCGTGACAGTGAGGATTGCTACGGTATGTAGGCGCCGTGGAACAACAACAAAGCCATCAGACCCACTAGAAGGGCCAGAGCAATCGCGGTTGCCAGGTCCCAGAGGTCATTCATCGCGCCGCGGTCCAAAGTTCGTTCACCTCGTCATAGTACCACGTCAAGGCGCGGTAGCCCGCCAAAATGCATGGTATGGGCTCCGGATGCCGGAGCGCCGGTATCATACCAACGGATCGACTGACCGCCGAGGCTGCTCGCGCCGGCACGACGGGTTAGGTGTGCAACGATGACCGGTGGGCGACAATTAGCGTGGCCGGTCACTGCCGGTAGCGGATGCGGCGGTTCGGACGAAAGTGTCGCTTTGATGTCGCGATTGGTGCGGTCCAGGTTGAAGGCTTCGGGATCGAAGCGGCCGCCGCACCACGTCAAGGTCTCGCGATGCTCGGGATGGGCGCAATCGGTGATGATCTCGTGGAGGCGCGCGTATGGCCGATGTCCGCATTGAGCCCGCAGCATGGCCACCTTCCATTCGACAGCGGACCTGTCCGTGCGCTCCGCGCTACCGCCGCTTCGTGCCACAATGTATGGCCCGGCCGTGCGTCGCAAGACGGAGTTGGCGAAGTGACGAACGAGAGAGCTGCAACAATGTATGCGGCCTCCGAAGTGGAGCTTCATGCTCCGGGCCATGATGGGTATCCGCGCGCATCCAAGGCTGTCTACCGGAACGACCTCAGTGGGCCAAAATGGCACCCAGTCTTGTGGTTGCGACGGGCAGACCGTTCGTCCATCTCGTCAATCCATCTCGCAAACCTCGGCGGGAAGGCGGTTGAGTTTGCTTACGTCATCGTCTGATCCTCGAGCGCATGAGCGCCCGCTTCGTCTTACGCGGCGTCGTGCGCACGCATCGGCTGGTAGCTGTGCCCTCGCGCGAGCACGGCCCAGGCGATGCGAGCGAGCTTGTTGGCGAGCGCGATGGCCAGGACGTTGCGATGCAGCCGACGCGCCGCCGCCTCAATCCAGGGCCACAGGCCCGGCCTCGCCCGGTGTGGGCGGCGCGCCAGGACAACATGGGCCGCCTGCACGAATAGGGTCCTCAGGTACTTGTTGCCTGCGGCCGAGGATGGTGCGATCGCCGGTCGACTCCTGCCTGGGCACGAGGCCGAGCCAAGCACCGAAGTCGCGGCCCTGCTTGAACCCGCCCCCGGTGCCGATCGCGGCAACGACAGCGCTCGCGATGAGCGGTCCGATGCCGGGCACCGTCATCAGGCGCTGGCAATGGTCGTCCTGTTTGGCAAGCTCGTTGATCTCGGCCGAGACCGTGGCAATGCGCTCGTCGAGCCGACGCCAGTCCTCGGCCAGGTCGGCTACAAGGCGGCTAACCCTTGGCGAGAGGCTGTCCGAACGTGACCCCAAGACCGTCGGCAGCATCTGCCGTAACGCGCTTGGCCCCTGCCGCGCGGTGATGCCGCGCTCCAGGAGGAAGCCGCGTATCTGGTTGATCACACCCGTACGCTGACTGACGAGGCGCGAGCGCACGCGATGCAAGGCCAGGAGATCCATCTGCTCGGGTGTCTTGATGGCCACGAACTGCATTGTCGGCCGCTGCACCGCTTCCGCAATCGCCTCGGCATCCCGGTAATCGTTCTTGTGACCTTTGAGGAACGGCTTCACATACTGCGCCGGCAGGAGCCGCACGTCGTGGCCGAGTGCTGCGAGTTGTCGGCCGATATGGTGGGATCCTGAGCAAGCCTCCAGACCGATCAGGCAGTGCGGAACAGTCGCTAACCGACGCTCGACTTGACCACGCGAGACCTTGATCCGGAGGGCGATCGCGCCGCGTTTATCGAGTCCAACCAGGTGGAAGATGTTCTTGCCAATATCGAGGCCGATGGTCGCAATCGCGACAGACGTGGAGTTTCGTGACATGGGATCTGCTCCTTGCGTTGTTCGATCCCCACAGCTTACGGGCATGCGGGGCAGGAGCACGGCCGGGCCATCCCATTACCAGACATCAGCGGGGCCGCGTCAGCCGATCACCTTGTCAGCGCGAATGAGAAAGCTAGTCGGCACCACGAGGTCGAGCGCCTTCGCGGTCTTGAGGTTGAGCGCGAGCTCGACAATTGTGGGCCGCTCGACCGGGACATCGGCGGCCTTTGCACCCCGCAGCAGCTTGATCAGTTGCGGGGCAATAATCTGGTGCATCAGCGTCGCGACGCGGGCGCCATAAGCGGCGAGGCCACCTTGGTCGACCCATTCCGGCACGTCGTAGATAGCGGGCAGCCGGACCCGGGCGACATGCTCGATGATCTGCGCTTGGTTGATGAAGATGAGCGGCCCTCCGAGAACGTTGAGCGCTTGAGCCCCGGCCGCTCGCGCCGCGTCAATCGCTGGGAGGACTTCCTCTGTCCGCTCGACACGGTGGATCGAGAGCGCGACGCCACGCGACCCCGCGGCCTCGACCAGCGCCTGGAGCTCTCCGGGGGACCTCACGGTGGGATCGGCCAGTCCGTCTATGCGGCGAATACCGGGCAACATCTCGATCAAGATATCCAAGCGTTTACCACCGAGTTCGTGCGCTAGGAGGCTGACCCCAGTGGTGTTGCCGCCGGGATGAGCCAGCGAGGCAACAAGGTGTTCTGCGACCAGATCAGCCGTGTAAGTATCGATCGGAATAGTTTTCGTCGCACGCTGCACGGCTCGCGCACATATCGGGCCAGCGGTGAAAATGGCATCCGGGCCGGCTTTGACCGCCGCGGAAGCGACTTCGTCGGCGCGATCTGGTGCTACGCCGAATTCGCCCACGACTTGGAGGTTGCGACCCTCAACGAATCCGGCGCGCCGCAACTCGTCGAATAGGATAGGCCAAAAGTCCTCACTGCGCGGCGATGGGACCACGAAGCCCAGGCGATAGGTCCGTCCAGCCTCTTGCGCCCAACCCGCCGGAGACGCGACCAGCGCCGCAGCACCGGGAGCAGCAAGCACAGCACGGCGCGACAGCATCGTCCTGCTTCCATTTTCTGTCATTCGGTCGGCTCCCCAAGCGCTTCCCCGCGGTACGCGATCGAACGCGCCATTAGAAGCTACTACGGGGTCAGGCCCACATCACGCGCGTGGGGTCTCCTCTGGGTCCATCAGCCGCCTTGGCGATGGTTCACCCCGTGGGTCGGCTAGGCGTGCGGTAGCAGACCTTCAACGCACCGCTAACGTCCGGCAGCTCGCTGCCAAAAGGAGGCATGCCGAACCAAACGAAACTCCGACCGCGCCATTCCAAAAGATGCCGCGATCATTCCGCCAATCCCGCTCGCCGCAGGCCCTCTTCGTATCTCGCGACATCTTCGGGCCGCCGGTACGGCCCCAGTACGTCTCTGCGACTGGAAACACGCAGCGCCGGATTGAGCTGCCGCCGTGCCACCGCTCTCTGTGCTTCCTCCAGCCGCCCCGCGAGCGCATTGCTTGCGGCGATGATGCGTAATCCGGGCTGAAGATCCGGCGCGTCCCGCAACGCCATTGCCGCCCATTGCGATGCTTCGTCATAGCGGCCGGCCATGAAATGAGCATGCGCCGCTGCGGATTGTATCTGTGGCATGCGCTGATCAAGCGGGCTCAGGCGGATGGCATGCGCGAGGCGTTCAATGCCTGCGTCCGGCTCGCCAAGCCAGATTTTGACGTAGCCTCCCCAATGCCATGCCATCGCTAGGTTCGGGTTGAGCACGAGCGCGCGGTCAATGAGGGCGACGCCCGTGTCGAGATCGCGAACAACAAGGGCCAACGCAGACCCGCTCGCAGCGAGTGCCGTCGCATCGTCCTTACCAAACTCCACTGCCCGTTGAGCTAACCTTGCGGCTTCGGCGATCTCATTGGCTGGATTGCTCATCCAGCCATTTGATTTGCGCCACAGGTAGCAACTGGCAGCCATGCCATACGCTGAGGCGAATTCGGCATCGAGCTGCTACCACGCGGCGATGATCAACTACCGATTCCTCGCGCACGCTGTGCAGGCGCAGCGCTTCGGCGTTGGCCTCCTCCTGGCAATCCCGCCGCTTCCGAGAGGTGCCAAAAGCTGCCGTGCGCAGGTGCAGTAAGAATTCGCTATCCTAGGCTTCAGCGATGCCCTTTTGCGCCAATTGTGGAAATTGGTCCAACGGCGACCCTGTCGGGGGCCGGGCCCTAGAAGACGGAGGTAACATGGACTGGAAGGAACACGGAGTAAAGATCGTACATGCGGGAGAGCTGGACATGAACACGCCGCAGACGTCGGGGATGGCGCGGGCGGCAGCGATTACGCATGCACGAGCGGGTGCAGAGAAATTGTGGGCGGGCACGATGGTGGTGCAGCCGGATGCGAAGACCGGACCGCATCATCACGGTGAATTAGAGACGGTGCTATACGTGGTAAAGGGCCGGGTGCGAATGCGATGGGGTGATCACCTGGAGCTGAGCGAAGAAGCCAAGGCGGGAGATTTCATTTATGTGCCGCCTTACGTGCCGCATCAGGAGATCAACGGAAGTCCAAACGAGATTTGCGAGGCGGTCGTGGTGAGAAGTGGGCAAGAGCCGGTCGTCATTAATCTCGACCTGGAAACGCCGGAACCTGCGAGCGCGGGGCATCCAAGGATGCCGTTCCATCCCAGCGGCTGATCGGTTTACAGTCTGACGGGAGATAGCTCGTCTAAGGCAAGCGATGTCTCACATGGGTCAGCAGCTTAAGCCAAGGCTTCAGACATTCCGAATCCAAGAAACAAAGGCAGCCTTTGACCCAGATCCGACCCACACAAATGGGCACAGCATGGGCGCTCTGCCCGGGCGAACCAAACATGGTGTGGCGCCGGACTCCCCCCTCTCGCACGACGAGAGAGGGGAGCTTTGCCCCTTGACGCCAAGCCTACGCGGCGCGTTGCAGCTCTCCTAGGACCGCCTTGTTCGCCTCGAACCAGAAAACTTCCTCGCCGGGCCGCGGCATGATGAGGCCGGCCTCCATGATGGTGGCTGCGTCGGCCTCCTCCACTCTGAGGACCAAATTCCGCTCTGGCTGTCCGGTGAGCCGGGACCACGCCGCTGACAGAGATTTCAAAAGGGCTTGGCGGGTTTCCAGCGTGCGACCGGCGCGCACGATGGCGTTGATGAGCGTTCCATTCTCTCGGACTGCGCTACCGAGGAAGTGCGACCCCAGCGGGAGGTCACTGAACACGACGTTAACGAAGGCCTCTGGCGCGGCAGTAAATTCGATGTGGATGCGGGTGATTTCTTTGGCGATGGCCGCCTTGATCTCGGGGCTCAGCACCTTGGAGGTGGCGCATTGATAGATCGGCATCGAGCTCTCCTATGGCTGGACTTCCCGGGCCCTTCCCGGTAAGTTGACAGTGACAACTCTTATATCTCAATCGAGTTGTCACTGTCAACATCTATGTGGAGATTTATCTCGTGGCCAAAGTCTCCCGCCGCCCGACCAGTCGCCCCTATCATCATGGCAATCTCGCCCCGGCACTCGTTGAGGCGGCGCTGGCGCTGCTTGGCGAGACGCAAGATTGGGCCTTCTCGCTGCGAGAAGTCGCGCGGCGCGCCGGCGTCAGTCACAATGCGCCGTACAAGCATTTTCCGGAAAAGCGCGACCTTTTGGCCGCTGTGGCCGCGCGCGGCTTCGAGGCTTTGGCCGAGCGCACGCTTGCTTCGCTGAAGGGCGTGACAGGGGCGCGGGCGCAACTCATCGCTTGCGGCCGCGCGTTCGTCGCTCAAGGCATTGCTAATCCGGCGCTCTACCGGCTGATGTTCAGTGCGGCGCTCACCAGCCCCGAAGCGGGCCGCCCGCTGATCGAAAAGGCGGCGGCTGCCAAAGCGCGGGCGATCTTTGACGAGACTCTCGCCGACGCCGTCCGGTCGGGAGCATTTCCTTCAAGTATGGCAAACCCACGCATAAGCGCCGCGGCGTCCCTGGCGGCGTGGTCTCTGCTGCATGGGCTTACCATGCTGGCGATCGACGATTTCGTTGGGCCGCCCGCAGACATCGAGACTTTGGTCGACGGACTCCTGGGCGCACTTCTCAACGGCATGGCGTCACACCCCGCAGCGCTTCCCGCGCGCATCTGGCTCGCGCCGCGGCCGTAACGCTGCAACTACTGCGGCTCTATTTGCGCGGCGGCTCCGTCTGAACGTGATTGAATGAAAGCCAGCCATTTCCGCTCATGGCACCAACCGGCCGTGGGAGGCCATGCGCTTGAAGGTCTGCTTACTGCAGCTGAGCTGACTAGACGCGGACATAGCCTCGACCGCCGCTCGTGACCCTGGCTGTGTGAAAACGCTCTTGATCTGCTTATCGCGATGTGATTCCGGTGGGTATGCGAAAGATCATCGGATGAAGCGCTTCGTCGAGGGAGTGGAACGTGGCCAGGCCACGCTCTTTCCGGAATGTCTGGATGACTGGATCGCCGAGGACAATCCGGTTCGAGTGATCGACGCATTCGTGGATGCGCTCGATCTAGGCGAACTCGGGTTCGAAGGGGTCGATCCGGCCGAGACCGGGCGGCCCTCCTATCATCCCTCGGCTCTCTTGAAGCTCTATATCTACGGCTATCTCAACCGGGTGCAGTCGAGCCGGAGGCTCGAACGCGAGGCCGGCCGCAACGTCGAGATGATGTGGCTCCTTGGCCGCCTCGTCCCCGACCATAAGACGGTCGCCGATTTCCGGAAGGACAACGGCCGTGCCATCCGCCGGGTATGCGCGCGCTTCGTAGAGCTCTGCCGCGAGATGGGTCTGCTCGCGAAAGCGAGCGTCGCCATCGACGGCAGCAAGTTCAAGGCCGTGAACAATCGCGATCGGAACTTCACGCGCGCGAAGGTGGAGCGGCGCAGGGCGCAGCTCGAGGAGAGCGTCGCCCGCTATCTGAGCCAACTCGACACCGCCGACCGGCAGGAGCCATCCGAGATACTCGCGGCGAAGACCACGCGGCTTAAAGAGAAGCTCGCCAAGCTTCGAGAGGAGATGCAGCGCCTCAAGGGGCTTGAGGCGCGGATGCTGGCTGCGCCCGATGAACAGATATCGCTTACGGATCCCGATTCCCGCTCAATGGCGACGAGCGGGCGCGGGTCCGGCGTCGTCGGCTACAACGTGCAGGTCGCGGTCGACACCGTGCATCATGTGATCGTCGCGCACGACGTGACCAACGTCGGCTCCGACCGTTCTCAGCTCGCGCACGTTGCCAAGGAGGCCAAAGCCACGCTGCGAACCGATACCTTGGAGGCCGTGGCCGATCGCGGCTACTTCAGCGGCGAGGAGATACTGGCGTGCGAGCGGGCCGGCATCACGGTCACATTGCCGAAACCGATGACGTCGGGCGCCAAGTCGGATGGTCGCTTCGGCAAGCAGGACTTCGTCTACCTGCCCGAGGAGGATGTCTATCGCTGCCCGGCCGGCGAGCGGCTGAAGTACTACTTCACCAACGTGGAAAACGGGCTGACGCTGCGCCGCTACTGGACCAACGCGTGTCGGACCTGTGCCCTCAAGAGCCGCTGCACGACGGGCGTGCAACGCCGGATCACACGGTGGGAGCATGAGCACGTGGTCGAGGCCGTGCAGCAGAGGCTTGACGAGAATCCGCAGGCCATGCGCCAGCGGCGCGAAACGGTCGAGCATCCCTTCGGCACGATCAAGGCCCGTATGGGAGCAACCCACTTCCTAATGAAGACGTTGCCACGCGTGGCCGCCGAGATGGCGCTGCACGTGCTCGCGTACAATCTCACCCGCGTCATGAACATAGTGGGGCCTGGAAGGCTGATCACAGCGATCCAAACATAGACCGTCGAAGCTGGAAGCGGCTCCGCTCCCACTATGAGCCGGACACGGCGTGACTGCATGCCAGCGTCGACCAACCCTGCAGTCCACCGCCCACAGCCTTTTCACACGACCAAGACCCAACTCAGACATATCGCAGCGGGCA
>Ga0335077_10005734_pt1 | contig 15259 bp, 8 predicted proteins | sample Lox_Sample_31_FD_207151 | JGI IMG/M metagenome (GOLD analysis project Ga0335077, IMG submission 207151) | Soil microbial communities from Loxahatchee National Wildlife Refuge, Florida, United States - Lox_Sample_3.1 | ecosystem: Environmental > Terrestrial > Soil > Wetlands | place: USA: Florida... | reverse complement strand
CGAGCAAGCCAACGGCAAAAACGCGGACCGGCGGTCGGACGTATGGTCGTTCGGAGCGTTGCTCTACGAGATGCTCGCGGGCAAACGTGCTTTCGAGGGGGAGTCGGTTTCTGACACGTTGGCGTCAGTGCTGAAGCTCGATCCTGACTGGAGGGGCTTGCCGGCGGCGACGCCCGGTTCTGTTATCGCTTTACTTCATCGGTGTCTCACAAAGGATCGGAAACAGAGGCTTCAAGCGATTGGTGAAGCGCGAATCACACTGGAGAGTCCTTCGCCCGAAGCGTCGCCCAAGACAAAGCGCAGACCGCAAAGGCTCGCCTGGGTTATAGCCGCAGCCGCGACGCTCTCGTTTGTGATACTCGCTCTCATTCATTTTCGACCGCAGGCCACCGCTCGTCCGATTCGATTTTCGATCCCGCCTCCGAGGGCAGGAGCGTTCGCTACACCCAACGGAACCGGGCTAGCAGTCTCGCCCGACGGGAGCCGCGTCGCGTTCATCGTGTCACAAAACGGCCAACAGCGAATCTGGGTGCGGGAATTGGATTCCCTGACCACGCATCCTGTCCCTGAAACAGAGGGAGCCCTCGGCAGTCCATTCTGGTCACCAGACGGACGCTTCCTTGGGTTCTTCACGCCTGGAAAGTTGAAGAAGATCGCTGCTTCGGGAGGACCTGCCGTCCCGATTTGTGATGCTTCACCGGGAAGATCGGCCACCTGGAGCAAGCTGGACATCGTCGTCTTCCAGCAAAGCACGGGCGGCGGTTTGTACCGGGTCTCGGCCTCGGGTGGGACCCCATCACCCGTCACGACACCTGACGCCAGTCTCGCCGAAGCCGGGCATCGTTTTCCTTTCTTTCTGCCGGACGGGCACCATTTCCTCTACACAGCATGGGCAACAGAAGACGATAAATCGGCTGTCTATGTCGGCAATCTCGAATCAACGGCTCGGCGGAAGATTTTGAGCGGAGCCACCAATGCGGAGTATGCGGCCGGCTACCTGCTCTTCATGCGCGAGAGCACGCTCATGGCTCAACCTTTCAATGCGGACAAAGGGGCGTTGTCCGGGGAAGCGGAGCCGGTCGCGCCAGGGGTTGATTATGTGGCATCGCAGGCTCGGGGGCAATTTTCGGTTTCTCAAACTGGGGTGCTCGCTTTTCTGCCGAGTGGATCCACCGGAAGAAGGGAAGAACTGACCTGGTTCGATCGGTCGGGAAAAGTCGTGGGGACGATAGGCGCCGCGGAATCCATTCGGGGACCCGCGGCTTTATCGCCGGATGGTTCGATCGTGGCGGAGCCACGGATCGATTTTGAAGCAGGTACCTCGGACGTCTGGCTTCATGACGTGAAGCGTGGAACCGCTTCCAGGTTCACCTTCGATGGGGGAAGCTTGGCCCCTGTCTGGTCTCCTGATGGGAGCGCGCTCGCGTTCGCATCGTCGCGGGCTGGCAACACCGGCAACACCTATGGGGTCTATCAGAAGACGGTTCATCGCTCGGCGCAGGAAAACGTGCTTGAGAAAGGTGGCGCAATGTACACGAGCGTGGATGACTGGTCGTCCGACGGGCGCTACATCATCGAGGAAAGGCAGTTCGTTCAGACCGGCTACGATATCTGGGTCCTGCCGATGTTCGGCGACCGCAAGCCGTTCCCATATCTCCAAACGAAGTTCGACGAGCAGCGAGCCAAGCTTTCTCCGGACGGAAGATGGCTGGCGTATCAATCGAATGAAACCGGGCGGAATGAGATCTACATCCAGACGTTTCCGGAACCTGGCGGAAAGTGGCAAGTTTCGACCAACGGCGGACGGCTCCCGGTCTGGAGCAAGGTCGGCAGGGAACTTTTCTATATCGACCCGGACGGACGCATGATGGCGGCCGACGTGAAGTCGACTTCTCCATTTGAGGTTGGTATTCCGAAGGCCCTATTCGATGCAAGGCTAGTGGGACAGTGGTTCGATGTGAGGAAGGATGGCCGTTTCCTGATCCCGGTTGAGGCAGAACGATCCGAGGAGGCGGCAGGTATGACAGTCGTGTTGAATTGGCCAGGATTGCTGAAGCCATAAATGCGAGAGAGCCATGGTTCCGATAACACCACACATCAGGTCGCCCGACGATGTCGCCGAGCATGGCGGGCGCTATCGAATCGCCCCCGTGCGCACGTGAATCACGCCGGAATCTGGCTGCTCCCTCGATTGCAAAAAGTAAATCCGCGACCCGTCGTGGTTCACGGCGAGGGGACGCGATGGGCTTACCAAGCCCATCGGCTCGGCAACCGGAAATAGGAGTTCCGCCGCGCCGAAGCTTAAATTCTGGCCGGACCCGTCGACTTTCACCGACATGATCCCTCCTCGATCTCGATCGCGGTACAGAATCTCCTTGCCGTCGCCACGCCAGACCGCGTAAGATCCGGTCCCGATGCGCCGTGGCAGTTTGTCGCCGGAGATTGGCTGCACGTACACGGCACGTTCGCTGCGAGGAACGTACGCCACCCACATTCCGTCGGGGGACAGCGCGAAGTTGTCCGCTCTTTGTCCCACCACCCGTTGCGGCGCCGCGCCGTCACCAAGAGCCAGCGAGAACAAACCGGAGGCAAAGTCGCCATACAACATTCGGCGCCCGTCCGGTGAAATTCCGCCTAGGTTGGGCATCATCCGCTCGGTCGCGGGGATTTCACCCAATTCGCGGATTTCACTGGATCCGCCCACGCGCCACTCACGTATCTTGAGGTCTCTGGTCAGGAAAATCAGTCTGGATCCATCGGACGACCAGATCGAGGCTCTGCCGACTTCCGGATTCAGAGTTACCTGGCCCGGACCGCTCGCATCGACAAGCCACGCACCCGTGTCACCTGAGGCGATCAGCCGCGATCCGTCGGGCGAGAGCGCGACGTATGTAACGGGACCCGGCGCCCCAGCGGTTCCGGCCCGGTTCCCTTTCCGATCGAAGATGGCGACCTGCGAAACCACGGCGGACCCGCTTCGCCAGGCAATGGCCCCCGTATGCGACACAGAGAAATATGCGAGTCGCAGGCCGGCATAGGATGCCACATGCTCCTGAACGAGTTCGGGATCTCCGGACAGCTTCCTCGCCTTCAGGTCGAGCTTCTGTGAAAAAAGGTTGTCGTTGCGAACGAAAAGAACGCGCCCACCCCCGGCGGGCGTAAACGCCGACGATGTGTCGTTGGTCAGCAGCAACTGCGGGTTAACAACCTTTCCATTGCGAAGCGTCGCCAGATAAACCTGTGCTCCGCCTGAATTCGCCGGAGCGAATGTGAACAATTGAGTGGCCTGCGCCATCAGCAATGGCGACACGTCGAACGACTGCGGGCTTGCGTTCCGCAGCGAACCGGCGATGGGGCTGGCCGGCGGATGCGCCACGCTCAAGGGCGGCGTCCGATCCGGCGATGTGCCGGCGCGTCCGGCTGCCGGGAGGGAATGCGTCGGCACGGGCGCTGGCGAGAGATCGCGGCCGTAGCCGACCTCCTCGACCGCGAGGAATGCGGTTCGCGAGCATCAGTTGAACGGCGACGTGCCCAAACCATTCCGCCTTAGGATTCAGCATTCCTCGACTCCTTCCGCGCATAGCAGCGCCACCAGGAGGCTCGTCTTATCGAGCGAGTTTCCCGCCATGCTCCACAACGTCCCGCGCGCCCCGCGCAACGAGCCGAGATACGACTGATATCCGATCTGGTCGCGAACAAACGCAAAAATCGCGTTCGGATTGTTTCCGAGCGGCGGCGGCCTGCGCCTGAATATAGGAGTCGCTCGTGTTGGCGTCCACGGTCGACTGCAGAAGATTCGTGTTCACCGGCGCCGTCCGCAGCGCGGCGGCGATTCCGGTGCTGGTCACCGAGATTCCGTTCCAATACGCATACGCGGTGGCGCCGTTGTCGATCTGGGTGACCGAAGCGTTCGCGAGCGTGACGGTCAGCGTCGCCGTGACCGATCCCAGCGGCGGCATCGAGCCAAGACTGAACGCCAACTGCTGGCCGTTGCGATCCGGCATCGGAGTAGCGCTTTCAAAGCTCACGCCGGATTGCAGGGTGGTGGTCAGCAGTACGCCGTTCACCGGGTCGGGGCGCAGATTGTAGGCGGTGTAACCGATCGTCAGTGTATTGTTCACGACACCGGAGACGGTGGGCGTGGATAACGCCGGGGAAACGCTGATCACCGTGCGGAAATCCACCGGCTGACCCGAAGGTTGCACATCTGAGTGAACGTGACTCAGCTTGTTCAAGCCGGCGTTCGCCGGATTTGCCGGACGCGACACGACGGGCGCAACGGTGTCGCTCACCTGTTGTGCGTAGCCGGTCTCGACCATACTCTGCCAGGTCAGCAGGAAAATGACAAAACGCACTACGTCTCTTAGGGCCGGCGTTAGTGGAAACATCAAGATGACCCGCCTTGGGTTCGTCGAGTTTAACTTCGGCCCGGGGATGGTATCAAGAAGATTACGCAAGGTAACGTTATGAATTACAAGCGCTTGTTCGTCCGTGCTCGTGGACACCAGGATGAACGCACCGCTTCCTCCCTTCATCGGGGGATCACGCAAAAGGAGGAGGTTGTTCTGCTATCCGCACATCTGCGGCCGCTAGAAGGCGTGAAGGACGAGTCTGTTCATGAGGTCCGCCGTTTCTACCGCCGCCGGCCAGCCGAGTCTACTGCATGCGCGCTGCCAGGAACTGTTCGTTGCATTGCCTGGCGATCGCGCGCACTTCTTTAAACTCCGCATTCGACCGGACTCCCGCGAGCATTGGGTCCGATTCGATCCCTGGATAGGCGCAATAGCCAGCCATAATTGCCGCGCGCAACATTTGTATTGCCGGCTCGGGCTGCCCGGCGTACGCAAGGTGTGCTGCCGAAGTGTAGTTCATTTCGGGATCGGTCACAGGTTTCATGGCTCGCGCCATCTTCGCGATTTCCGCTGCCGGATGATGCTCCAGGTAAGCGAACAGCACGGGAAAGCCCCCCCAATCCGGCGCTGTGGACGGTCCGGCCTCGAGCGCTTCCTTTTCCTTGCCCTCCCGCAAGAAAATATCCATCGAGAGGGCTTTTTCCAACTGCGATCCCAGATCGAGATGCAGGAAATCGCGCGCACGCTGATAATCGCCGTGCAGGAGAAACGCGAGCGCGCAAGTTCGGAGACCGGCGTATTGCGGATCGAGCAACAGTCCCGTGTTGCATTCCTTCTCCGATTCTTCGAGCAACCCGGCGTAGCGCAGCACATAACTCAGAGTAAAGTGCGCTTCCGAATTTTCGGGCCGCCGGCGCACCAGATCGGCTGCGTAGCGATAACCCGCGGCCATCTGATTGCGTTCGGTCCCATTCTTGGCGAGCCCATCCATGACCCATACGTTATCCGGATCGAGCTCGAGCGCCCGCCTGGTCGCACTCCAGGTGCACTGCGCCGCTTCCGCCCCGCCGTCGCCATACCAGCTATCGAGCTGGCACACGCTGCTCAAAGCGGCCCACGCGGGTGCGTATCCCGGATCGAGCGCAAGGCTCCGTTCGAGAATCGCGCGCGCCTGCTTGAGATCGCGCTGATCCGCCATCGCCCGAAGAAACAGGTCATAGGCTTGCTGATTCTTCGGCCGGCTGGCGGTTTCTAAAGCCACATCTCCGCCCCTCAACGCCGCTAAAGCGAACTCCCTGGCCCCCATCGCCGGCCCCAGCCCGTTCCGGGTCCGCGACGCGATCTGGCCCTCCAACCCGATCGTATTTGCCGCTGGAATGATGAACGCATCCCGCCACAACGGGTGACTTGTCTCGATATCCAGCGCCTCGATGGTGACCTGCAGTTGATCGCCCTCTTTGACGAAGTGTCCGCTGACCACGCTCGCCGCCTGGAGCGCGCGTCCCGCCTTTTGGGGGTCCATTCCGGCGCGGTTCGCATCAAACGGCCGCACCGTTAGCGAGCGGGCATGACCCAGCACGCGAGCGATCTCCTCAGGAATCGCGGAGGCGAGAAAATCCATGCCGTGGTCGGATCCGGCGTTCGCAAAGGGAAGAACGGCAACCGTCCGGGGCCGCGAATTTACCGCCGGAACATTTCTGCCGAGCGTCAGCGCGAGCGATCCCGCGAAAAGCGCCAGGGCCACGACCAGCGCCGCAACCGATGCCGCGGCCCAGTTCCGCCGCAGGAATTTGCCGGCAACATACGCCGGGCTGTCCGGATGTGCGTGGAGGGGCTCATGCTTCAAATAATGATCTACATCGCCGAGGAGCGCCTTCACCGAAGCGTATCTGCGCCGCCTGTCTTTGTGCATTGCCGTCAGGCACAGGACGTCGAGGTCCGCCCAAGATCCGGTCCCTGTCGCGCCGCCCGAGGTTTGCCGGACGATGGCAGACGGCTTGACCGGATCTTCCAGGGTGATCAGGTTCGCCGCTTCGGCCAGAGTCTTGCCGGAAACTTCAAACGGCAGACGGCCGGTGAGCAATTCATAAAGAATCACGCCCAACGAGTACACGTCGGTTGCAACGCCCGCCGTTTCCCCGCGCATCTGCTCGGGCGCGGCGTAGGCGGGAGTCAGCAGGTGCATGCCGGTGCGTGTCTGGCTCGCGGAGGGGTGGTTGGCGCCGATCTGCTTGGCGATCCCGAAGTCGAGCAGCCGCACGGCGCCGTCGGCGCGCACCAGGATGTTCGAGGGCTTCAGATCGCGATGAATCACGCCGTGCTGGTGCGCGTACTCGACTGCGTGGCACACCGCGCCGAACAGCTTCAGCCGCTGCTCCACGTTGCAGCCGTGCTCGCGCGCATACTCGGTGAGCGGAACGCCGTCCACGTATTCCATCACGAACCACGGAGTCCCGTCGGCGAGGGCTCCCGCATCGTACAGGCGCGCGATGGATGGATGATTGAGCTGCGCGAGCGTGCGCTGCTCGGATTCGAACCGCTGGCGGCGCGCCGGGGAGGGCCAAGCTTCGCGCAGTACCTTTAACGCCACCAGATTGCCCAGGTCCTGGCGCGCCGCCAGGTACACGATGCCCATGCCGCCTTCGCCCAAAAGGCGCTGGATCTGATATCTGCCGATCTGCCGAATCGCCGGCGGATCGAGGATTTTGCCGGCCACGTGGCTGACATCCCGGTCCAACAGCGACTCGGCGCGCGCATCCTCTTCGATCATCGCGCGCACTTTGTCGAGCAGTTCCGTATCGCCGGCGGAAGCTTCCCGCAGAACGCGTTCGCGCTCGGCGCCGGGAAGGTCCACCACGCGATGAAACAGCTGCTGAATCCGGCTCCATTGCTCGCGATCCATCATCGCGATCGAAGCTCCTGCGCAAGCCAGGCTTTCGCCGCGCGCCAGTCTCTCAGGATGGTCGCCTCGGAGACCTCGAGCAGCTCGGCCACTTCGGTGACTTCGAGCCCTCCGAAAAATCGCGCCTCCACCATCATTGCCTGGCGCGGTTCGAGCGATGCCAGCTCGCTGAGCGCGGCGTCGAGACCGAGCACGTCCCGCTCCTCGGTCAACACGAGGGAGTCATCGAAAGTGATGGCAGGCCCGGCGTTGCGCTTGCGGGCGTGGCGGGCGCGGGCGGCGTCCACCAGAATCTGGCGCATGGCGCGGCCCGCGATCCTTTTGAAATGCACGCGGGAAGCCGCCGCGATGCGCGTTCCGGACAGCTTCAGCCACGCTTCATTCACCAGCGCGGTGGGGTTCAGAGTGGCGCTTGGATGAACGCAGCGCACCGCGGCGGCCAGGCTCCGCAGCTCTTCATAAGTGAGCGCGAACAACTGGTCGAGCGTTTCCTGGTCGACGCGGGCTGAATCCGCATGCACAGGTTTGTCTCGTCCATCCATGAGATTTTACCCGCCGTCGGCACGGCGTGAAAATACGCTGCCAAAAACGCCGATTTTACCACGCGCAGCCGGCCGGGCCGGAAAGATTTCTCGTGTCCGCTTGACGGTTCTTGCGCCAACTTTACGTACTTCAGGGCGAACGTCGAAAGGAGCGGAATTTCCATGAAAAACTTCTACCGCATCGGGATTGCCCTGATCATTCCCCTGGCTGCCTTCGGTGACGCTCCGGCAGTGACCGCGGTAGTGAACGGGTCGAGCACCATACCGGGCGGTTTGCCCAACTCCGGAATCGCACCGAGCTCGCTGTTCCAGATTCAGGGCAGCGGGATGGCGACGCCGGGCACTGTACCCGTGCTGCAAGACAGCACCCAGGGGCTTCCGCTGACGCTCAACGGGACCAGCGTTTCGGTGACGGTAAACGGCGTTACCGTGACACCCGCGCTGTATTACAGCTCGCCGACGCTGGTGGCTGGCGTGCTTCCAGCGGCGACGCCGCCCGGAACCGGCACGATCACGGTCAGCTACAACGGCACGCCGAGCGCCTCGTCTCCCATACAGGTGGTCCCCAGTGCGTACGGGTTCACGACGTATTCGGGATTGGGCGTCGCCACCGACGCCTTGACTGGCGCTCTGATCACCTACACAAATTCCGCAAAGCCGGGCGAAATCCTGGTTTTCTGGGGAACCGGACTGGGTTCCGACCCGGCGGACAGCGATACCACGTATTCGAGCTCGCCGCACGCGATCAATACGCCCGTGCAGATGTATATCGGAGGCGTGCAGGTGCCGGCGTCGTCCATCGCGTACTCCGGCGCATCCGTTTATCCAGGCGTGGATGTGATCGGTGTAACCGTTCCTCAAGGCGCGCTGAACGGATGCTACTCGCCGGTGGCGATCGTGACCGGCAGCGGCGCGGACGCGGTGGTCAGCAACGTGGTGACGCTGCCGATCGACGCCAACGGCGGCTCCTGCACGGATCAGCATTCTTCGCTCACCGGCAGTCAGATCAGCGCGTATAACGCGCAGACCTCAGTGACCGTCGGGGATTTGAATATCGGCGTGTCGACGCTAAACGGGACGACCACGGGAATCGTACTGGCGACGTTTTACAACATCGCGGGACCCGACTTCCTCGATTCGGCGGCGACGGGAATCGTAACGGTTGGCGGATGCACGACGCTCGAGGTCGCGCCGGGCGAGGCTAATGCGGTATCGGCCAATGAAACGGCTCTCAACGCCGGCAACGTGAGCTTTCAAGGTCCCTCGGGCAACATCGCGCTGACGCAGGCAGGATATTACTATGCCGATCTGACCGCATCCCAGGTTCCCGCGCCGGGCCAGTCCGTAAGTTTCACCGCAACAGGCGCGCCACCGCTGATTCAAGGACCCGGCGCGTTCACGATGAGCCTGACGTTTCTGACTCCGGCGCTGAATTGGACGAATCAAAGCGCCGTGGGCACGATCACTCGCAGTCAGGGACTCCAAGTCACCTGGACGGGCGGTGCTCCGGGATCTTTCATCTTTATTTCGGGAAGCGCCTCGGTCAAGAGCGCCACAGCGAGCTTCGAATGCTACGCGCCGGTCAGCGCGGGACAATTCACGATCCCCAGCTACATTTTGATGACGCTGCCGGCTGGTACGGGGAGCATCGCGCTGCAAGACCAGGTGTTCCAGCCGATTTCCCTGCCGGGAATCCAGTACTCCAACGGAGTCGCATACTTAACGCTCTCGGCGTCGACCAAGTACCAGTAAGTCCCTCCACGCAATGCGAGGTGAAAAACACGATCGGGAGAGTTTGATTTCAACATCAGGAGAATTGTTGCGATGAATGGTATCTTTCGGATTCTAAGTGCGCTGCGAAACCGGTACTCCGGAATTGCCGGCGCGAGTCTTCTGCTCGCCCTGGCTCCCGGTTCATTGTCGGCACAGACCTTCACCACCCTGGCAAATTTCGACCAGATGTATGGCGTCCCGGCGAACAGCTCGGGATCCTCCATCGTCCAGGGTCCTGACGGAAACTTCTACGGCACCGCCTCGGGGTCCGGCTCTAACGGTACGGTTTTCAAAGTGACGCCCAGCGGCACCCTGAGCGCCCTTTACACCTTCACCGGCGGAAAGGACGGGGTCAACCCGCAGGGCGGAGTCATCGTCGGCTCGGATGGCAACCTGTACGGCGCGAGCGCTTCGGCGATCTTCAAGCTCACGCTCGGCGGTACGCTCACCGTCCTGAACAGCAGCTCCCAGATTACCTCGAGCACCCCCTTGATTCAGGCGAGTGATGGAAATTTCTATAGCACGACCAATATCGGCTTCGGCGGGATTGTGTACAAGATGACCCCGGCGGGGGTGGTCACTGTGCTGTACACTTTCCTCGATAATACATCCGGCCACGGATTCCAGCCGGGACCGTTGATCCAGGGCATGGACGGAAATCTTTACGGAACAACCGCCACGGGCGGCGGCACCAGCGGCGTCACGGAATTCAACTATCCCACGGTCTTCAAGATCTCGACGGGAGGCAGCCTGACCACCTTGGCCGACCTGGTCTTCGGTACCGGTGGCTCCCCTACCGGTCCGCTTGTTCAGGCAAGCGATGGGAACTTTTATGGAGTGGACGCCGACGCGAACGTTGCATTCAAGATGACCCCGGCGGGCGCGGTAACCACGTTTTACAATTTCTGCAACGCAAACGGTTGCCCGAACGGATCGTACCCGACTGGCGCATTGATTCAAGGACAGGACGGAAACCTTTACGGGACAACCGAGAAAGGGGGAGCCGGCAATAGCGGCACCATCTTCCAACTCACGCTTGCCGGGAACGTGACCACGCTCTACAGCTTCTGCGCCCAAAGCGGTTGCAAGAGCGGCGGCAATCCCACCGGCAGTCTTTATCAGGCGAGCAACGGCACCTTCTACGGAACCACCGGCTACGGTGGGGCGAACGGCTACGGAACCGTCTACAGCTTTCAATTGCCGGCAGCGAGCGGCGGGCCCAGCATTTTAAACGGCGGCATTGTGAACGCGGCGAGCTACGCGCAGACGAACGGCGCGGGCAATCCGGTTGCCCCGGGAGCACTGGTTACCATCTTCACCTCGCAGCTCTCGGCGACGGCGGCGAGTTTCAACACGTCCACGCTGCCTTCCTCGCTCGGCGGAGTGAGCGTTACCTTCAACGGAATCACGGCTCCGATGGTGCAGGTGGTCCCGTCGGGACAGTATCCCTTCGTCAGCGCGCAAGTTCCTTTTGAGATCACGCCCGGAACCGCATCCGTGGTCATCAACGTGAACGGCACGCCGTCAGCCGCGGCCTCGGAATCGGTCGTGGCGAGCCAGCCGGGCATTTTCACCATTCCCGCGACCGGACAAGGCAACGCAATCCTGATTTTCGCGAATCCCGCGACCAGTCAACCCGCGATTGCCGCACCTTCCAGTTCCGGTATCACCTATCCGACCGCACCCATTCCGCGCGGTACAAATGGATTTTTCTACGTCACTGGTCTCGGCGCGATGACGCCATCGGTTCCCGACGGCAGCGGAACCTGTCCCGCGCCGAACTCCGTCTGTAATGCGAATGCGACGCCCCAGGTTTTTGTCGGCGGAATCAGCGCGCCGGTTGGATTCGCCGGACAGGCTCCCGGATTTCCGGGTGTTTTCCAGGTGAACATTACGATTCCGGAAAATGCGCCCACGGGGAGCAACGTCAGCCTGGTGGTGAAGTCAGCGGACGGCAGCGTGACCAGCAACACAGCCACGATCGCGGTCCAGTAATAAACCGGGCGGATGTGCAGCATCTTTCTCAAGAGCTCTCACCGGCTTACGCTCGTGGATCTCCGGCTGCGTCGGCCTGTAATAATACAGGACGTGACGCATGAGCGATGGGCAAAGATCGAGGCATTGTATCTGGCCCTGGCCGATCTCAACGGACCCGAGCGGAAGGCCATACTTGACCGCGCCGAGCCGGAAGTGCGCGCTGAAGTGGATTTGTTTCGCGGCAGCCGAAGACCCGATCTGACTTCTCGCTCCCTTTGACATTCTACCTGAAGGCCCGTATGCTCTACCTAGAATGTCTACTAAAGACGACCGCATCGAGCTGCTCCAGGGGACGCTCGACCTGCTGATCCTGCGGACGCTTCTTCCCGGGCCGGCACACGGCCACGCCATCGTCAAAGCCATCGAGCGCGATTCCGAAGAGTTGCTGCTGGTCGAGCAGGGCTCACTCTACCCCGCCCTGCACCGGCTGATCAAGCGCGGATGGATCGGCGTCACCGAAGGCACTTCGGAGAACAACCGCCGGGCTAAGTATTACCGCCTGACGGCGGCGGGCCGGAAGCAACTCACAGTGCAAACCACCCGGTGGGATAAGCTCGCCCGAGCCATTGCCCGCATTCTGCGTCCCGAAAGCGAGGAGAGTCGGCCGTGAGCCATCCGCTAGATAATCTCGGTGACGATATTCGCGATCACATCGAACGCGAAACTCAGGAGAACATCGAACGCGGCATGTCGCCCGAAGAGGCCCGCGCGGCAGCGCTGCGCAAGTTCGGCAACGTCACTCGGGTAATGGAAGAAACGCGCGCCGTGTGGATCTCGGTCTGGCTGGAGCAACTCCTGCAAGACATCCGCTACGGTGTCCGTGGGCTGCGCCACAATCCCGGCTTCGCCGCGGTAGTGGTGCTGACGCTCGCAATGGCGATCGGCATGAACACGGCGGTGTTTAGCCTGGTCAATGCCATCCTGGTCCGTCCACTACCGTATCCCGATCCCGATCGTCTCGTCTGGCTGGGCAACTACAACCGTTTTTTCAAAGCCGAAATGGTGAGTTCACCGGACTATGTCGATTGGAAGGATCAGGCGGCTTCCTTCGCGGGGATAGTCGCCTACGGAACGGGTGGCTACACTCTCGCCTCCGCTGAAGGCGCCGGGCATCACGTGCTCGCCGACGTGACCACCGATTTCTGGGATATATCCGGCGCGCGTCCGGTCCTTGGCCGATTCTTCGGGCCGGAGGACCGCGATGGAATCGTTCTCTCCGATGAGCTGTTTGAGCGCGAATTTCGTCGAGACCCGGATGTAGTAGGCCAGAGTGTCACCGTGAACGGCCGCGCCGTCACGGTTCTGGGCGTGCTTCCGAAAGGTTTTCGATTCCTCCTTCCGACGAGTTTCGGCCTTCAAACCGGCAACGCCCGTGAGATCGAAGGATACATTCCGAACCCGGTCGTGTGGCAGCATCCGTCGCGGGGCAGGAATGTCTCGATCCAATCGGTGGTCGCAAAACTCAAGCCTGGCATTTCCATCGAGCGCGCCCGCTCGGAACTCGCAGGCATTCAGGCCCGCATCGCCGGTGAGAATCCGGAGGCTCGTTACGATGCGCAGTCGCTCCGGGTGACACCGCTCCAGGAAAAGCTGGCGGCCAGCGCCCGGCCAGCGCTGCTGGTTCTGTTCGCGGCCGTAAGCTTTGTGCTGCTGATCGCATGCGCCAACATCGCGAATTTGCTGCTGGCCCGTGGCGCCGCGCGGCAAAAGGAGATCGCGATTCGAATCGCGATTGGCGCGGGAAGGGCGCGCGTCATCCGGCAGTTTCTGGGCGAGAACCTAGCGCTGGCTCTATTCGGCGGTACCTTAGGCCTGCTGCTCGCACGTCTCGCGGCGCCGGTGATCATGACGCTGGCGCCGCCGTCGCTGCCGAGGCTGGGCGAGACCACAATAGACGGCCGTGTGCTGCTCTTTGCCTTGGCCGCTACGCTGGGCACTGGATTCATCTTCGGCATCACCCCGGCGATCTTACTGCGCCGCTCGAAAGCCTATGAGGTCTTGAAACAGGGTGGCCGCACGTCGTCGGCGGGCTCGGCCGGCTTGCCGCTGCGCCGGTTGCTGGTGGCCGCAGAATTGGCGCTAGCCCTGGTGTTGCTAATTGGCGCCGGGCTGATGGTCAAGAGTTTTTGGCGCATGAATGCGCGTCCGCCCGGCTTCGATCCCGAACGCATCCTGGCCTTGCAGGTCCCCCTCTCCGGACCGAAGTACCGCGCAGTTGCGCAGCAGAGGAGATTCGCGGAGGAGATGCTGGAACGGGTCGAGCAAGGCCCCGGCGTCGAAGCTGCCAGCGTGCTTGCCCAGGGCCAATTGCGCGGTTCTGGCACCGCGCCACATAACCCAAACGTGGCGAGTCTGAGCTCTGCTCAAGTGATGCACCTTCCCCACGTGACGTTCAGTACGGTTTCATCAGGCTTCGACCGCGTAATGGGTCTGCGAGTGGTCCGCGGTCGCTGGCTGGCCGAAAGCGAACCCGGCCCGGCCATCGTCATCAACGAGAGCATGGCTCACGAAGTCTTTGGCGAGGGCGACGCGGTCGGCAAACACCTCGGGCTTGGGGACAACGTGGACGATCCCGCCACGCGGGCCTCGATCATCGGCGTTGTTAGTGACCTGAAGTATTCCCGCCTGGACGCGCCCGCGGAGCCCGAAGTGTACATTCCCTATCAACTCTCGTCCTCCTTTCTTGGCATGACGGTCATGGTTCGAACCGCCACGGATGCCACCGCGATGGCGCCGGCAATTCGCAGTGCGATTGCGAGCGTCGATCGAACCCAGCCAGTGGCGGAAGTAAAAACCCTCGAACAAGCTCTAGCCGATTCCATCGCCCCGCGCCGTTTCAATCTCTACCTGCTAGGAACCTTTGCCACCTCTGCGCTTCTGCTGGCGCTGATTGGGATCTATGGTGTGATTGCGTACGGCGTAGCGCAACGGACCCAGGAGATCGGGGTGCGCATTGCGCTGGGCGCGCAGCGCAGCCAGGTCTTGTGGCTGGTATTGCGCGAAGGTATGACGTTAGCAGCCGCAGGGATTACGGTGGGGCTCGCGGCGGCGTTCGCCTTGACGCGGCTCATGACCAGCTTGCTGTACGACGTGAAACCAACCGACCCATCGACCTACGCGGCAGTCGCCGCGGTCCTTGCAGCGACGGCATTGGCGGCCTCTTGCAAGCCGGCGCTGAAGGCCGCCTGGGTAGATCCAGCCAGCACCCTACGGCAGGAGTGAGCCGATCGCTCCCAACTACCGTGTGGCACATTTCATCTGGGATTCCCGAGCCACGTCTTCTACTGCTCGACCGGCTTCCACTTGTTTCAGCGCGGAGATGATCTGCGCTTCCGTGTGCTTGCTCTTTCCCATCCGCTTTCCCCTTTCGTTCGTCCGAAATCGTACTCCATTTCGGACGGACCATGGGGGTCACGTCACAGGGCGCGGAACGCATCCCGCAGCAAGCGGAGGTAAACCTCACTTGATGGTCGCCGTCGCTAGAACAGCTTCGCGGCTAGGCCCAAGCAGTGCTCATTGTTCGGATCTAGTCGCAAGCCCAGCTGAGTGATCTTACGTGCGCTTTCGATTTCGCTAAGGTGCACAAACAACCATGCCAGTCGGGAACAGTCAGTAGCATTCATTTCGGCAGTTCGTTTCTCCATCAGTTCAGC
>Ga0335077_10005732_pt1 | contig 15260 bp, 9 predicted proteins | sample Lox_Sample_31_FD_207151 | JGI IMG/M metagenome (GOLD analysis project Ga0335077, IMG submission 207151) | Soil microbial communities from Loxahatchee National Wildlife Refuge, Florida, United States - Lox_Sample_3.1 | ecosystem: Environmental > Terrestrial > Soil > Wetlands | place: USA: Florida... | reverse complement strand
AGTCTTGAGATCGGCCAGCTCTTTATCGATTTTAGCCAGCCGCTCGCGCGAGGCTTTATCGGATTCCTTCTTGAGCGCTTCACGCTCGATCTGGAGCTGCATCTGCCGGCGTAGCCGCTCGTCGAGCTCGGCCGGCATCGAATCGATCTCGGTGCGCAGCTTGGCCGCGGCTTCATCCACCAGGTCGATCGCCTTATCGGGCAGGAACCGGTCGGAGATATAACGTTGACTCAGAACGGCAGCGGCGACGAGCGCGGAATCCTTGATGCGCACGCCATGGTGCGTCTCATAGCGTTCACGCAGGCCACGCAGAATGGAGATCGTGTCCTCGACATTCGGCTGATCCACGAAGACCGTCTGGAAGCGGCGCTCGAGCGCGGCGTCCTTTTCGATATTTTTCCGATATTCGTCGAGCGTGGTCGCGCCGATGCAGTGCAGCTCGCCGCGCGCGAGCATCGGCTTCAGCAGGTTGCCGGCGTCCATCGCGCCCTCTGCCTTTCCGGCGCCGACCACGGTGTGCAGCTCGTCGATGAACAGAACGATCTGCCCCTCGGCGCTCTGCACTTCTTTTAATACTGCCTTGAGCCGCTCCTCAAATTCGCCACGGAATTTGGCCCCCGCGATCAGCGCGCCCATGTCGAGCGCGACCACGCGCTTGTTCTTCAAACCCTCCGGGACATCGCCGCGGACGATGCGCTGCGCGAGGCCTTCGACGATCGCGGTCTTGCCGACGCCCGGCTCGCCGATCAGCACCGGGTTGTTCTTGGTGCGCCGGGAAAGCACCTGGATCACGCGGCGGATCTCGTCGTCGCGCCCGATCACGGGGTCGAGCTTTCCGGTCTGCGCCATCTTGGTCAGATCGCGCCCGTATTTTTCGAGCGCTTCGTAAGTCTCTTCCGGATTCGGCGAGGTAACGCGCTGCGATCCGCGGACCTCTTGAAGCGTGCGCATCAGGCGCTCGCGCGTGATGCCCAGATCCTTGAAGATTTTTTCGTCGGTCGCGGCGAGCAGCGCGTGTTCGACGGAGATGTACTCATCCTTCAGGCGCTTGGCTTCGTCTTCCGCTTTGGTCAGCAATTTTTGCAGCCGCTGCGTGATGTAGATCTGATCCATCCCCGGCCCGGAGCCCGAGACTTTGGGCAGGCGCTCGAGTTCCTGAGTGAGGGAGCGGTGCAGCGTCTTCAGGTCGACTCCGGCCTTGGCCAGAACAGACTGCGCCAGCCCGCCGTCCTGTTCGAGCAGAGCCGTCAGCAGGTGCTCGACGTCAAGTTGTTGCTGGCCATAGCGCGTGGCGATGGACTGGGCGGAGCGGAGACCCTCCTGAAGTTTTTCGGTGAAACGCGAGAAGTCCATACGAATCAGGCCTCGATCAGATTATAGCATGCATTGGCAATAATCTTTAGTGTATTGTTGTCAATGTTTGGATGCCGCCTTGCTTGCATCGGATTCACTCTTTTCGTGATATCATTGGCTTAGCTATGGCGACTCCTTCCAGCGCCCGGCCTTCGCTTTTTGGATCCGACTAACTCCTTGCACCCTGCTTTCCGTTCCGCTGACCGAAAGACCAAAGAAAAATAAGGGGTTTTTATGCAGAGGATGGAAGTGCTTCAGGCAGAGCTGCCCAAGCTTCGAACTACGCTACCCGGCCCTAAGGCTCGGGCTGTGATCGAGCGGGATTCAGCGGTGATTTCACCTTCTTATACAAGGTCTTACCCGCTGGTGGCGGCTCGCGGGGAGGGTGCCATCGTCGAGGATGTGGACGGCAACCGTTTCCTCGATTTCAATGCCGGAATCGCGGTCTGCTCGACCGGCCATTGCCACCCGCAAGTGGTTAAAGCGATTCAGGATCAGGCTGCCAGGCTGATCCACATGTCGGGCACCGATTTTTACTATGAAAACATGGTCGCCCTCGCGGAGAAGCTTTCGATGCTGGCTCCGGGGGACTTGCCGCGGAGGGTTCATTTCGGTAACTCGGGGACCGAGGCGATTGAAGCGGCGCTGAAGCTCGCGCGGTATCACACCAAAAGGACGCAGTTCGTCGCGTTTTTCGGCGCGTTTCACGGCCGGACCATGGGGTCGCTGGCGCTGACTGGGTCGAAGAACGTGCAGAAACACGGATTCTTTCCCATGTTGCCGGGCGTACATCATGTCCCGTATCCCGATTGCTACCGCTGTCCTTACGGGAGGACGCCGGATGAGTGCGCGGTGGATTGCGTGAAGGCAATCGAGGACCCGCTGTTCCGGCAGACGCTGCCGCCGGAGGACGTCGCGGCGATTTTCGTCGAACCGGTGCAGGGCGAGGGCGGCTACATTGTTCCACCGAAGAAATTTTTCGACGAGCTGCGGCGGCTGGCGGATAAATACGGGATTCTGCTGGTCGCCGACGAGGTGCAGTGCGGGATGGGCCGGACCGGAAAGATGTTCGCCTCGGAACACTTCGGCTTCGTGCCGGACATCATGGCGCTAGCCAAGGGGATCGCCAGCGGGATGCCGCTCAGTGCGACCGTTGCTCGGGCGGACATTATGGATTGGGCGCCGGGAGCGCACGCTTCGACTTTCGGCGGCAATCCGGTGTGCGTTTCGGCGGCGCTGGCGACCATCGAACTGCTCGAAAAGGAGCTGGTGGAAAACGCGGCGCGCGTGGGCGCGCATCTGATGGCCCGATTGCGCGAGCTGCCGCGGAAATTCCCGATCGTGGGCGACGTGCGCGGGCTGGGGTTGATGATCGGGATCGAAATCGTGCGCGATCAGAAAACCAAAGAACGAGCGCCGGAGCTGCGCGACAAAATCGTGTATGCGTGCTTTGAGCGCGGGCTGCTGGTGCTGGGCGCGGGACCGAATTCGATTCGCCTGGCTCCGCCGCTGGTGATCAACAAAGAGCAGGCCGATTTCGCGGCGGAGACGATCGAAGAAGCCATCGGGGCGATCGCGTAAACTACAAGGAAGTGTCGTTTTTCACGCCTGCAACCCGCCCGCGCGCGGGGTTCATCGCCATCTCGCTGGCGTTTACGTATCTCTTTTTTTTCGAGTACCTGCCGCCGGTGAAGCGGGTGCACATTCCGTTCGATCTTCACGGCTATCACGATTCGCTGTTCGTCGCCGCGTTCGATTCGCTCAAGCACGGACGGATTCCCGAGTGGGACCCGAGCATCTATTGCGGCTTCAGTTTCGCCGGCAATATTCAGGCGCAATTGTTTTATCCGCCGATGTGGCTGCTGTTTCTGGCGAACGCACGACACGAACAGCCCTCGTATACGAGCCTGGAAATTTTCCAGTTGCTGCACATCTGGATTGGGTTTGCGCTCTTTTTCGCGTGGCTGCGGGGACGGGGATTGCGGCCGCTCGCCTGCGCGCTGGGGGCGGGAGTCTACGCGTTCGGCGGATACGCGTGCCTCCAGTTGCAACACCTGGGATTGATCTGCGGGTACGCGTGGTTTCCGCTGGGGTTCATGGGAATCGACCAGGCGGTGCGGACGGGACGCTGGAGACCCCTTTGGAAAACGACGGCGGCATCGGCGCTGTGCTTTCTCGCCGGGTACCCGCCGACGTGGTTCGCGTTTGCGGTCAGCCTGGGCGCGTACGCGATGTGCTGCGGATTTGCGACAACTCCAGGAGCCGCAGCCTCACGGCTGGCGGCTGGCTCGCAATTTCAACGCACCGCGCGAATCGTGATAGGAACGGCCATGGCGATTGCGATGTCGATCGCGATTTGCGCGGTTCAGGCGCTGCCCACGTTCGAATCGAGCACGGAGATGACCCATGATGACCGCTACGGCGTGGGGATGAAGGAAGGCGCGTATTACCTCTCGGCCCTGGTGCCGAATTACTACAACTTCGACCTGGGAGTTCCGGTGGAAACCAATCCGGGCAGGGATTACCTGTACCTGGGAGCGCCGGCGATCTTCGGGAGCCTGTGGATCGCCGGGGCGATGATTTTCTTCCGGCGCAAGACGCGCGAGGCACTTCCGATTTTAGCCGTCGGGCTGACGGGCGTGATCTTTCTGACCAATCCGTACGGGCTGGTGTTGGATGTGATCGGGCACTCCAGCATGCTCCAGGAAATTTGCCGGGACTGGTATTTTCTGGCGGCGGTCTCGCTGGCGATCGCCGCGCTGGCGGCCTATGGAATCGACGATTTTCTGAATCGTCCGGCGCGTCCGGCCCCGCGGTGGCTTGCCGCCGGAGCCGTGGTGATAGTGGCGATCTGGGCGCGCAATGAGATCCTGCGCTGGTCGCGCAGCGGCCACTTCGCGCATGGCGCGCGGGCGATTTATGCTCCGGCCATCTCGCTGGCGATTTTCGCCCTGGCGCTGTTCATGGCGCGCGGGCAGAAGGGCGCGTGGCGCATGGTGATGGCCTGCGCGATTCTGGTTTCCGTCGCGGCGGACTACAAGGTTTTCGGGACCAGCAAGCGCTTCAACGCGGCGCCCGGCCCGGTGAGGCCCGAGTTCACGCGCTCGCATTTTGTCGAGATCGAGCCGCAGGCTTATTCGGAAATTCAGGCTCACCGCGAATACCGGGTGGTGACCGAAGGCGGTCCGGACCCGCTGCAAATGCGCCAGGCGGGATTGCTGACTCCGCAGGGGTTCGATCCGTTCATTCCGGCGCGCTACCGGCGGCTGCTGGAGGGCAACGCGAATTTCGTGACCGACCGCCGGTTCGACCTCGATCCGCAGCGCACCGACCTGATGCGGCTGTTCGGAGTGCGCTACGTGATCACATGGGATCAGCATCCGGTGTACACGCGGCTGATCCATGACCCGAATTTTCGAATGCTGGGCGAGGGGAACAAGTACTACAAGGTTTTCGAATACCTCGGCGCGGTTCCCCCGTTCGGATGGGAGAATCCGGGGCCGGGCGAGTCGGCGAAACTGGTGAGCTGGACTCCAGAGCAGCGCGATTTCGAGGTCGGTTCGAGCGCCGGCGGAGTGTTCGTGTTCAAAGAGGAGATGTTCGCGGGATGGCAGGCTTCCGTCGACGGGCGGAGCGTGCCGATCGCTGCGTGGAATGGAGCGTTCGGGTCGGTGAAGGTACCTGGGGGAGAGCATCGCGTGGAATTTTTGTTTCGCTCGCGAGGGCTGCGGGTGGGCGCGTGGATCAGCGCGGCGGCGCTGGTCGCGACGGTGGCAATGGTCGCGGTGCTCTAGACAACGAAAAAACCGGGTCAGCCTGAACATACCCCTTTTCCGAATTGCAAAAAGGGGCCACTCTGCTCTGTCCCCTTTTCGGGATTCCGGCAGCTTCGTTGTAATCCTCATCTTTCCGGCCGCAGATCGATGGGAGTAGGCCCGGGAGCGTCACTGTTCTCAATTTCAGCCGGTCGGTCGCCCCGCACTTTCGATCCCTCGGGACGAGCGGTCGGCGGCGCGGCAAATCTCAGAAAATCGCCTTTTTAGGCCTTTTCGATGAGTTTGACAAGATCGCAAAAAGGGGTCAGAGCGGTCTGGCACCTTTTTTATGTTCGAAAAAGGGGTATGTCCAGGCTGACCCCTTTTCCGCTTCACAGTGCAGACGGTTCGAAAAGCCGCAGTTCTTCGCGAAGGGACGGTTCACTTGGATGGGACGTCGGGGACCAGCAGTCCGATGAGGACGGCGATAATCGCAATTACCACTAAATCGGGGTGTTCCACTTTAGTTTTCCTTTCCGACCGTTTCACGGTCACCCTCTTATACGGATCTCGGAAAGGAAATCTGTCAGGCGAGCCGATTTTTTTTCGGGGCTAATGCGACCAGCCGGTCGCGCTCGGTATCGGGAAACGGGTCAGCCTGATTTGAAATGGGATGTTCAGGCTGACCCCTTTCCTTGCGAATGTCTTTCAGAAAACGCGCTTGCGTTTGAGGGCGCCCAGCGCCACCAAGCCTGCGCCGAGCAGCGCGAAAGAGGCCGGCTCAGGTGTAGGAGGCGGGTTCGTACCGGTGACCTCGCCGTTCCACAGGATGCCGTAGGTCGAACCCATCATCTGGTAAACAGCGAACTCGAGAGTGTTCGTCCCCGACAGCAGGGAGTCCGTAATCTGTTCGCCATGGGTACACAGGCCTGCGCCGCTTCCGCCTAGAGGTGCGACGGTCGCGCCGTGCATGCCCGTGCCCGCCTGGTCGCAGGCCCCGTTGGATGCCGAGGTAAAGGACGGCGCGACGATCTCTGTCGGAGTCCCACCATTGTGAATGAGGTACACTGTCACGTCATCGTCGACGTAAAGCATGAGCGACAAGGAGAGATTCTGTGAGTTGTCGGTGAACTGCTCGAAAAACATATCCGAAGGCGCGCATTGGCCCGCCCGAGCGGTAGCAAACGTGCAAGCGTCGGGAACACCCATCATCGCGCCGCCTCCGCCGGCGAAGTTCCATCCGCTGTTCTCAAAGGAAACCCACTCGCCTTCGTTCTCAACCAGCCCGTCCGTTCCGCCCCACAGAGTTATACCACCATTGTTTGATACGAGAAGGTCCGCCGGCGGGATCTCATAGTTGTCAACGCCGCTCGTCATAGTGCCATTCCACTCGCAAGTGCTCATATTCGCGGTGGAGCAACTCGAGAAATCAAAGGCGGGCGGCAAAGTCGTATCTTCTCCTGTGCTTTGTAATGTGAGCACCGAAGCCGGCGCGCACGCGGCCGAAATCAGTAGCATGAGTAGCAAACTGCGTTTCATATTGCCCTCTCAACGGTTCTCGGGGATTCCAGAACGTTTTGCATCCGCTGCTCTCAACGCAGCGCCGATTGCGATGTGCAAGAGAGCGGTTTTTGCACCGGCCAGACGGCCTGAACGTCCTGGTGCCGCGAAATAGCTCAGGCCCCGTCACATGTGCCGCAACCGGCGCCTTCCAACTGTTCCCAGCCCGATTAATCCAAGGCCGAGAAGCAGCATGCTTGACGGTTCCGGCGCGGGAACTGCGCTCAGGGTGAAATCCAGATATCCCAGAGCCGAAGAAGTTGAAAAGCCTCCCAGCCAAATCGAGCTGGTGCTTGTGTCATCGAAGACGACATTCAACTCGAAAGGTCCCACCACGTTCTGAGCCAGCAGTACCGTCTTGCCGATATCCCCGCTGCTGTCAAGTTCTACAGAATCAGATCCAATGAGCCCGTTTTTTCCATATATGTCAAACGTGGCATCCATTTCGTGGGTGCTTGAACACCACGCGGCCAAGAAGCAATCATCATACGTAGTAACCCATGCATCCACATCAAGATACAAGTCAATTGGATCCGTGGCATCGTACTCGAGCGGCACGTCCCACTTTACCTGCGCGGCGGCCCATTCGGAGTCGTAAAAGCCCGTGTACCAGGTGCCGCCCGTTGCAGTCGTGGAAGTGTAGGCTAAAGCTGCGCCTTGGTACTCGCCATTGACAAGATCGCCACTGTAACCATTAATGGTGGCGTCATCCTTAAACACCGTCTCATACGATGTGAACGGCGTCACGCTGTTGGGGCCAGTCAATACCAACTGTAATGGCGTCGCGCCGATACGGTTTATAATAATTCCGCTCATGGCCATTAGCGTAATCATGAGTCCGGAACACCTTTTTCTGCTGAACATTATGAAATCCTCCTTTTCTGTCTGTTTAAGAGTTTCTGGATTATTGATGGAACAAAACCGGGAGTGAGGAGCACGTCTTGGCCGAAGCCATGCAAGGGCTTCGAACACGAGATCCCCGCGGCCCGTGAGATTGAACATTTGACACCTCCCCCGCTCTTAGGCTGCACAAGCAAGGGAACTGCACAATGGTGCCGACACAGGGCAAGCGGTGGGGCCGGTCAAGCATCTCAAGCGAAGCGTGGCCGGTTTCGTGATGTCAGCTTAATACTACCCGCGTTTGGCTAAGGCAATTTCTGGACCGATCCCAGGTAAATTACGAGGTTGCCTGCTTTCAATTGCATGACGAACTCCTCGCTCCGTTCCGTCCATCCCGGTTCGTGCGACACCGCGCAGAGGCAGCAGTGTGCTGTGTCTATTCGCGCTCCGCCAAAACAAGGGAAAAACGGAGTCAGCCTCAGGCTGACCTGTTTTCTAAACGCGCTTACGCTTGAACGCTCCCAGCGCCACCAGGCCTGCGCCGAGCAGCGCGAAAGAAGCCGGCTCAGGTGTAGCAGGCGGGTTCGTACCGGTGACCTCGCCGTTCCACAGGACGCCATAAGTCGAGCCCATCATCTGGTAAACATCGAACTCGAGAATGTTCGTCCCCGACAGGAGGGAGTCCGTAATCTGTTCGCCATAGGTACACAGGCTTGCGCCGCTTCCGCCTAGAGGTGCGACCGCCGCGCCGTGCATGCCCGTGCCCGCCTGGTCGCAGGCTCCGTTGGATGCCGGGTTAAAGGACGGCGTGACGATCTCTGTCGGAGTCCCGCCATCGTGAATGAGATACACTGCCACGTCATCGTCCGCGTAAAGCATGAGTGACAAGGAGAGGTTCTGTGAGTTGTCGGTGAACTGCTCGAAAAACTTATCCGAGGGCGCGCACCCGCCCGCCCGAGCGGTAGTGAACGCGCACGCGTCGGGAACGCCCATCACGGCCCCGCCTCCGCCGGCGAAATTCCAGCCGCTGTTTTCAAAGGAAACCCACTCGCCTTCGTTCTCCACAAGCCCGTCAGTTCCGCCCCACAGCGTTTCCCCACCATTGCCTGATACGAGCAGGTTCGTCGGCGGAATCTCATAGTTGTCAACGCCGCCCGTCAAAGTGCCATTCCACTCGCAGGTGCTCATATTCGCGGTGGAGCAACTCAAGGGATTGAAGGCGGGCGGCAGAGTGGTGTCCTCTCCTGTGCTTTGTAATGTGAGCACCGAAGCCGGCGCGCACGCGGCCGAAATCAGTAGCATGACTCCAAAACTGCGTATCATATTGACCTCTCAACGGTCCCGGGGGATTTCCAGAACGTTTTGCATACGCTCCGCTAAACACAGCCCGAGAACACATCGATTGTGAGGTGAAAGAGGGCGGTTTTTGCATCCGCCAGACGGCCTGAACGTCCTGGTACCGCGAAATAGCCCCTATTCCGCGGTCACAGGAACTGCGCCTTCGAAACCGGGGATCGCAAAAAGTGCTCTGGTTCTTTTTCGCACCCGACCAACGCGCGGCATGAATGCCGCGCCTCAAGGCTAACGTGCAAAGGTCAATGGTCGGCGAAGGCGCCGGCGCGATTCCGTCGGGGTTTTGATCGGGCTACCGATTAGAATCCGCCGCGGGGGCGGTAGCCGGGACGGCACTGGATCCGGTATTTTTTCGCGGAATCGCTGAGCAGCTCCACGCTGATTTTGCGAAATCCTTCGTTCGGATTGGGCTGCGGATAATAGGTCACGGTGTAGGAGTTGCCCAGGTCCTCGCGAATGCTTTCGAAAGCCTCCACCTGCTTCTGCCAGGTCTTGGCGAAATAGGACTTTCCGCCGGTGCGCTGGGTGATGCGCCTGAAAACCTGCGATGAAATGGGATCCTTGTTCACCTCATTCGTGGAGATGACGTAAATGGGAATGCCTTCGTCCTCGGCCACGGCCTGAACATCGGACGGCGCCACCATGCTGGCGTTGTCGGGACCGTTGGAGAATACGATGATCACCTTGCGCCCAGGGACCTTGGCGGCGTCACGCAGGGTCAGCAGGAGGCAGTTGTACAGCGCCGAATCGTCGCCGGCGACGGCCTGCCGGAGGCCGAAAATCGCGTCGGTGCGCTCATGCGTGAGCGGCGCCTCGCGCTTGAGGTTCTTGCTGTAGGTGTACACGGCCACCGAATCGGCGCGATCCAGGCCGCGAATGAAATCGGCGATCGCGTCGGAAGCGTAGACGAAGCCGCGATACATATAATTGCTGGTGTCGAACAGGACGAAGACGTTGGTGCCGATGAAGGCGTCCACCACGCGGCCTTCCGTTTTGCTTTCTTCCGAGGGAGCCACCGGCGTCAGGGTCCCGTCGGAGGCCACCTGCACCGGCGCCCGGCTGCCTTCTCCGAAGGTCGCGATCTTCTGCGGAATTCCGTCCTCCAGAATGCGGAAATCCTTGGGCTTGAGCCCGTTCACGTATTTGCCTTTGTTATCGGTGACCTGAAAGCTCAGCACCACCATGTCCACTTTCACCCGGAAAGTGGGCCGCTCCTGTGTCACAGCCGGGGGCGCAATCGACAGGGCGACCAGAGTTCCGGTCACCACCGGAATCCGGATCGCGCGTTTCACCGCGAGTTTCGAGATCAATGGGATAACCCTCCGAGGAATTGGTCCGCGACGGCTGTGGAAGGCGTTTTTCGCGCTTTCTCACGAACATCGTCGCCCACCAGGCGCAGGCTGCGGAGAAGCGCGGGCCAGTCTTCCAGGTGCGTGGCGAAGATGCGCTCCACGGTTTCCTGGGTCCACTGCGGTACCAGCACGTTCAGATCGCCGGGACGGATGTAGATATCGTCGGCGAGCGCGCCGTAGTACAGCAGGTTGGACTCCCAGCTTTCGGCGAGAATGCGGCTGGAGTAGCCCATCAACGTGGGGAAGGTGCGGAGATTGAGCAGCTCGGGCTGAAAAGTGTTGGCCAGGGTCGGCTTGGGAGTGCCGAAGATGCGCGAGATTTCAGAGGGACTCACCTGATCGGGCGCTTCCGCGGCGATCTTGCGGATGTCGGCGGCAAGCGGCGAGTCACGATCGTCACGGGCGAGATCGCCGGCGAGCAGATACATCTCCGAGGGGACCACGTTCTCCTCGGCCGCGGGCACGTCGGCCGTCGCGAGCAGGTGTTCCACCTTGCTGATGCGCGCGGGCGCGGCGTAATTCTGAAGCACCTCGATCACCTGCTCCCGGCGATGCGGGTCGAGCGCGCTTTCGGCGAGGAGCGTCTCGGCGTAAGCCATGTTCACGCCCACCCAGTGAAGCTGGAGCGGGGTGACGTTCCACCAGCGCGGGATCACCGCGGTGAGGATCATTTGCGGTACCAGGTCGCCCCAGATGAGCGCCTGCTCGCGCGTGGGAATCAGGAAATTCTGCTCGGCTTCGGCGAGTGCGTAGGGCAGCGTCGCCAGCGAGCCGACCAGCCTGCCGCCGGCGTTGGCGGGCCAGCCGGTGCCGTACACTTCGGTAACTTTCCAGGTCTGGTTGGCGTTCTGGATTCCAATGAAATCGTGGCTGCGCACGAACAGCGGGTTGGTGTGCAGTACCTGAGCGCCCGGCGGGGCGTAGTGGATGTAATTGAACCCGACCAGCGTGTCCCGCAGGAAAGGAGCGAGCGTGCCGCGCAGATCGTTCAGCTTCTGCGCGTCTTTGGCGGATTTATCGATGGTCGCGCGCAAATTCAGCTTGCGCTGCGCCTCGATGTGGCGATCGGTCCAGTAGCCGTAGGAAAGCGAGTTCTTTTCCGATGTGCTGAGCTGCGTACGCGGCAACTGGAGATCGGAGATGCGCGCAGCCAGCTTGGCGGTGAGCGCCGTGTTCAGCTTTTCTCCGCGCGAGACGCTTTCGAGATTATCCGCCAGCTCGAACAGCGTATCGAGCGAGACCAGCTTCTGCGCCTCGAAGATGCGGATCATGTCCTCGATCACCTGCTGGTGCGCGTCGGAGTTGTCGTTGACGCCGCCGGCGACCAGGTCCATGACGTGATCCTGCGCCGAGCCTTTTTGGGGCGCCTGCGCGGCGGCGAGCAGCGTCTTCACGCCGGAGCGGCCAGCGTCGAAGATCTCGCGCTCGTTCTGAATTTTCTCAAAAGGCGCGAGCAACTCCGTCAGGGCGCGGCCGGCCTGCGCCGCCGGAATGCCTCCCTGCCGCAGAAAGATCTGCCACAGCCCGGTGAGGGCCTGCATGGTCCCGGCCGCGTCGGCCTTGAGCAGCGGATCGTGAACCTGGTTGATGGAATGGACGGTATCCAAAAACTGGAGGATGGTTTTATCGCTCAGCGAGGGAGCTTCGGAAAATAGCGAATATTGCGCGCTATCCGCTTTGAAGTCGCGCGCCAGCCGCTCCACGGTCGCGGTTTGAAGCGGCGTCGCGCGCTCGCGATCGACGTCGGTCAGCGCCATGAAGATTTTCAGCGGCTCGTTTTCGACCGCCTTGCGGCACAATCCGAACAGCGCTTCGAGAACGTCGTCGGATTCCTTCCAGCCCGAGGCGGCGTGGGTCAGCTTGGCGTCGTATTTGCCCAGGGGATGGTTGACGAACAGGCCCCTCCACACGTCGAGCCCTCCGGGCAGGTGAGGTTTGCCGTCGGGATCGAGCCGCAGCCGGGTGGTCAGCAGCAGCATGTCGGTATTGGCGCGGAAGACCGGGCGCGCGGGACCGGGACTGGTGACGCGCCCGCGGATGGCGGTATAGAAGCGCTTCAGGCGTTCGGGCTCGGTAAGGTAATCCCGGACCGGGCCGTTGATCCGCGCCAGGGAGTCGAAATAGCTGGCCATCCAGCCGTCGTCGCGCGTGATGATTTTTTCAAAAAACGCGGCGCCTTTCTCGGGGGACGTTCCGACCAGATCGCTCCACGCTTTTTCCGAGCGCGCGCCGCCAGGCACCAGCGCCTTGCCGTTGCGGATCTCGAACATGCTGCCGAAAAAGTCGAGCACGTGGGCGTAAATTTTGAGCCGCGCCGAGGGAAAGGAGTGGCGCATCGCCATGGCCGTATCCGGGTCGAGCTTGGAGAGCGCCACGTACAGCCGGCACAGTGACGGGTCGCCGATGAAATCGTCGATGAAATCGCCTTGCGCTTTGTCTTTGGGGGTCTGCCAGTAATCGAGGCCGTACATCAGCGGAATGCGGGCGGGGTGGTAGTCGAAATTGAAAGGGCGGTTGGTGCGCAGCGCCTGTTCGAGCTCGGCCAGGGGGAATCCCGAGTCGATGGTGAGAAAGGCGCGCGAGGCGTTCACGGTTTCAAGCACTACATCCGATCCGCAGCCGCCGCGCATCCGGTACCCGATGACGCGCAGCAGGTCGCCCGTTTCGCTGGAGTCGCAGGTCTGGATGCGGATTGTTTTATCCTTGCCGCTCAGCCGGTCGAGCTCGCGCGCCTGCGAGAGATAGCGCACCACCAGCTTGAGATACTCGGTCATTTCGAGCGCTTCGTTGGAATTGGCGGCCTGGTATCCATTGGTGACGACGTTGCGGGCAAGCGCCGGGAGCAGGTCCTCGGGCCGGAGATCCGGAGACAGAGCGGCCATGCGGGCGAAGGACCGCAGCGGGCCGGGGATTTCGATATAGGTCTGCGCGGCCGCCGGCGGCGGGGCGCCTTGGGGCAGGGCGAGTCCCTTGCCGCCTTCGGCACGGTACTGATCGAGCTCGCGAGCGGCGGCTTCACGATCGCCGGCGATCAGGTCGAGAACCGCCCGTCTGCGCTCGACGGCGGCGCGCTCGGGCTGAGGCGCGCCGGAACGGTTCAAGATCTGCGACAGCTTGGCGTATTCGGCGCGCGCGGCAGGGTCGCGGTGACGGTCCAGGAATTCGGCGTAGGCGCGCACCGCGGATGCGTCGTCCGGGTTCGCGGCCGCGGCTCGGGCCAGTTGCTCGCGCGCCTGTCCTGCCTCGGCTTGCATTTCCAGGCGCCAGGCGTCCGATCCGGGCTCCTGCGCGCACAACACCCCCGCGCCCCCCAGTACCGATACGAAAAAAAAACGAGTCCACTTCACTCGGGTGAGTCGCATTCCTCGTGACTCCTCCACTTGGCTTTATACTGTATCACTGTTAGCGACCGCGTTAGAGCGGGCGGCCATCGCCGGGACAGGTGCCCTCCCGCACGAATAAGAGATGCACGAAAAATGAAAATATTTCCATAGATCGAGTCATTGTCCGCACATCGGGGTTGAATGTGTATAGTCGTAAAGCGCCGCGCTTGTGGCGCGCTTAGCGTCTTGAAGACCAGCACCGGGGAAAGAACTCGCCGGGAACAAAGGAGAGATCGAGTCCAATGAAAAAGACACTGCTTCGATTCGGACCGTGGGCACTGCTGCTGTGCCTGGGAACCGTCGCCGTGCCGCGCTACGCCGAGACGGCGCCGCCGCCGGGGTATCCTCACATGCGCGCCGCGGTGAATGAGCTGCGCGAGGCCCGCGCGGAGCTGCAACACGCCGCGCACGACTTCTGCGGACATCGCGCCGACGCGCTGCGCGACACCGACGTGGCGCTGAAGCAACTCCAGGAAGCCGTTCGCTGCGCGAACCGTTAGCCGCGGGCCGCGCAAAAACACGCCGTTTCGATAACGTTTCTGATAGAGTGGTACGAGTGCGTCTATGGTCCTGAGGATCAGATTTGGCCGGGGACGAACGTTTCACCGCAAGCAGGGCAAAAACCGGCACATCGCGGCGGCCGCCGCGGCGCTTCTGGTTCCGCTGGCGCTGATGGCGTACGTGCTGGGCTTCTGGAGACTTGCTTCGGATATGGGTTTCGCGGGCGAGTTCGGAATTTCCGGCGTCTTCGCCCACTGGCAGATTTGGATTCCGATGGGAGCGCTGTTCCAGATCGTGGCCGGGGTATTAAATAGGTACGGAAAAGGCGGCGAACTGAACGTGCCGCGGATTCTCCCGCTCTCTCCGTTTTCGCCCCGGATGCGGAAGCCCGCGGCCGTTGAGGATCGAAAGTTCAGCGCTCGCTGACGTCTTGCGGCAGTTTCGTCTCGCGCCGCGACGCGGCGCAGTTTCCCGACATTCAGGTGGGCACGCCGAAGCGCGGCAAAATCCAGCGCATCACGACGAAATAGCCCGCCAGCAGCAATAACGCTCCAGCCCAGTCCGGCATTATTTTTATTTTACGACGTTGCGGTTTCTTATGCCTGAGGGGGTAGTGCGCTAAAAGTGCGTTGATTCGATATGGTGGCGGTTTTGCAAAAGTCGGAAACCATGAGGGCCTCACGCAGCCTCCAGCAGTTCCCGAACGCTCCATACGTGCGTCGCAATTCCAGCGGCCATCGCAGGCGTGATCCGCAGCGACTTTTGAACGCGGCAGAAGTTGTAAAACGCAAACCACGGCATGATCGCCGCCGCGTGATTCTCCCATTTCTTCGAGAAGGCGTTTGTCGGTCGCGTGAAGCGACGAACACCCATACGCAGGCTGAGATTGGACCGCTCGACAATCGAAGTGCAGATGCGCTCCGGGTCGGGACGGCCCATGACTGGGACGTCCTCTATCGACGCGACTTCCGCAGGCGAGTACCGTTTTTCATCACCCTGGGGTTGCCGATACACCTTGATGAGTTGCGCGAGGTCGCAGCGGTCGTGCAGCGTGTTGGTGATCGCGCTCTTGTATGGAGCGAAGCCGTCAGTCGTGATCTGGAAAGGCGCGTGTGCCGTGCCTCTGTGAATGTCTTGCTGCACTGTTTGCAGCGGAAGCGTCG
>Ga0335077_10005730_pt1 | contig 15261 bp, 10 predicted proteins | sample Lox_Sample_31_FD_207151 | JGI IMG/M metagenome (GOLD analysis project Ga0335077, IMG submission 207151) | Soil microbial communities from Loxahatchee National Wildlife Refuge, Florida, United States - Lox_Sample_3.1 | ecosystem: Environmental > Terrestrial > Soil > Wetlands | place: USA... | reverse complement strand
GCCAATCAAGAACTACTGCGACGGGCGGGACAGCAACGGCTATCAAGGTTATTGCCTTTACACGCTGGACGTGATCGACCCGAACTGGACTGTGGCAAACGTAGCAGAGCTTAACGTCCAGCTTGGCGACTTCCGCGGCAGCTTCAACACCATTCCGTGGATTCCGGCCATCTCGTTGGGCGATGCTGACCAGGTGTTCATGTTCAAAGGTAACGGCACTCGATTCCCAGAATATCCGCATCCGGCAATGATCGTTGCCACCAGCGCCTTCAACTACAATCTGCCGCCTGTAAACGGAAACTGGCAGCGGCCGATTCTTTACTCCAAAGCGGCATGGACGTGCAACGCGGTCGCAAACGACTCGCAGAACTTTCCACCGGGACAGTCGTTCCTGGAGAAGAAGTACGGGACCATCGCAGCCTTGAATCAGGCATGGGGAACTGGCAACTTCTACACTTCCTTCTGCGACGCGGGCGGTTACGGCACAGGAACCGGAGTGCTGGACGAAGATGGGCGTCACACAGCGTGGTTCGGCAACGACTTCTACAACCAGACAGGCATGAATCCGAACCTGAAGGCCGATCTCGACGCTTATCTATATCAACTCTCTTACCAGGTTTACTATCCGCAAGTCAGCACTATTCGCGGGTATGACACGAATCATGTTCTGATGTGCGGCGTTCATGGCGGAACCGGAGATGGCGGAATGCGTTCCATCGTCGCGCAGGCCTTCAAGGACGCGGGATGCCAGATCCTGGTGATGCAATGGGACTCGATGCATAACGATTACGGGCTGACCGCGAACAAGGCGGTTTACGATCAGCTCGGCATTCCGCTGACGGTCTTCTACGGAGTGTCTTCGCAAGCCGATTCTGACGAGTCGCAGAATGGCGGAGGCGTTTGGGACGCCGATTATCCAACCCAGTTAAGCCGCGGCCAGCACTACAACAGCGACAACCTGACCATTTTCGGCGCGCAAGGCTCCAACAACGATTACTACGTTCTGGGTGTCAACTTCTGGGGCCTGACCGACGACACAGCCATCAACTGGGGATTCATCTCGCGCACCGACAATGTCTATGATGGAGTCTGCGCGGTCGAAGCCTACAGCATGGATCAATACGGTTATCCTTGCGGAGGCGAGGCCGCAAACTACGGCGACTTCACTGACAAAGTCACCCAAACCAATTCCGCGATCCAGCAACAGATCATTCTGGGACTGAAGCAGTAATCACTTTTGTTGCCTTGCCAGGCGTGACCTCACTCGTTAACTAGCAGTTTGCTGAAAAGCGAATTTCGCGGCAATTCGCGCCATTCGATGAACCAAGAATCAACAACTTGCGAGGCAAAATTCGCGCGAAAACAAGCCGAAATTACTATCTAGGTTCCTTTTTCAGCAAACTGCTAGGGGTTCAAGTCGAACGGGTCACAACGTGCTGATAAGGCGGACGCAGTTGCACCTTGGACACAATACCCAAACGGTTGGCGAAGGGCATGGTGCTGGGCGGACCCTTGTTTATCACCAAATACATGCTGGCCAGAAACCGATTCCCAGGAAATCACGGACTGAGTATGCGCCTGTTATCAGTGGAGTCATTAAGGCAAGCGAGGCCTTCGGGGAACTGTTCATAAAGGTGTTGCCAGTCGCTCTGCCTATTGGGAAACTCGCGACTAGTAGGTTGAGGATTCGATGCTCTCGCGCTCACCAAGCCGACTAGTTGAAATCGAGGATGGTTCTGGGGGCCTTCCCAGGATGACTTCGCCGCGATGGCAAATCAGCTCGGCGGGAGTCTGCCGCCCGAGGAAAAGTAGGGACTAGCAGTGAATCCATAGCTGCCCGACTTCAGGACGCCGATGAGGTCGCCAACCTTGGGCTTAGGCAGCTCGACATCAATCCCCAACAGGTCGGTCGGATTGCAGGACGGTCCCGCGATACTGCACTTGATCACCGCCGCCTCGGGGCGTGAGAGGTTGCGTTGCAGAAAGTTGGCACGAAAGGCGGCGCCAAAGCTGCCAGCCGCCGCCAGATTATGATGCAGGTCGCCGTCCACCATGAAAAACGCCTTGCCTCGCGACTCTTTGCTGCTGATGACAGCATTGATCTCCGGTCGCGGCACACCGAAGGCCTCATCCACCGTCTTGACCACAATTTTGTCCGCGGAAATCATGCCGGCGATGACAGCGGAGCACGCGATAAGCGCCGCTGCGCGCTCGCGCTGTGCAGGAAACTGGCCCATCCACAATCAATGTCCTCGAGCCGCGCCCGCGTGCTGGGCAGCGCCATGTTTGAGGTCCTCCTGAAGATCGGCTATGGCGACGCTGATGTCCGTTTCCTGATGGTAAACGCGATCAAACCCAAACTGCTTGAAGAGCTTTATGACTTCGTCCCTGGGGGCGCTTGCCTACCACGAATAAGGTCTCCTTTGTACCCAGTCTCGTTTCGGATGTAATCTCTCATCTCTAGTCAGTCATCAATGTCTTCCGCCTCTCCCGCCGGATTCTCGCTGGACTTCACAGAACCTATGGTATTCCACACGAAGGACGGACGCGTGCTGCGTCAGGCCTGACCGGCATGCGAACTCACCAACCGACGGCGCCCGTGCGCAATGAGACCTAGGTCCGGGGGCAACTTTACGCGTACGCGATCTCCCACCCGGAATGACAGATGCACGTACGGTGAAGCTGTGGCAAACATCAACTCCACCTGCCATGCGTGCAAGACCAGCATGCGGCCCACTCGCTGCGCGCCGAGTCGGTGGTGGGCCCGCCGCGACGCTAGATTGGTGCGCGTCAGCCGGCTGTACGAGACCTGCACTCCGCGACGGCGCAGAAATTCGTTGGCCCCATTCCATATCCCGGCAAAACCGAGCCCCATGCGGTATTCCGGAAAAACGTAAAGGTCAAAATCAAAGACCGACTGGTTTCCCTCCGGCAACACAAAGGTGCACCGCACTTCGTCTTCCTCATAGGAGTGAAAGGCGAACCAAATATGTCCGATGAACTGCCCCCTCTGGAATGCGCCCAGGCAGATGGCATTTTGCTTGAACCGCAAGTCCTTAATGTCCGGCCTGGCTGGCATGCGGGCAATCTCCGGGTCACCCGCTTTGATTTCGCGCATCTCCAGCGCTCTTGACAGCCGCTCTGGAAGTAACGGCCCTTCCGGTATGGGCTGCGCCAGAAGTTCATAGAAAAACAACCGCAAATTAGGTGACAGTCGCTGAAACACCCTGCCCACTGCATAAAGCAAGCCGGCGAAAAACCCGAATTCCTTAAACGGACCTATGAGTTTCGCCAGCATTCATCGTCACCACTTCGCAACTACATGAGTCGCATCGCTTTGCACGCCCTCACGGAACGCACACCACACCGACCGACACGGCATCAAACCCGAGCCTGCCTTCGAGCCGCTGGCAGGCAAATCAGGGTGGTTGTCAATCCTAGTCAGGACGATGTAGATCGTATTGCTTGATCTTGTAGAGCAGCGCCTTGTAGCTGATCTTGAGCAGCGCCGCCGCTTTCTGGCGATGCCAGTTGGTCTGCTCCAAGGCGTGAGCTATGGCCGCCGCTTCCGCCTCCTTTTTTACCGCCCGAGCGAGGTGCTTGAGGCCAGCGACATCGGGCTGCGCGCCTGCCACTTCCCGCTGCTCTCCGTTTGCCCGCTGATTGGTGCGTAGCTCCGAGATCGCCAACTCCTCATCACCCAGTACGAGATAGCGCCTCACGAAATTCTCCAACTGGCGGAGATTGCCCGGCCAGGAGTAGCTCAAACAAGCTTGAATGAGCCGCGGGCTGAAGCTGCGTTCCGGACTGGAAAACTGGGCAGCATTCCGCCGCATGAAATGGTCCAGCAGAAGAGGGATTTCTTTCTTGCGGTCACGCAGCGGGGGTACCTGGATGGTGAACCCGCTCAAGCGGTAGTAGAGGTCCTCGCGCAGCATCTTGGAGGCCAATGCTTCTTCGACCCTGATGTTCGTGGCTGCCAAAATACGGACATCGGCTTTGGTTGTGGTTCGGCTGCCCAGTCGCGAAAAGCGATGGTCCTGGAGGAAATGCAGAAGCTTCGCCTGCAACGCTGGCGGCATTTCTCCAATCTCGTCCAGCAGGATCGTTCCTTGCTCGCACAACTCAAACTTGCCCGGTTTGGACTTGGTTGCCCCGGTGAAAGCGCCGGCCTCGTAGCCGAACAATTCGCTCTCCAACAAGTCGGCGGGAACAGCGGCGCAGTTGACCTTCAGAAACGGATAGTTGGCGCGCGGTGAGAGATGGTGGATGAGCAGGGCCAAGACCTCTTTGCCAGTTCCGCTCTCCCCCAATAGCAGGACTGGCATGTCGAACCTGGCGATCACGCACGCCTGCGCGTGGATGCGCTTCATCGTCTGGCTTCCGGAGACAAATGACGCGCCCTCCGGAAGATCGATCGCCATAGGTTCAGAGTCGTCGCCGTGATCAAGAGTGGGGGCAGGTGGAACGAGATGCTGCGCGAGTATGGATTTCAGTTCCGACTCATGAAACGGCTCTGGCAGGTAATCAACCGCACCTAGGCGAACGGCTTGTGCTGCTTTGCGAGTATCGTCGATCGCTCCCAGCATCACGACCTTGAGGTCCGGCTGCAACTGGCGGGCTCGCTGCAGCGTCTCCAGTCCATCACAGCCGGGCAACGCAACGTCCATCAGCACCAGGTTCGGCATCGGAGGACGCTGTAGCCGTTCGAGAGCCGCCTGGGCCGATGCTGCGGTCTCCACTTGGTACCCCCCCAAATCCAGAGTACTCGCAAAGTGTTTCAGGACGAGGGGTTCGGGATTGACCACAAGGATCAGCGGAGAGCCCGAGCTCGACCGAGTTAACGATGTGGCCATGGGAGCCGTCCACTCACTCCGACTCGACGCCGGAAACCAACGCGCCGGTCTTCAACGGAATGCCGACAGCAACCGTGAGCCTATCGGCTAACTACGCAACCAGCACGTCCGTGGCACCACCAGGTCGGCTTGAAGCGCAACTACGACCTGACTGTGATGTTAATAAGCCATTTTCCAACCAGAGTCAAGAAAATAAGCAAAAATCTTCACATTGGTTTCAACATAGCACACAAAGTCTTACTTCATAGGTTAATAGACAAACAATAAATTGGAGGGCTGGATCGAGGTTTGCAAATGTTTTCCCAAAGTTGAATCTGTGAACTATCCTGTGTGCAGATTTGTTCTCCCGACCCGGGAGGGGGCACTTGTTACAGCCGCTACGGTTACGCGGTGTGAGAACACGCTTCAAGCAACAGTGCCCCCCACCAAAGAGCCTTTCTTGTTCCTAGGGTCGAATTCCTCCCCAGCCGAGCTTCGAGGAACATTCCAGACGACACTATATAACTGGAATGTGAATAACCAGGAGTGAGCAATTTTGTCCGAAAGAAATATTTTCCAACGGTGCTCCATCTTACCGGGGCTCAGCGGAAACCACGAAAATACAGCGCGAACACTTCTATGAGCCCGATCTCGACGGTTTGGCTCGCATCTTGCATCAGGTTACGTAGGAGGTTTTTCGCCAACCTGCATCATGAGCCCCGTTGAAACCCCCAACCGACTGGAGCGACGTCTTTCCATTCCTCCAGAGGACGTTATTTTCGGGTCCTCGGAAGCAATGCGCGCAGTGAAGCAGGCGATCCAGCAGACCGCTGCCGTGGATCTTCCTGTTCTTATTTATGGCGAAACGGGGACCGGAAAAGAAGTTCTCGCCAACTATGTACACCTACACTCTCTCCGCAAGAACGGCCCTTTGGTCAAGATTAGCTGCGCTGCCATACCCGCTTCCTTGCTAGAGGCGGAACTCTTTGGCTACGAAGCTGGCGCCTTCACCGGAGCACACGCTGCCAAGCCCGGACTGGTCGAGCGGGCAGACAACGGTACGCTGTTGTTGGACCACATCGCTGAGTTGGACGTTACCATCCAAGCTAAGCTTCTGCAATTGCTTCAGGACGGGACATTTAGCCGTATTGGGGGCCAGGAGGAGCTGCGGATTGATACTCGTATTATCTGTATTACAAATCGGGATCTTCGCGATGAAATTGCGCGGCAAAGATTTCGCCTGGATTTGTTCCATCGCATCAACGGCGCCAGTTTTCGTGTGCCAGAGCTCAGGGAACGGGCGGAGGATATTCCTTCCATTACAGACTACCTGATCGAGCTGTTCAATGAGACCTTCGGCACCCACGCTTGGCCGTTGTCACCCGCCATGTCGCGGCGGCTTCAGCAATATCGCTGGCCGGGAAACATCCGCGAACTCGAAAACGTGCTCCGCCGATATGTAGTCTTAGGCAGTCCGGAGGCCATAGCTGAGGATATCGCCCGCCGTTCCTTCGCGTTTCCTCCTAACGAGCTTCCCATCCATAGAGGGCTTCCCCTGAAAACCCGCACCCAACGGCTGGTACGCGAGGTTGAGACCCAGGCCATCCTGCGGGTTCTCCAACTGAACAACTGGAACCGCAGAAAGGCGGCCCGGATGTTGAGCATCAGCTACCGGGCCTTGCTCTACAAAATCCGTAGCGCGGGGATCGGCGAATATTGTCCTCAGAAGCGCGCCGACTGACGGAAGCCGGCAACGCGATCTTTCCCTGAGGCTATGCCACTGTGATGGGGGACAATTCGCACAGGTTGGGCTTGTTACGCAGCGGGAGATACACCGTGTCGTAGATGGTGCCGAGCGTGAAGTCTTGCAGCAAACGCTCCAACTTCTGCTTCATCCCAGCCAGCCCTGTGTACTGACGCATCCGCGACGTCCACGATGCCGGCAAGCGAGGCTGGAACTCATCGATCTCCCAGGGATGGAGGTAAAGAACCGCAGGAGAGTGCTCGATACGATTGATTGAGCGAATGCCGCTCTTCATTAGAGTGTATGGGAGTATGCGCAGGTAAGCTCCACCTCCAACCGGCAGGTTCTGGCCGCAGACCCTCCAAGTCGCAACCGGAAGTTCCATCAGGTTAGCTCCCGCCCGATACGGAGCCCGCGGGGCACCGTGATTTCCGTATAGTTGGTGACGCACCGGATAAATACTGGAGTCATACTGGAACCCGAGATCCTCCAAGATAGGATACGCCCACTTGGCCGATTGGTTGATGGAAAAGTTTGGGGCCCGATATCCTCTAACAGGCGCTCCGATGGCGTCTTGTAGCACACTCTTTGCCCGGCACGTGTCCTCGCGAAACTCTTCCGCAGACATCCGAAACACTACGTTATGCCAATAACTGTGGCAGCCAATCTCGTGTCCAAGTTCGTGCGTCTCGCGGACAAGCTGAGGAAAGCGCTCGGCGACCCACCCTAAGAAAAAGAACGTGGCACGAACACGATAGCGCGCAAACAAGTCAAGCAGGGCAGATGTATTGGCCTCGACGTGGGGCGGGAAGCTGTCCCAGCGTGAACGGGGTACGACCGCAGACATGGCCTCAGTCTGGAAATAGTCCTCCACGTCGACCGAAATGGCGTTGGCGCATGGCATCCGCTCGTTACGTTGCACTTAAATTGCCAATCCAGAGTTTGGCATTCCGCAAGCGGCGTCCCGGTAAGGCTACGCAGATCGAACTTCTTGTTGGAGACAGGCTACTCCAAAGGGAAGCTAGGGAGCAACAGTTTTGCCGGCCAGCCGCAGAATCCAGGCGTCTTGGTCTCGATTGTTAACCAACACGAACACATCGAGGGATGGGAAATACGCGAATCGTCCAAATATACCCCGGTTGCCTTCGCGCTCCGTGCCTTCCGGGTCAGGCGGATAGTCCACACCCTTGACTGGCAAGGGATTCTGGCTGATGGTCACATCCAGGCATTTGTGGGAAGGCACTGTGCCCAGAGGCGTAACGACGTCCTTGGGTCCGGTGTTGAGGAAATAAACCTGATTGCCGCCTCCTGGATACCCCACCATCAACCCCAGCGCCGAATCCCAAGCCAGCCCACCACTGCGATACGTCAAGTCGCAGCCGGAATCCTTCCAAGACGCGATCTCAGTAAGCGCGGACAGGGAGAAAACCTGCAACGAGTGCCACTTAGGCGGCGAAGGATAAACGTCGCCTCCACCCACGACCACGAACAGGTTGTTGACCGGGTCGATGGCCGCCGTGGTGCCGTCATCAACATGGACGCCTGACACGAGGACCTTCCACATGTTGTTGTGGGGATCATAGTCGAATAGCCTCCAGTTCTTGTCGTGCATAACAATGTGGCCGTTCGTGGGGTTGTAGGCACTCGTCGGAAACAAAGGCGACTGCTGAAATGGCGGGCCCACCATCGTCCAGGTCTTCGTGTCCATGTCGAGCGTCCACACCTCCTGTGAACAGTATCCCCCGTTGGCCACTGACCCGCCAAACGAGTACAGCTTGTTCTGGTAGGGAACATATTGCAGCCCGTTGTACGTGTGGCGAGAAGAAGGAGTCGCTCCAGGCTTAGGCTGGCCGCCCTGGTGAAGGAGAATGTAGTAGGGTTTTAGGCCCTCCCAATGCTGGTGGTCCCCAACAAAAGGGATGGGCATGGTTGGGCTGGTAAGTCTTTCCCAGGACGGGGTCCCGGTCAAGTTCAGCACCGAGACTTCATTTCCGGCATAATCGCCGTGTCCTCCGCCCCATACAATCAGTCGCTGATGGACGTCATCCGCCGCACCTCCGCTCCAGGGACCAAGCTGATTGCAGTTGAAGTTGTATTCCATTGTCCGGGTCATAGTCGCATCGGCGTACATGCCATCAGGAACGTTGCCCAGGCAAACCGACTTCATGTGGGTGTTGGGCAGACGATGCCAGCCATGACCTGTAGGCAGGCCGTTCGACTTCGCCGGCGCGGGCGGTGACTGGGCAACGACACCGAGGACCGCGAAAACGATGGGTAGAATTTTCGAGGCTCGATTCACCAGGCCATTCTCCTTGGTCAGAAACCCGGGCTATGAGGTTTCACTGGGATGTTTGCTTTCCAAGCCAGGAAATTACTCGCATTTTACTACCAGCAGCACGACCTCTTCGCGCCCCGCCTGTGTTGTAACCCTGGCTTTACAGATACCCCTCTTGTGAAAGCGCTTATCATTTAGGATGATTTGACAGCGGGAGGAACCGTGGTCTGTAGCTGTTGTGGCGCAGAGCGTCCGGACGGCGACCGTTTCTGCGGGATGTGCGGCACTCCGCTGCCTCACCGTCCGCTGAGTGCCGCGGGCGCCGAAGGCACCATCAGCCTCTCACAAGGGCCGCTCGGAACCCCGTCGTCGCACGAGCGGATGCCCACCGCGGTAGTCGGCCTGCTCGATCTGCTTGGCCACAGCGGCGTTTCACTGGCTTCGGAGGAAACCCGCAGCGGGACATCCGCGCCCGACGCTGCCGTTTCCCAGATCGCCGGCTCGCTGCCGGCTGACTTGCCCGAGCCGGACTCCCGCGTCGTCGGGATTCCACCGAATGTGCCTCCCTTCCCAGCCGAGTCGATTTCCAGAGAGGAGCCGGCTTCGGAAGAGTGGCTAAACGAACTCCCCGGGGGCGTTCATCATGCGTCAGCCACGCATCCGGAAGAACCTTCCACGACTGAGGTGACGCCGCCGAGCCAGCCGGGGGTGTCGAAGTTCCTTGACGCGCTCGCAGCGACTCCCGCTGAGCCGTCCGAGCCCGGTGAGGCTCCTCATTTCCCCTGGATGGATGACGTGCTGGATGAGATTGAGCACGTGGCGGCCAAGACCTCCGCAGTGCCTGACGAACGCCCGCGATTCCTGGACCTGCTGGGCGACTTACCTCAGCCGGAGCTTGGGCGGGACACACCTGAGGCGGCCGTTGCCGCTGGGTCCTTCTCCGAAGCAAGCGGATCACCGGTGGCAAGCAAAGTGTCGCGAGCCCCTGTCATGGGCGCTAAGCGACTCAGCCGAAAGCAGCGGGTGTGGATTGCAACTGCTGCGGTGCTGGTGTTCGTCGCGCTGGCAGTCGTACAGTGGAGGAATCAATTCGCCGACAACAGCAAGCGCCTCGAACAACGGTTCACCGACAAGATTCTTGAGCTGGCGGCGCGCGATGACGCGGACGCAGACAAGAATCAGCCGGCAGCTTCCGCCGATCCCGTTGATCGGAACCCACCTCCGAGCCAGTCGCAACCGTCGTCCAACCCACCACAGGAAAGCGCCGCAGCAAACCAGGGCGGACAAACGCCTGCACCCACATCGGCTAATGCAGCCGGGCCAGCAAATACCGCTACTCAGGGTCAACCTCCGAAGATAGTCCCGGACAAGCCGGCACCACCGAGGTTGACCAGCCCGGGCGCCCAGGAAATGATGCGGGCAGAAGAGGCCAAAACGGCTGCCGCCCGTAGCGAATGGCTATGGAAGGCGACCGCCAAAGGTAATCCTGACGCGCCAGTGCAACTGGCAGATCTCTATGTCGCCGGCAACGGCGTGCCGCGCAGTTGCGAGCAGGCAATCGTGCTGCTGAAGACCGCTGCCCTGGGCAACAATGCTCGCGCCTGCAATCGCCTGGCTTCGATGTACACCACTGGGACCTGCGTGCCGCGCAGCCAGCTCGAAGCTTATCGCTGGCTTAGTTCTGCCCTCACTGCTGATCCCAACAATCAGTACGCTCAGCATGACCGTGACACGCTCTTGCAGCAGATGACTCCCGAAGAGCGAGCGCTCGCGCAAGGATCGCGATAGAAATCAGCCTGTTCATCTCCGGTTGTAGGCCGGAACGCGCGCCGGGTCGTAGATGAAATCGACCAACCCGTCTCGATAGTCTATTCGTAACTGCATGATCTTCCAGGTGGCGAAGCCGAGCACGCCGGAGACCTCAGTCCCCGTTTTCTTGTTCATTCCAGAGAAGTCGAAGGAGGCGGCATCCTGGTTGGTCTGCCGATAGCGGCCAAACTGTAGGGTGAATCTATCCGCACTGTACACCTGCTTCACTTCGCCACTCACTCCATGAATTTTTACTCGGTCGTCCGAGTGGACCTTGGTCGCCTCGCGCGCGGCACGCGTGGAAATCAGATTCAAAGAGGAACCTGTGTCGATGAGAAACAGCGTCGGCTTGGAATCATTCACCCGGGTAGGCACCAGCAACATGTGTCCGAAGCGAAAAACTTTGGTCCAGTCGGCCATCTCCGGTGCGACATACCGGTCGTGAGGAAGCCGAGCCGGGGCTTTGGGCGATGTGCCTTTGGCATCAGCAGAGTTCGTCTCCGCGCTTGTCTCCGCCTCGTCCGGGGCCAGGCCGTTGCTCTCACTCGCTTCGAGCGAGCTCTCGGCAGAGCCCTCGTCGGGCCGTTTGGGAAGCGGCGACAGCTTGAGCTTCATTGCGGGCATATCAATGTCCACGAGATACCTTCTGAAAACGTTCGCTCCAATCAGACCGTCCTCGCTCTCCAGACCTTTGTCAGTAACCTCTACCAGGCAATCGTGAAACTCCAGATCTCCGATGCGGATATCGTCAGCTACGGCTATGTATCCGCTCCTTTCGCCTTTGTCACCGATACCGCTGACCTGTATATCCGTCAGGCGCGTCAGGCCCGCCTTCTCGGCGATATGCCTGGTCACCAGGATTCCTCCCGCGCCGGTGTCAAGAAGGAAGCGGGCGCCGTGGCCATTCAATTTGACCACCAGGCCGACGCCATGAATGATTTTCGCACTGCCCATCATGTCCAGCGGTGTTACCGTTTGCTCAACCTTGCCCGCCAGCTTGCAGGAGTGCGCCTGCCTGTCCACTGTCGCCTGCAGGAATGCGATGTGCCGCTGTAAGGCTGCTGTCTCCTCAGGATCATCGGGATGTGGTCCCGCCAGATATGCTTGCAACGCGGCCAGCCGGTGTTTGCGCGGGAGAGTAGTCATCCAGACGCGCTGCACTTCAACATTGTCAGGCGCGAGCTGATGCGCGGCTTGAATTTGGTCGTATGCGCGGCGATAGAGCGAGTATGCTGCATAGACATCCACCAGCCCCAGGTAGGCATGTATCTCTTTGGGGTCAAGCTTCTTGGCGTTAAGGTACGATGCCTCTGCTTCCCCCATCTCCGCAAAACGAAATTGGACGTCCCCCTGAGCTGATAGCAGGGTGGCCGAGTTGGGTTGGGCTGCAACGGCCTTGTTAATAGTTTCTCTGGCCTGATCGATCTTTTCCTGACGCAGCAGCGAACGCACGAGTCCGGCCTGGGCCGACGCGGAACTGGGGCTGACCGCAAGCACAGCCTCATAGGCAGCCTGCGCCTCAGCGAACCTGCCCGCCTGGTAGAGCTTGTCGGCGTGGGAAAGGTCAGCATCCTGTGAAAACGCGCTGGCGAGCAGGAATAGGGCTTGAATCAGAAGCAACGCGAGACGAAGAGGCAGCAGGCGGGCGAGCATGGGAAGCGCCACCGATGCGCCCTTTCATCGTAGCACCAGCGTCAAGGTTCGCCGGTCACCGGAAGAGGTAATCCAGTCCCACCACACGCCTGTCGCGCAAGCTTTTTCCCACAGAAATCGAAAAGGTTTTCCCAAGAATCTTAGTAAGAACCTGTTGCCCGTTTCTTGACAGTGCCGTGTGCCCCACTTCCAACAGGAAAAGGCCCGAACCTTCGGGGCAGTGTCAAGCTCTGATTTCCTCCGTCGTAGACGCCTGGGAATTCGACAGCCTCAGCCAATATGTGGTCAGCGACTCGTTCACTTTGACCAGTGGTTCCAATCTCAACGGTTTTGGGTTCTGGGTATGGCTTGTCCCGGGTGAAACAATTACATCGGCGTTTTTTTCAATCACCGACCGAAACCGATCAATCCGTCAGGGAAAGGTGTCGGTTATCGCCGTCGCAACAAGGGCATCGGCGGGACAGGTCAACGAACGTTCCCAGCCGTTGGATCAGATTGTGATAGCGCCTAGGGTTAACTACTTCGTCTCCGAGAGACCGGCCAGGATCGTGCCAATCCGCGTTCACTTGTCGTCGGAATCGCGCGTCGCAACATCGCTCGGAAAGACGGTATGCTTCGGCACCGGCATGGGAATGTTGCCCTTGGCGGCGCGCCACAGGATGGCGTTCAGCACATTGCTGTCGGCGGCATCCGCATGGGAAAGATCGAGCTTTGCGGATTCCTTCGCTCCGGGCGCTTTCGGCGGATTCGCCTGATAGATCATGTCGTTGTCGCGATTGCGATAGTCGGCGGTGAACGGCGGCTGCTCGCCCGCTCCTGTAAGCAACGGCGCCATGACCGGAGCGAGTGCGTCGTTGTTGTTCATGGGCGGAAGTCCCAACAAAACCTCCATGGTGTGGACCATGTTGACCGTGGTGTAGAAGTGGTGATCAACCGCAGGCTGCTGCGGCGTGCCCGGCGAATACTTGCTGATGACCAGGGCAATGCTGCGGTGAGCATCCACGTGGTCGGCGCCATTCTGGGCATCATCTTCGAGGACGAAGATTGCGGTGTCGTCCCAGTAAGGGCTGTGGGAAACGGCTTCCACCATGCGGCCCAGCGCGAGATCGTTGTCGGCAACGGAGGCATCGGGTTTGGGAGACCCCGCCCTGGTCCCGGCGGTGTGGTCATTCGGAAGCCAAACCAGCAGGAACTGCGGCAGCTGCTCGCCGGTCCTACTCTGACGAGCGCGCTCGAATGTCGCGAATTCGCGCAGGAACTCATCGGCGCGAAACTGGTCGGGATATTCAACCTTGAAGTCGGCGTAGTTTGGGTCAAAGTGGCCGCGAAGCTCCACCTTGGCAGCCACATCGTGAGCCATCAGTGGGATGGCAAACTGGTAGGGATTCTTGCCTCCGCCAAGGTTGGCAGGAAGCTCTTCGCCAGGATTGACCTCGGCGCGTGCACAGCTCGCCACCGGCCCCTCAGGCGCCATTGCGGATTTCTTCGTATGCTCCTGTTGAGACTTGCACCAGACAGTCTCAATATATTCGCCATAGCTGCGATATGTCAGGCCATGACGGGCGAGGTTCCCCCACAAGAAGCCGCTGGCCGGGTCGTTTATGTCGGGGATGCCAAGTTTCAGTGGATCGACATCACCCACTGTTCCCTGAAAGTCGTAACTGCGCTCCTTGCCGCGATAATTGATGGGCCACGTTCTTTCGTTGTAGTCGCTGGTGATGGCTGATGTGGACCAGATATGACCGTCACCGGAAACTTCGCCGCTGTCGTAGAAGTTATCAAGGATGCCGAATTGCCGCGCCAGCTTGTGCTGGTTGGGCGTGATGTCCTCGCCATACATCACCAGCGAAGGATCACCGTTGGCCTCGCGAATGTCGCCAAAGACCTGGTCGTAGGTGCGGTTCTCCTTGATGACGTAGATCACATGCTTAATCGGGTTGGCGCCGTGCTGGAATGTGATCTCGCCGGTGCGGCCTTCCATCAAGTTGCTGTGGACGACCTCCCACGTCAGTTTGTCGCGCTGACGCTCGGCATCGGGCAAATTGATTCGCGCAATTGAACCGCGAATCAGGGAGGCGATGTATGGATGGCGCCGCTTCCCTGGATGCTCCGGGTCTTCTCCCCAGCCAGGATTCGGGCCTGTGCCCGTGCCTTTGCCTGTCGCGATCAGCAGCTCATCGCCGTGTATCGCAAGAGCCGTCGGGTACCACTCTGTGGGAATGAAATAATCGGCGTGTTGGGGGTCGTTCTCGGTAGAGCGGTCCTTCAGGGCGGCGGCGGCCGCTGCATCTCCTTCGTGTGAGGTGGGCTTGAGCCCGCTGATATCGAATACCGCGATCGCATCCGACGACGCATTGGCCACGTATAGCTTGCTCCCATCCCGTGACTGCGCTAGCGCATTGGGATAGCCGCCGCCGTAGGTTTGCCCTGGCAAACGCGTGTCAAGATAGCGCTCGACTTGTCCATTTGCAGTTGAGATCACGGCGACGGCATCGCGGTTGGAAAGGGCCACATACAGGCCCTGTTCGTCCGGACTCAGCAGAAGAGCGGTGGGGTGCGACGAGGGGGCGATCGGTGCGCTCGGCGGCATCAGCTCAATCCGTCGCACAACCTTCCCCGAGCGCGAGTCAAGTTCCGCAACCTGCGACCCGTTCCACAGCGAACACCACGCTCGGGCGCCGTCACGGCTTACCACCACGGTGTAAGGAAAGCTAGTTGGGACATACTTGCCAACACTCAAGTCGAAGCGTCGCAGCACCCTTCCCGAGCGCGCGTCTACCAGCACGGCATCGTCAGCAAGATTTTCTGCGATAAGCAGCGTGTCGCCCTGATTCCCTTTTACGACCGCAAGTCCCGCCGGATACGGAATTGCTTGCCCCAGCTTGACATACTTGGCGAGGTAGGTGAACCGCTTCTCTCTTGGCAGCGCCACAAGCGGGAGCTTC
>Ga0335077_10005729_pt1 | contig 15261 bp, 16 predicted proteins | sample Lox_Sample_31_FD_207151 | JGI IMG/M metagenome (GOLD analysis project Ga0335077, IMG submission 207151) | Soil microbial communities from Loxahatchee National Wildlife Refuge, Florida, United States - Lox_Sample_3.1 | ecosystem: Environmental > Terrestrial > Soil > Wetlands | place: USA... | reverse complement strand
TACGTGAAACTCCTCTGGGCGCTCGGACAGAGCGAGGAGCCCGCGGAGGTCGGCCGGCTCCTCCTCGAGGACCGGGCGGGGGAGTTCGAGCCCCGGCACGGCCTGGGGGCCGAGCCGTGAAGGTCGGGCTCGAGGTCCACCAGCAGCTCGCGACGGGCAAGTTGTTCTGCGACTGCCCGGCGGTGCTCTCCGACCAGGTGGAGGCGACGTTCACCCGGCAGCTCCGGGCGACCGGCGGCGAGAACCACGCCGTCGACGCCTCCGCCGCCTTCCAGGCGTCGCGCGGACTCGTCTACCGGTACGAGTCGGTCGCGACGAGCTGCCTCGTCGAGCTCGACGAGGAGCCGCCCCACGCCCTCAACGCCGAGGCGGTCGACGTGGCCCTCACGATCGCCGGGCTCGTGCACGCGCGCCCGCTTGACGAGATCGAGGTGATGCGCAAGATCGTCGTCGACGGATCGAACACGGCGGGGTTCCAGCGGACCGCCCTCCTCGCCGTGGACGGGCGGATCGAGGTCGCCGGCCGCACGCACGCGATCCAGTCGATCTGCCTCGAGGAGGACGCCGCCCGCAAGGTCGAGGAGGCCGAGGGGACCGTCGCGTACCGCCTCGACCGGCTCGGCATCCCGCTCATCGAGATCGCGACCGGCCCGGACATCGCGAGCGGCCGGGAGGCCCGGGAGGTCGCGGAGGAGATCGGCGCCCTCCTCCGGGCGACCGGCCGGGTCCGGCGGGGGATCGGGACGATCCGGGAGGACCTCAACGTCTCCGCCGAGGGGGGAGCCCGCGTGGAGATCAAGGGGGTTCAGGAGCTCCGCCTCCTCGAACGGTACGTGGACGCCGAGGTGGAGCGCCAGCGGGTGCTCCTCGAGGCGGCGGCGTCCCTCCGGGCGCGATCCGCGCGCGTGGACCCCGGGGGCGGGGTTGACGTCGGCGCCGACCTCGCGGGCGCCGGCCCCGGGTTCGTCCGCGACGCGCTCCGGCGCGGGTCGACCGCGATGGCGCTCCGCCTCGAGGGGTTCGCCGGACTCCTCCGGCCGCCGGGGGGCGCGGAGGAGCGCCTCGGCCGCGAGCTCGCCGACGTCGCCCGGGCGCACGGCCTCCGCGGGCTCCTCCACTCGGACGAACTGCCTGCCCTGGGCGTGGGCGGGCCGGAGGTCGAGGCGATCCGCCGGAGGCTCTCGGCGTCGGCCGCGGACGCGTTCGTCCTTCTCGTCGCCCCGACTCGGCCCGTGGCGGAGCGGGCCCTCCGCGCGGTCGCCGCCCGGGCGCAGGCCGCGCTCGCCGGCATCCCCTCCGAGACCCGGGACCCGCTGCCCGATGGGCGGACCCGGTACTCGCGGCCGCTGCCGGGCCGGGACCGGATGTACCCCGAGACCGACGTCCCGCCCGTGCGGATCGACGTCGACCGGATCGCCCGGATCGAGCGAGCCCTCCCAGAGCGCCCCTCCGAGCGCCGCGCCCGGCTCGCCGCCGCGCACGCCCTCAGTCCCGAGGCCGTCCGCGCGCTCGCACGCGACGACGAGCTCGACCGGTTCGAGCAGCTCGTCGCCCAGGGCCGGCCCGCGCCCCTCGTCGCCCGGCTGCTGACCCACGACCTCCCCGCCGCCCTCGAGGGCCGCGACGCCGTCGCGGGTGACCGCCTCGAGGATCAGCTGGGAGGGACGCTCGCCGCCGTCGTGGACGGCCGGCTTGCGAAGGAGGGCGTCCCCGCAGTACTCCGGGCGTTCCTCGACGGCGCCCAGTCGCTTGACGACGCGATCCGGGCCACCGGCGCAACGGCCCTCGGCCCCGACGAGCTCGACGCGGTCGTCGCGCGCGTGATCGCCGGCAACGCCGAGCTCATCCGATCGAAGGGGCCGGACGCGTTCGCCGGCCTCATGGGGGATGTCATGCGGGAGGTGCGCGGACGGCGCGACGGGAAGGACGTCGCCGACCGGCTGCGCGCGGCGCTCGCGGCGGCCGTCCGCGGGAGCGCCCCCGCGTGAGCCACCCGACGCCGCCCGCCCCGGGCGAGCTCAAGGCGATCGTCACCGACGTCGACGGGACGCTCACCGACGGGCACCGGCGCCTCGACCCCGGGGCCGTCGCCGCGCTGCGGTCCCTCTCGGACGCCGGCTGGCCGGTCGTCCTCGCCACCGGCAACGTCCTCCCGATCGCGCTCGCGCTCCACCGGTCGCTCGGGCTCTCCGGTCCCATCGTCGCCGAGAACGGCGGCCTCCTCTACGAGGAGGTCGCGGGGCGACCCCGGATCACGCGGCTCGCCGACCGGGCGGTCGCGCTGCGGGCGTACCGGGCAGCGCGATCGGCCGGCCTGCCGCTCGAACGCCTCTTCACGGACCGATGGCGCGAGAGCGAGGTCGCCGTCGAGCCGACGGTCCCCGTCCGTCGGATCCGGACCGCGGTGCGCGCCTTCCCCGTGCACGTCGAGTCGACTGGCTACGCGATCCACTTCCTCGAGCGGGGCGCAGGAAAGCTCCCCGCCCTCCGCCGGGCGCTGCCGACCCTCGGCCTCGCCGTCGCCGACTGCCTCGTCGCGGGGGACGGCGACAACGACATCGCGATGCTGCGCGAGGCCGGGTGGGGCGTGAGCTTCCCGTCGGGCAGCCCGGGCGCCCGCCGGGCCGCGTCGTACGTCGCGCGGGCGCCGCACGCGCGCGGCTTTGTCGAAGCGCTTAAAGACGCGGGGGTGTACGCGCGGTCGGCCACCCATCGAAGGGACCGGGATGCTCGTCGGCGCGTGCGCACGGTGCGGTAAGCCGGCGACGCTCCGCTGCGCGATGTGCGGGCGGACCGTCTGCCGCGAGTGCCTCGACGAGGACGAGCGGTACTGCCCCGAGTGCACGCAGATCCGGAAGCGGGCGAAGGGCGCGCCCGGCTCTCCGCATCCCCCGTCCCGACGGGTCGGCCGGACGTAGCGAGCCGGCCCGCGCCCGCGGGCCGTCCTAGTAGGAGTACCCCGGGAGGACGATCGGCCCGCGGGGCTCGGAGCGGGCGACGGCGAGGATCCCCGCGCCGATCGCCCCCGTCGCGAGCCCGATCCCGAGGGCGATCTCGGCGTACGGTCCGAGGGCCGAGCCGATCCGCCACGCCCCGAGGGCGACGACCCCGCCGCGGGCGGCCGCGTGGACGGCGAGGTTCGCGACGACCCCGAGCCCCCAACCGACCACGACGAGGAGGGCGCCGGCGATCTGGAATCCCAGCCGCTCGTCGCCGCCGGTATCCATCGGCGGCACCGCCGGGCGCTCCTGGAGATCGGTCACCGGCCGGCCGACGCGCGCCGGCTCATATCGTTCGCTCATCGCCGCCGCGTCGGCGCCCGGGGGTCGACGTGCAACTATTAAATACGAGTGCAAACTTACTATTGTTGCCATACGAGGTGATCGACGAATGACGGATGGATCCATGCGACTCGCGACCCGCGCGGCGAACGACCCGTTCACGGAGCTCGACCGGCTGTTCGACGACCTCCGCGCCCGGTTCTACGGGCCCGGCGGCGTCTGGTTCGCGCCCGACGGCCCCGTCGCCTTCGGGCTCGTCCAGCCCGGCCCGGCCGGCCTTAGGGCGCCGGCAGCCGACGTGACCGATACCGGCGCCGGCTACCGGATCGTCGCCGAGCTCCCCGGCATCCCGAAGGAGAAGCTCGAGGTCCGCATCCACGGCGCGCTCGTCGAGATCGAGGCGCAGGTCGCGGCGGAGGCGGAGCCGAAGGACGGCTCGGTCGTCTACCGGGAGCGGACCGAGCGGGGGTTCTACCGCGCCGTCGAGCTCCCCGAGCCGATCGTCGCGACCGAGGCGACCGCGAAGCTCGTCGACGGGGTCCTCACGGTGGAGGTCCCGAAGGAGAAGCCGGCCCCGCCCGCGGGCGAGGTGAAGGTCCCGGTCGCCTAGGACCGGACGCGCGCTCGGCCCGGCCCAACCGCTTCCCGCCCGTCCACCGGCCGCAGGCGCCCGCCGGGAGGGTCACCCGAATCCGGGGATCGGCTTACCGTCCTTCGGCGCCATCGCCCGCGCCGGGTTCTTCCGAAGCTCCTTCGGGCACTCGACGAGCCGGACCAGGGGGGCGGACTGGACGATGTACGCGGGGAGGCCCGTGTTCGGATCGTTCCCCGCCCGCAGGATGTTCATGATCTCGAGCTTCACCTCGATGATCGACCCGTCCTTGAGCTTGAGGCGGACCTTCGCGTCCCCCTCGAGGACGGAGTAGTCGACGATCTCCGCGTTCGCGAGGTCCGGCATCGGTCCGCCGGGGGCGCCGCCCATCATGCGCCCTCGCGCGCGGCGACGCGGTCCTTGAGGACGGCCCGGGGGTCCTCGCCCCCGACGGTGATCCCCATCGACACGCAGGTGCCGATCACCTGGTTCATCCGCTCGTCGACGGTCCGGCCGAACAGGTCCGTGCCCTTCGCCTCGGCGATCGCGCGGACCTGATCGAGCGAGACGTCGCCGACGGTCTCGGTCTTCGACTTCCCGGAGCCGGACTCCTTGCCGACCTCCTTGAGGAGGAGCGCGGCGACCGGCGGCCGCCCCACGATCAGCGTGAACTGGCGCGTCGCGGGGTCGACGCGGATGACGACCGGGACCCGCATCCCGGCGAACCCCTTCGTCTGCTCGTTGATCTGCTGGACGACCTGGCCCACGTTGACGCCGAGCGGCCCCAGCGCGCTCCCGAGCTGGGCCCCCGCCACCGCCTTGCCGCCCTCGACGAGGACGCTCACCTCATCCGCCAGCTTTCCCACTCCCCTTCTCGAGCATCCGGACGTGATCGCCCCGGACCGTCACCGGGATCGGGACGACGGCCTCGATGAGCTCGACGGTGATCTCCTCCTTCGCCTGGTCGATCTTCTTCACCCGCGCCTTCTCCCCCTTGAACGGGCCCGCGATGAGCTCGACGATCGCGCCCTCGACGAACCCCTCGACGGTGATCTTCGGGACGAGGAGCGGCTCGACCTCCTTGAGCGTCGTCTCGCCGGCGACGAGCCCCCGCGCCTTCCGGATGCCCTTCAGCATCTCGTGGACGCCCTCGAAGCTCATCCCCTCGGCGAAGACGTAGCCGCGGAGCGCCGCGGGGACGAGGATCGCGAAGACGACGTCGCGCTTCTCCTCGGCGCGCGCGTGGAGCGTGTCGGCGACCTCCCGTTCGTACCCCCGGGAGGTCTTGATCGCGAGGACCGCCTGCCGGGCGATGCACGCGAGGACGAGCCGGCTCGGCCGGGAGTGGTCCTCCCACTCCGCGGTGAGGCGGATCTCGACGCGGTCGCCGTACCGGACGCCGACGGGCGCGGTGATCTCGAAGGCGATCGGGACCGGCTGGCCCGGCGTGAGGTTGATCGCCGCGCGCTCCTTCCGGGCGACCAGCTCCTTGAAGTTCTTCTTCCCGGGGAGGAGCCACGAGACGGGCCACTCGGCCCCCTCGCCGGGGTAGGTGGACGTGTAGGCGATCTCGACCGAGACCACCGCGGCGCCGGGCGCCGGATGCCGGCTCGTGAGGACGGCGCTGAGGGTGGTCACGTTCCCGGCCGTCACCGCGCGCTCGAGGTCGTCCGCGGGCTTGATGTCGAGGAGCCCGGGCGGCTCGACCTTCGGGGCCGGCGGCGCGGGGGCGGCGACGGGCGCGGCCGGCGCGGCCGCAGGGGCGGCGGGGCCCTTCGGAGGGGCGGGGGCGTGCGCCTCCTCGCCCGTGATGAGGCCGATGCCCTCCTCCTCCGAGTTCCCGCGCACGCGTCCCTCCGGCCCGCCTAGAGGCCGCCGCCGGCGAACCAGTTCGACCAGATCCACGGGCCGGCCTGGGTGAAGAAGATGTAGATGAGGAACCCGACGACGCCGATGAGGACCGCGCCGAGCCAGGTGACCTCGAGGACCTTCACGTACTCGTCGACCGTCGGCCGGCGGGCCATCCGGAGGATGCGGCCGTACTTGCCGTGGCCGACGTTGCGGAGCCGGCCGTCGAACTCATCCTGGACCCGACGGGCCCGGTCGAGGAACGCCATGAGGCTACCCTATCACCGGACGACGTCGAGCTCCGGCCCGGACCGCCGGGGCGCCGCGCCGCCCGAGGGGCCCCCGAAAATCTGGGGGGATTTAACACCGGTGACCACGAGCATGACGCGGATCGTGCTCTGCATCGTCGGGTCGACCGCGGCCCCCCAGATGATCCGGGCGGTCGGGCTGATCGCCCGCTGGACGACCTCGGCGGCCTTCTGCGCCTCGGCGACGGTCATGTCCGGTCCGCCGGTCACGTTGATGAGCGCGCCCGTCGCCCCGGCGATGTCGACCTTGAGGAGGGGGGAGTTGATCGCCTCCAAGACGGCGTCCTCCGCGCGGTTCTCGCTCTCGGACTCGCCGATGCCGATGAGCGCGACGCCGCCGCCCTTCATGATCGTCCGGAGGTCGTTGAAGTCGAGGTTGACGAGGCCCGGCTTCGTGATGATCTCGGTGATCCCGCGGATCGCGCGGGCGAGCACCGAGTCGGCGACCTTGAACGCGGTCTGGATCGGGAGCCGCGGAACGAGCTCGAGGAGGCGGTCGTTCGGGATCGTGATCACCGTGTCGATCGTCGCCCGAAGCCGCTCGAGGCCCCACGCGGCGTTCTCCCCCCGGACGAGCCCCTCGCTCGAGAACGGGAGGGTGCAGACGGCGATGGTGAGCGGGTTGCCGCCGTTCGCGGTCTTCGCGACCTCGGCGACCACCGGGGCGGAGCCGGTCCCGGTCCCGCCGCCGAGGCCGAGCGTGATGAACACCATGTCGGAGTCGGTGAGCGCCTTCTTGAGCTCGTCCTCCGCCTCGCGCGCCGCCTGCTCGCCGACCTGCGGGAGCGCCCCGGCGCCGAGCCCGCGCGTGAGGCGCCGGCCGAGGAGGATCTTCCGCGGCGCGTGGATCGCGAGGAGGTGCTGCGCGTCGGTGTTGCACGCGACCATGTCGGCGCCGCTCAGGCCCTCCTCGGCGAGACGGTTGATCGTGTTGCAGCCGCCGCCGCCGCAGCCGACGACCTTGATGTTCGTCTTGAGGGAGGCGAGCACCGCCTCGAGCTCCCGATCGTCGTCGGTCGGGGCGGGCGGGGTCTCGGGCCCGCGCTTCGACTCGGCCGGCAGGTGCGACAGGATCTCCTGAGCGAGCGGGCGCATATCGGGCGTTCCTCGAGGCGGCAGAGCCACGCCCTGTTTATAAAGCGTCGGTCCTCGTACCCGCTGTCGTGCGGTACGACGACTGGGCGCCGCTCTACGAACGGATCCGGGCGTCGCTCGGCTTCGAATGGGAGCGCGAGGTCCGCGCGCGCGAGCTCCTCGAGTCGCTCGTGCCGGAGCGTCGGGCCGAGACGACGTTGGGGGAGGCCGCCCGCCGCCTCGGGGGCCGGACGGTGGTCATCGTCGGCCTCGCGCCCGGGGCCGGTCCCCCGCCCGTCTGGCGGCTTCCCGCCGGGGTCCCGCCCGCGCTGATCGCCGCCGACGGGGCGGCCGCGGTCTGCCTCGACGCCGGTCTCGTCCCGGACGTCGTCGTCACCGACCTCGACGGACCCGTCGCGTCGGAGGTGACGGCGGAGAGCCGCGGCGCGCTCCTCATCGTCCACGCCCACGGCGACAACCTGGAGGCGCTCCGCCGGTGGGTCCCGGAGCTCTCCTCCCGCGCCGGCGCCTCGTGGGCCGGGCCGCCGACGGCGATCTGCCTCGACGTGGGCGGCTTCACCGACGGGGATCGGGGCGCGTACCTCGCCGGGCACGCCAAAGCCGCCCGGATCCTCCTCTGGGGGTTCGACTTCGGCCGGGCCGACGACGCCGACCCGGCCGGCCGGGTCCGCAAGATCGGCAAGCTTCGGTGGGCGCGCGCGGCGCTCGACCGGCTCGCCACCGTCGGGGCGACGCCGCTCCACGTCTGGCGGCGCGACGGCTCGATCGTCCCCTACGCGCCGGCGGCCGAACCCGAGTCGACCCAGTAGACGACCTGCGGACCGTTCTCGTACACGGGGACGAACGGCGGGGCCGAGAGCCACCCGAGCGCCGCCTCGCTCATCGGCTGCGCGAGCTCGCTCGGGTCGAGCGCGACGCCCGTCCGCATCGTCCCGTCGATCGCGACGGCGTTGATCGGGCGCTCGACGTGGGGCGCGAGGGCGCCCGACAGCTGGGCGAGGGCGGCCGACCGGTCGGTCCCGGTGAACAGCGGCCCCGTCGAGTCCCACGTCGCCGGGTTTCCGTCGAAGCCGAAGACCATCGAGCACAGCCGGTGGTCGCTCGCGATCGTCGCCCAGCCGGGGACACCGAGGCCGACCCACAGCCAGAGCGTCGCGTCGCCCGCGGTGAGCCCCTCCTCGAACCCTCCGAAGACCGTCGGCGGCGGGTAGGCGATCGCCGCGTTCGCGCCGAGGAGGACGACCGCCGCCACGCCGGCGGCGACGACCGCGCGCCGGCCGCGCGGGACCGCCCACCGCCCGGCGAGGTGGCCGAAGCCGACCGCGACCAGTAGCCCGGTCGGCAGGAGGAGGTACTCCGCGTGCCGGGCCGGCGAGAACTCGCCGAGGCCGGAGGCGATCGCGACGACGGCGGAGAGCCCGAGGGCGGCGAGCCACGTGAGGGCGAACGGACCGAGCCGCGACGACGTGAGGAGCCGGCGGCTCCCCGTCGCGAGGACGACCGTCGCGAGGAGCGGCGCGAAGAACGCGATCGCGACGCCGACGGTCGTCTGGGTGGTCCCGGGGAGCGGCACGACGGTGAGCGACGCGATCCCCGCGACCTCCGCCCCGCCGATGAGGAGGGCGTCCCGGAGGAGCGACCGGTCGGACGGGTACCGGAACCGGAACCGGTGCCGGGTCCCGCGTCGGCGGCGCCAGCGCACGAGGAGGGCGGAGACCGCGACGCCGGCGAGCGCCGCCGCCTCGGCCGGCACGAGCCAGGCGGCGGAGAGGCCGGGGAGCCCGCCCGCGAGGTCCGCGAGGAACTGCGGCGCGTCGAGGAACCAGTAGGCGAGCACGACGGCGGCGAACGCCGCGAGGAAGACGAACTCCCGGGCGGGGAATCGGTTCGACCAGCTGCCGGGGTGCCACAGCTCGAGGAGCAGGAGCCCCCCGAGAGCGCTCACGAGGAGGAAGTAGCTCGACAGGTGGTGCGTCACGACGAGGGCGCCCGAGACGACGGCGAGGGGTCCGTACCATCGGGCGTCGCGGCGCCCCTCGACGAAGCACCAGAGGGCGACGATCACGAAGAAGTCGCCGAGGGCGAGCGGAGCCGGGTGCGCGATGGAGAACAGGTGGGGCATGAACACCGCCCCGACCCCCGCCCCCAGCACCGCGAGGATCGGGCGGGGGAGGAGCCGCCGGAACAGGAGGAACAGCGGGACCGTCCCGAGCGCGGCGGTGACGGGGACGATGACGGTGAGCGCGCTCAGCGGATCGACGGCGAGGGCGCCGGCGCCCGCCCCCGCGAGGAGGAAGATCCCGGGGAAATCCGGGTACCCGCTCCCCCAGCCCGTGTACGCGGCGGTCGGGAGATGGCCGGTCGTGACCAGGTCGTGGGTGAGCCGGAAGTACTCCCCCGTGTCGGAGCCGAAGAGGGCGTACGTTGCGAGCGGCTCCAAGACGAGCGCGACCGCGAACAGGGTGAGGCCGGCCAGGAAGAGGACGATGGCGGGACCGATCCGCCCCTCGCTTTCGTCCGGCGGAGGTCCCGCCCGGGGCGGTTCCGGGCCGTCCACGGCGGTCCACCCCCGCGGCGGGGAAGTAGGTTTGCCTTCGCCGGCGGCGATCGTGGGGCCGGTTTCGCCAATTCATAAATAGGGGAGCTTGGTGGGGGCCGAAGCGAGGCGACCGTAGCGTGCCATCTTCAGCGCGATCGCGGCCGCCACGACGTTCTTCCGCGCCGGCCCGTCGGCCCGCGGTCCGACCGAAGCCGAAGGCGAAGCCTGCCCCCAAGCCGGCTCCCAAGTCGGCCCCGAAGACGGCGCCCCGGGCCCCGGCCCGGCCTCCGGCGAAGCCGACCGGGAAGCCGGGCGCAAAGCCGGCCCCCGCGAAGAAGGCCCCGCCGCCTCCGCCCGCCGCCCCCACGCCCGCGCCGCCTCCGCCGCTCCGCGGGGACGCGCGCCGCCACCTCCTCTCGCTGAGCTTCCTGCGCGACGGGGACGAGTTCACGGCGCGGATGGAGACCGACGGCGGTCAGATCACCGAGCTCAAGAACCGCTCCCTCGACCAGCTGCTCACTCTCGTGGCGAGCGAGCTCGAGGACCTGCTGGAGTAGTCCGTCTCACGACGGGGCGACGGAGCCCGGTTCGAGGAGCCCGACGCCGACGAGGTACGTGCGGGGACGGGCCCCCGCCACCGGCGCGCGGACGAGACGCGTCTCCTCGGGCGAGAGGAACCCGCTCGGGTACCGCTGCAGGACCTCGACGCGGACCGGGGGCGCGCCGGCGAGCCGGCGGGACCGGCCGCTCCGCTCCACGATGACGATCCGGTCCGGCGCGACCCACGCGCCGCGCGGGGCGCGGCCGAGCGTGATGAGGAATCCCCACACCGCGAGCGCGGCGGCGACGGCGGAGAACAGCGCGATCGCCGCGGGGTCGGCCCCGAGCCCGCCCGCGGCGCGCATGGCGACCGCGAGGAAGACGAGGTAGAGGGCGAACAACCCCGTCGAGAAGATGCCGAACAGCCGGTTGCCGCGCGCCGCGCCCGCGACGTTCTCCCGGTACTCGCCGCGCGGCGGGGCGCCGCCCACCCCGTCGTCGCCGGCCGCCGGCCGGGCGACCCGCGAGATCCGGACGGCGCGCGGGGGGCCCATCGCCGACGGCGGTACGCGGGGCGCGGCATCTTAAACCTACCCGCCGTCGAGGCGCGATGCGCAGCCACACCGACTACCTCTGGTTCGAGACCCCGACGGCGCGCGCGTTCGAGAACATCACCGACCGGGTCCGCGCCATCGTGCACGCGAGCGGCATCCAGGAGGGGCTCGTCCTCGTCTCCGCGATGCACATCACCGCCGCCGTCTACGTGAACGACGACGAACGGGGCCTTCTGTCGGACATCGCCGCGTGGGCCGACCGGCTCGCGCCGCCGGGCGACTACGCCCACCACCGGACCGGGGAGTCGAACGGCGACGCGCACCTCAAGAACCTCCTCCTGGGCCACCAGGTGGTCCTGCCGATCACGCGCGGCGACCTCGACCTCGGTCCGTGGGAGCAGCTGTTCTACGCCGAGTTCGACGGACGGCGCCGCAAGCGCGTGATCGTGAAGGCGATCGGCGAGTGACCGCCGCCGTCGGCGGCGCTACGCCTCGAGCGCCGGGTCCGCGCCGCCGCCGACCGGGGCCGCCCTCGGCCGGGGCGCGGGGGCCGCGAGGTCGACGAGCGGGACCTTGCGGGCGATCTCGGCGGCCATCGCGGAGCAGCTCGACGGCGTCACGGGCCGCGCGGTGTATCCCGGCAGGGCGAGGTCGTACGTGACGACCTTCTTCTCCGCGATCGTCTCCCACACGGCGCGCCAGATCCGGTCGGCCGCCTCGCGCTCCCCGAGATGCCGAAGGAGGAGCTCGAGCGAGAGGATCTCGGCGGTCGGGTTCGCCCGGTCCTGCCCCGCGTACCGCGGCGCGGAGCCGTGGACCGGCTCGAACACCGCGATCGCGTCCCCATAGAGCGCCCCGGGCGCGACGCCGAGCCCGCCCGCGAGCCCGGCGCAGAGGTCCGACAGGATGTCGCCGAACAGGTTGGTCGTGACGATGACGTCGTACTCCTCGGGCTTCTTCACGAGCTGCATGCACATGTTGTCGATCAGCCGCTCGTCCGAGGCGACGCCGGGGTAGCGGGCCGCCACCTCCCGGAACACCGCCTGGAACAGTCCGCCCGTCGTCTTGAGGATGTTCGCCTTGTGCACGGCCGTGACGCGCCGCCGCCCGTCGCGGCGCGCGAGCTCGAAGGCGAACCGGACGATCCGTTCGGACGCCTTGCGCGTGATGACGTTCACCGACTCGGCCGCCGAATGGTCCCGGTCGACCCAGTGCTCCACGCCCGAGTAGAGCCCCTCGGTCGCCTCGCGGACGACCACGAGGTCGGTCTCGGGGAAGCGGGTCCCCTCGCCCGCGATCGCGCGGGCCGGACGGACGGAGGCGTAGAGGTCGAGCGTCTGCCGGAGGGCCACGTTCACCGACCGGAAGCCGCTGCCGATCGGCGTCGTGATGGGGCCCTTGAGGGCGACCTTCGTCCGGCGGATCGTGTCGAGGACCCGGTCCGGGAGCGGCGAGCCGCCGGCCGCGATCGCCTTCTCGCCGGCCTCTTCGACGACCCAGTCGATCCGCACGCCGGTCGCCGCCGCGACGGTGCGGGCCGCGTCGGTCACCTCGGGGCCGATCCCGTCGCCCGGAATGAGCGTCACCTCGTGCGTCCCCACGGTCCACCGTCGGCGCGGAGTGAACCGGGCGGGGTCAAAAGCCCGCCCTCTCCCGGCCGCCGGGGTGGGGGAAGGCGCGGCGCGTGCCCCCTCCCGGGGCCCGTGGAGGATGGGTTATAGGATTTCTTATAGTCCGAGGAATTCCTTGGTCCCATGCTGCGGCCCGCGCACCCCGAGGTCCTCGCGACGGACTGGCTTCCCCCCGTGCCCCTCTACCGCCGACGCGAGGTCGAGGCGGCGACCGACGCGCTCCGCTCGGCGCTCCGCGGCGACGGGCCGCCCGTCACGTCGGTCGTCGGCCCGTCGGGATCGGGCACATCGACCGTCGCCCGGCTCGCGGCGCGCGCGGCGTACGAGGAGCTGCGCCGGTCGACCGGGGGAAACCCGCTCCTTGCGATGGTCCGGGTCCGTGGGAGCCACGGGGCCTGGGGCGTCGCGACCGCGCTCCTTTACCGGCTCGACGACGGCTTCTCGGGCCGCGGCTTCCGCGTGACCGAGATCGCCGCGGGGTTCCTTCGGCGGCTGCGCCGCGACCGTCGCCCGCTCGTCCTGGTCCTCGACGACATCGCCCCCGCCGTCGGCGATCTCTCGGTCCTCCTCACCGCGCTCCTCGACCCGGACCGGTTCCTTCCGGAAGGGGAGTCCGGGATGCCCCCCCGGGCGGCCGTGCTCGCCGGCGTCCCCGAGGCGGCCGCGGTCTGGTCCGGCCTGGTCCGGCACCGGCTCCCCCGGGGGACCCGGATCGACCTCCCGCCGCTCGGACCGGCGGCGATCGACGCGATCGTGCGCGACCGGGCGGCGCGGGTCCTCGGCCGGCCGGTCCCCGAGACCGACCTCGCCGAGCTCCTCCTCGGGGGGCCCGACGGCTCGCTCTCGCTCGCGGAGCGGATCGAGCGGATGCGGCGCGCGTTCCGCGTGCCGGCCCCGGGGCCGCCGACCGCGCCGATCCCCGGGGCGAGGGCCCCGCTCGAGATCGAGCCCCGGCTCGCCGGGCCGCTCGCGCGGCTCGCCCGTCAGCGTCGGGCGACGATCGCGGAGATGCGCGCGTGGGAGCGGGAGTGCGCCGAGGCCGAGGGTCGGCCGCCGCTCCCCGCGACGACGTTCTGGCGCCGGATTGTCCGGCTCGAGAGCGAGGGCGTCGTGCATCGGGAGGTCCGCGCGGGCGGCGCCGGAGGGACGCGCTCGGTGGTCGAGCTCACCCGCCCGCTCCCGGACGGTCCGGCGCCTCCGGGTACTCCTCGAGCGGGCGGGTGGCCGTAGGGCGGCGCCGCGGAGACCCCGGGGCCGGGGCCGCGGGGGCGGGATCGCGGGGCGGGACGGCGGGCCCCCGCTTGCCCGGATGCTCGGCCGCGCGCTGGACCGCCTCGGCGATCGTGCGGGACTTGAGCGCCTGCTCGAGCCGGTCGATCGGGGCCGTCCGGACGGCGTCCCGGTCTCGGAAGCCCCGATCGAACAGCGCCCGGGCCCGGACCCGGGCGACGCCCCGGAGGCGGACCAGGTCCAGGAGCTCCTCGCGCACCCCGTACCGGACGCGCAGGGAGAGATCGTCGATCGCGCGGCTGACCCGGCGGTTGAACTCGACGGCGAGGCGGCTCGCGCCGAACAGGAGCCAGTCGGCGTCCTCGACGCGGCCGCGGAGATCCCCCGCGCCGATGCCGAACCGCTCGGAGATCTCGACGATCGGCGTCTCGTCGATCCAGCTCTCGAGCACCTCGGCGGTCTTCACCGTCGCGAGGAACAGATCGAGGTCGAGGTCGAGCGGGGGCTCCTCGGGCTGGACGAGGAGGCCCGGCGACTCGTCGGTGAACCGGCCCAGCATCGCCGTCTCCTCGCCCCGCCGCAGGAAGAGGGGCGTGAGGTCGGGGGTCGCGGCGATCGCGGAGAGCAGCGGGAACGGACCGACGCCGATCGGCGCCCGCTCGATCGCCTGGCGGAGGACGACGGCCGTCATCGGGTCGAGGTAGAGGGCGCTGGTGAGCGCCCCGAACCGGCTCGCCCTAAGCGGATCGCCGGGCTCCAAGAGGCCGTGGGTCTCGAGGAACTCCCGGACCGGGCGGACCTTCGCCGTGAGGGCGGCGAGCGGCAGGGTGTGCCCGTAGAACGTCTCGCCGAAGAACGATTCGAGCCCGGCCTCCGAGTCGATCCCGCCCGTCGCGACGAGCGCGAGGAGGTGCATCCGCAGCGCGGGCTCGGCGGCGAGGCGGGACTCGACGGCCTCTGGCCCGCTCGCGAGGTACTGGTCGAACAGCCGCTCCTCGTCGTCGACGCTGCGCGCGAGGAGGACCGACTCCCCCACGCGGTCGTACCGGGGCCGCCCGGCCCGGCCGAGCATCTGCTGGACCTCGAGCGTCGGGATCGGCGCCTGCACGCCGAGCCGCTCCTCGTAGCGCGTCGTGTCCCGGACGACGACCCGCCGGGCGGGCAGGTTGATCCCGGCCGCGAGCGTCGGCGTGGCGACGAGGGCGCGGAGCACCCGGTCCCGGAACGCCCGCTCGACGAGCCGGCGCTCGGGGTTCGTCAGCGACGCGTTGTGGAAGGCGACGCCGTTCGGGAGGAGCGTCGCGAGCCGGCGGATCCCCTCGGTCTCCTCCTCGCCGACGGCCCGGAGCGTCTCGCCGAGGCCCCGCGCCCGGGCCCGGTCCTCCGGGCGCATCGCGGCGCGCACGGTCGTCGCGAGCGCCTGCGCGAGCTGCTCGCTCGACCGCCGGGTGTTCACGAAGACGAGGGCCTGGCCGCCCTCCTCGATCACCGTCCGCACGAGGCGCGGCACCGGGTCACCCGGGCCGGGCACCTCCCGGGCGGTCTCGTCGCTGAAGGTGATCCGCCCGTCGCGGTAGACCCCCGTCCGAAGCGGGACCGGCCGGAACCGGCTCTCGACGAGCCCCCCGCCGAGCCACCCGGCG
>Ga0335077_10005727_pt1 | contig 15262 bp, 12 predicted proteins | sample Lox_Sample_31_FD_207151 | JGI IMG/M metagenome (GOLD analysis project Ga0335077, IMG submission 207151) | Soil microbial communities from Loxahatchee National Wildlife Refuge, Florida, United States - Lox_Sample_3.1 | ecosystem: Environmental > Terrestrial > Soil > Wetlands | place: USA... | reverse complement strand
GTTCAGCGACAAGCTGTGCATCGAGTGCGATGCCTGCGTCGACATCTGCCCGATGGACTGCATCACCTTCACCGAGAACGGCGCGGAAGAGGACCTGCGGCGCCGCCTGCGCGCGCCGGCGAGAAACTTGACGCAGGATGTGTACGTGTCCGACACGCTCAAGACCGGCCGCATCATGGCCAAGGACGAGGACTTGTGCCTGCACTGCGGCCTGTGCGCCGAGCGCTGCCCAACCGGCGCCTGGGACATGCAGAAGTTCTTCCTGGACATGACCAACGCCGGGCCCGGATGCCGCGTCAGGCGCAAGGAGCGCAGCACCACGGCAGCTTGAGTGCGCTGCCCACGCCGAAAGCCCGATGCCTCCAGCCGCTCAAATCCGCATCAACGACTTCGTCGTCAAGTTCGCCAACGTCAACGGGTCAGGCTCGGCGTCCGCCAACACGCTGTTCGCCAAGTCGATCCTGCGCATGGGCGTACCGGTCAGCCCGCGCAACATCTTCCCCTCCAACATCCAGGGCCTGCCGACCTGGTATGAAGTGCGCGTGTCCGAGTCCGGCTACCTCGGCCGGCGCGGCGGCGTCGATCTGATGGTCGCGATGAACCCGCAGACCTGGGACAAGGACGTGGCGGAGATCGAGCCCGGCGGCTATCTGTTCTACGACTCGACGCGGCCCCTGCCCAACTCGAAGTTCCGCGACGACGTCCATGTCATCGGCATGCCGCTCACCGAGATCTGCAACCGCGAATACGCCGATCCGCGCCAGCGGCAGCTGTTCAAGAACATCGTCTACGTCGGTGCGCTGTCGACTCTGATCGACCTCGACCCGCGCGAGGTGGAGAAGCTGATCGCCGAGCAGTACAAGGGCAAGGAGCGGCTGCTCGAGCCCAACATCAAGGCCCTGCACATGGGGCGCGACTACGCCGCCAGCTATCTGCCCTCGATCGGCCTCAAGATCAAGCGCGCCAGCGCGGTGGGCAACAAAATCTTTCTCGAAGGCAACAGCGCGGCTGCGCTGGGTTGCGTTTATGGCGGGGCGACGGTCGCCGCCTGGTACCCCATCACGCCGTCGTCGTCGCTGGCCGAGGCCTTCAGCCGGCACTGCCGCAGATACCGCCACGATGCAGACAGCGGAAAGGCGCGCTACGCGATCATCCAGGCCGAAGACGAGCTGGCCTCTATCGGCATCGTGATCGGAGCCTCCTGGAACGGCGCGCGCGCATTCACCTGCACCTCGGGACCCGGCATCTCGCTGATGCAGGAGTTCATCGGCCTCGCCTACTTCGCGGAGATCCCGGCGGTCATCTTCGACGTGCAGCGAGGCGGCCCGTCCACCGGCATGCCCACGCGTACGCAGCAGTCCGACCTCATCTCCTGCGCCTACGCCTCGCACGGCGACACCAAGCACGTGCTCCTCTTCCCGGAGGATCCGAAGGAGTGTTTCGACCTCGCCGCCGAGGCTTTCGATCTGGCCGAGCGTCTGCAGACCCCGGTATTCGTGCTGATGGACCTCGACATCGCCATGAACGAGCGCCTGTGCGAACCGCTCGCCTGGGACGATGCGCGCCGCTACGACCGCGGCAAGGTGACGACCTACCAGGACCTGGAAGCGGGCGCATCCTTCGGGCGCTATCTCGATGTCGACGGCGACGGTATTCCCTTTCGCACCTATCCCGGGACTCACCCCGCGCGCGGCGCCTTCTTCACACGCGGCACGACCAAGGACCGCTACGCGCGCTACAGCGAGGCAGGTCCCGACTACGTGGACAACATGCAGCGGTTGCTGCGCAAGTTCGAAACGGCGAAAGAGCTGTTGCCAAGACCCGCGCTGCGTCCCGCCAGCCAGGCGACGCGCCTTGGGGTGATCTATTTCGGCTCAACCAGCCCGGCCATGCGGGAGGCGCTCGACGCGCTGGAGAACGACGGAGTGCAACTCGACGCGCTGCGGGTGCGTGCATTTCCGTTCCACGACGACGTTTACGAGTTCGTGGCCGAGCACGACCAGGTCTTCGTGGTCGAGCAGAATCGCGACGCCCAGCTGCGCATGCTCCTGGTCAACGAGGGCGCCATCGATCCGTCGCGCCTCATCTCGGTGTTGCACTACGACGGCACGCCCATCACGGCGCGCCACATCATCACCGAGCTCGCGGAGAAAGTCGCGCTGCTGAAGGTGACGCCGCTGCGGACCGGAGCAATGACGCGCGCTGCCAAATGACCTACCTCGCCAAGCCCAAGCTGCACCATCCTTCGCTCGAGAAAAACGCGCTCGGCCTCACCCGGCGCGACTACGAGGGAACAGTCTCCACGCTGTGCGCCGGGTGCGGCCACGACTCCATCAGCGCGTCCATCATCCAGGCGTGCTTCGAGCTCGACTTGCCGCCGCATCGCATCGCCAAGCTGTCCGGCATCGGCTGCTCCTCCAAGACGCCAACCTATTTCCTCGGCAGCTCACACGGCTTCAACAGCGTCCACGGCCGCATGCCCTCGGTGCTTACCGGGGCCAGTCTCGCCAACCGCGAGCTCACCTATCTCGGCGTGTCCGGTGACGGCGACTCCGCCTCTATCGGGCTCGGCCAGTTCGCGCACGCGTTGAGGCGCGGCGTGAACATGGTTTACATCGTGGAGAACAACGGTGTATATGGCCTGACGAAGGGGCAGTTCTCCGCCACCGCCGACCAGGGTTCGAAGAGCAAGAAGGGGGCGGTCAACGCCGATGCGCCGATCGACCTCGTCATGCTGGCGCTGCAGCTGGGCGCCACCTACGTAGCACGCAGCTTCTCGGGTGACAAGGAGCAGCTGACTCCCCTCATCAAGGGTGCGCTACTGCACGAGGGCGCCGCCTTTATCGACGTCATCTCGCCGTGCGTGGCGTTCAATAACCACGAGGGATCGACCAAGAGCTATGACTATGTGCGAGAGCACAACGAGGCGGTGAACAGCCTTGACGTTATGCTGCCGCGCGCCCCGATCGCGGCCCGCTACGCTCCCGGGACATTGGAGGAGGTGGTGCAGCACGACGGCTCGGTGCTGCGCCTGCGCAAGCTCGCCGTCGACTACGACCCCGGCGACCGCGTCTCAGCCATCAACTTCCTGCTGCACCACGACGCCAAAGGCGAGGTCGTCACGGGTTTGCTCTATGTCGACCCGCAGCCGCAGGATCTGCACGCGCGCCTCAACACGGTCGGCACGCCGTTCAACGCCCTCACCGAGACTGAGCTTTGCCCGGGCGCGCAAGCGCTCGAGCGCTTCAACCAGGCCCTGCGCTAGTGGCAGGTGGGCGGGGCGCACCCCCGGTCCGCCCCACCCTGCGCGTCACTGAACCACGGTGGCGTGCTTGCGGTGTATCGAGGCCTCTATCTCTACCCGGCGATCCTTCTGCAGGCAGGTGATCAGCTCTTCGCGCGCCAGCCCCTGGCAGTCGACCGAAGGCGTGAGCGGATTCTTCTCGCCGCGACCCTCGTAGTGGATCTTGTTCTGCGGCACGCCCTTGCCCATCAGGTATTGAGCCACCGCGTAGGCGCGCAGTTCGGACAGGCGCCGATTGTAGTCGGTGGTGCCGATGCGATCGGTATAGCCGACGATGTCGAGACGATCGTATTCGGCCGTCTTCAGCTTGCCCGCCAGGTCATCGAGAATGTGCTGGACTTCTGGCCGTAACGCGTACTGATCGAAGTCGAAACGCCCTTCTTCGTTGACGCCGAGGACCAAGGGCAGCGCACCGCCCAGGGTCTGCGGCCGGTACTCCTCGTCAACTTTTACTTTCCCGCTCGGAACGTCGATCGCAGCGACGCGACCGTCGCCCTCCATCGCGGCCGCTGTATCACCCCCAGCGCCGGCACTCACGCCCGACGTGCCCGCCGCGCCGCCGCGCCTCTGCCCAGTCGCACCCGCTACGCCGCCCTCGATTGCTGCCGTTGCGTCGCCTTGGGAAAGATCGGCACCTTCAGCGGCGCCCTGCGCATCCCCGCCGCCCGCCGCAGCACCGCCACCAGACGTCGACGAAGCGCCGCCGCGAGCTCTCGTGCCAGGTCTGCCGTCGCCAGATGCTGCGCCCGCTCCATCGGCCGCGCTGTCCGTTGCAGCCGTCTGCACGGCACTCGCGCCGCCACCGCTCTCTGACGTGCTGCCCGCCGACGACGCCGCTCCGGCCGCAGCTGCGCCACCGGCGGCGCCCTTGGATCCGCTCGTCGAAGCATGATTGCCGCCGGCGCGCGCTCCGCCTGCAACGCCCGCGGCCGAGTCGCCCGACGACGACGCGCCCGCCTCGTTGGACGCAAGATCGCCGGCCTGCCCGGACCCGACCCCTTCCTGGCTGCCCCCCGCTCCGCTCTGTGACGCAGTAGAAACGCTGTCCGAACTCCCCGATGTTGCAGTGTTGGGCGGAGCACCCGGCGTGCTGTTCGCGCGTCGCTTCGCAGTGTCGTTGCCGGCCAACGTCGGGTCGCCCGACAGCGAGCCCAGATGTGTCGCCTTGGTCGAGCAGCCGACCAGTAGCACGGCCAACAGCAGCGGCGCCAGATTGACGCAGGTCGCACGCAACGTACCGACCGGAGCAGGCTCGAGCCGTTCCTGGGTGGAGGTGTGGTTTGTCATGTGCATCGTGCTCCTCATGATTCGCGGAGAGTCCGCAGGGAATCGCCGATACCAGCAGCGGCACCAGCGGTCGAATGTTAACCGACTTGAGGCCGCGACGTGCACGCGTCGCCGCCCCGCGCAGCTCGACGCCAGGACAAGATGCGCGTCGATCGGACTCGTTGGCTTCGAGCTACTCGCGCCGGGCACCGGATTTGCACCGGCGCCTTGCACTTGCGACTTCCCGCTCAAACGATGCGCTGGCGTTGGCTGTTTCTGTTCGCTCTGGCCTGGGTGGCGTGGGACCGCTGGGAGGCGCGGCCGATCGTTCACCCGCCCGGAGTTCTCGTCAGCACGGACCCGGTGCAGACAGACCTTGGACCGAGCCCGCCGCGGCTCACCAAAGCCGGATATCAAATCCTGCCTCTGCAGTCGTTCTCCCTCGTCGCCCGCGTCCTCAGCAAAGAGCGTTACCGCTTCGACGAGGCCGCGGATATCGCTCCCGTAGACCTCGCGCTCGGATGGGGACGGATGTCCGATCAGGCCATCTTGGATGCATTCGACATCAGCCAAAGTGGAAGGTTCTATTTCTGGCACGTGGACCGCTTCCCGATCCCGCGCCGCGAGATCGAGACGCACAGTGCCAACATGCACATGATTCCGGCCAACGATGAGGTCAAGCGCAAGCTGCTAAGCATACGCGCCGGCCAGATCGTCAGCCTGAGCGGCTACCTCGTCGAAGTCCACGGCCCGAACGGCTGGCGCTGGCGCAGCTCCCTCACGCGCGAGGACACGGGCGCCGGCGCCTGCGAGGTGGTGTGGGTCGAGACGGTACAAGCGCGCTGATCGCTCGGGCTGCCGGGCCTCGCGGATATAATCGCGGACCCGACTACCGAGGAGACCGGAATGATCGATCTGTACCTTGCTCCTACCGCCAACGGCCTGCGCGCATCCGTCGCGCTCGAGGAGGCGGGGCTCGCTTATCGCGCTCACAAAATCGACCTGGCCAAGGGCGAGCAGCGCTCGGCGGAGTTCCTCAAGCTCAACCCCGCGGGCTTGATCCCGGTCATCCTCGATGACAGCGCTGCGGGCGGAAAGCCGCTCGCGCTGTCGCAATCCGGCGCGATCATGTTGTACGCCGCAGAGAAGAGCGGCAAGCTGCTGCCGCGAGATCCTGCGCGGCGCGCTCTCGCGCTCCAATGGCTGATGCAGGCTGGAAGCGACGTTTCGGGCGCCAGCAACGCGGTGTTTCAGATGGAGATGCGCGCGCCGGAGAAGAGCGCTACGAACCTGGAATACTTGAAGAAGCGGCTGATCGACTTCTTCTCCGTGTGCGATCGCCGCCTGGAGGGGCGCGATTTCCTGGCCGATGAACTGTCCGTGGCCGACCTCATGCTGTATCCCAACTTCGCGCTGCGCAAACCGATGCTCGATGCGGCCGGAGGTCTGCCAAACCTGCAGCGCTGGGGGGCTGCCCTGGCCGCGCGACCCGGCGTTGCCAGAGGCATGCAGGTTCTGGGCTGATGTTGCTGGCGTCTCGGTCAGCGCGCTTCAGGCGGAGTTGAGCGCATCAACGCTGCGGCGCCTGCGCAACGCGCACCTCTAACTTTGGGTCCGCACAGACGTCGGCTCCATCACGCGGCAAGTTGGGCTGCGTCAGCTTCTGCCACGGCACGACGAAGATCGATGTCAGCAGACGGCCTACGGTGTCCATCACGTCAGAGCCAGCGACGCCGATCTTGAAGTCCGTGAGGGTGCCGCTTACGCCCACAGGTGTGGCCAGACTGAAGAATTGCGGCGTCTTGGCTCGCGGAGCCAGACGGAACGCGAGCACCTCGGTTCCGAAGTCCACCCTGCCCTCGCCGCTTACGCGCATGCGGCTGGTGTCGAGCAGGATCTCGTCCTGTCCCAGCTTGCCGTCGCGGATGTGGAAGCGGCCCACCGCGCAATTGACCTTCGATTCCGTCGAAGGATCGACGTTCGGAATCAGCGCGACGAACAGGTTGACCGCCCACAGGTCGAAGATGCCCGCTCTCAGATTTTCCGGCCAGACGGCAAAATCGATCCGGCCGTTCGCGTGCTGCATGAGCGCGTCGAGGGTGGGCGCGCGCGCGTCGAGATCCACCCGCAGGCTGAACCGTCCCTTAAGATCGGTGCGAGGATTGATGCGCCGCGCCAGGATGCCGTAGTCGAATCGATCCACCCACATGTCGGCCGTCACCGCAACATCCCTCTCCGTGGGCAGGTAAGAAAACGCGATGCGTGCGGACCCGCCGGGGATATTCACTTCCGCCGGGTCGAGCAGGAACTTTCCGTCCGCGAGCTGGGCCTTCAGGCCGCCGCTGCCGAGCTTGTCCTGGCCCGACAGCACCTCCTCCACGGCGACGTTGAGGTAGGCATCGAGGGCGCGCATCACCTCAGGGCTCAGCAGCTTCTGGCCCTGTGCTGCGGCCTCTTTCGCCTTGGCGCGCATCTCCTCTACCGTCAGCGGCTTGCTCGGCTTCTTCTCCTTCTCGACCATCGACCAGCTGCCGAGCTTGAAATCATCCAGCTGCACGCGCGGCGCTTTGAGGTCGATCTCCAGGCGTGGCCGCTTGTCGGTCGTGGCGAGGCTGCCGCGGCCATTCAACCGGCTGTCCCCGACTCGCAGGCTGAGGTCGGGAACTTCGTAGCCGCTGCCCGCGGCCTCGAACTTCCCGCCGAGCTCCCACGGCCCCCAAGGCGGCAGCTCCACGTGCGCAAGCTGATTCAGGCTGTCGAAACGCTCTCCATGCGCGGACAGCTCGAGGCGCATCTCGCGTTGCGTGATGGGCAACGCGACCTTCCCAGTCAACTGAAGCTGCGTGCCGGCGGCCTCCGCCGTCATCGAAAATGGCACGCTGCTGCTCGTCTTCAGAAAATCGGGCAAGGCACCGCTCGCGATGCGGATGGTGACCGCGGTGGCATCGATCGCGCCGTCAAGATCGAGCGTGATCGGCTTGCCGGGGGCGGCCCGCGCCAGGCCCTTCGCCACTTTGATCGGCAGCTGGAGCGTGCGGTTGGGGTCGCGCAGGGTGAGCTGGCCGGATTCGACTTCTGCCAGCAGCGACGAGCGCTCGAGCATCTCGCCAAGACGGCCGCCGCGGCCGACCAGCTCGGCGCGCACGAGTTGTGCGCGCGACTCGAGCTCGCTCACGACTTTCATCCTCTGCAGCAGGGCGCCGATGTCCACGTTCTCGGCTGCCACCCAGAGCGAGGCTTCGGGCACTTCGCCCCGCAGATCGAGCGCCGCCGCTCCGGAGAATGTCGCACCCGCCACGGTTGCGCTGAAGGGAGAGGGCCACATGTGGCCGTCGCGGATACGGCCGGAGAAAGACACGTCGCTCAGCGGCGCGGGCCGCATCGTTACGCGTTTGAGCTGCACGTCGATGTCGGCGTCGAACAGGCTGATGCCGTGAGGGAGGATGGGCAGATCGATGGACGGCGTGGCGGAAGCTTTGGGATCAGAAGGCGGCAGCATGTGCTCCAGCTCTTCGAGATCGAAGTTGTCGACCGTAAGGCGCGCCTCGAGCACAGGCTGCCGGCTGAGACTGACCAGCGCGAGCTCCGCGTTCATTGTCGTGTTGCCAAGGCGAATGCTGAAAGGGCTCAAGCGCCATTCGTCGCTGCCCACGCGCACCTGGCCTTCGATCGCCACGCGGCCGGAGGCGTCGCGCGCCAGACCGAGCCAGCGCGCGACATCCCCGGCCCGCGCTGCCTCCAGCTCGAAGCGCAGGTCTGTGCCGCGCCCGGCCTCCGCCGCAGCCAACATGCCGTCCAGCCGAAACGTCGCTCCACTCGCGTTAGCCTCGAGCTGCAGCGGCCAGCGCAGCTCATGCACGAGCGCTGTCAGATCGCCTCCCTTGAAGCTCCCAGAGAATGGCTCGCCGAGGAGCGATCCCCTCGCGCGGCCGTTCAGCTTTCCGCCCGCGGGGATGGCGACGTCCAACGCGTCGAGCCTGAATTCCACCGGCTTGCCGCCTTCGACGTTCCCGTAGCTCAGCCGCGCCTGCGCCAAACCCACCTGCACGTCGAGTGAGCGCACGATGGCGCCCAGGTTGTCGCCGCGCCCCTTCAGACGCAGCGCGAAGCGCCCCAACTCGCCTTCCACGCCGCGCACGCCGGCGAACACCTGGGCTAATCGTCCGAGCTTCGAGCGCTCGGTTCCAAGCGACAGCACAAAATCGGGGACTTGTGCCGTGGTGTCCACCTCCACGTTGCCCGTCAAGGGTACGTCGGCCACACTGGTCTGCACCGGGGCTTTCAGTCGTCCCTCCAGCAGGACGAGGCGCAGCTGCGAGTCGCGGACGTCGCCAGGCAGCCCCTTCCATTTCTCGATCTTCAGCGCGAGATCGATATCCAGCAGCCCGAGCTCTTTGAGGCTGTAGCTCTGCCTCTCCACCTCGGCCAAGGTCTCCTTCGCCTCTGTGACGGAGCGCGCGGCGCTCTTCCGTGTTTCCTCGAGCTGGCCCGTGAGCGACTCGTTGGAGGGCGGTCCGCGTGCCTGCGGCCTCGCCGGTTGTGCTTCGGCGCGAAGTAGAGGTTCGAGATCGAGCACAGGCAAGGTCAGGTCCCCGCTGACGCGCGGCTGCTTCCCGGTCAGATCAAGCCCGAGCTCGCCGTGCACAGCGCTCTCCCCCATGACGCCGTTCAGCTCCGAAATCCGGAGACGGCCCCGGTCCCATTGCACCCTGCCGCTGAGTCCGGTCGCGCCAACCGGCGGAAACGTGGTCTGGAGCAGGCGCTCCAGCTGCGCGAGGTCTTGGGTGCCCAGACCAAAAGTGACGTCGACTGCGGGCGTACCCAGTGGATCCTTGATGCTTCCGTTGATCTCCAGGGCGGTACCTGCGAACTCCAGATGAAGCTTGAGCGGCCAGGGCTTGTCGGAAGCGTTGAGCCCTGCCAAGGGACCGCCGTCGATGCGGACGGTGTAAGGAAAGCTCTTCTCGACCGCGCCGCGCAGCGTGAGCACTGCGGGCTGCCCGAACGGCGCTTCGCCGACCATCTCGTCCAGAGCGAAATAGCGGCTGCGGCCGCCGCTCACATACTCGACATTGATGTTTCTGAACTCGACCGATGCGATCGCCTCGATCCGCACCGGGGGAGCGGCACTCGCGACCGGCTGGGGAGCTGCCGGCGTGGAAGACGGACTGCCGAAGTCCCAGTTGAGCCGGCCGTCTGCCGCCTCCTCGAGGCGAACGCGTACATCCTCCGCCTCGACCTTCCCCACTCGAATCTCATTGCGCAGCAGGGGAAGCAGCTCCAGACGCAGGCGCGCCTGGCCGAGACTCGCGAACTGCGGCGCGGAAAACCCGGGGGGGTTGGCGATGCGGACTCCGCCCACCTTGAGCGTCGGGCGCAGCGTCGGGATCAGCGTCAATGGCCCCTCCAGCGTGACTGGGCGCCCAAGAGCCTGGCTGGCGGCCTGGGCGATAGAAGCGCGCCACGGCCCGGCGCTGATCGAAATTCCGAGGACGCTCACCACCGCCACAGGCAAAGTGAGCATCGCGATAACCACCGCGAGCGATATCAAAGCCCAGCGCAGGACTCTACGAACGGAACGAGCCACCAGGATAGCCGACGGTTCAGGGAGAAGCCGCGTATGATAGTCGAAGTCGAAATGAGGACAGCGCGATAGAAAAACCATGACTCGAGCGACTGCGCAATGGCGGACGTTCGCGCTGGCGATGCTGCTCGTGCTCGTCGCCACACCCTGGGACGAGGCGAAAGCAGATATCTACCGCTGCACCACAGCGGACGGCAGAACGCTGTACGCCGATGCGCCCTGCCCCCGTGGGGCGGTGCATGGCGCGAACATCACTTCAGCGGTGGGCGCGTGCGCGGATGACGCGTGCGCGCTGAAACGGGAGCAAGCGGCTTCGCAGGCCTGGGCACGGTTGCGAGCCGAGCAGGATCAGCTCGCGCAGGCGACGGACCGGCGTCGGCGGGACGAGATCGAGAACGAGCGTGCTCGGCAGGACGCGCAGCTTTGGCGCCAATCCACGGAGGCCCGGCTGGCGGCGACGACTAGCGATTCGAGCTACGGGGTCGGCTATGCGCCGTACTACCCGATCTATCCCGTGTACCAAGCGCTAAGGTCTTGCGGCTGGCGTTGTGTCGGGTTGCACCCCGGAATCGGGAAGGGAGCGCCGATGCGCCGGACATGGGGTACCGCCCTGCGCATCGATCGGCACTAGCGCGAGCGGAGACACGAAGCACACAAGAAAACGCCCGCTAGTGCGGGCGTTTTCTATTGCGGCATCGCGAAGCGATCAGCGCTCGCGGTCGTTGTGCTTCTCGCGGTGGATCTTGCGGCTCTGGTGGTTCTCCGCCGCCTGAATGTGCTGCTGTTCGCTGGCGCCGACGTGACCGTTGGCGCCCGCGCGCGCCTCTTTGCGGCTCACGTTCGACTGGCCCTTCTCCAGGTTCCCGACCTCGCGGTTGGTGAGCTGTCCCGACTGAACGCCCTGCTCGATGCGCTGCTGCTGATTGACGTTGCGCTGCACGTCGGCTTGCATGCGTTGGGATGAGGCCGAGCTCGGGTTTCCGCTTTGAGCATTGTGCTTCTCCCGATAAATCTCTCGGCTTTCCTTGTTCTGCGCTTGCTCGATGCGCCGCTTCTCGGCATCGCTGAGCTTGCCGTCCGCTTCCGCGCGCTGCTCCATCTTCTCGACGTTCGCCTCGCCTTTTTCCAGCTTGGCGGCTTCCTTGGTCGTAAGCTGGCCGGACTGCAGGCCTTTCCCGATGCGCTCCTGCTCATTCACATTGCGCTGCACGGTGTCGGCAGTGTTCTGAGCCAGCACCGGCTGCGCAAACAGTGCGGCCACAACCAGTGCCACCGCGGACTGTGAAAGCGTCATGACGATTCTCCTTTTGATCGGCGCGAGACGAGCGTCTCGACGCCACTCTAACGGCATACCGCGCGGCGGCGTTGACGCACGAAGTCGTGCTTACATTCGACTTACGCCGCACGATGATTGGCGTGCGCCCCCTTGTCTTCGGCAGCCGACGGTGATTCGCTTACAATTTCTCCGGTAACCGACATTCTTCAACCAACCTGCTCTCGATACCATGACACCGCCTCACCTCGCATCGCGCAAGATCCTGTCCTGCGGCATCGTCCCGGTTCATTTCGACGGGCTGCGTTATCGATTGCTCGCCCTCCGCGGCTCCAAGGGCTGGGATTTTCCCAAGGCGTTGCTGGCCGATGGTCAAGATCCCCTGCAGGTCGCGCTCGCCGCAGCGCGTGAGGCAACCGGCCTAGTCGAGCTCCAGCTCAGCTGGGGTGACGACGCCTTCCGCGAGACGATCGCGTTCGACGACGGAAACGTGGGCCGCTACTACCTGGCTCAGTCCAAGACTTCTGAAGTAGTGTTGCGCGCTCCGCCGGGCGCGGACAAGAAAGATCTCGAGTATCGCTGGATCACACCCGAGGAAGCCGAGGACATTCTGCCGCCGCGGCTGGCGCTGATATTGGATTGGGCTACCGAGCAGCTTGCCGCCGGTGCGAGCTGACAGCGAATCCCGCGTTCTCAGCGCACACCGTGCTTCGCGCGGTAGTGCTTGGTGAGTATCTTGCGCGTCTGCGCGCCGAGCCGAGCGTTGCGCATCGGCGCGCGGACCGTTTTCGCGCGAAGGCGGGAAGGACGTGGGGGAGCTGGCGGTTTCGTCATCGAACAAGTCTAACGCGCGTGTGCCGCCCACACTACTCCGGTACAAGCCAGCGCACGCGCACCTCTTGGGTTGCGGAGGGAGCCTCATCCCTCTGCGAAAGGACCGGCCCGAGCCAGGTGAGCAGCGAACGCGCCTCCTGCTCGAAGCCAAATGGCGGGTTCACCACCAGCAGGCCGCAACCGCGCAGGCTAAGGGCCCAGCCTTCGGGCAGGGGCATCAGCTCGAGCTGAAGGATCTTGCGCACGCCGCTGGCAACGATGCCCCGCTCGAAACCGTGCATAGTCGCCGGCGTCATGAGCGGATACCAGATTGTGTAGACGCCTGTCGCGAAGCGCTTGTGAGCAGAAACGAGCGCTTCGGTGAGCCTGGCGAACTCGGCTGCTCGATCGAAAGACGAGTCGATCAAGACCAAACCGCGCCTCTCGGCGGGCGGCAGGAGAGCCTTGAGCGCTTGATATCCGTCGAGGCAACGTACGGCAACCTGTCGATCGCGCTCGAACAGGCGCGCGAGCGCGGCACAATCGTCGCGGTTCAGCTCGGAGAGCGCCATCCGGTCGCTCGGCCGCAGCAACCGGCGCGCGATCCGCGGCGAACCAGGATAGAAGCGCAGGGCGTCGCCGGAATTCTCCGCACGCACCGCCTCGATGTAGGGCTGCAGCAGCAGCGGCAGATCGCTCCGCTTCCACAGCCGCGCGATTCCGTCTTCGTATTCGTCGAGCTTGCGCGCCCATCGGTGCGACAGATCGTACAGCCCGGTCCCTGCATGCGTATCCAGATAGAGCAGCGGCTTGTCCTTGCGCACGAGCAGCAGGAGCAAGCGCGTGAGCAACGCGTGCTTGAAGACATCCGCGAAGTTGCCGGCATGAAACTGGTGGCGGTAGGCGAGCATGCGTCAGGGCAGCGGGTCGTTCGGACGTCCTTCCTGGTAGGGCGCCCACCGATCACACTACGCCGGCGACGCCGTGGCACGAAATCGGCGCGCCTACAATCTGTCGTGCTTGAGGGCTTTGCCGCGCGCCTTGTCCGCAGGATACCGCTCAGCGTTGAGCTTCAGTTTCTTCTCGCCGGCGGCCACGAGGTCGATCTCGAGCTTGTCGCATAGACGCAGCAGATAGAGCAGCACGTCCGCCGCTTCCAGCTCGACCTCAGCCCGCGTTTGATCGGACAGGCGCGTGCTCTGTTCGGGGGTGAGCCACTGAAACGGCTCCACCAGCTCACCCGCCTCCGCTGCCAGCGCCATGACCAGATTCTTGGGCGTATGGAATTGGTCCCATTCCCGCTGCGCTGCGAATTCGCGCAGCTGGGCCTGAAGTATCCCGAGACGGTCGATATCCGGCATGGCTGGCTCTCCTGTTTGCGCGCGGAACGTTGACCGCGCGCGGCGCCAGTATATCGACAGCGACCGATATCAGACGGGACGTGTGCCGAGGCAGCGCGGCACGGAGCAGCCGAAGAACTTGGCCTGCGCCTGCGTTTTTCGCAGCACCATGGGCGCGCCGCACACGGGGCAGTCCAGCAGCTCGGCAAGCGGCGGCCCGAGGTAGGGTTCGCGCCGCGGCGAGGGCTCGGCGTATCGCGGCCTGCGGCCGGCTCCGCGGTTGATCAGCTCGATGAGGGCGCGTCCCTCGATCAGTCCGATCGGTTTGTCTGCCACCCACGCCCGCGCGTCAGAGCCGACTTCTTCGGAAGTCACGATCAGGCCGCCGCTCGCGGCCTCGGACGACATCACCTCGTGCAGCCCGCGCACAGCCTCGACGCCGACCTGGGCGCCGGTGCGATGCAGGCTGCGCACGAGAATCCTCTGGTTCGACTTGCGCAGAACGAAGCGCAGGCCGTCCCTGGAATCGCCCCGAGCCCGCTCCTCGACGTCGTATCCCTGTGCCCGGAAGCTTTGAGCCAGTAAACGCTCGAACTCTCGCTGTGAAAGCCGCCGGAGGGACGTCATGCTCGAGTCGGGCTTGAGCGACGCCCGGCGCCTGAGTTGTCGCGCCAGGACGAGGGGCGCGAGAACGACCATCGCCGCTACCGCCCAGGGGGCAGCGGCTCTGAGCGCAGGCAGCGCACGCAGTTCGGGCGCCTTGCCCGCGCACACGGGCGGGGAGAGGACGACGGCACACGCCGCAGCCAGGCACGCGAGTGCACGACTGAATCGGAAAGTGAGCGGGACGCTCTCGGCTGCGCTGCGTCGGCTGGCCATTGCAGAGGCGCAAGAGCAAGGTTTCGGCCAGCCGCTCCGGAGACTTCGGAATCAATGAGGCCGAGGCCGGAACGGCGCGGACTCGCTGGGCGGCGGATCCCGCGGCGCGCGGACGGTGGCCGTCTTGGCTAGAAGAGAGGGAGCTACAGTGCTCGCAGCCGCGACAGGCCGAGAGCAGCGAATGCGAGTCCGGCCAGCGTGAGGCTTGCCGGTTCTGGAACCACAGCGGGATCCGCGCCCGCGTCCGACACCCAGACCGGAGGATCGTCGACGGTAAAGGTGAGGTTGTCCAACCCAAACACCCAATTGCCGGGGCGCGATAGCTGCAGGCTGGTCACGCCGTCTGCATCGACCGAGAACAGGTAGCTCGAGTCTGAGGCGTTGATTCGTTGAGTCCCTGCTGCCGCCTGGAAGACGAGATCATCTGCGGCAAAAGCCTGAACCGAAACCTTGTCTCCCGACTGCCCGAACGGGACAAACACGAACGAGATGTCGCTGACGGGATTCGTGAACGAGATCGTAATCGTCTGCGTACGGGCGCCCTTGAAGTTCCAGTTTTCCAGAATCTGGCCCTGTACGAGGCTGCCGCAGGCACCGGCGCAATCGTCGCTGGTGGCTATGGGCGTCACCGTGGCGCTCCCCGAAATGGTCACATCGTCGGTCAGATACTGAACGTCGACGGCGCTGTTGTTCGGGAGCGGAGTGATGCCGTCCGCCAGCGTGTCGAAGGTGATCGTGATCGGGCCAGCCGCGGCGCTGAAGGCGAGCACTGCACCAGCGGCGCCGACAAGGGCGCGGAGCAT
>Ga0335077_10005726_pt1 | contig 15262 bp, 9 predicted proteins | sample Lox_Sample_31_FD_207151 | JGI IMG/M metagenome (GOLD analysis project Ga0335077, IMG submission 207151) | Soil microbial communities from Loxahatchee National Wildlife Refuge, Florida, United States - Lox_Sample_3.1 | ecosystem: Environmental > Terrestrial > Soil > Wetlands | place: USA: Florida... | reverse complement strand
AGATCAAGTGAGCTATCCGGATGAGGCCGCACGTCTGCTCCATGCGTATGGCCCTTTGCTGCGCGAAGGGCGCATTCTCGCTGAGCGCGACGCGGTGAATCTGGGCCGTCCTTCCGAAGCGATCGGGGTGCTGCAGCAAGCCCTTGATCTGAGCGAGGAAGCGGCCTGCAAAGACCCCAAAGACGCGGCCAGCCGATCGCGTGTGGGGACAATTGCACGCGAATTAGGAGACATCCTGCGCGACCGCGACCCCCGCCGGGCACTCGCCGTATTCGAACTCGGCATCCAGCGGACGGCGGAGACCCCGGACGCCCTCCACACACGCCGCGAAACTGCCGAACTGTTGGCCAGGGCTGCCTATCCGCTGCGCCGTTTGCACCGCCCGGCCGAGGCCAAAGGCCGTCTGGATGCTGCTGTCGCGATTCTCAGACGCACCAAAGACTACCCCCCGCGGCAAATCGAGTTGGGCAACCCGGTCTACTCGGTTGTCCGCGCACTCGCCGACGAGGAGGCCGAAACGGGAGACAGGCAGCGCGCCTTCGAACTCTATGAGGACTTTCTGGAGAAGATCCTCGCCTCGAAGCCACAACCCGAAACGAACCTTCAGGACGCGGCCCGCATCTCCAGCGTCTACCAGGCTCTGAGCGCTGTCAGCAGGCGGGCCGGCCATCACGATCGCGCGTCTTCCCTGGATGCCCTCCGGCTCGAGTTGTGGCGGCATTGGGACTCCCGGCTCCCCGGTAACAGCTTTATCCGCCGCCAGATCGAGGCGGCCAGCCGCCGCACACAATCGTGAACGGCGTTGCCCCGCTCTCTTGGGAGATTTGATGACATGGACTTGACGAAACTCCTGCAGAACCTCGCCACCGGCGAACGGGAAACCATGAACGTCCTCATGCCGTTGGTCTACGACGAGCTCAAGAAACTGGCGCGCGCGCATCTGCGCCGCGAGATCAAGGCCGTCCCGTTCGAAACCACCGCTCTGGTGCATGAGACCTTCCTGAGATTGTATGGGAGCCGGCACCCGGCGTATGAAAACCGGGCCCACTTCTATGGGATCACCTCGCGCCTCATGCGACAGGTCCTGGTGGACACCGCTCGCGCCCAGCGGGCGGCCAAGCGCAGCGCGGCACAGGAGGTTTCGCTCGCCGACGTTCCCGATTCCGGCGCACTGCCGGATCGCTCGATTCTGGTGCTGGAGGACGCCCTCCAATGGCTCGAACGAACCGATCCACTCAAGGGCGAGCTCATCCAGATGCGGTTCTTCGGCGGCCTGACCGCCGAGGAGTCCGCGGCGGCGCTCTCCCTCCCCGTGCACCTGATCCGCCGCGAACTGCGACTCGCTCACGCTCTACTGCGCAGACAGATGGATGCGGGCGCCGCCGAGGCAACCCTTCCCGGTGGCGTTCAGAAAAACGCCGCTTAGGACTGGCTTAGGACGTGTCACGAATTCGCCACGCTCCCTTCCTATCTACATTTGTTTCAGGTCGCGACGTGGCGCAGGCACTCGTGCCTGTACCCATGGGCCCCCGCCGGCCCACAGAACTCCATGAAAACCCTTGCGCCATCGACGTGGCCCAGGCCCTCCGGCCTGTCGCGTCCCGACTCTTCGGGACGCTTTTGGCCGCCTCCCGCGCCGGTGCCCGCAAAATGGTTTGCGAGGCTGCCAGCCGCATCCCGACACTTTCGACTGGCCACCAGTAACGCTCAGCAAGCGCATCACAGCGGCCGGCCGAAACGCGTCTCGAAAGCGCCGCGCGCCGCGCGCCGAATCGGATAGACGCTACTCCAGCGCAAACTCCACCACCGCCCGGCCGAAGTGAATCTCGTCTCCCGGCTCGAGCTTCGTTCCGCGCGAGGTGCGATGCACTTCCTGGCTCATGCCGTCGCGCACAATCCAGGTGCCGCATTCGCCGGTGCTGGGGCGCGGATACCATCGATCGTTGAACAGGCGGTACTCGCCCGTCACGCGATCGTACCGAATGTGCGCGTGCTCGCGCGAGACCGAGCGATTGATCTCCGTATCCTCGGCGAAGGCCAGGTCGTTGCGGCGGAAGAGACCCTCGGCGCGATAGACGTCCACCACGCGGCCGATGTTCGTGCGCGCCTTATCCAGCCGCACCTCCGCGGTGTTGGCCGTGCCCTCGCGCACCAATAATTTCCCTACGGCCGACCGGCCGGCCCGCTCCTGCAAAGCGACTTCTACCACCAGCCAGGGCTGTCCACGCAGCGGCAATTCGGTCCTGGTCTCGACGTCCACGCGAAGGTCCTCCGGGAACCGGCACCCCGAATTCCGCAGCGCCAGGCGCAATTCCTGCTCGAGGTACTGGCGGAAAAAACGCCCGGAGAAGATCCCTTGCCGCCCCTCTTCCACGCCGCGCAGTTCGATGCGCAGCAGGTCGTACGGGAACACTTTCTTGCCGCCGGAACGGTAGCTCTTTTCGCGGGCCTTATCGAGCACCGCCAGGCGGATCTCCGCCAGTTCCTCGGGTTCTTCCGCCGCGCCCTGGGAGCCCGGCCTAATGGCCAGCGGCGCCTCAAACAGCGTTCGTCCCCACTTCTCGAGGTACTCGTTGATGTTCATCTCCTCACCCTCCCTGACATGCTCACCCTACAAGAGACCTAGCTGATGCGCCGCCTCCATGGCTTCTCTTGCGATGGGCGCGGCCACTTGCGCTCCGTAGCCGCCATGCTCCACCAGCACCGCGAACGCCAGCCGCCGCCCGGGATCGCCGTCGTACGGGGCAAATCCCGTAAACCACGAGTGCGGCATGCCCTCGTCCAATTGCGCGGTCCCGGTTTTGCCGGCGAAGGAAATTGCTGAGCCGTTCATGGCCTGCCGCGCTGTCCCTTCCGTGACCACGCGGCGCATCGCCCGGGCCAGGAACGCGGCCTGCGCCGCAGGCAGCACCTCCAGCGGACCATCGGTCCTCGGATTGCTGTCGTCATCGATCCATTTTCCCTGCGGCATCCGCCCACCCGCCGCAATTGCCGCGGACACGCGCGCCATCTTGAACGGGGAGATCAGCACCGGACCCTGCCCGTAGGCCGCAAACGGCAGCGCCTTTCGCAGTTCGGCCGGGTCGCCGGTCGAAATCCCCAATTCCTCCGCCGTCTCCGCCAGTCTTTTCGAGCCCACATCGTGCACGCCCAACTGCGCGAAATAGGCGTTGCAGGAAACTGCGATGGCGCGTTCCATATCCAGCGTTCCGTGCGCATGGTCGCCGATGTCGTCTTTGATCGGCCGGTTCCATCCCGCGATCACCGTGCCGCATCGGCCATCCCCAAGGCTGCGGCATTGAAATCGGCGGCGCTTCAGATCGGGATCGATGCGCAGCGCCGCGATGGCCGTCACCAGCTTGAAGGTCGAGCCGGGAGGATACTGCCCGTAGCGCGCGCGGTCCAAAAGTTCATCGGGAGTGGGTGCGGCGCTGCGGCTGCCCGGCGGTTCGGGCGCGGGCGCGCTTACCATCGCCACCACGCCGCCGGTGTTCACGTCCATCACCACCAGCGCTCCCTTCTCGCTCCCGGCGGCATGCAGGCGGCGCTCGAGAATCTCCTTCGCCTTGACCTGCAGCCGGATATCGAGCGTCAGGTGGATGTTCCGGTCGCGCGCCAGCACCCGCGCGAGGTCGGGGTTCCCGGGCTGATGCCGGTAACGCATCAGCGAGGCCAGCTCCAGGTACTCATATCCCTGGAGCTTCTGGTTGGAATCGTGCTCCACCAGTGAGGCGTTGGCTGCGTGAAAGTTTTCGCCGGTCCGGAGGTCTCCCACGACATGCGCCGCCGCCGCACCGAACGGGTAATGCCGGGCGTCGAAGCGGGAGCACACCTCGTCGATCGAAATTCCCAAGGACTCGTAATCGGCGCGATGGCTCTCGAGTTCGGCCCAGGAACTGGTGGCCAGCGGGATTCCGTTGCGGTCGTAGATGCCGCCGCGTGGGATCTCGCGGGCGATCGAACTCATCCGCGGATTGTGCTGAGGCCTTTTGACGCCGTCCTCTTCGAAGGCGTGGGCATCGCGTGCCAGGTAGTCGCGGTCGTTGAAAACCTGGTAGCGCGCCGCTACCGCCAGCAATGCCAAACCCGCACACGCCAATACCGTCTTGAGCGGCCACATATTGGATCGCAGGACGTCCTGGGTGTTGGCGGCGCTGTCGGGTGACGGCGCAAGCGGATCGGCGGAGATCGAAAGCAGCAGCGCGAATACCAGGAAATTGGCGAGCATCGCCGTATTGCCGGAGCTCAGAAACGGCGAGACCACGCCCGAAAGCGGCAAGGCGCCAAGCACTCCGGAGGTGATCAGCAGCATCTCGAAGGCAATCAGGCTGGCCAGTCCGAGTGCCAGGAAGAAGCCGAAGTGCGTGCCGGCGCGAGCCGCCGCGCGCAGCGCTCTCGACACCAGAAACCCGAACAGCAGGAAGACCGCGGCAACGCCGGTGAAGCCCCATTCTTCCCCGATCGCCGGCAGAACCAGGTCGGTATTTCCCGCCGGGATCATTTCCGGATCGCCCCATCCCGGACCTGAGCCGTAGGGCCCGCCGGTCGAAAAGGCCCACAATCCGTGCGCCAGTTGGTCGCCGCCGTGGACGTCGTTATCCCACGGCGAGAGCCACATGTCGATGCGTTCCACCACCGTGTGCGGCTGGCCAATGCGGTAGCCTGCCGCGACGGACGCCACCATGAGCACCAGGCCCGCCACCGCCAGCCCCGGGCGCCCCCGCGCAACCGCGAACATCGCCACGAAGACGAAGAAGATCACGAGCGCCGGGCCCAGGTCTTTCAACGCGAAGAAGAAGACCAGGGCAATCCCGACAGCGCAGGCCACCGGAACGACATGTTCCAGGCGCGGCATGCCGAAACGGCGAAACAGGCGCGGCATCAGGCGCTTCTCCCGGAGGTCGCGCAGCCGCTCCCAGTTCCGCGTGAAATAGCCGGCCAGGAAGAATACGATCAGAATCTTGATCAGCTCGACCGGCTGAAAAGGACCAAGATTCACCTTGGCATCGTTACCCGCCGGACCCCTGCCGAACCGCAGCAGCAGGCCGAAGAGCAGCAGGGCCAGGAAGAGCGGCGTGTAGCACCAGTCGGCCAGCCGCTGGTAGTCGAACATCCGGAATACCGGCAGCACCAGCAGCAGGCACCCCAGGAAGACGCCCAGCGCGAATTTCTGGAACTCCAACGTATCCCGGAGGGGGTCGCGCAGGCTCACCATGAGGATCAGGCCGATGCCCGAGAGCAGGTGGAGCGCCGGCAAAAAGGCGCGGTCTCCACGGAAGCGGCCGAAGCGCCACGCGAGCGCAACCAGATAGAATCCGGAAAAGTACAAGCCACCCCACAAGGCAAATTCCCATTGGAAATCGCGGGGCGTGCGCACCACCATCACCGGCTTCAGCCTGGCGAGAGGCAGAAGCTGCAGCCGGCGCGCGGGATTTTGCCGAAGACGCTTGCGCAGAGTGTCCCATCGCGGCTCTCCTTCGATTTCATCGGCTGACAGCCGCAATCTCGATAGGGCGCCGACATTCCGCAACGGCCGTGCCGTCTGGAGAAAGTCCAGTGTTTTCTCGGCCACCAGGGCCCGCTCAGCCCGATTGGGAAACGACTCCAGGATGGGCAACAGTTCGTCCGCGGTTTCCACGCTATTGATGTTCACCAGTTGCTGCGCCGTGTTGAAGCTCTGCATCTTGGCGGCGAAAACCATCGCCAGGCCCGCGGCCACAAACAGAGAAGACGCCATCAGCCAGAGAACTCCGCCCCGGCGCACGGGCCCTCGTGGAGTAGCCACCGCCAAAGGCGCGGCCTCTTCGGCCCAACTACGCGTTACCGGCATCGCAGCCTCCCTGTGGCGCAGGCACTCCTGCCAGCCGCGTCGGCATGAGAGCCGACGCGGCAGCCTCGAAAACCCCTTCGCCAGCATTGAACTCGTTGGCAGACCAACAAGCGCCGAGACGAATCTCGGCGCGGCAGCACGAGTGCCCGCGCCACATCGCGGCCCGCAGAACCGGCGGGTTTTCATGAATTTCGGTGGGCCGCCAGGGCCCTATGGGAACAGGTAGTAGTGCCCCCGCCACCTCGCCCCGCCGGCGCCACATTACTTCCACACCCGCCTCCGCACCGCGTAGATTCGGGCGCTCCTCTTCCGGCGGGCCGTTCGCGGGCGTACCATTCTCAAGGCGTCCGCCTTCTGTGCCTTCTCCCGCGGCCCGATCGTTGCCCCCAACTTCTCCGCTGCCGCAAATTCGGCCAGTGCTTTATCCCGGCTCGGCAGCCAATACACGTACACCCGCGCCAGGGCCAGGTGCGGGTCGGGGCTCTCCGGCAGTTTTCTGGCGGCGAAGACAAACTGGTCGCGGGCGTACAGGCGTGTGTGAGAAGCTGCTGCCGGAGAGTACTTCCCGCCGCTCAGCCGCTCCAGCGCGGAATACCCGTGGCTGAGGGCCAGTTGGCCCTGCACGTGATCGGTGTTGTCGCCCAGTTCGACCGCGCGTTCCAGGCAGACCTCGGCCTTCTGCCAGTCGAAATCGTCCAGCGAGGCATCCGTGCTCTTCCGGTAGGACTCGATGATCCGCTCCGCCGACGCCGTGTACAGCGGCGCCAGATTCTCTGCCGAGGCGTTTGCCGGCGGCGGAGTCCGGGGTGCGGGTGGCGCCGATGCCGCCGCTGATGCCTGCAGGACTGCTGCCTTGCGGGCGTTGGCCGCCGCGGCCGCCGCCGACGCCCGGTGCGCACGCCATTCCCACAACAGCGTGCCCGCAATCCAAAGGACCATCCCGGTGGCGAACCACCCTACCGCGCCCAGCAGCCGCAAGCGCTCTCCGGCCTTTCGGACCGTCCTGGTGGCCATGCGCAGGCAAGCGCGCGCGGCTTCGATCGTGGAGTTGGCGTGCGCCTGCTTTTGCTCGGCTTCCGCGACCGTCGGCTTGCGCTCGAGGAACGCCTGCAGGTCCGCCTGAAATGCCGCCGCCGACTCGTATCGCTGTTCCGGATTGGGCGCCAGTGCCTTCGCTACCACGGCTCGCAGCGCCCTGGGGCAGTTCTGCCCCAACGCCCGCGGCGCGCGCTTCGAACGGATCAGCCGTTCCAGTTTCCGTGTGCTCTCCGCTTGAAATGGCGGAACGCCCGCCAGCATCTCGTAGAGCGTCGCCCCCACCGCCCAGAGGTCCGACTGTTGGTCCACTTCCGAGCGGTTCAGCCTTTCGGGCGAGCAGTAACCGGGGCTTCCAAAGTGGTGCGAGGTGGCGTTGCCATCGGCGCGCAGCGCCTTGGCGATTCCGAAATCCAGCAGGCGCACCGTGTCGGCTCGCCCGAGGTGAATGTTCGACGGCTTGATATCCCCGTGCACCACGGCCTGCGGGCAGGCGTGAAAGCTGGCGAGTTGCTCGCACACCTCCAGCGCGATGCTGGCGGCGCGCATCGGGTCGAGCGCCCGCTCCGAGCGCAGCACTTCCGCCACATTGCGCCCCTCCACGTACTCCATCGCCACATAGAAGTAGCCATCGCAATCGCCGTAACCGTAGATCTCCACGACACGCGGGTCGAGAGCGCGCAGACTTTGCTGAATGGCCGCTCCGCGGCGCTCCGCCTCGATGATGAGTTGCGTCGTGGCATCGCCGGCGGCGGGAATCAGCTTGATTGCCACCTTGAGATTCGTTGACAAGTCCAGGGCCAGGTACACATCCGTCATCCCCTTGCCCAGCCGGCGAACCAGCTCGTAGCGTCCGACTCGTGTTGGCGCGGTCATCGCATCACTCCTTTCCCGATCATCCGTAAAGCCATCCACAACACCATTCCGATCAGAATCCCGTACGTGAGAAACGCCACCCGGCCTGTCAGAAGGCCCGCCCATCTCCGAACTGCCGCTCCCTCGCGGCCGCCGCTCGAGACCGGTGATCCGGCCGCGGCCGGAACGGCCCGTTCGCTTTCATCCTGCCCGCGCGCCAGCGGCGCCGTTCTCCGCCCTACTCCCCAGGGGCGCGGGCGCGTCTTCACGCTCCGGCCGCGGAACTCCGGCCCGGCGACGAACAACGCGGTGATATTGTCCTGCCCTCCCGCCTGGTTGGCCGATGCCACCAATTCCGCCGCCACGCGCGCCGCATCGCCGTCGTAACGTTCCGCGATCTCCCGCACCTGGGCCGAGGTGAGGCGGTCCGTGAGCCCGTCGCTGCAGATCAGGATTGCCGCATCCGGGCGGAACCGGCAGCGGCGGATCTCGACGAAGTCCGTGTCGCCGGTCTCCCGCCGGTGCGACCCCACGTCGCGGAATACCTCGTTGCGGCGTGGATGCTGCATGGCTTCTTCCTCGGTCAGTTCGCCCGAATCCTCGTCCTCGCCCACCGGGGAATGGTCCGACGTGAGCTTTCGAATCGCGCCCTTCCAGATCAGGTACAGCCGCGAATCGCCCACGTGTCCGATGGTGATCCTGTCATCCTCCACCAGCGCCAGCGTCAACACGCAGGCCATGCCCTTGCGGTCTCCCGCTTCCTGCGCCATCTCGAAGATCCGATTGTTGGCCTTCAGGATGGCGTGCCGCACGCGATCCTCAGCGTCTGGACCGCCGGCAAACAGCGAGCCCCGGATGGTCTCCACGGCAGTCTCGGCAGCCAGTTCACCGGCCGCGTGGCCGCCCAGTCCATCCACCACCAGAAAGGCCCCACGTTCGGTGTTCAACCAGTAGCGGTCTTCGTTGCGGTCGCGAACCAGTCCACGGTCGGACGCCACGCCCGCGGTCCACACGGGCGCCGGCACCGCCACCGGCATCTCCCGCGAGAGGTCCCTCGCGCTCACTCGCGGCCTCCCATCCCCGGCCCCCGGCCTCTCCATTGCGCCAGCGCGAACACCACCACGAAGGCCAGAAACCCGATCACGTAAGCCGTGTGAAAGCGGTACAACTCCGCCGCGGAATTCATTTCCGAGCCTCGAACGACAGCTTGAGCACTTCCGCGATTTTGATCTCGGCGCTTCCGGGAACCGGCTCTTCCACCCCGCGCGCCAGCTTCCGCCCGTTCAGCCAGGTACCGTTGCGGCTTTGATCCACGATGGTGAACACGCCGCTCGCGGGATCGCGCCGCAGCTTCACATGCTCGCGCGAGACCTCGTCGTTGGTGTACAGCGGCAGATCCACCCAGAGGTCCTCGCCGCCCCGCCCGATGCTCACTTCGTTCTGCTTCATGAAGTAGGTCTGGGGCCCGGAATCATCTTGATAGCGGATCTCGGCGAAGACCTTGTCGGGTTGCCGCCGCGTGCTTTCACGATCGCGGGCCACCCGCGCGGAGGTCACCGAAGGCTCACGCTCGATGAGCGTGGTTTTCACTCCGCGGTAGCCGGGCTGGGGCGACTCGTTGAGCTCGGAGTGGATCTCCACGTCGCCCGGAGGAACGGAGTTCTCCAGGTCGGCGAAGAGTTCGATCCACCAGTCGCTCTGTGCGATCCGATACACCCTTCGGGGGGAGCCGCGACGAAAGCGGGAGGCCCTCTTGTTCCATTCCGCCATGCGCGCGCTGAGCACCCGCCCGGCGTCTTCGCGGATGATGTCCTGCACACCCGCCAGCCGGTCGTAATCGTCCGGATGAACGTAAACGCTGAAGATACAAGGCAGGAGAACGGTGTATCCCATCTCCAGCCGCCCTAACTCCATGTTGCGGATCAGTTCGTTGATGATGGTCTGGCCGCTGATCCTGGTCTGAGGCCGCCTGGTTTCGCTCTGCGCCATGCTCACACACCTTTCCCTTGGACATTTCAGATGGACGCGGAACAAGACTATAGACCCAAAAGCCGGGTGTCAGGTTTCACACGGCGGGGGCGATGTTGCGGTGAGTGAACGGGTCTTAATATTAAAATTTGCTGAGGATCGGAGGGAGGAATTTCAGGGCCGCCGACGAAATTCGGCGGCCCTGGGGGAAGAATCGGGTCGGGCGGTTTACCGCTCAGTCCCGAGGAAGTTCACGAATACCTGCGTCTGGCCTTCTACAGGCACGCCGTTCAACATCGTAGGCCGGTACTTCCACTGCAGGACGGCGTCGCTCGCCGCCTTGGTCAGCATCGGCGGCCCCTTCACCACCTTCACCGACTTCACCTTGCCGTCCGTGCCGATCGTGGCAATCAATTCCACGATGCCCTTGGCGCCGTTCTCGCGCGCCAGTTTGGGATACTCGGGGTCCTTCTTGCTGATCAATTGCGCTTGTACCAATTGTCCGCCGGGCGCGGCCTTGGGAGCTGCGGGTGGCGGTGCGGGCGTGGCAGCGGGCTTGGGAGGTGCGATCGGGGCAGCCACCGATCCGATGTTCAATCCGGAAGCGCTGGGCATCGCCGTGGTCTGCCCGAGGCTGGGGGCATCTGGCAAGTCAGTCGCGTTGGCGGGGTGCAATCGCGAAGCAAGTGCTGGAGCCTGGAAGGGCTTGAGGATCCGTTCCGGGGCCTTCGGGGTCTCCTCGGGCGGATCGGTAGTGGAGGCCGGGTTGGAGCTTGCGTTGGGGGTGTTGTTCGCATTGTTCGCCGGAATCGCCGCGGTGGCTGGCGGGATGTCAGGCGTCTTCACATCGGGAGCTTTGACCGGAGGTTGCGCCGCGGTCGCGGGAGCCGGTTCGGATGACGCCAGCGGAGAGGGACGCGTACGCAACACACGCACCGACTCACTGGCCACCTTGTCGCCGTTTTTCCCGGTCACTTCCATCTTGAAGACGACATCGGAACTCGCGGGGGAGTAGCTGATGCTGCCGTTCCTGAGCTGTGCCAGATCCATGTCGACGTTGTCATGCTGGTCTCCGTCACTAATGGAGAGCACCGCGTGGGCGGCGGAACGGACGGCATCGGAATCGCGATTCCAGGTCAGCAGGATCTCTCCAGCGGTTCGTTCCACGCGGAGCGACAGTTGCGATGAGTCCTGCGGCGGCCCTTCCTGGCGGCCGCGATGCAGGAGCGGCGGGAACACCAGGAAAGCAACCAGCAGAACGACCAGAACGGCGGCGCTGCCGATTCCGATCCACATCAGCTTTTTGTTGCCCGCTTCGGGTTCGGCTGGCAGCTCGTCGACCGAAGCCGGGGAAACGTCCACTGCCGGAACGCTGTCCTCAAAGAGTCGCTTGATGACCTTTTCCGGAGGGTTTGCGTCCGATGCGGTCCTGGCGATGACCTCCTCCGGCTTCGGAGCGGCGGCCTTGGATTCCACCATCGGCTGCGCGGGTTTTTCCTGTGGCTGCTGAGGCGCGGCGGCTTCTTCCGGCTTGGGCTCTTCAACCGTGCTTTCGGCCGGTACGGAGGCCTTCAGAGCCGGCTCGCTCCCGGTAGCCGCCGGCTCGGAGTCCGGCTCTGGATGTTCTACTACCGGCTTCAGGGGTTCCACGGCCAGGCTCGGAACCGAAGGCACTTCGCGGCGCGATGCGATGGGCACAATCTGTCCGCGCACCGAAGGCCTGGGAGCCGGAATTATGGGTACGGCGCCGCTGGCCGCGGGAGTAGCCAGCCTCGACTCGCCGCCTTCCCCAACCAAGGGCCTTTCGGAGGACAGCAGCGACACCCGGAAAGGAAACTCCAGATAGCTGGCCTCTCCGTGTACGGTTCCACCCTCGCGGATAAAGATTCCCGCCGAGCTGGGCTTCGTCGCGAACGGGCGGATCAGCAGCACAATCTGATGAGGTTCAGCAAACCGGGAATCGAAGAAGGACAGATCATCGGCATCCAGAGACAGACCCTTTCGGGTGTGGCTGCGAAACATCCCGACCGCCACCAGGCCGTTGGACGCTTCCTGGATGGAGCGGTCGAAACGCGCCATATCGGCTTCCGCCAGCCGGTATAACGGACCACGACTGTAGTCACACGAAATCAACTCGTAGTCTTCGATCGAGACCTCGGCCGGTTGGCCCGCAGTTACTTTACCCCACAATAATCCGCCGATCTCTGACCCGCGCGAACTGAGCGACTTGAAGTTTTCGACAGCTTCGTGTTCGAGCCGGTCGATCACTGGAAAGGGAATTCGCACGCTTACAGGCTTCTGGGGAACCACCCAGGTGAAATTGGGAGCCACGGAAGACTGCAGCTCGAATAGCGCTGCGCGTGCTGTCGACTCGGTCATGGGTATCCTCTTCGGCTCCGCGCGGGAGCCGCTTTCACGCACGATTCTACCCGATGTTTACTTATACTTTCTAGTATTTTCTCCTGAAATTACCTAAAATTAGCAGTCAATTTAGACGGTACTTAGACGTTCATAATAAAAGTAATTAGCTGGATATTAACTTTGGATAGCGGTCGGATACTGCCGGCAAGCATTCTAGCAATTTCCTGTTGAACAATCTACAATTGCCAAGAAATGAGTGCGAGAACTTGTCTGCTTTGCGGCAAGGCCCTCAGCCGGATCTGGGTGGGCGCGGGAGAAGACTTCTGCTCGCGCGAGCACCGCAATCAATATCGGTTGCGGCGCGGCATGGACCGGCTCCAGGAAGCCAACAAAGTGGCAAGTCTGATGCGCCGGCGCGAGAATCCCAAGCCGATTCCCACGGTGCACCAGCCGGGGAATTCCGACCCCCACCTGAGCGACAGCTCTCATGTCCGTTTCGGAGCGCACCTGGCTTCGCTCGCCGTCCGTGCCACCAGGTGGTCGGCACGGGTAACCCTCACCAATGAGGCGGGGTGGGTCACACACTATCGCAAACCGCTTCCCGACGCGAGCCCGCGAGCATTTGGAATCCCCCGCCACAAAACGCCGCGGGTGATTCTCAAAGACGAGGAGCGCTTCATTCCTCCGCCTGGTGCGAATCTGGAAAGCCTCATGCAGCCGTGCTCGCTCAACGGCCCGCCCAAGAGCGGTCAGGCGTTGCGGGTCTCTTCGAGTGCGGGCTTCCGCGTGCCTACGGTTCGGCCAATCGCCTTGCATCCCTCCGTGCATCAACCTGTGATGCGCTGGCCCGATCGCCCGTTCGACGGCCCGTTAGTGGCTTTGGACCGGCTCTCGTCGCAGATCGTGCCGGCAATCCCGTTCACTCTTCCCGGTCTCGTCACTCCATCGCTGCCCGCGCCGGAGCGTATAGTGACGCTCAGTTCGCGCGGCCCGATCGCGTATGGACAGCAGATCATTCCCAGCCCTCTGGCGCCGTCCGTCCGGGGCTCCGGAGAGTTGTGGACGAATTGGGAACAAGCCATGCCGCGGCCGATTCCACACTCCGGGCAGAGCATGATTGCTTCCCGGTTCGTCTGCCTTCCGCAGGAGAGTACGGCCGGGTCGCCCGCCCCGCAACTGGTCTTGGTTCCGATCATGCCGGAGGATCGCGCGATTGGCTACATACCCGCCATCGCGCCCTCCCAGTCCAGCCTGTCGGGAGTGCCGAAAGCCAGCCTGGAGGAGCAGTTCGATTCGGGGCTGGGAAACTGGACCGGCGGAACCAATGACTGGATTCTGGATCCCGCGGGAGCCCGTACCGGATCGCTGGCCCTCTTCACGCCCACGCTCGAGAAACGCGACTATGAAATGGAATTCCTGGTTCGCATCGATCATCGCAGCGTGACGTGGCTGTTCCGGGCGGCCAACCTGACCCAGTATTATCAGGCCAGCATCTCGGTCCGGGCGGAAGGCGGCTACGAGTTCCGCCGTGGCTCGTTCATCCACGGCACGCACGAGCTCGCCGATCCTTTGCCCATCCAGGTGCCGCTGAACCGCAAGAATGCCGTTACCGTCAGGCTCCGCGCTGTCGGGAGCGAGTTTTCCGTTTCGCTGGATGGCCAGGCGATCGAGACCTGGACCGACAGCCGCCTCCCCTCGGGAGGCATTGGGTTTGTGGGCGCACCGGACGACCGGGCGCGGATCTATTGGGTCAGGCTCTCCCCTCTTGGAAGCCCGGTTAAGGAGATTGGAAGACGATGAGTACCACCGCGATTAGAACAACTAAGGTACAGGCCATGCGGCCGCCCGATCCGGAGCTCTCCGAAAAAACTACCGGGCCAGGCTATCTGGCCCGAGCTGTATCCCTACACTTGGCCGGGAAGCGCGAAGAGGCACTTGCCCAATTGCAGCGCGCGATTGCTGCCAACCAGGCCTCCGCCGAAATCTATCGCGCCATGGCCCATATTCAATTCGAAATGGGCGACTTCAAGGAAGCGGGCAAAACCTACCGTATCCTGACCCAGGTCAAACCGCAGTATGCCATGGGGTGGTTCAACCTGGCGGTCTGCTTCGAGCGCCAGGGCGCCTGGGACGACGCCTCCGAGTCCTTCCACAAGGCCAGCACGCTCGATCCCAAACACCTCGATGCCCACCTTGGCTTGGGCGTGTGCCACCTGCGTCTGGAAGATCCCAAGTCGGCGCTCTTCTCCTTCGAACGCTGCCTGGAGATTGCCCCTGACCACGAAGACGCGCTGTTCGGCAAGGCCGCCGCGCTGCAATCGCTCGGTCATTCCGACGACGCCTCCAGGATCTATCAGACGATTCTGGAGCACGACTCCGAATCGGAAGAGTCGCTCTCCAACCTGATCCTGATCGGCATGTCGAAAGAGGATTTCGACATGGTGCGCGAGTACGCCGAACGGCTGCTGGAATTGCAACCCGAATCCACCGTGGCGCTCGAAGGCCTGGCCGCCTGGGCGTCCGCCGCCGGCGAACACGCACTCACCGCCAAATTCTGCACCCTGCTGGTTTCCGCCGTCCCGCAGCACTTCGAGGGATGGTTCAACCTGGCGCTGTCCCACCAGAAATCCGGCCGCTGGCAGCAGGCCATCGAGGCGTACGAAGAGGCCATCAAGCAGCGCACCCAGTCCTCTGAAGCCTACACCAACCTGGGCATCGTCCGCGAGCAGATCGGCGATCTGCACGGCGCCCGCGCGGCCTACGACCGCGCCATCCAGGCTAACCCGGAAGCACTCGCACCGCTCTGGAACATCGCCCTCCTGCTCGAGCATTCCCATCAGTTTGAGGATGCCGAACGCTGGTATAAGACCGTGCTCGAAAAATCCCCCAAGGAGGAAGAGGCCCGTTTCCGTCTGGGTTATCTGCGGCTCGAGCGCGAAGATTATCGCGGCGCCATCGAGGCCTTCGAGGGCTGTTTGCGCTACCGGCAGCAGTGGCCGGAAGCGTACGCCAACCTGGCCCTGGCCTACAGCGGCGTCGGCGACCGGGACCGCGCCGAACGCATTTACGAAAAAATGCTGGAGAGCGATCCCAAGAGCCTGGACGCGCTCCGCGGCCTGGCCTCGCTGGCCATCCAAGCCTCCGATTTCGATACGGCGCTCGAGTTGCACGTCCGCCTCATCGACCTCGGCGAGAGGACGGCCGAAGTGCTTT
>Ga0335077_10005725_pt1 | contig 15263 bp, 9 predicted proteins | sample Lox_Sample_31_FD_207151 | JGI IMG/M metagenome (GOLD analysis project Ga0335077, IMG submission 207151) | Soil microbial communities from Loxahatchee National Wildlife Refuge, Florida, United States - Lox_Sample_3.1 | ecosystem: Environmental > Terrestrial > Soil > Wetlands | place: USA: Florida... | reverse complement strand
CACCGCGAAGTGGAAGTCTAGTAAAGGTGGAAATGAGAAGTACGAAGGCGTAAGTAAATTCTTGCGTTTCGGGCAGTTCAATCCCTCATTCGCCCTTCGCCCTTCCACCTTCGGCCTTCTCCCCATACCCGGCACGCACAAAATCACGGATCACCGTGATTTCCTCCTCAATGATGGTGTGCACCTTTGAAAATTCCCGCCATTCAAGGTTGATGCCCGCGGCTTTGAGGAGTGGAATTTGCGGGCGGATCTGGTCAATCGGCACCAGCGGGTCGCCGGTGCCATGCGTCATGAGCAGCCGCTGCTGCCGGGCGACCGGCGAAAGTTCCCGCAACAATTTTTCCGGCTCACACACCCAACCGCTAACGCCGACAACACCGGCAAACCGGTGTGGATAACGCAGACCGACTTCGACCGCCATCAAACAGCCCTGCGAAAAACCGCCGAACGTGATTTGCTCTGCTGGAAAATTATGCGCGCGCAAATCGTCGAGCAGGTCAAAAAGGAGTTTTCGGCTGCGCCGCACGCCGGGCACCATGTCATTCAAATCAAACCACGAATATCCCCCGTAATATTCGTCCGGCGCGTTGACGAGCAGATAATTGAGCCACGGCAGGTCCATTACTTCCGGCAGCCAGCGGTAGCCTTCGATGCTGTCGCCCAAGCCGTGCAGCATCACCATCAGCCGCCGGGAATTTTTTTCTCTGGCCGGAACCAATTCACTGTGAAGCATGAAATTATTTACCCGCCGCGGCGAGGGTTTTCAAGCGTTTGGCCTCCTGATTGGCGTAATCAATCAGTTCCTGGCGTTGCGCCTGGGTCAGCCGGGCCACGGAATGCATCAACTTATATTGGGCAGGTGGCATATCATTGTAACCCAGTTCCTCGCTGATATTTTCCCACAGCCGGGCGGCCTGGTTCGGATGACCATGCGGCCATTCGGAAAAGTTCACGTGCCGGCGGCCATCCCGCACGTCCGACGCAATCAACCACGATACCGGCGCGACGTGGCTGTACCACGGCCACTGCGTCTGGTCGGAATGACAATCATAGCAAGCGCCGTGTAACATCGCGGCGATGTTCGGCGGCGGCGCGTTGGTGGCCATCACGCTATTTTCCGGCGCCGCCGCCGGATTGGTGCGCGCCGGATTCGTGAATTGCAACAAGGCGAACATCACGACGAGCGCGCCGAAAATCCATTTCAACTTCTTCCTCATCCTGTCAATCGGATGCGCTAACAATGGAAAAAGTTCCCGCCCAAAGCAAACCTGAAAGCTGCATTACCACCTTATGGCTTGTTCTCCGACCTGCTCAAGTTTAGCCTGCATCCGATCCAACCGGCATCCACCAACACAAGAGGCATTATATGAGCAGACTGATTCAAATTCTGGGTTTTCTGGCCATCCTTAATCTGGCCGCAGCCCAACCGACCCGCACCGAATTAACCAACGCCACCACACCGGCGCAGGATGCCAAGCCGAACAGCGATAAAGTGCCGGACGTGTACGCGCTCACCGGCCAGTTTGACCGCATCCTCGTGCTGCGCTTCAAAAATCAAACCGACCTGCTGGCCGGCTTGGAGCGCATGGTGAAGGAATGTAAAATCCGGAACGCCGTCATCCTGTCCGGAATCGGCTCGGTGAAAAGCTATCATTACCACACGGTGAGCAACCGCACTTTTCCCTCTAAAAATATCTTTGTGGAGAATCCCACCGGCCCGGCCGACATCACCAGCATGAACGGCTACGTGATTAACGGCCGCGTCCATGCCCACATCACCTTCGCCGATCCTGACAAGGCGTTCGGTGGACATCTGGAGCCTGGAACGACCGTGTTCACCTTTGCCATCGTGACCGTGGGCGTGTTCAAGGATGGCATTGACCTCAGCCGCGTGGACGACAAGACCTACCGCTAGCAGCCCGCCGCTCGCCACATATAGCGAGCTACAGCCATTTGTCTCATCCCAAATACTTCCCAACATTCACTATGCGCGGCAAAAACCTTCGCTTCAGTTGAACCCGAGTCAACCGGCCACGCGCCCATCTCTGGAACCGGTAAACCGTGCCGAATGCAAAATCCGGCGACGCCCCGCCCTGCCCGCCCACCAGTTCGGCGCCACGCCGCACATTGTCAATCATCCATGCAGGCAGCCGCACGTGATAAAGATTGCGCCGCACCTCGCCCGCGTGACAGGCCAGCGCCGCGACCAAACTGGCAACATCATCAACTCCCAATTCAACCAGCAGATTGGGATCCGCCATCGGTCCCCAAAATTCCGTCTCGACGACGTAGCATTGGAAACCGGCAGGCAACATTTTCAGGGCGTCCAGAACCAGAAGATGCGTACCGATATGCACGGAATGCCAATCGTTTTCGTGCGGCAGAAAAATTGCACGTGGACGTTGTTCCGTCAGGATTTTGGCAATGATTTTGACTGCTGCCTTCCAGTGCGCCCGGTTTTGCTCGCGTGATTCAGGCGTGATCCGCTCCAGTCCGCCGTCTTTCGGCACAACCAAACCAAAACCCAGCGAGGCGCAGGCATTTCGCAGTTCGCGCAATCGCGCCACTCGTCGCTCCTTTTTGCTGCCGAGCGTCACCGCCACGTTGATGACGTTCCATTTCGCTTCGCGCAACAGCCGCAACGCCAGACCGACGACGATGCATTCGTCGTCCGGATGGGGCGAAAAAATCAAAGCCTTGGGAGCACCGCCCGCCATCCCGGATCGGCGCGGGATTTTTGGCGAACGGCCTGCCGGCAGTTTTCTTCCACGGCGCAAAAGCCGCGCATATTCGGAAACAAATTTTATAGAAGGATTCACAAATTCAACCTGCCCTGATTAAACATGGCCGAAACGCAGATGAACAGAAAAGATTCTTTTCGCTTGGGAACACAGGCACAGGCCGATTTTATCTGTGTTCATCCGGGTTCATCCGTGGTGAAGATCATTTTTGTTTCCCCGCTGATGCCGCGCCAAACAACAATCGCAAACTGTTCATTACCACCACCACCGTGCTGCCTTCGTGGCCCACCACGCCAATCGTCAGCGGAATTCTTCCGAGCATGGCAAACGAAACCAGCACCACCACTGTGCCGAGCGAGATGAAAAGGTTCCACCGGATGATGCGCCGCGCCCGCTGGCTCAATCGAAATGCGGCCAGGAAGTTTTCCAGTCGGTCGTTCATCAACACCACGTCCGCCTGTTCGAGCGCGGCGTCGGCGCCGCGCGCGCCCATCGCCACGCCGATGTGCGCCGCGGCCAGACTTGGCGCGTCGTTCACGCCGTCGCCGATCATCGCCACGCGGCAGTCGGCTTCACTTAACGTGCGAATCGCCTCGACCTTCTGTTCCGGCTTTAATTCCGCACGCACGTCATCGAGCTTCAATTGCTCGCGCAAATGCTCCGCCGTCGCCTTGCGGTCGCCGGTCAACACCACCGTGCGCAAACCTTCATCCCGCAGTTCCTGAATAACCGTCGCGGATTGCGGGCGGATGTCATCGCGCAAAATGACACGGCCCAGCAGATCATTCTCTTCAATCCAGACCTCGGAGAACCCGGCCTCGGTCGCCGGCACCAGCGCCATTGCATCTGCGTGACGGCCCTCCGCAATCCAATCGCGGCCGCCGAGCGAACAAACGCTGCCGTTGCGTTTCGCGCGCAGGCCCTGTCCCGTCACCGATTCAAAATGCTCAAACTCGATCGGCTCCAATTTCTGCTGCTTGCCGTAGCGCGTGATGGCGCGGGCGAGCGGATGCGTCGAAAGCCGTTCCAATGAAAATGCCAGCCGCGCGATCTCGGATTCGCGTCCAGATGGGAAGCTTTCGATCTTCTCGACGCGCAATTCGCCGGTCGTAAGCGTGCCGGTTTTGTCGAGCGCCACGACGTTCGTGTCGGCCAGCTTTTCCACCGCCGCGCCGCCGCGGAACAAGATGCCGTGCCGCGCGCCCCACGCGATGGCCGCCAGCACGGCCGACGGAATCGAAAGCACCAGCGCACACGGCGACGAAACCACCAGCAACGTCATGGTACGGTAAAAGGCGCTCAGCTCATCTCCCTTTGCAACAGAAAACGGCACCAGATGAAAACCCAGCCACCAGACGAAAAACATGACAAACGAAAGGCCGAGAACGAGGTACGTGTAAATCGAACTGAATTTGTCGGTGAATTGCTGCGCGGGCGCTTTCTGCTGCTGTGCCTCCTTGATGAGGGTGATGATTTTTTGCAGCGCGCTTTCGGAGGCAGGCCGCGTGACGACCACTTCGACCGCGCCCCAAAGATTGATGGTGCCCGCCAGCGCGGTGTCGCCGACGGCCTTCTTTACCGGCGTCGCTTCGCCGGTCAGGTTCGATTCGTCCGCCGCCGTGCTGCCCTTGGCAATTTCGCCGTCCACGGGAAATTGCGCTCCCGGTTTGATGAGCAGGCGCATTCCCCGCTTGAGCTGCTCAACTTTCACTTCACGTTCGTTCCCTTGCGGGTCAATCACCGTGGCGACCTTGGGCGCGTCGCGAAAGAGCGAACGGATTTCCTTTTGCGTGCGGCCTAGCGCGTAATGTTCGAGCGCGCCGGAGAGGGAAAAGAGAAACAACAGTGTCGCGCCTTCCGCCCAGGCACCGATGCAGGCGGCGCCGGCAGCCACGGCGAGCATAAGGAAATGCACGTCAATCGTGCGCTTCTTGAACCGCTCCCAAACCTCCACCGCTGGATAAAAGCCGCCCGCAAGGTAAGCCGTTATAAAACTGAGAACCGCCAGCGAAGGATTGCCGAATCGGCCCAGGAAATAGCCGGTTAGCCCGAAAACGCCGCACAAAATTGCGGTGGCAAGCTGTCGTTTCCACTCGTCTATTTCACCGACGTGTTCGAGAAACTCGACGTCGCGCGGAACGACTTTTGGAAATGGCATGTCGCGCCAGCGCCAGAATTTCGGCGCGGTCGGGCACGTGACGCGCGCGATGGTCGTGCTCGATCCGTCATTTTGAATCGTAATCTTTTTGCGTTCGTCCTCGGATAACGGCGTATCGCACGAGAAGCAATCCCCGGCACCGCTCAATAACGAGCAGGTTTGGCTGGTGTCAGCGGCTTGAGCAGCCTGAAACTGGGTTGTAATGCGTTCGGTCAGTTTGGCCACATCGGCGCGGCCCAGCGTAGCCACGGAAATTTTCTGATGCGCGCGGTCAATAGTCACCGCCTCCAGCGTCGGCTCTTCGGCCAGCGTGTTCACAACGGAGCGCGTGAGGCAGGGGTTGGCCTCGGGGCAATCAGCGCGCTGGGCAGACGGTAACTTCATGGCCAACTCATTCTTAGCACACTTCCGGACGCAGCGCGACGCAAAAGGAGCACACAAAAATTCACTTTGGACTGTTCAAACCCGGACGCTTCTGGCACATTGAGCAGATGTTCGCAGTTTTAAGAAACGCATTAAGATAAGTAATGAGCAAAGCATACGACAAACCACAGACTTCCAATCAAAACATTCTTAATTGGGTTCAGCAAATGGCCGATCTGTGCCAGCCGGAGCGCATTCATTGGTGTGATGGTTCGGACGCAGAAAACCAGACGCTGTGCGAACTGATGGTCAGGGGCGGCACGTTTACCAGGCTCAACGAAACGAAACGTCCCGGCTCGTATCTGGCGCGTTCGCACCCGAGCGACGTCGCCCGCGTGGAAGATCGGACGTTCATTTGTTCCAGGACAAAAGAGGAAGCCGGGCCGACAAATCATTGGGCCGATCCCGCCGGGATGAAACAAAAACTTCTCGGCTTGTTCAAGGGTTCCATGAAAGGCCGGACGATGTATGTGATTCCGTTTGCGATGGGGCCGCTCGATTCGCCCATTTGCAAAATCGGCATTGAAATCAGCGATTCACCCTATGTGGTGGTCAACATGCGCATCATGACGCGCATGGGCCAGGCCGTGATGGACAAGTTGGGAGCGAACGGCACGTTCATTCCCTGCCTGCACTCGGTGGGCGCGCCGTTGGTGCCCGGCCAAAAGGACGTTTCCTGGCCATGCGAGGGCGACCCGAAAAACAAATATATCGTTCATTTCCCGGAAGAGCCTTCGATCTGGTCCTACGGCTCCGGTTACGGCGGCAATGCGTTGCTCGGCAAGAAATGTCTGGCGCTGCGCATTGCCTCAACCGTGGCAAAGAAGGAAGGCTGGATGGCGGAGCACATGCTCATCCTTTGCCTGACTTCGCCCCAGGGCAAAAAATATTACATCGCCGCGGCGTTTCCGAGCGCGTGCGGAAAAACAAATCTGGCCATGATGCAGCCGACGGTGCCGGGCTGGAGAATCACCACACTGGGCGACGACATCGCGTGGATTCGCGTTGGCAAGGACGGACGGCTTTACGCGCTGAATCCGGAGACCGGCTTTTTCGGCGTGGCGCCGGGCACTTCCGAGAAATCCAATCCCAACGCCCTGGCGGCCTGCGCGAAGAACACGATCTTCACCAACGTCGTGCTGACACCGGACAATGATGTTTGGTGGGAAGACATGGGCGTGCCCGCCCCCGACCAGGGCATTGACTGGCAGGGCAACGAATGGACGCCCGGCAATGGAAAGAAAGGCGCGCACCCGAATTCGCGCTTTACCGCGCCCGCGGCGCAATGCCCGGTCATAGACCCCGACTGGCAAAATCCGGAAGGTGTGCCGCTGTCGGCGATTTTGTTTGGCGGACGACGGCCCCACACGATTCCGCTGGTGAATGAAGCGTTTGACTGGGAGCACGGGGTGTTCATGGGTTCGGCCTGCGGTTCAGAAACCACCGCCGCGGCGCTCGGCCAGGCCGGCGTGCTGCGGCGCGATCCGTTCGCCATGCTGCCGTTCTGCGGCTACAACATGGGTGATTATTTTGCGCACTGGCTCTCGTTCGCTCGGCGCACCGACCGCGCCAAACTGCCGAAGGTTTATTTTGTGAATTGGTTTCGCAAGGACGCAAACGGCAGATGGCTCTGGCCCGGTTACGGCGAAAACAGCCGCGTGCTCAAGTGGATTTGCGAACGGGTCGAGGGCACGGGCCAAGCGCAAAAAGCAGCGATCGGGAATTTGCCCACCCTGGAGGCGCTCGACGTTTCGGGGCTGAAACTGCCACCCAACGACCTACAGCAATTGCTTGCGGTGGATGTGGCCGGCTGGAAAAAGGAAGCGGAAGACGTGGCCGCGAACTACGCCAAGTTCGACGGCAAGCTGCCGAAGGCGTTGAGCGAACAACTTGACAGTTTGCAGAAACGGCTGGGTTGAAATTAAAGGGGGAGATGCCCATCAACAGGCATCGTTGGACTCTCACGTCCAACCTCTTCCGCACGCTCGGATTCAGGCACTTCAAACATTTTGTTTCTTCGCATACGTTTGAGTCATGGCACCGATTGACGCCTCGATTTGCGTGTCAATGCCGTCAAACCTTGGCACCCCTTCTGCTAATCCGATACGGCGTCATGAAGTTTCCTTTTCAAGGCCAGCGGTTTTTGCGCCATTTTCCGGGTCCTGGCATCAGGCGGAATTGGATTTGGTTTTTGGGATGGGGGCTGTTGCTGACCATTCTGCCAGCGCCAGCCGCCTCTCCCGTGCCTGCGAACGAGCCAAAGACCGTGTTGGTCCTGGCTCAAGGCAACGGCCGGCAACCGAACCTGATTGAATTCATGTCGGGCTTCCAGCCAGCCATAGAGTCGAATTTTCCAGGGACAGTCGAGGTGGACATTGAAAATCTGGATCTCGAGCACTTTGACAGCCCCGAATACCGCCGCGAAATCATTCAGTGGCTCCGAGCCAAATATGCCGGGCGCAAGCTGGACGCCATCGTTGCGGCCAACGAAACGACCGCCGACCTGACATTTGACGTACGGGCGCAATTGTGGCCGCAGGTGCCGTTAGTAGTCGTGGACTACGGCCGGATGCGCATGCACAATCTCGCATCCCAGACGAACGTGACGGTCGTCACCGCCGGCACCGAGGAGGAACGGACATTGCAAACGGCGATAGAGCTATGCCCGGACACCCGGCGGATCGTCTTTGTTGCATCCGGTGACAATGGCTATGCTGAAATGTACCAGCGCGACCTCAGACGCGTGGAGCGGTTTGCCACCAACCGATATCAGGTGATCAAGCTCATCGGTCTGACACTGGCCGAGACCAAAAAGCGCCTGGCGGAGTTGCCGTCTGAAACCATCGTGTTTTACAACGGAATCTGGATTGACGGGTCGGGGGAAATTTTCACCACGCGCGAAGCGCTGGCGAAATTAAGTCCGACTTGCGCCGCACCTATCTTCAGTTGTTCTGACACGTTTGTCGGTCAGGGCACGGTCGGCGGATGTTGCCACGCTTACTCTTTGCTGGGTGACGAAGTAGCCGGCCAGGTCGCGGCGGCCATTCGGGCCGGCAACGCCAGCGCCGTACCGAACTTGAAAAGCACCAGCAACCGGCTGATTTTTGATTGGCGGCAATTGCACCGTTTCGGCTTGGACAAAAGACCGCTGCCGCCGGACAGCGAAGTGCGGTTCCAACCATCTTCGCTCTGGAAAACGTATCATCGGGTCTGGATAACAGGACTGGCGGTGGTGGGAGTGCAAACCGGCTTGATCGGGCTGCTGTTGCTGCAACGCCGCCGAATGCGGAAGGCCGAGGACGAATTGTTCACCTCCCAACAGATGCTTCGAACCGTGCTGGACACCATCCCGCAGCGGGTTTTTTGGAAGGACCGTAATTCGACATTTCTAGGCTGCAATCAGGCGCTGGCCAGAGACTGTGGCTTTGACCGTCCCAACGATTTGATCGGAAAATCCGATTACGAAACCGTGGCCGCGCCGATGGCGGACCGTTATCGCGCCGACGACCGCGAGGTGATGGAAAACGACCAGCCCAAACTCAATTACGAAGAACCGCAAGCCAAGAAAGATGGCAGCACAGGATGGTTGCGAACCAACAAGGTGCCGTTGCACGGCAAGGATGGCCGGGTCATCGGCGTGCTGGGAACTTACGAAGAGATCACTGAGTTAAAACAAGCGGAGGAGGCGTTGCGCGAAAGCGAGCGGCGGCAGCGAACCCTGGCCGAAGCCACCTTCGAGGGCATTTGCGTCAGCGAGAATGGCCGCGTTCTGGACGTAAACGATCAATTTGCCGCCATGTTTGGCTACGACAGAAATGAATTGATTGGGCGCGAAATTTCCACTTTGATTGCCCCCGAATGGCGTCAAACCATCGCCGAGCGGATTCGCGCGGGTGATGGAAAACCGATTGAGCACCAATGCCTGCGCAAAGACGGAAGCGTCTTTGAATGCGAAGCGCAGGCCAAGACCGTTTCCTGGGGCGACCGCAAAGTACGCGTGTCGGCTGTGCGCGATCTGACCGAACGCAAGCAGCTCGAAGCACAACTTCGCCAATCCCAAAAAATGCAGGCCTTCGGCCAGTTGGCCGCCGGTGTCGCCCACGATTTCAATAATATCCTCACGGTTATTCAAGGGAACGTGTCGCTCTTGCAGATGGGTCAACTCACACTCGCGGAACAAAATTCCGCCAGGGTCGAGATTGCCCGCGCAGCCGAACGCGCCGCCAACCTGACCCGGCAGTTGCTCACCTTCAGCCGCCGCCAGCCCATGCAACCCATGGATCTCGATTTGAACGAGGTGGTCGCCAATATTACCAAGATGCTCCAGCGCCTCATCGGCGAAGACATTGCCTTGGAAACCCGTTACGCTCCCGGCAATGCGCCTGTTCACGCGGACCGGGGCATGATGGAACAAGTGCTGATGAATCTGGCCGTTAATGCCCGCGACGCCATGTCCAAAGGCGGACGACTCACCATCGAAACCGCCCCCGTCGTCCTTGCCGATACCACTCAATTTAGCAAACATACCGCCCGGCCCGGCGAATTCATCCGTCTTTCCATCACTGACAGCGGTTGCGGCATTGCCTCGGAGCATCGGCCACACCTTTTTGAGCCGTTCTTCACTACCAAGGAAGTGGGCAAAGGAACTGGTCTGGGATTGGCCACCGTGTTTGGCATCATTGAACAACACCAAGGCTGGATAGAAGTAGAGAGCCAGATAAATCAGGGAACCACCTTTCACATTTATCTCCCGCGCCTGGCGACAAAGACCGCCGATCAGGAGCAGTTAGCCCCTCCTTCCAAGGTATCGGGTGGAACCGAAACGATTTTGCTGGTGGAAGACGAAGCCCCCCTGCGACAACTCATGCAACGTGTGCTGGAACGTCATGGTTATCATATTCACGCCGCTGTTTCGGGCGTTCAGGCCCTCGAAATCTGGCGTGAGCGGCATGATGGCATTGACATCCTCGTGACCGACATGGTCATGCCCGATGGCATGAACGGCCGCGAATTGGCTGATCGGTTGCGAACGGAAAAACCCGAGCTCAAGATTATTTACTGCAGCGGTTACGCCAACAACATGCCCGGCAAGGATTCGCCCCTGCGCCGTAACGAGAAGTTTCTGGAAAAACCCTTTGGACCGGTCAAATTGCTGCAAAAAGTCCGGGATTGCGCGGACGCAAAAAATTGACGCCTCCACTTCAGTCAGACAAAACTTTCACTCTCGCCAGGACGTGGGCCGGTTGGCACGCTTCCTGGCCGCTGCCAATCAGTGGAACCTGCCGTTCCGGTGTCCGTTTCTGCGTTCGATCCGCTTGGGATGTTCGTCCAGATTTCGCGACAGATACACGTGCCGTGTTTCCTGACCGAAGCCTGTCTTGCGCAGGAACGCCAGGGCATCGGCATTGTCTTCGTCGGTGTCCACCAGCATGATGCGCGCTTCCCGGTCAACGAAGAGCTGCGTCAATTGGTTCAGCAACCGCCGGGCGATGCCGCACCGCTTGTAACGCGGCGCCACGCCCAGCCACTCCAGCCAGCCGTAACGCCAGGCACTGCGCGGCTTCTCCATCATGCAGCCCAGTGCGAATCCGACAACCTTTCCATCGTCCTCCGCCACCAGGCAGGTTTCTTCGTCCGAATGAAATAAATCCAGAATCTCGTGTTCGTCCCAACTGCGATACAATGTCGGCAGGTCCTCTGCCGTGAAAAGCTTTTGTCCTAGTCGAAAAACCGCGGGCAAATCTCTTAACTGCATCCGTCTCAATTCAATCTCACTATCTGGGGCTTTGTTCAGCCTCCGCTTATGCTTCATACCGGCTGTATTTTAGAATGACGAATTATTCGGCAACAGGGAAAAAGAGAAATGACCATCTAAGTTCTTGTCAATCAATACAATAATGTGATTATGGCAATCCAGGGCTGACCCTCGCCAAAATCAGTGGTAGCTGCTGCAAAAACGTGAAAAAACCTGCAAAAAGGAGGGTTTTTGCCGTTTAGTTCAGCAACGTTTTTACCTTGGCCAGCGCCTCGTCCAGTTTGCTGGCGTCCTTGCCGCCGCCACGGGCGTTATCCGGTTTGCCGCCGCCTTTGCCGCCGACAATCGGCGCAATTTGCTGCATGATTTTGCCGGCTTGAACTTTCCAGACAAAATCAGGCGTGACCGCTACCACAAGCGCCACGCTCCCCGGCTGTGGACCGCCGCCGAGAACAATGACGCCTTTGAAACGCTCCTTCAGCGAATCGGCAACGGCTTGAAGAAAATCGCCGTCCACCGCCCCGAGGTTGTGAATGATGGCGGGTACGTTGTTTATTTTCTGAATTTCCTCCAGCAAACGGCTGGCGGCATTTGAGGCTTCGCGCTGCTGTGCGGATTTGAGCTGTTTCTCAACGGCCTTTTGGTGTTCGAGCAACGCCTCGATTTTCTTCTCCAGTTCACCGAGGGGCGAATTCACCTTGCCCGCCAGCGACTTGATTAGCTGAAACTCGTCGTTCGCTTTGCGGTAAGCCTCCAAACCGGCGACCGCTTCAATGCGCCGGACGCCGGCGGCAATCGCGCTTTCGCCCACAATGCGGAACAAACCAATCTCGCCGGTCGCGCGCGTGTGCGTACCGCCGCAAAGTTCCATCGAGTAACCGTCCAGCTTCGTAGCGTGGCCGCCGATTTGGACGACGCGGACAATGTCGCCGTATTTCTCGCCGAAGAATTGCATCACGTCCTTGCGCGATTTCACGTCCGCGTAGGGAACTTCCGTCCAGCTTACGCCGACGTTTTCGAGGATGCGTTCGTTGACGAGTTTCTCGACATCGGCGACTTGCTGCGGCGTGAGCGGTTGCGAATTGAAATCGAAAGTCAGTTTGTCGGGGCCGACGAATGAACCTTTCTGCGAAGCATCCCGGCTCACGACCTCGTGCAACGCCCAATGGAGCAAGTGCGTGACGGTGTGGTGGCGTTGGATAGCGGCACGGCGGGTCGCATCAACCTTCAAATGTGCTTTCAGGTTCTCTCCTAGCGGGGACCACGGTTCTTCCTCAGTGCTTTCGAGCAATAAGATGTAGGCTTGTCCGCGCTTCATTGTATTCAAGACACGGAGGCCAACTTTGTCGCGTTCAAACGTCAGTACGCCTGTATCCCCCACCTGTCCACCCATCTCGGCATACAGAGGGGACACATCTACGACCGCCAAGAGACCTTCCGGACCCTGGGATAAATCCACGTGACAGTCGGCCTCAAGTTGCTCATAGCCGACAAATTGCGTTCGAACATCGCTGATTTTCGAAATAGAGATGACGGTCTTCTTCTGTGCGGCGCGGGCGCGGGCGCGCTGCTCCTCCATTAACTTTTCAAAACCTTCCTTATTTACGATCAAACCCAATTCACGCGCCAAACGTTCCGTTTCTTCAACTGGAAGACCATAGGTATCGTAAAGCTCGAAGGCAAAGTCGCTTGGAATGAAATCAATTTTTGATTTTTTCCAACTCGAATCCCAAGCTTGTGCCTTACGCATGACGGCGTCAAAGTCTGTCGCGTCAAGATTCTCCATAAATTTGAAGTAGGAGCTTAAACCTTCTCCCCAATCCAGATTTGGGGTAATGCTCTTGTGAACATAAACTGACAAACCGCCAAAAAAACGCTCAATCCCGCGATCTAATGTCTTATTAAACGCCTCTTCCTCAGTGCGGATGACTTTCTGCACGTGCTTTTTCTTCGCGCGGATTTCGGGAAAAACATCGCCTATTGTATCGGCGAGCACGTCCACGAGTTTGTAGAGGAATGGTTCGTGGAAACCGAGTGTGCGGCCATACATCATTGCGCGGCGCAGGATGCGACGCAAAACATAACCGCGCCCTTCATTGGATGGCTGGATACCATCGGTAATTGCAAAACCCAACGTGCGGATGTGGTCGGCAACAACCCGGAAAGCAATATCAATCGGTTTCTGTTTTTGAAGATGAGCTAATTCCATCCCGTAATTCCGATTGTCTGCCACTTTCGAAGCGTCATCAAAAGGCGGAAGTGCAGCACCTGAAGCAGGTTCATAACTGGGCAACGTGCTTTCATATTTCTTCCCACTCAACTTTTCCAAAGCGTCGAAAAGCGGGCGGAAAATATCGGTTTCGTAATTGGAGATTTTCGCTTTGGCGAAATCCTTGAAATTCTTCGTGCCTTGAATGATCGCTGTCACGCGCTCAAATCCCATGCCTGTGTCAACGTGCCGGGCGGGCAACGGACTGAAGCTGCCATTGGGATTTGCGTTAAACTGGATGAAAACCAAGTTCCAGATTTCGATGCAACGGGCGTCATTTTTGTTGACCAGCGCACCCTTGGTGTCGCCACCGGGCGTGAGGTCCACATGCAATTCGGAGCACGGGCCGCACGGGCCGGTGTCGCCCATCATCCAGAAATTGTCCTGCTTGCCGCCGGTGCGAACGTGTACCTTGGGGTCGAGGCCGGCGGCTTTGAAAAGTTTTTCCCACTGGCCGTAGGCTTCCTGGTCGAACTCGTACGGTTCGCCCTGGCCGGGTTTATAGACGGTGGCGTAAAGCCGGTTTGCCGGAAATTTCCATTTTCCCACCACCAGTTCCCACGCCCACTCGATGGCTTCCTTTTTGAAATAGTCCCCGAAGCTCCAGTTGCCGAGCATCTCGAAGAACGTGTGGTGATAGGTGTCGAGGCCGACGTCTTCGAGGTCGTTGTGTTTGCCGCCGGCGCGGATGCACTTCTGGGTGTCGGCGGCACGGCCGGGTTTACAGGGACATTTGGTCTGGCCGAGAAAAATGGGCACGAACTGGTTCATGCCGGCGTTGGTAAACAGCAGATTCGGCGAATCAGGCATCAGGCTCGAAGACGGCACAATGGTGTGCTGCTTCGACTTGAAAAAGTCGAGGAACGACTGCCGGATTTGCGAACTGGTCATCACAATAAAATCAACTGTAGCCGCAAGCTTTTGCCCGCGCCAACACCCTGCCGTGGCACACAACCTGCGGTCGTAAGCTTAGATGGAAGAGGCCGGTGAAGCGAGTGCAAGTTTTTCAACCAGGACAACTTGGGTCAACGCAAAGCCATTGGCCTCGGGCGGGCAAAAAAATGGCAAGCAATTGACCAGAATCCGTCGGAATAAGCAGCAAGCATCGGTTGGAATAATTTAGCTTATGATGCGCCAAACTACAGATTTGGAATCTGACAAATCAGGCTGTGGCCATTGCCGGACGCCATGAACGCCAACGAGAACCAGGCAAAGCGAGCCATTCGCATTTCCCTGTGCCGCTCGCGATGGGGGAAATATCTGCTGGCTGGGTTGCTGACGCTGGTTACGTTAATCATTCGGCTGGCCATCGGCGGCGAGGCGGAAGGGGAAGCGGTGCTTAATGTTTTTTTGATCCCGATCATTCTCAGCGCCTACCTGGGCGGGCTGGGACCGGGTGTCGCGGCCACCGTTTTTTCGGCGCTCACCGCGGACTATTATCTCCTGACACCAACGCACAGCTTTTTGATCTCAGGCGGACCGGAACAGATGGAATGGTTGCTGTTAATCGTCACGGGCGGGCTGATCAGCGTGCTGACTGAAACATTGCATCGCTGTCAGTTGCAGGACAACACCAACGAACAGCAACATAAAGTGACGCTGGCCAGCATTGGCGACGCCGTCATTACCACGGACAACCGAGGTCACGTCACTTTCCTTAACGGCGTGGCGGAGCGCCTGACCGGTTGGACATCTTCGGAAGCCAAGAACAAGCCGCTGGCCGTCGTGTTCCGGATTATTGATGAGCAAACGCGCCAGCCGGTGGAAGACCCGATCAAGAAAGTCCTGCACTGCGGATCGGTGGTGGGCCTGGCAAACCACACGATTCTGATTTCGCGAGATGGCCGGGAAATCCCCATTGATGACAGCGGCGCGCCGATTAAACAGGCCAATGGCGCGATTGTCGGTGTGGTGCTG
>Ga0335077_10005724_pt1 | contig 15264 bp, 12 predicted proteins | sample Lox_Sample_31_FD_207151 | JGI IMG/M metagenome (GOLD analysis project Ga0335077, IMG submission 207151) | Soil microbial communities from Loxahatchee National Wildlife Refuge, Florida, United States - Lox_Sample_3.1 | ecosystem: Environmental > Terrestrial > Soil > Wetlands | place: USA... | reverse complement strand
CGGCTCGCCCAGTCCGATCACGCCGCGCTGGTCGTTTTCCGGCCGGATGTCCAGGTGCACCTTGATGTCGCCTATATCGCCGATGCCGGCCAGCTTGTAGAACTCCATGTCGGGGTTGAGCATGGCTCCGGTCTCGTCGTCCATGAAGCGCCGCTCGAACAGAGCCGTGGAGATGCCCATGATGACGCCGCCGTAGCACTGGCTCTCCGCCAGCCGCGGATTGATGATCATGCCGCAATCCTGCACGGCCACGTAGCGGATGATTTTCACGATGCCGGTTTCGGTATCCACCGAAACATGGGCCACCTGCACGCCGCCGACGCCGGAGGAAGCCAGCCCTTCGGGTGTGCGTTGCTCGAAGACGCCGGTTTCCGTGATCGCTCCGGCGGCGCCGATTTTCTTGCACGCCGCCGCCCAGGTCAGGCTCTTCGCCGAATTGCCCTTTACGCCGATCTTGCCGCCGGTCGCTTCAAGTTGGTCGGCGGTGGTTCCGAGCGAAGGCGCCACCGCCTCGAACAGCTTGGCCAGCGCGTTGACCGAAGCCTTGCGCGTGGAGGAGGACACGCCGCCGACGGTGGTGGAACCGCCCGACGCGCTGTCCTGCGGCAGGTCGTTGGAACCGATGTTCACCTTGAGTGCGGAAACCGGCAGTCCCAGCGTTTCCGCCGCCACCTGGGCGATGATGGTGCGCGTTCCGGTGCCCAGGTCCTGGGTGCCGATGTTCACCTCGACCGAACCATCGGCGTGCAGCGTCACCTGGCAGTGGCTGGTGTGGCCGCCGCCTCCCCAGGCGCCGAAGCCCAGTCCCATCCCCTGCTTCACCGGCCCCGCGCTTTGGCCGCGCGGCTTCCAGTGCTTCTTCCATTCCGATAGCTCCGCCGCTTTGTCGAACTGATAGCGGTAAAGTTCCTGGCGGGCTTTGGGCGCGTACTGCAAGTTGAGCTTGAATACTTCCAGCGGGTCCAGGCCGGCCTTGGCCGCGAAATCCTCGATCGCGCTGCAGGTCAGGTAAGATGCCTGCTGGTTGTTCGGCGCGCGCCAGGCGCGGAAGGGACCGGTGTTGGTCTGCACCGCGGTGTGGGTCAGCCGCTTGTTGGGAATCGGATGATCCGATGCGTCCAGGATGTAAGGCAGCGGAGGCGACCCGCCGCCGGTGAAGCCGCCGGTGGCCCAGGAGTGCGACTCCCACGCCGTGATGGTCCCGTCCTTCTCGCCGCCAATCTTGATGTGCGCGTACGCCGACGGGCGGTTGCCGGCGATGCGCTGGTCGGTGGCGCGGTCCAGGAAGAGCTTCACCGGCCGGCCGCCCGATTTCCGCGAGAGCTGCGCCGCCACTTCGCCCCAGGCATCGGGTGAGAACTTGGAGCCGAAGCCGCCGCCGATATAGTCCATCCTCACCTTGAAGTTTGCGGACGGAATCTTCAGGTTCTGCGCCAGTTGCCCGGCATAGTGGGTGACGTCCTGTGTGGAGGGCCACACCCAGGCGTGGTCGCCCTGCACCTGCACGGTTTCGCCGTGCGTCTCCAGGCAGCAGTGCGTCACCACGGGTATGCCGTAGTGGCCTTCGGAAACGATGGCGGCTTTCTGAAACGCGGCGTCCGGGTCGCCCTTGAGGACTTCGCCCGCGGCCTTGGCACGGTTGCCGGCTTTCGACACGTCCGCTTCATTGACCAGGTGCGGCAGCACTTCGTAGGTCGCTTTGATGGCGTTCACCGCGTCGCGCGCGATTTCCTCCGTCACCGCGGCCGCCACGGCCACTTCCGTGCCTTGCCACTGGATCTCGGTTCCGGGCGGAGACACCACGATCACCGCCGTCACGCCGTTGATTTTCTCCGCGGCGCTGGTATCCACGCCGGTGACGCGGGCGTGCGCGTGCGGGCACGTGAGATAAACGGCGAACAGCAGGTCCTTCGGATTCTGGTCGGAGGAATAGCGCGCCCGGCCGCTCGATTTGGCGGGGCCGTCCAGCCGCTTCTCCGGCTGGCCGATGACCTTGCGGCTAGCCATCGGAGGCCAGCTGTAGTTGGGCGTGTTAGACATTCTTGCCTCCTTGCGCCTTCACGGTGCGCGCGGCCTCGAGCACCGCCTGGCGGACGCCCATGTACGTGCCGCAGCGGCACAGGTTGCCGCCCAGGCCGTCTTCGATCTGTGCCAGCGTCGGGTTCGGATGCTCGGCCAGGAATCCCTTGGCCGCCATCACGAAGCCCGGCGTGCAATAGCCGCACTGCTGCGCATCGTGATTCCAGAACGCCGCCGAGACCGGGTGCAGTTTGCCGGGCTCCGCGATGCCCTCGATGGTCTCGATCGACTTGCCTTGCGCGTCGATGGCCAGCACGGTACACGCGTAGACGCTCTTGCCGTTGAGGAGAACCGTGCAGGCGCCGCAAGTGCCGCGGTCGCAGACGCGCTTGGCGCCGGTCATGTCCAGCCGGTTGCGCAGCGCGTCGAGCAGCGTGACGCGCGGTTCCACGGCGAGGTTTACCGGCTTGCCGTTGATGTTGAGCGTAATGGGAACCGGGCCTGGGCCGGCCAGGGCTGTCGCCGGGGCGGCCTCCGCAGCGCGATCGAGCAGCCCCGCGCCCAGCGCGCCGCTTCCGATTCCCACGCCCTGAATGAACCCACGCCGCGAGTAGCCGCGCTTGGGCTGCCGGGAGCGATCGGGATCTTTCTTGGAACTCACCTGAGACACCTTCCTTTCACGATCTTGTCGAACTGTATCTTGTTGAAGGGCCGTCCGCTGTGCCGGATTTCGTCAGTCAATATATCAGATTCGCCGAAAGACGGTGTGCGAGGACAGTGTTTCACAGCACAGACGCAACGTTCGCGCCCCGGGGCAGATTTCGCCGAACGGCCGGTTACTCGACCTTGACCGTCTGGTTGGCGACCACAGTGACGGTCTTCACAACGGGCGTGCCGTTGGTCGGCTCGATGCGGACTTCGTACTGGCCGGGCGGCAGCAGCAGGCCTTGCGCGAAGTTGTCAAACTCATCGCTGTGGCCGTAGTACTTGCCGTTGATGTAGACCGCGGCGTACTTGTCCGCGCTGTGCGTGCGGATGGTGCCGAAGGGCGGTTTGGCCAGCGGCACCGGCGTCAGCTTCTCTTTCAGTACGGCGGTCTTTCCGGCCTCGATGGTTACCTTGGCCGTCAAGTCCTGGTAGCGTGGGTCGCACAGTTTCACTTCGTGTTCACCGGCGGCCACGGCGTAGCTTCGAGTGAAGCCGAAATTTGCCGCCGGACCCAGATACTTGCCGTCGACGAACACGCCGGCGCGGCCGGGATCGGCCTTCACTTTCAGTGTGCCGCTTTGGGCGGCCAGGGGGAGGGACAACGCGAACACCAGCGAAACGGTCAATGCCAGAGTGGTTTTCATCGCCTTGATCTCCTTCCTGCGAGTCTATCACCGCCCCGGCGAGCCGGGGTGTGAAGCCGCGTCAGTGCGCCTCGACGGCGAGGAACTCGCGCACGTTTTCGCGCAGCAACTGCGGGAAGGTCTTGTCGAGGTAGGAGCGGATCGACACGTAGCACTCGTCGCAGGCGTTGTGGCGGGTGAACTCCTCGACCATCCGCTCGCGATCCTCGAGGCTGTATTTGCCGAACTGCATCGAGCACGGCTGCAGGGCGCCCTCGGCCGTCACCACCAGGAAGCGCAGGCCGGCTTTGCAGCCCGGCGCGCTGGCGTGCTCGAAGTAGCGGCGCGTGGCCTCAAGCGTGGTGGGAGCGTTGACGATCCAGTTGGTCCGGTCCCGCCGCTGCTCGACGCGGTCGAACTCGCGGTTCAGCGTCACCAGTTGCTCCGCGTTCAGCAGGTAGTCGCGGCAGCCCGTGCGGCGCGCCGAGTAGGCGCTGTAGCAGAGGTTGACGCCCCAGGCGCGGGCCGTGTCGGCAATCGCATTGATCTCGCCGACGTTCTCGCTGGTGATGCAGGAATTGAGCACGATATCGTCGTGGCCCAGCGCGGCCAGCTTCGGAACCAGGCCCTCCAGGTGCGCGTAGAGGCCGGGACGGGCGCGGAACCCGTCGTGGCGATCGTCCGGGAAATCCAGGCTCACCGAGAACTGGTCCACGCCCGCCTCGCGCAGCTCGAGGTATCGCTCTTCGTTCATCAGCGACCAGTTGGAGACCAGGATCGTGTACGGCACGCCGTTGCCGCACTGGATGTTGCGCACGATCTCCGTCAGGTCCGGCCGCATCAGCGGCTCGCCGCCCGAGACCTGCACCACGCACGGCCGCAGCGCCTCCATGTAGCGCCGATATTCGGATGCTTTCAGGTTGCGCGATTCGTCGCGCGGGCCGCCGTGATCGCAGTGCTTGCAGAAGCACGTGCAAGCGTCGGTGACCTCGAACGACACCACCAGCGGATGGCCCGTCACCCAGTTGCGCGTTCCGCGGCCGATAATCCGTAGCGATTCCGTGAGTGGTACCTTGCGCATGGTTTGACGATAACCGCCTGCCGCGCAAGCTCGCAATCGAAAGCGATCGGGCAGCAGGTTTTCGGGGCTGGAACTATTGTAATCGAATTTCACCGGGACCCTTTGGCCCCATTGTCGATGGCCGCCATCGCCGCGAGCGCCGCTTTGCTCCCCTCCCGCAGAGCAGCCCGGATCGATCCGGCGCCGGCGCTGTGCCACGATTGACGTCACTGGAGACCCCCGGGAAAGTCCGGCCGTCAGTCCCGGCGCGGCCGCCCCGGTAAAAACCCCCGCCCGCCGCCGTCTAAGATGAGAGATGGCCGGCTGTTGGCTCGCCGCCCGTGGTGTCCCGGAACCGGACAGCACCAAAGTTTTTCCGAACTGCCGCGGCGCGTGCTTCGTATAACGGAAAGAAGCATTTGCAGCGGAATATTTGATGGCGGCGAAATTGCCGCACTTTAAGGCTCTTCGAGGATAAGACTCAAACTATGCTTCGCGCTCAGCCGATCTTTGCTCTCCTGCTTTGCACGTTTGTCGTGTTGCCCGGATTTGGGCAAACCCAGTCGTTCGCCCGGGATCCCAACCAGGGAATCATCGCCGGGTTGAGCAGGCCTTTCCGCGCCCACCCGGTAGGCGCGATATCGTTTGCCGATTCGCCCCGCATCGACAAGCTGATGCGTGCCGGCTCCATCTATCTGTCGCTGCGCGATGCCATCGCGCTGGCGCTCGAGAACAACCTCGACCTGGAGTCGTCCCGCTACACGCCCGAGCTGGCGTTGTCGGACCTCCAGCGCGCCAGCGCCGGCCAGTTGCTGCGCAACTTTTCAACCAGCGTCACGCAGGCTCCCACTTCGGCCTCGCTCAATGTCCTGTCCGGTACCTCGCAGATCAATTCGATCGGCGCCGGCGGCACCAGCGGCAGCGCGAACAGCGGCATCCTCAGCGGCTTGAGCGTGCAGCTGGCCGGTTCCACCATTCCCAACACAGACCCCTACCTCTACGTTGCCGGCGGCTTCTACCACTCCACGTCGATCGAAACCTCCACCATATTCACCGGCACCGACTTCCTGGTGCAGCAGTACAAGAACCTGATCTACGGCGTGCAGCAAGGCTTTTGGACCGGCACCACCGTGTCGCTCGGGCTGAGCAGCGTCTTCGGCGCCCGCCAGAACGCCGTTTCCGCGATCTACAATCCGATCGACACCGGCACGCTTTCCCTTTCCGTCACGCAGAACCTGCTCAACGGATTCGGCCTGGCGGTGAACAAACGTTCCTTCCACAAGGCGCAAAACAACCTTCGGGCGGCCGACCTGACCATAGAGACGCAGGCGATCACCACGGTGAGCGGCGTGGCGAACCTCTACTGGGACCTGGTGACATTCAACGATGAGCTCAGGGTGAGCCGCGAAACCCTGCGGCTCGACACGCAGCTATACCAGGACAACAAGAAGCGCGCCGAACTGGGCGCCATCGCCCCCATCGACATCATCCAGGCCGAAGCCGATATGAAGGCCGCCGAGCAGGACGTGGTGCAGCGCGAATCGCGCGTCCGGCAGCAGGAGATGATTCTCAAGAACTACATCACGCGGGGCGGCCTGGATAATCCGGCCATCGCCGTGGCGGGGATCGTTCCCACCGATCACATCGAGGTGCCGGCGCAGGAAGCGGTGATTCCGTGGCAGGACCTGGTTACGCAGGCGATCGCGCACCGGCCGGAAATCGAGCAGAACCAGATTTCACTCGAAAATGCGCGCCTGGATCTGCTCGGCACCAAGAACAACCTGTTGCCGACGCTTTCGGTCTCGGCCAATTTCGCCAACAACGGCCAGGCCGGCAGCGTCAACCCGAATTACAACGCGGCGCTTTTCGGCCCGTCCCAGCCCAGCCAGTTCCTTCTCGGGGGTTATGGCACGACGCTGGACCAGGTTTTCTCGCGCAACTTCCCGAATTACAGCGTGGCCTTCACGCTGACCGTGCCGATCCGCAACCGCTCCGCGCAGGCCGACCAGATCACCGCCGAGCTCAACTATCGCCAGTCGGAAATTCAGGACCACCAGCTTCACAACAGCATCAAGCTGGCCGTGATCAACAATTGGACCAACCTGCGCAACGCCCGCGCGGCGTACGAAACCAGCGTGGTTTCCCGCAAGCTGGCCGATGAGACGCTGGAGGGTACGCGCCGCAAGTACGCGCTCGGCACGGCGACCATCCTGGAGGTGGTGACCGCGCAGCGCGACGACACCAGCCGCCGGCTCTCCGAGGTGGATGCGCTCGATCAGCTGCAGGCCGCCCGCACCAGCATGGATCAATCGCTGGGCAAGATCCTGGACGACTACGGCGTGACGCTCGAACAGGCCAAGACCGGGCAGGTGGGCCGCGAGCCGGACCTGCCGGTGGTAACGCCGAAACCATAGCTGATATCCTGGAGCGTGGCCAAAATCTACCCATTCCACGCCCTGCGCTATACGGCCGAGGCCGGCCCGCTCGCCAGCCTGGTCACCCAGCCGTATGACAAGATCTCGTCAGCCATGCGGGAGCGGTATCTCTCGCTGAGTCCCTACAATTTGGTGCGGATCATCCTCGGCAGGCAGGGGCCGTCGGATACGACGACCGACAATGTCTACACACGCGCCGCGGCGCACCTGAAAGACTGGACCGCACGCGGCGTGCTGGCGCGCGACGCCGAAGCCGCCGTCTTCCCCTACTTCCAGGAATTCACCGTGCCCGATACGGGCGAGCGCCTGACCCGCAAGGGCTTCATCGCGCTCGGGGCAGTGGAAGATTACTCGGCCGGCGTGGTCCACCGCCACGAGCAGACGCTGGCCGGTCCCAAGAAAGATCGCCTCGAGCTGCTGCGCCATACGCACGCCCACTTCGGCCAGATCTTCATGCTCTATCCGGACCGCGCGGGTGCAATCGACGCGCTGCTCGACCAAGCGGCCGCAGCCGCGCCGCTTGCCGAAGTGGCCGATGAGTATGGCGCCTGCCACCGCATGTGGCGCATCGGGGACGCGGCGCGCATCCAGGCGCTGATGGCCGATAAGAAGCTGCTGATCGCCGACGGCCACCACCGCTACGAGACCGCGCTTGCGTTCCGCAACGAGAATCCGCAGCTTCCGGGCGCCGGCCGCGTCATGATGACGTTCGTGAACATGTACTCGCCGGGACTGAAGATCCTGGCCACGCACCGGCTGGTCAATGGCATCGATCGCAGCCAATTGCCGGAGGACTTCCTGAATCGCGCCGCCGACGACTTCAGCGTGGTCGAGATCGGCTCCCTCGAAAGGCTGCGCGGCGCGCTGGAAAGGGCCGGCGGCCCAACCGTCATCGGCGCCGCCATCGGCACCCGCCTGTTCCTGCTCGAATCGCGCCAACCGGCCGGTGAACTCGACGTGCGAGTGCTGCACGAGCGCCTGCTTGCGAAAGCGCTCGGCATTGGCGAAGAAGCCGTGCGCGACGAGAAGCACCTTCGCTACATACGCGGCCTGGAGGCCGCCGTCGCCGAGGCCCAGGGCGGCCACGCGCAGATCGCATTTCTGCTGCGGCCGACCTCCATCCAGCAGGTCGCCGACACGTGTTTCTCGGGCGGCGTGATGCCCCAGAAATCGACGGATTTCTATCCCAAGCTCCTCTCAGGCCTGACCATCTACCAGGTCGGCGATTAGGCCTGGAGCCGCGACCGGAGGGAGCGGTCGAGTCAGACGGCGAACGCGATGCCGGCCGCTCCCTCTGGTCGCGGCTCCGAAGCGCGGCTCCGAAGCGCGGCTCCGAAGCGTGGCTCCGGAGGCGTACCGCTGAAGTGAGCTACCCTACGGTTGAATGAGCGAGCCCTACATTCGCGCGCGCAACCTGGCCAAACGGTTCCGCTCCGGCGCGGGCGACCTGGTGGTTTTCTCCGGCCTCGAGCTCGACGTCGAGCGCGGCGAGATGCTGGCGCTGGTCGGCGAATCCGGAGCGGGGAAGTCCACTCTGCTTCACCTGCTGGGCGGTCTCGACAGTCCTTCGGAAGGTACGATACACTACGGAGAGAGGGAAATTTCAGGGCTCTCGGAGGCGGACCGCGCGGATTTTCGCAACCGGGAGATTGGTTTCGTCTGGCAGATTCACTACCTGTTGCCGGAGTTCACGGCTCTGGAAAACGTGATGATGCCGTTGCTGATCCGGGGCGTCGCGCACGCGGCTGCCGCCGCGGCATCGGCGGAGAGATTGGATGAAGTCGGGCTTCACGCGCGCGCGTCGCATCGCGCGGGGGAATTATCGGGGGGCGAGCAGCAGCGGGTGGTACTGGCCCGGGCCCTGGTCGCCAGGCCTTCCGTCCTGCTGGCCGATGAGCCGACGGGCAACCTGGATTTCCGGACTGGCGCAATGATCTTCGACCTGCTGGCCGGCCTGCACCGTTCCCACGGGCTTACCTCGGTTCTGGTCACCCATAATCAGGCGTTTGCGCGGCGTTGTGACCGGGTGGTTACCTTGGAAAAAGGAGGTCTGGTACCGGAGGGCGCCACTGGGGCGCAACCGGAAGCCGGGTCGGGTTATCTTTAAGTTTAGGGGGGCTTCGCAAATCCCATGTTCGAGCGTTACACGGAGAAGGCCAGGAGGGTAATCTTTTTTGCCCGCTACGAGGCCAGCCAGTTCGGCAGTCCTTACATCGAAACGGAGCACCTGCTGCTGGGCCTGCTGCGCGAAGACAAGGCGCTGGCGAACCGCTTTTTGCGCTCGCACGCCGCCGTGGAATCGATCCGCAAGCAGATCGAAGGGCACACCGCGCCGCGGGAAAAAGTCTCTACGTCGGTGGATCTGCCGCTGAGCCACGAATGCAAGCGCGTGCTCGCTTATGGGGCCGAGGAAGCCGAGCGCCTCAACCACAAGCACATCGGCACCGAGCACCTGCTGCTGGGCCTGCTGCGCGAGGAAAAATGCTTCGCCGCCGAGATTCTGCACGAACGCGGCCTGCGCCTCACCACCATCCGCGAGGAATTGCAGCGCTCGCAAAGCGAGAAAGCTCCCACCAGGCCCAAGGAAAGCTCGCTGCTTTCGGAATTCAGCCGCGACCTCACCCAGGCCGCCATGGACAACACGCTCGATCCGCTGATCGGCCGCGACTACGAGTTGGAGCGCGTGGTGCAGATCCTCTGCCGCCGCACGAAGAACAATCCGGTGCTGATCGGCGAGCCGGGCGTGGGCAAGACCGCCATCGTGGAGGGTCTCGCACAGCGCATCGCCGAAGGCGACGTGCCTTCCTTCCTCGCCGACAAGCGGATCCTGGCCCTCGACCTGTCCCTCATCGTCGCCGGCACCAAGTACCGCGGCCAGTTCGAAGAGCGCCTCAAAACCATCATGAAGGAGCTGATGGAGAACCAGAACGCCATCATCTTCATCGATGAGCTGCACACGCTGGTGGGCGCCGGGTCGGCCGAAGGCTCGCTCGACGCGGCCAACATCCTCAAGCCGGCTCTTTCGCGCGGCGAAATCCAGTGCATCGGCGCCACCACGCCCTCCGAGTTCCGCAAGTCCATCGAGAAGGACCGCTCGCTCGAGCGCCGCTTCCAGGCCGTGAAGGTTCCGCCGCCGACCGAAGCCGACGCCGTGAAGATCCTGTTCGGCATCAAGGACCGCTACGAGAAATTCCACGCCGTGGCGTACACGGACGATGCGGTGGAGACCGCGGTCTACACCTCCAGCCGCTACATCCCCGACCGCTACCTGCCCGACAAGGCCATCGACCTGATCGACGAAGCCGGCGCCCGCGTCAAGCTGCGCCAGACCACGCTGCCCGCCGAGCTGGCCGATATCCAGAAGCGCATCAAGTTCATCGTGCACCGCATGGAGAACGCCATCGCGAATCACGAATTCGAGAAGGCGCGCTTCTATTCCGACGAGGAACGCAAGGAGCGCGAGAACATGCGCCAGCTCCGCGAGAAATACAATCTCGACGATTCCTCCACCGGCTGCGTCACCAAGGACGATATCGAGGACGTGGTGGCGCGCTGGACCGGCGTGCCCATGACCTCCATCAAGGAGGAGGAGATCACCAAGCTGCTGCGCATCGAGGAGGAGCTGCACAAGCGCATCATCAGCCAGGAAAAAGCCATCTCCGCGCTGGCCCGCGCCATCCGCCGTTCGCGCGCCGGCTTGAAGGCCAGCAGCCGGCCGGCGGGTTCGTTCCTGTTCCTCGGCCCCACCGGCGTCGGCAAGACCGAAGTCGCCCGCGCGCTGGCCGCGTTCCTGTTCGGCAGCGAAAAGAGCCTGGTGCGCTTCGACATGTCCGAGTACATGGAGAAGCACTCGGTCTCGAAGCTGATCGGCTCGCCTCCCGGCTATGTCGGCTATGAAGAGGGCGGCCAGCTGACCGAGCGCGTGAAGCGCAACCCGTACTCGATCATCCTGCTCGATGAAATCGAGAAGGCGCATCCCGATATTTACAACATCCTGCTGCAGGTCTTTGAAGACGGCCAGTTGACCGACGGGCTCGGAAACCAGGTGGATTTCAAGAACACCATCATCATCATGACTTCCAACCTGGGCGCGCGCTTCCTCGAAAAGCGCAGCAACCTGGGTTTTTCCGCGCCCACCGGCGAAGGCATGTCTTCGAAGGTCGAGGACCTGGTGCGCAGCGAGGTCAAGAAGGCTTTCAATCCGGAGTTCCTCAACCGCCTCGATGAAGTGATTCTGTTCAGCTCGCTCAACGACGACGACCTGATCAAGATCATCGACCTGATGGTGGAGCAGGTGAACCAGAACCTGGTGGCGAAACAGGTGAAGTTGCGCCTGGCGCCGGAAGCCGCGCGCTACATCCTCGAGAAGACTTGCGGCGACCGCAGCTATGGCGCCCGCCCGCTGCGCCGCGCCCTGCAGAAGTACATCGAGGATCCGCTGTCGGAGGCGCTGATTCAGGGCACGCTGCCGCGCCCGTCCGAGCTGGAAGTTTACCTCGGCGATACCGGCATCTACTACCGTGCCGTCGCCACCGAAGGCGAAGCCACCGTCACGGCCGGCGCCCCCGTGGAGCCGGCCCCCGGCACTCTGCTGTACACGTTCTGAAGTGGGGCAGGCCCCCAGCCTGCCCAGAAACAGTGCGAGGACCGCGCCGTTATCAAATTTCGAGCGAGCCCACGCCTCGAGTGTAGCCGTGAGCGGACAGGGGCTCCACTGCGACGCAGGCCCTGGCCTGCGTTATTGTGCCTGCTGCGCGCCCCGGCGCATGCCGTGGACTTTGGCTGCCGTGTAATCGGCCGGGGTCTGGAACAGCGCCGCGTCCGGTTCGGAGCGCGTGATGCTGGTCACTTGGGTTGTCACCGTGCCGAAGCGCGGGTCGGTGACTTTGACCATCACCGGAATCTTGAGATCGCTGGAAACCCAGGTTTCGCGAACGATCTGAATCGGCTGGTCGTTTCCAATCGCTCCGGCGGGGATGGTGCGCGTCACGCGCGTCCCGGTGGCTGCCACTCCGTTCATCGTCTGCGTTCCCAGATCTTCCTTCACCACGTTGGCGGAGTTTTCCGCGGGCCGTACCCGGCCCGCCATCCTCGCGCCCGCGCCGCCCGCCGGCTGCTGCGGCATCGCCATCTCGGAGTACGTCTTGTTTTCCGGATTCAACCGCCGCACGGTTTGCGCCACCGGGTCGGAGATGGTCACCATGGTGCGGCCGCCCTGTCCGTCGGCCCGGCTCCAGGTCATCTCTTCGCGCACCCGTCCCTGGCTGTCGCGGTAGACCTTGGTCTGCTCCTGGCGCTGGATCGTGTTGCCGTTGGCCAGCGACTCCTGGTGCACTGTCGTAACGACGGCCGAAAACGGCGCGCCGGCAACCGCGGCGCCATGCATCAGGCCCCGCCCGCCCATCATCTCGAGCCCGGGCCCGCCGAATCCCATCCGCCCGCCACGCGGGCCCTGGGCCAACAGCGCGCCACCGGCCATCAGCGCGATCACAACCGCTTTCTTCATTTGCTTGGAAACCTCCACTCAATAGAAGATTACGGGGAAAAGCCAAAAAGTTCCAAAGGAGGCTGCGGCTTGTATGGGCCCGGGCGCCTGCGCCGGGTAGCCGCCCAAGCCTCGAAACCGGCGGCTCCGCCACGCCGGTTAACGGTCTCGCCTCGCCGCGCGTCTTTCCGGCAAATTGTTTTCCCCAAGGAGGGACAAAAGGATGCGAAACGTATTGCGTATCACCGCGCCGGTGGCGCTTTTGGCGCTCGCCGGAGCGCTTTTCGCCGGCGGCTTCTATCTGCAACTGGGGAACCCGGAAGCCAGCCCGGAAGCCCGTAAACTGAACGCCGTGGTCACCGTGAAATCGGCCGGCTGCGTGGACCCTGCCAAAACCAAAATCAGCGCCACGGCCATCGGACCGGTTAACGGAGTCGAGCGCTCGATACCCCTGAAACTGGAGGCGCTCTCCACGCCCGGCATGTTTGCGCTTACCCGGCAGTGGCCGAAGGAGGGGCGCTGGGTGATCCGATTGGAGGCGACCAACGGAAGCCTGTACGCTACATCGCTGGTGAGCGCGGGGCCGGACGGTGTGGACCGCTATCATGAAAAGGCCGCTCACCAACCATTCGGCCAGGCCGACATCGAGGCCATGCTGCGGCAGTAACATGCATGTAATGCTGGTGAGCGCCCTCGAGCCGGCCGAAGACGAGCGCCTGATCGAGCAGGCTGCGGGCGGCGACCGCGCCGCCTTCGGCGAGCTCTACCTGCGGTACGCGCGCATGGTGCACGCCATCCTGCTGGCGCGCGTGCCGCCAGGCGACGCCGAAGACCTGGTGCAGGAGGTGTTCCTGGCGGCCATGAACCGGATGAGCGAGCTGCGCACCGCCGCGGCTTTCCGCGGCTGGCTGGGAGCCATCGCGCGCCGGCGCGCCATCGACTATTTCCGCGACGGCCGCCGCCGCGCCGGGCTTTCGACTAGCGCCACGCAGGATAGCCAGGCGGCCGCCGCCGACCGGGCGCTGGTCGCGCTCGACTTGCTGCGCCGCCTGCCCGAAGCGTACCGCGAGACTCTCATCATGCGGCTGGTGGAAGGCATGACCGGACCGGAGATTGCCGAACAAACCGGCCTCACGCCGGATTCGGTGCGCGTGAATCTGTGCCGCGGCATGAAGCTGCTGCGCGAATTGTGGAAAGGCCATGCCGATGCGTGAAGACTACCTGTGGGACCGCTCGGGCCCGTCCGATGAAGAGATCGGGCAACTGGAGGCTGACCTGGCGAGCCTGCGCTACCGGTTCGAGGCGGCGAAGTTGACAGGCGAAAGCGCCTGTCCCACGCGCCCGCAAGGTGGGACAGGCGCTTTCGCCTGTCAACCGGTTTCTTTCCAGCAATCGAGGAAGCGTGTCTTGCCGGCTTCGCTGGCCGCTGCTGTCTTGCTGCTTGCGGCTTCCCTCCTCTTGTTCCGCGGTGCGGGTGCGCCGCCCGCTCCCACGGCCTGGCGCGTGGGAGACGCAGCCGTGATGGCGGGGCAGGTGCTGCGCAGCGGCGGCTCGCCGATCGAGCTCGAATCCGAAGCCGTCGGCCGTGTCAACCTGGGGCCCGGCTCCGAGTTGCGCGCCGCCAGCAGCCGCCAACTGGAGTTGCGCCGCGGCCGGCTGCATGCGTTCATCTGGGCGCCGCCGCGCGAATTCGTGGTCGAGACGTCCTCGGCGCGCGCGGTGGACCTGGGCTGCCAGTACACGCTCGAAGTCGATAGCGCCGGCAACGGACTGATCCGCGTCGAGACCGGCTGGGTGGCTTTCCAATCGCACGGCCACGAGTCGTTCATCCCCGCCGGCGCCGAGTGCCCCACGCGCCAGCGGCAGGGACCCGGCATCCCGTTCTTCGAGGACGCGCCCGAGGCGTTCACCCGCGCGCTGGCGCGCTATGAAGCCGGCGACCCAGCCGCCCTTCCGCAGGTGTTGGCCGCCGCCCGTCCGCGCGATGGCCTGACGCTGTGGCACCTGCTGGCGCGCATCCCCGCCGCGGCGCGGGGCGAGGTCTTCGACCGTCTCGCCGGGTTGGTAGGTGTGCCGCGCGGCTTGCGCGCCAGCGCGGTTCGCGGCGACGGCAAAACGCTCGACCAGTGCTGGAACGCCCTCAACCTGGAAGACACAGGTTGGTGGAGGGGATGGGAAAGGGCGTGGCGATAAGGGCCCGTGGCCAGGTCCCCACGAGACGCGGTATCTGCGGCCTCTCCGCCGGAAGCTGGAAATCTCCGAGATCGAGCGCACAGCCCGCGCTGTTGTCTGAGGTTAATCGTGCGACCCGGGGGCGGAACGCGCGGTTATCATTTTCGGTCGCCCGAATCGGGCCGCGCTTGCGCGGCCTTGCGGAGGGTTGACGGCTATCCGCCAATGGCGGATAATCGGCACAGTGGAGCTGATCGAGACCTCCATCTTTACGAGGCAGATTACGGCTCTGCTCAGCGATGACGATTACGCAGCGTTTCAGTCCCGGCTGGCTGCGAATCCCGGCCTTGGCGCTCTCATCAAGGGCGGCGGCGGAATACGCAAGAGTCGCGTGGCGGTCGGGACGCGCGGCAAGCGCGGGGGCGCTCGCGTCATTTACTATTGGGCGGTCCGGAGGGACCTGATTCTGCTGCTCTACGCATATGCGAAAGCCGCGACCGCCGATCTGACCCCGAAGCAGGTGGCCCAGCTCGCAAAGGCAGTCAAAGAGGAGTTTAGGGATGAGACCGAAAATGTTTGACGAACTGTCGGAAAGCGTGCGCGAGGGCGGGGCGATTCTCCGCGGCCGGAGGAAGTCCTCGCGCCGGTTTGAGGTGGGACCTTCCGGTATACGGGCGGTTCGCGAACGGACCAGCCTTTCGCAATCGGAGTTTGCGCGCCTGATTGGCGTGAGCGTGAAGACCTTGCAGAACTGGGAGCAGG
>Ga0335077_10005722_pt1 | contig 15267 bp, 14 predicted proteins | sample Lox_Sample_31_FD_207151 | JGI IMG/M metagenome (GOLD analysis project Ga0335077, IMG submission 207151) | Soil microbial communities from Loxahatchee National Wildlife Refuge, Florida, United States - Lox_Sample_3.1 | ecosystem: Environmental > Terrestrial > Soil > Wetlands | place: USA... | reverse complement strand
TGACCTGGGAGAGTGACGGCGTTCATGATCTGCACGCGCGGTTCCGCGGGGTCTATCTGGACGATGCGCGCCGCCGTTTCCGGCTCTCGAACCTGGACGGTGATCTGCTGCTGAACGACGGTTCGACACCGATGGCCTCGGCGCTGCGCTGGGACAGCGCTTCACTCTATCGCCTCAATTTCGGCGGTGGGCGTGTGGCCATGAGTTCGAAAAACCGGCAGCTCGCCATCACTGAATGGAGCGACGTCCGGATTCTGGGCGGCACGCTCAAACTGGATCAATTCGAGATCGCCCGCGTCGGTCATCCCGACTTCAGCTTCAAGACGCGCGGCCGCCTTTCGCCGATTTCGATGCAGGACTTCTGCCAGGCGATGGGCTGGCCGGTCTTCTCCGGTCAGCTCTCCGGCGTGCTGCCGGAGATGACCTATGAGCACGACAACCTGTTCGTACACGGCGATTTGCTGATGAACCTTTTCGGCGGCGTGGTCGTGATTCACGATCTGCGCGTCGCCAGCCTGTTCGGCGACACGCCGGTTCTGACCACGGATGTGGCGATTGCCAACATCGACCTGGAGCAACTGACCAGCGCATTCTCCTTTGGTAAGATCGAAGGCAAGCTGGAGGGAGGCTTCAAGGATTTGAGACTGGAAAACTGGTCGCCGGTATATTTCGAGGCGCGTTTCCAGACGCCGCGGGACGACCACTCCCGGCACCGCATCAGCCAGCGGGCCGTCGACAATTTGAGCGCGATCGGCAGTGGCGGGGTCACCAGCTCGCTGTCACGCGGGTTCCTGCAGGTGTTCAAGGATTACTCGTATGATCAGCTGGGAATCGCGTGCCGCCTGTATCACGACGTTTGCGAGATGGATGGCGTGGCGCCGGCACCGGATGGCTTTTACATCGTGACGCGCGGCGGATTGATGCCGCCGTGGATCGATGTCAAGGGCACCGGTCACGCCATCCCGTGGAGCGATCTGGTGTACGGGCTGAAGCGGATCGCCAGCGGCGACATGCAGGTGCAATAAACAGCAGCAGGGCGGGGTTCAGACGGCATTCAGGCAACCCGCCGCAATTTCGACAGTCCAATTGAACGTCCGCGGTTTCAGGAAAAGGAGTGCAAGCATGCGCAAGATGAAGAGGGTGTTAGGACTGCTGTGGTTGCCGGCCCTGGCTGCCTGCGTGACGGTCAACGTGTATTTCCCGGCGGCGGCCGTGGAGCAGGCGGCGGATCGCATCGTCAAGGAAGTCTACGGCGTCAAGGCCGGGCAGCAGAAACAGCAGGAGGAAAAAAAGCAGGAGCCCGCGGGCGACAAGCGATCAGATGCGGCGGGGGTATCAATCTCCGCGCGATCCATCGCCATGCTGGATTGGATGATCGCGCCCGCGCTGGCACAGGCGCCGGACATTGATGTCTCCTCGCCGGCCATCAACAGGCTGAAGGGCACCATGCAGGCCCGTCATCAGCGGTTGGTGCCGTTTTACAACAGCGGCGCGGTTGGCATGACCAGCAACGGGCTGGTGGCGCTGCGTGATCCCAAGGCGGTGTCGTTGAAGGATCGCGGCGCGGTGAGCCAGCTGGTCGGCGAAGAAAATGCGGATCGCAACGTGTTGTACGGGGAAATCGCCAGGGCCAACGGCCATCCGGAATGGGAGCGCGAGGTCCGCACCATCTTCGATCGACGCTGGGTGGCCAATGCGCCGGGCGGCTGGTGGTTCCAGAACGCGAACGGCGACTGGGTGCAGAAATAATCCTGCGCCATTGAGCAAGTGTTCCCATTCGCGGTGGTAGAATCACTGCCGTGAACGTGCTTGTTTTTGACATTGAGACCGTGCCGGACGTGGAATCGGCGCGGCGCTTGCGGAACCTGGAGGGTCTGAGCGACGACGCCATCGCGAATCTTCTGTTTGCGCAGCGCCGGCAGGAGACCGAGGGCCGCTCCGATTTCCTCAAATACCCGCAGCATCGCATTGTCGCCATCGCCGCAGCGCTGCGGCGCGACGACAAGCTCAGTGTCTGGTCGCTGGCGGATGTCGGCGCCTCCGAACCTGACATCATCCGGCGTTTCTTCGACGGCATCGAGCGTTACACGCCGACGCTGGTTTCCTGGAACGGCGGCGGATTCGATCTGCCCGTGCTGCATTACCGCGCGCTGCTGCACGGCATCGCCGCGCCGCGCTACTGGGAGACTGGCGATGACGATCCGGCCTTCCGTTATAACAATTATCTCGGCCGCTTCCATTGGCGCCATACCGATCTGATGGACGTGCTGTCCGGCTATCAGGCGCGGGCCACCGCCTCGCTCGATGAGGTCGCGGGTCTGCTGGGCTTTCCCGGAAAACTGGGCATGGACGGCAGCCAGGTGTGGGACGCCTTTCAGCAAGGCCGGCTCGCCGAGATCCGCCAGTACTGCGAGACCGATGTCTTGAATACTTATCTGATCTTCCTGCGGTTCGAATTGATGCGGGGGCGGATCACCGATACCGCCTACGCCGCCGAGTGCCAGCGGCTGCGCGATTACTTGCGCGCCGAAGACAAGCCTCATTTCACAGAATTCCTCAATGCCTGGCCGGCGGCGTAACCCGGCCGTGGCCACCGCGCCGATCGTCGCCGCTGAAATTGAATCGCTGTCCCACGAGGGGCGCGGTGTCGCCCGCGTCGACGGCAAGGCGGTATTTGTCGACAACGCCCTGCCGGGCGAGCAGGTGACGTTACGCTACACACGCCGGCGCAAGCGTTACGACGAGGCTGTGGCGGTGGAAATCATCCGGGCCTCGCCGGATCGGATCGCGCCGCGTTGCCCTTATTACGGCGTGTGCGGCGGTTGCAACCTGCAACATCTGCGATCGGGGTCACAGATCGCGCACAAGCAGAAGACCATGCTTGAACATCTGGCCCATGCCGGAGGTTTGCGGCCAGTGCGTGTGCTACCGCCGGTGACGGGCTCGATATGGAATTACCGCCGCCGCGCCAGGCTGAGTGCGCGATACGTGCAGAAAAAAGAAAGCGTGCTGATCGGTTTTCACGAGAAGTCAGGAAATTTTATCGCCGACATTACAAGCTGCGAGGTGCTGGATTCAGGAGTAAGCGTGCTGCTGCCCGCCTTGCGTGAATTGATGAATTCACTGTCGCTACGCACGGACGTACCGCAGATCGAAGTCGCCATCGCCGAGCAACAGGTGGCGCTGGTAATCCGGCATCTTATCCCATGTACTGAAGCTGATCTGCGACTATTGCGCGATTTTGCCGCCGTGCACGGCATTCTGTTTTATCTGCAACCGGGAGGGGTGGAATCACTGCAGTCGCTGGATCAATCACCAGCGCTGAAATATCGTCTGCCGGCGCACGGTATTGAAATTGAATTTCAACCGCTCGATTTCATTCAAACGCATGCCGGCATCAATGCAGCGGCGATAGACCTGGTCATCGCCTTGCTGGAGCCCCAGCCTGGAGATGTGGTATTGGAGTTGTTCTGCGGGCTGGGTAATTTCACGCTGCCGCTGGCGCGACGCGTGCGCCGCATTGTGGGTGTTGAGGGAGAACGCGGACTTGTTGATCGCGCGCGCGCCAACGCCGCGCGCAATAAGGTGACCAACGCCGAATTCGTGCAGGCCAATCTCACAACGGCAACACCGCCCGCCGGGAATTACACCAAACTACTGCTCGACCCGCCACGCACCGGCGCGCAAGACATTATTCGCCGGTTGAATCTGACGAGGGTGCAGCGGTTGGTCTATGTGTCCTGCAATCCCGCCACACTGGCGCGCGATGCCGCGTTGCTGGTGAAGGAACACGGCCTTAAGCTGGAGAGCGTGGGCATCATGGACATGTTTCCCCACACCGCCCACGTCGAATCCATCGCCCTTTTTTCCCGCTGAAAAGCGGGCGATTCGCGTGAGCAAATCAAGCGTTAATTGGGCGGCACAGCGGCCTGTTTCGATGGTATATAGGAGAGGGTTTGCACCGGTTCATTGCCGGTGAGTTGTTCGTGCTGGTTCCAGAGTTCAAGTCCCTTCAGGCCGACGTCGTAGTCATTGCCGGCGTTCCACAGCAGAAAATCCGACACGCCAATGTCATGGCTGGCGAGAATTTGCGTGGTGACGTAATCCGGGTGGTAGTGATCCTTCACGCGGTAATGAAAGGCCTGCAACCAGGGGCGAATGCGCGCGCCGCCCTCGGTGACCAGCCGCGAGGTTTTGATCATTCCCTCATAGACAAAGAAATAAGGTTCCCAGGCGGGATACATGTGGCCCTCAAACGGCGGATAAAAGTGCGAGGGGTAAAGCATGGGACTGATCACGTCCACGTAATGGCTGAGCGTCGCCAGTCGCTGACCGGTGACGTCGATGTCACGCTGCTTGCTCCAGGCCATGACGCCGTACACGTCGACGGAGATCAGCACGCCCTTGGGATGCAGCAGTTCGCCGGCGCGCTTCAAGAAATCAGCGAGTACTTCGTACTTGGGTGTGGACTGTGGATCGAAGGAGTACGCGATGTCGGCCAGTTCACCCTCGGCGGGGAAGCGGATATAGTCAAACTGAATTTCATCAATGCCCATTGACGCGACTTCCGCCGCCAGTGCGAGGTTGTAGTCCTGCACCTCCGTGTTGGCGGGATCCGCCCATACCTGCTTGCCGTGCTGCTTCCACGGCGCGCCGGATTTCGACTTCAGCGTGAGGCGCGGCTCGTTCTCCGCCAGTTGGCGATCGTAAAACACCACGTGCCGGGCGACTACGTGGATGTCCTGAGCGTGCAGCAGATTGATGAGCTTGGGCAGATCGCGGATGGGCCCGTGTTCGCTGGCGTTGATCTTCTGCGCCAGCGGCACCTGCGACTTGTAGGCCACCACGCCATTCATGTCCTTGATGTCGATGACCACGGTGTTGATGCCGGCGGGTTTCATCTGTTTGACCAGACTCAGGACCCGCTGCGTCGCCGCCGAGGTCATGGTGATGTAAATCCCGCGCGCGGGAAAGTCCTTGTTCTGCGGCACAGTCTGCGCCGTGAGGGGAATGGTGCGCAATCCGGGGATGATGATCTCTTTCCCAGGCGACAGCCATGCGCCGGTCAGATGGTTCTGTTCGCGTATGGCCTGTGCCAGTTGGTCCGGCGTGTAGTAATCCGTGAAATAAAGATATTTCTGGCAAAGCCAGCCGAGCGATTGCCCGTGTTGCACGGTGTGTATGAGCCGGCCGTCGCGATATTCTCCACCCGGCGGCAGATTGTCGCGCAGTTGATCCTCCAGACCGGCGGCCAACGCCGTGCCATCTGGAACGGAATCCGTGGGTGCGGAGGGCGCCGGGGTGGCAGTTTCCGTGGCAGGGGCGACGAGGGGTTCCTCCGCCCATGCGGCCATCGTGATCCACCATAGTATCGCAGCCGCGGTATATTTCGCCGGAATGTGCGTGAGAGTGCGGTTCATTATGTTAGTGTAATTGCCCATGGCGGCTGGAGTCTATGGCAGGTTGACGATGGCGGTGAGAGGTGTCCTGTTCTACGCGCTTCTATCGGCGCTGCAGGCGGTCTGGGGACGTGCCCTGCCCGAGGTGGCGCCCGAGACCGTGGGCATGGATGCCAATACGTTGACGGAGATCGCCCCGCTGGTCGAGGAGGGTATCCGCCGTGGTGATTATCCCGGCGCTGTCGTGCTCATCGGGCGGGGACATCAAATCGTTTATTTCCAGGCATTCGGCCGGCGCGAGGTCAGGCCCAAACCGGAGCCGATGACGCGCGATACGATTTTTGATCTCGCCTCGCTGACCAAGGTGGTCGCCACCGCACCCGCCATCATGCAACTGGTGGAAAACGGCCGGTTGACCCTGGAGGACAAATTGTCGAAATGGGTGCCGGCGTGCGATCGCGCCGACAAGCGCGCCATCACCCTGCACAATCTGCTGGCGCATGACTCGGGCCTGCGTTCGGGATTCGAGGAACCTCTCCTGGAAAAAATCCACGGCTATGAAGATGGCATAAGGCTCGCATGCGATCAGAAGGCCTTTGGCCCACCCGGCAGGCAATTCCGCTACAGCGATCTTAATTACATCCTGTTGGGCGAAGTGGTGCGTGTCGCCAGTGGGCAACCGCTGGATGTCTATGTCAGGGAGACCCTGTTTCAGCCGCTCGAGATGACCGATACTTCGTTTCGTCCTCCGGAGGCGTTGAAAGATCGCATCGCCGCCACGGATGTGATGACCGGAGAGGTGGAGGACGGAGTGGCCTACCGCATGGGTGGCGTGGCCGGCCATGCGGGCGTGTACAGCACCGCCGCCGATCTGGCGTTGTACTGCGCCATGCTGCTGTCGGGCGGCGCCGACGATCGTGGCGTGCGTGTCCTGAGCCCGCTGACGGTCGCGCGCATGACGACGCCGGCGACGGATCACGCCACGGGTGTCCGCGGTCTGGGATTTGACATAGACACGGCCTACTCCGGCGCGCGCGGCGATTTGTTTCCTTATGGCTCCTACGGCCACACCGGTTACAGCGGCACGTCGATCTGGCTCGATCCCGGCAGCGGCGTATTCGTGATCATTCTCACCAATCGCCTGCATCCTGACGGCCATGGCGATGTCCGCGACTTGCGCACGCGCGTGGCGACACTGGCCGCCGCCGCCATCCGCGATATCGGCGGGATGGCGGAACAGGACAAAGCCGCCCTGCCGGTGAAGGCGGGGATCGATGTCCTGCGCGAACGCAATTTCGAGCCGCTGCGGGGCAAGCGGATCGGTTTGCTGACACAGCGCAATGACACGGCCGCTGATGGCCGCACCACAATCGATGTCTTGCGCGGCGCGCCCGAAATCAAACTTACGGTCCTGTTCACACCGGAGCATGGCCTGGATGCGGACGCCAATGGCGTTGTCGCCTCCGCCACCGATCCGGAGACCGGGCTGCCGGTGTACTCCCTGTATGGCGCCGACAAAAAACCCACGGCGGAGATGCTGCGCGGGGTCGATGCCGTGGTCATCGATTTACAGGATGTGGGCGCGCAAATCTACACCTACATGACGACAATGGCGTATATGCTGGAAGCCGCCGCCGCGCAGCATGTGCCCATATTCGTACTGGATCGCCCCAATCCCATCAACGGCACCGACGTCGAGGGACCGCGGCCGGACGCGGACCAGCCGGCATTCACGCATTATTTTCCGATGGCCCTGCGGCATGGCCTGACCATGGGCGAACTGGCCACCCTCTTCAACGCCGAGAAAAAGATCAACGCGGATTTGACGGTGATCCCCATGGAGAATTGGCGCCGTCCGGACTGGTTCGACGATACCGGCCTGGTGTGGAGAAATCCCTCGCCCAATCTCCGCTCATTGACGCAGGCCCTGTTGTACGCGGGCATCGGGGCCATCGAAGACACGGCGATCTCGGTGGGGCGCGGCACCGACGCGCCATTCGAGCAAATCGGCGCGCCGTGGATCGACGGCGCGCGCCTGGCGCAGACTCTGAACACGCAGTCGCCGCCCGGCGTGCGCTTTTACCCCGTGCAATTCATGCCGACCGCGGCGCCATATGCCGGACAAAACTGTCAGGGGGTGCATCTGCTGGTTACGGATCGTAACCGCTTTCGTCCCGTGCGCACCGCGCTTGAGATTGCCGTGGCGTTGCATCGCCTGTCCGGCGTAGATTATTCCTTGCAGAAACAGCCCGGCCTGCTCGGTTCGAAACATATTCTGGAGCAGGTATTGTCCGGCGACAGTGCCGCCAAAATCGCCGCCGGCTGGGAGGCGGATGAACGCGCATGGCGGCAATTACGCCAGCAATATCTGCTTTACCATTGAACATGTTCGTGCGCACGACGCTGTCGGTCGTGTTGTTTTTCCTCCTGCCGATGAACGCGTGGCCGCAGGAGGTGGTGCGCATGGGTTTGAGCACGGCACCGGTGACCTTGCACCCGCTTTTTGCGACCGACGCGGTATCCGAACGCATCGACCGGTTGTTGTATGAGCGGCTGGTGGACTTCGACGATCGCTACCGTCCGGTACCGGCACTGGCGGATTGGGAGGAGATCGATCCCACGCATTACCGCTTCACGCTGCGCGGTGCGCACCGATTTCATGATGGAACGCCGCTTACCGCCGCCGACGTACAGGCCACCTATGCCTATGTGCTGGACGCGGCGCACGCCTCGCCGCACCGCCAGACCGTCAGCATGATCGCGGAAATCAAAACACAGAATGAACGGCAGATCGATTTCATTCTGACCCGCCCCGATCCGTTGTTCCCCGGCCGCATGACGCTGGGAATAGTTCCCGCGCGCGTCTTGTCCGCGGACGCCGAGGCGCTGCGGCGTCATCCACTCGGCAGCGGGCCGCTGCGCTTCGTGGCGTGGCCGGATGAGACGCATCTGATTCTGGAGCGCGTGGCCGATCACGCCCGCGTGGAGTTTCTGGTCGTGCCCAACCCCGTGGTGCGGGCGTTGAAGATCGCCCGCGGTGAAATCGATCTACTGCAGGGCGATCTGCTGCCGGAGCTGTACCGCTGGTTGCAGCAACGGCCGCAAATCCGATTGCAAAAGCGTGCCGGTGACACGGTGGCCTATCTGGGGTTCAACATGGATGATCCCGCCTTGCGCGATGTACGTGTGCGCACCGCCATCGCCCAGGCCATTGATCGGGAGGCCATCATTCATCAGGTATTGGACGGCGATGCCCGGCCGGCCAATGGCGTCCTGCCGCCGAATCACTGGGCGGGCGCAGGTGATGCGCCGGGCCGGCGTTACGATCCGATGGCGGCACGCGCGGTACTGGCGGCGGCGGGTTATGGCCCGGCCCGGCCGTTGCGGCTGGTGTACAAGACATCCAGCGATCCGCTGCGCGTGCGGCTGGCGTCGATCTTCCAGCAGCAGTTGCAAGATGTCGGCGTGGAGGTCGATCTGCGCAGCAATGACTGGGGCACGTTTTATGACGATATCAAGGCCGGACGTTTCCAGATGTACGGGTTATCCTGGGTCGGACTGAAACTGCCGGACATCTACCGCTATGCCTTTCACTCGGGCTCGGTGCCGCCTGCGGGCGCCAACCGCGGCCGTTACAAGAGCGGGCAGGTCGATGCGCTTCTCGATCAGGCGGATCGCGCGGATTCTGTTGATCGGCAGCAATCGATTTACCACGACATTGCCGCCATCCTGCTGCAGGAATTGCCCATTGTGCCCCTGTGGTATGAAGATGTGGTGGCCGTGATGCGCGGTGATGTGCGGGGATATACTTTGTCGCCTGATGGGAATTATGATGGGTTGGTGACGATCCGGCACGGCGGCCGGACAAATAATTGATGAACACGCCCCACATTGAAATTGATTTGGCAAGCCAATCATTGCGGTTGCTGGATGACGCCGACACCGTGCTCATGACCTGTGCCGTCTCGGCCGCCCGCAACGGGCCCGGCGAGAAACTGAACAGCGAATGCACCCCGCGCGGCTGGCACTGCATCGAGGCCAAGATCGGTGAAGGCTGCCCGGTCAACACCGTGTTTGTGAACCGCGAACCCACCGGCGAAATCTACTCGCGGACCCTGCGTGATCAGTCGCCGGGACGGGACTGGATTTTGACCCGTATCCTCTGGCTACGGGGCCTCGAGGCGGGCCGCAATCTGGGCGGCGATGTGGACACGCACGCGCGTTACATTTACCTGCATGGGACGCCGGATGAAGTGCCGATGGGCGCGCCGGGATCGCGCGGCTGCATACGCATGCGCAACACCGATCTGCTGGCCCTGTATGATTTGATCGAAGTCGGCACGCGCGTTTTGATTGATTGATCCAGGGAGCCCGGCATGAACAAACCGACACCCGCCGGCGGCCAGTCCGTGGAGCATATCGAAGCGCGCCTGGATCGGAAGGGCGAACGTATCGAGGACGCGAACCGAGGATTACGTTACGGACGGATACCGCAATAGTTTTTAAGCAAACCGGTCAGCGGTTGCGGGCCACTTCGCGCAGCAACCCCGCCGCAAAACGCCTGATCTGCACGTCGTAGAGTGCCAGTTCGCCGCCGATCTTGATCATGGCCAATGCCAGTCGACCGATCAACAGCAGCATCAACAATACAATCGGCCAGGCGATGAAATAGGAAAACCGGAATGTCTCCTCGGTCTTGGTGGCCGGCGCTGCCGCCGGGACAGCAGATCTGGCGTCGGGGGATGCGCCCGTCGCATCTGGCGCCGCGGTGTCCTCCGCGCCGATGCCGTGTTTGGGGGTCAGCAGCCTGTCGACATGCGAGGCGTTTTCAATGGCCGTCGCGAAGTGTTCCACGGTGGGTCGCGCCGGGTCATGGTACAGCGCCCAGACTTCCTCGATCAGATTCACCGCCGTCCATGTTCCGATCCCCAGCAGCGCCAGTCCTGTCAGTCTGACCAGGGTGTTGAGCAGGCTGCTGGCAAATGTTGCGAGTGTCAGACCGCCGGATTCATCGTCCACGGGATACCCTCAAGGTATTCGGTATTTTTTCTTATAACACCGGGAATAACTGTATCATAATTCGATGTCGCGATTGACCCGGCCGATGCGCTGGCGGAAAGGCGCCTGATCCATGTGGCGATTCCTCTGCCGGCGGTTGTTCCACGCCGCCATTGTCACGGTTGGCGTGGTCAGCGTCGTGTTTCTGCTGATCCATATCGTGCCCGGCGATCCGGTGGAAGTGATGCTGGGTGAGTCCGCCGTCGCCGCCGAGCGCACGGCGTTGCGTCACGCATTGGGACTGGACCAACCACTGGCGGTACAGTGGCTGCATTATCTGTGTGGTCTGCTGCGATTCGACATGGGGTCCTCGCTGTATTCGCGACGCGCGATCTTTGATGTGCTTTGCGAACGGTTGCCCGCGACCGTCATACTGGCCGCCGCTGCCATGATAGTGGCTCTCATCATCAGCGTGCCTCTGGGAATATTTTCCGCGCGGCGACCGGGGCGTTCGTTTGATCTTTGCAGCGCGGGATATGCGGCGATGGCAGCGGCGGTACCGTCGTTCTGGCTGGGGCCGATGCTGGTGTGGGTGTTTGCCCTGCAACTGGGCTGGTTTCCGGTCAGTGGCCGCGAGGGCGGCGCCTCACTGGTATTGCCGGCGTTGACACTGGGCGTGGGCTTGAGTGTGCCGCTCATGCGCATATTGCGCGGCAGCCTGTTGGAGGTGGCGCAGGAGGATTTTCTGCGCGCGGCCCGCGCCCGCGGTCTGCCGCCGCGTGTCCTCTTCCTGCATTACGCGCTGCGTAATGCCGCGTTGCCGGCGTTGACCGTGTTCGGCCTGCAACTCGGCGCGCTCCTGGGCGGCGCGGTGATTACTGAAACGATCTTTCAATGGCCGGGCGTGGGGTTGCTCACGGTGGAGGCCATCCTGCGGCGCGACTATCCCATGCTGCAGGGCTGCGTGCTGCTCATCGCCGTCATCTATGTCGGCGTCAACATGCTCGTCGATCTGGCCCATGGCGCGCTTGACGAGCGCGTGCGCGCGTCTTCATGAAGCGTGAACTGGCGGCCTACGGCATCTTGCTCGCCTGGGCCGGCCTCGCGCTTGCCGCCGGTCTGCTGCCGCTCGAACCCAACCACATTTATCTCGACAGAATATTATCCACGCCCGGGGCAGGCGCCTGGCTGGGCTATGACGATCTGGGGCGGCGCGTGGCGGATCGCCTGCTCCTCGGCCTGCGCGCCTCGTTGGCGGTGGTGGTGATCGTGGTGCCGGTGTGCGCGGTGTTTGGCGCGATGATCGGTATGACGGCGGCATGGAGTGGGGGGACATGGGATCGGCTCTGCATGGGGTTCATCGACCTGACGCTGGCGTTCCCGGGCCTGCTGCTGGCACTGGCTCTGGCCGCGGCGCTGGGGCCGTCGCTCTCCAACGTGGCGCTGGCCCTGATGCTGACCGGCTGGGTGGGCTATGCGCGGCTGGCGCGCGCGCAAACACTGGCGTTGCGGGATCGGGAACACGTGCAGGCGGCGCGGGTGGTGGGCACGGCGCCACCGGTGATCTGGCGGCGGCACGTGCTGCCGCTCATCGCCATGCCGCTCATCATCGAAGCCACGCTGGGCGTGGGCGGCGTGATCGTGGCCGAAGCGGGGCTCTCGTTTCTGGGCCTGGGCGCGCGGCCGCCGGCCCCGTCGCTCGGCGGCATGATTCGCGACGGCACGTATTACATGCTGGTGGCGCCGCATCTGCTCGTGGCCCCGGGCATGACGCTGCTCCTGATTGTCGCGGCGGTGAACGAGATCGGTGAATCCCTGCGACGGCGGCTGGATGTGCGCGCCGTCATACGGCAATGACCCTGGGGCCGCTCATGATCGATCTCGCCGCTCCGGCGCTCTCGCCGGAGGAGCGCGCCTGGCTGGCGCATCCCCTGATCGGTGGCGTGATCCTGTTCACGCGTAACTATTCTAATCCGGCGCAACTGCTGGAACTGACCGGCGCGATTCATGCCGCGCGCCATCCACCGCTGCTGATTGCCGTCGACCACGAGGGCGGTCGCGTGCAACGGTTCCGCGAGGGATTCACCCGCCTGCCGGCCTGTGCCCTCCTGGGGAAACGCTACGACGCTGATGAGACCACCGCGCTGCAGGAGGCCACCGCCTGCGGCTGGGTGATGGCGGCGGAACTGCGGGCGGCCGGGATCGATTTCAGTTTCGCACCGGTGCTGGATCTGAACCGGGGCGTAAGCGGTGTAATCGGTGATCGTGCTTTTCACGCCGATCCGAATACCGTGGGCGCGCTCGCCTATGCCTTCGTGAAGGGCATGCGCGAGGCCGGCATGGCGGCGGTCGGCAAGCACTTTCCCGGACATGGCGCGGTGGCGGCGGATTCGCATCACGCCGTGCCCGTCGACGAGCGCGAACTGGAGCGGATTTTCCACAGCGACCTGCGCCCCTTCCAGCATCTGATCCAGAACAATATCGAAGCGCTGATGCCGGCGCATGTGATCTACACGCGCGTCGATGACAACCCGGCGGGATTTTCCCGCATCTGGTTGCAGGATATTCTGCGCCGGCGGCTGGAGTTTGACGGCGTGATCTTCAGCGATGACCTCAATATGGCGGGCGCGGGGGTGGCCGGTGACATCACGCAGCGCGCAGTGGCCGCCCTCACGGCGGGTTGTGACATGGCGCTGATCTGCAACAATCCCGCGGCCATCCGACAGCTGCTGACGGAACTCAAGATCGAGATGTCCCCATTGTCGCGCGCCCGCTTGATGCGCATGCACGGCCGGGCCGCCCTCTCACCACCTGCGTTGCAAGTATCCGAACGCTGGTTACAGAATACCCGCCTGCTGGCATCGCTGATGCCTGCGCAAATGGATCTCGATGACAATGCCGCTTGAGAAAATTGCAAATCGATTGCAGCGTATGCTCATCGTATTATTGCTGACATTCAGCGGGGCGATCCGCGCAGAGGCGGAATTGCAATGTCCGCTGCGTCCGCCGGACAAGCCCGCTCCCATTGCGACCGTTTCCCACCCTCGAGGCCTGCTGTGGGAGATCAAACGCGCCGATGCCAGACCCAGTTACATCTACGGCACCATTCATATCAGCGATGAGGACGTGCTCAAGCTCGCGCCGCCGGTGGAACGGGCCCTCGACCACGCCGATAGCTTTGTCATGGAGGCTTTGTTCGACGAACAGGCGGCGTCCGCTTTCACGCACCTCATGTATACCGACGACAACACGCGGCTGGAAAAGCAAGCGGGCTTGGCCCTCTTCAAGCGCGCCAGCACGCTGCTGGAACAGTACGGCATCATAGGTTTGGCCGCGCGCCGCATGAAACCCTGGGCGGCCTTCCTCATGTTGAGCCAACCCGCCGGCGAGCAAGGCGTGCCGCTGGACCTGGCGCTGATGACGCGCGCAAGCAGTCATGGCGCACAAGTGTATGGCCTGGAAAGCATCCAGGAGCAGGCCGACGTCTTTGGCGCCATGCCGCTTTCTGATCAGTTGACGTTGTTGCGCGACACGGTCTGCGGGTACGACGAAGTACAGCAGGAGCTGAGCCGCCTGAAGGCGCTCTATCTGGCGCGCGATCTGGCCGGCATCAAGGCGATGGAGATCAACTTCGAGCAGGATAACGATGAATTATCCAGGAAGGTCGCACGCCGGCTCATCACCGAGCGCAACCGGCGCATGGTGCGCCGCCTGCGGCCGCGGCTGAACGAGGGCAACACCTTTATCGCCATCGGCGCCCTGCACCTGCCAGGTGACGACGGTGTGCTGCGCCTGCTGGAAAGGCAGGGCTATACCGTCACCCCGTTGTATTAAGCCACGTTGTCGGGACTGTCGCGGCCGGCTTTTCGGCGAGTCACGGCATCGTTTATATATTCAAATTAGTAATAACAATATTAAAATATATTCTTTTAAAGAATATATGTTCCTCTCTAGAATGCCCGCACTGAATCACACCCGGTGCGGGAGCGAGGCCATGGCTTTGGTTGCACATGACAGGCAGGAGGACGCTTCGTCGGAGGTCATCGTCAAGCAAATCCTGGACAGCCTGAAGGGGCTGCGCTACGGATCGATCGAACTGATCGTACATGACGGGCAGATCGTCCAGATTGAGCGCAATGAAAAATTGCGTCTGGATTCGCCCACGCGGAGTGCGCAGTGAGAAACAGCGTTTAGTTTTTTTCATCCTCCTGAGACGCCTGGGCGGATTGGTAATATCCGCCCCATTTTCTCTTCAGGAGCGGGCGACAGGCGAACCAGACCGACCAGATCACTGGAGGCTAATGCCATTACCATAACAACTTGATACGAACCGACCGGATGACCGGAGGTGTACATGAAAACATTGCCGACAAGGAGCAATACCCATGAAACACCCACGGCTTTCCGTCTTAAGTCTCGCGGTGGCGGGCGCTCTCCATCCCGCGTTCGCTCCCGCCGCCACCACGCAGGAACTTGAAAAGCAATTACAGATACTCGCCCGGAAGGTCAAGGAGTTGGAGGGCGCGCTTGCCGAATCCAAGAAGGTCGAAGCGGCGAAGCCGGCAGCATCACCGGCGCAAGTCCAGGAACTTGATCAAAAGATCAAAGTGCTGGAGCGCAAACAGGATATCGCCGAGGCGGAGGCGGTCGCCAAGAAGAAAGAAACCCCGGCGTTCAAGGCCGGTCCCGGCGGCCTGGTGTTCAGTTCCGCCGATGGCGATTTCTCACTCAAGATCCGCGGCTATCTGCAGGCCGATTCCCGTTTTGCCATGGATGACACCCGCACGGGTACCGGCAACGGTAACATCACTGACACCTTCCTGCTCCGTCGCGTGCGGCCGATTTTTGATGGTACGGTCTTCAAATATTA
>Ga0335077_10005721_pt1 | contig 15268 bp, 15 predicted proteins | sample Lox_Sample_31_FD_207151 | JGI IMG/M metagenome (GOLD analysis project Ga0335077, IMG submission 207151) | Soil microbial communities from Loxahatchee National Wildlife Refuge, Florida, United States - Lox_Sample_3.1 | ecosystem: Environmental > Terrestrial > Soil > Wetlands | place: USA... | reverse complement strand
GGGCGAGGAAAATCCTTACGGCCATTCGAGTCCGAGATTACTCGAACGGTCGCAAGGAAGCGGTTCGAGAGTCCTACACACGGATCAGGATGGCGCGGCGCAGGTTCTCACGGATGGCCGCGATGTGCGGGCGAGTCGCTTCGTGGCCTGCCCAGAGCCTGCCGTGGCATCAGGAAGAGCGCAGCCGCCAGAGAACCGCCAGGACAATCAGCAATAACAAAAAGCCAAAAGCCGCCCGGTACTCATGATTCCTCTTGTACTGTTGCCAGGAGAAACCGCCGCTAGCGCCAACCGGCCGGGCTGCACCCGTCAGGCGCGGTAAGAACAGCGGAACTGCCCCTGCGTATTCGTCGAAGGCGGCCCCATGCTGTTGACGCAATTCCATTTCTTCCCGGCGCATCACGAAGCTATAGACCAAAGTAAAATAGACTATGAGCAGCACGGCGGCCCACCAGGAGTGCATCGCCACTGCCGCGCCCGCCGCAAGAATGCTGCTGCCGAAATAAAGAGGATTGCGGGTGCGGGCGTAAGGACCTGTCATCGCGAGAACTTCCTGTTTGCGCAGAAAGCCCGCCGCATAGGCGCGAATGGAGAGTCCGATGAGTCCCACAGCTGCGCCGAGAAGAATGGAGCGCGGCGTGGGGCGCGCAAGAAACAACACGACGACGGCCAGGAGATACCCCAGGCGAACGCGATAACGCGCGAAAAAGTCCGGCGTCGTCACCGGCAAACCCCCAACCGTTGTTTGACGGCGGCAAAAACTGCTTCGACGGAAAGCTCCAGGAGCGAAGGATCTGTGATATCTGACCGCTCGTACGTTTTGACGGCATTTGGACTACGTAACACGATCTCTCCAGGCGGATAAGGCCCATTTCGTGCGGGATCAGTTGGCCCGAACAAAGCCACGGCGGGTGCGCCGAGTGCTACTGCAAGATGCAAGGGGCCGGTGTCGCCGCCGACGATGCACTGAGCACCACGTAAAAGGGCCATCAATTGGCCAAGTTCTCCAGCGTAGATAATAGGCTTCACTTCCCCGCTCGCCGCTTGAACTTGCCGCGCGAGCGATTCTTCGCCGGGTCCGTAGTTGATGACGCAGGCGAGTCCCAGTTCGCATCGAATTTTCTGACAAAGTGAGCCAAAGCGGTCCGCGGGCCAACATTTGGAACGCCACCCTCCACCTGGGCTAAGAACCAGGTAGCGTCCGACGCCGGCGCCGTGAAGATCTGAGCGTATGCGGGCAGAATCGGCTTCCGGAACGTTCAATCTGACACACCCCACGGGCTGCTTAGCTCCGGCACGTACCGAGAGCTCGCCATTTTGCTCGGCGATGTGCATCGTCTTACACACGACACGGTCCGTGTACAGAACCCACACCCCGAATTCACGGATGGTTTTGGAAGAAAAACCGATGCGCCGGGACACGGCGCCGAAGAATGGAAGAAGCGCGGCCTTCCACAATCCCTGATAGTCGATGCCCGCGTCCCACTTGCGCGCACGAACCTTGCCGATCACTTGGCGGACAGACGACAGATCGCGTGAATCGACGGGCCAGATTTCCGTGGCGAGACTGCTGCTCGCGACGAGTTCAACCCAGCGCGGATGCGTCAGCCACACAATCTCGGCCGTGGGAAAAGTCGCGCGCAATCCGGCAACTGCGGGGAAAGTGTGGACGATGTCGCCCAAGGAGCCGAGGCGAACGACCAGGAAGCGTTGATCAGCCATGCGGCGCCTCGCGAACGGCATCAAGAAACGCGCGTGTGGAGTGATCCTTGGGATCACCCACGATTGCGATGCGGATACCAAGACGGCTGGAAACGGCGCGTTCGGGGACTGTTTCTTCTGTGTAATCGGTTCCTTTGGCGTGTACGTGCGGACGCAACTCGTCGAGAAGCGCCGCTACACTTCGCTCGGGGAAGATGATGACGTAATCGACATCGCGCAGCGCCGCGACGAGTTGCGCGCGCGCTTGCTCGTCGAGAATAGGCCGGCCAGGTCCTTTCAACTCACGTGTACTTTGGTCAGAATTGACCGCTACGACCAGAACGTCCCCCTCCCTGCGGCCGCCGGAAAGATAGCGAACGTGGCCGACGTGCAGCGTGTCGAAGCAGCCGTTGGCGAGAACCACCCGCTTTCCTTCGCGCTTGCATTGCGCAATAACTGCGCTGGCCGCAACACGAGAGAGAATCTTGGATTGGGCCACCCGCATAGGCTAGGATGTCGTCTCCGAGGCCGACTTGTGAATTGCGTCCAGCAGTTCGCTGCGCGAGACCGTGGCCGTGCCGCGCTTCATCACCACAAGGCCGCCGGCAATATTGGCAATGTGCGCGGCTTCCACTGGTGAGGCGCCGCAGGCGAGGCCAAGGGTGTAGGCGGCAAGCACGGTGTCGCCCGCGCCGGTCACGTCCACCGCTTGATCGCTGCCGTGCACGGGGATATGTACGGTCTTTTCTCCAGGTTGAAAAAGGGCCAGGCCATCCTTGCCGCGCGTCACGACAAGCGAACCGAGCTTCATTTCATTCAGCGTCGCACGACCGCAGCGCTCAAGTTCGGCGGTGTCCCGGCCGATTGTTGTATGGTGCAGTGCTTCCATTTCCGATTCGTTGGGAGTCGCCGCGGTTACGCCCATTCCCTTGAACGCGGTCAGGCGATACCGCGAGTCGAGACTGACCGGGATCGAGCGCCGGGTCGAGTTCCTTACGCGACGGACCGCTTCCGGAATCGCAGCGCCAAAGCCGTAGTCCGAGATGGCTAGAGCGTCCGCTTCTTTGATTCGTGAAACCAGCAGCTTTTGGATTTTTTCCTGAAGCCACTCGGGTAGCGCGGATTGGGGTTCGTAATCCACGCGCAAAACCTGATGCCCCACGGTGTGGGCCCAGCCGGCCAGGAAGCGTGTCTTCATAGGAGTGATCCCGCCCCTCACACGCAGGATTCCCGAAGTGTCTACCTTTTTCTCGCAAAACGTGCGCACCAGGGAATCTCCCGCCGCGTCGTCGCCGACGGCCGTGATTGGAACAACGCGCGCGCCCAGGGCGGCAAAGTTACTCGCGGCGTTTGCACCGCCACCCGGTACCACACGCGTTTCCCGGTGACGCAGGATCAGAACAGGGGCTTCCCGCGAGACCCGGGTGATGTCGCCATATTGAAACGAGTCCGCCACAAAATCACCCAGGACGACAACGCGCTTGCCTTCGAAACGCTCAACAATGTCGGCGAGGGCCATAAGGTCGACACCGGCAGTAGCGCCGGCACTCTCTTTGTTTCGCTTCATCGCAGTTGTCCCAGAATCCAATCGACAGCTTGCGTCAGATCGTCCACGACCGCGTCCGGTTGCCTCGGCCATTCCTTGGCGTGCCAAGTTTCCTCACCTAGGCCGTAGCCGGTGCGGACAAAAACAGACTTGCAATTTGCATGATGAGCCAATTCCACGTCGCTGTACCGATCTCCCACTACGAACGAGCGCGGCACATCCAGTAAATGCTCTCTCGCGGCGCGCTCAATCATCCCGGTCCTGGGCTTTCGACAATCGCAGCCGTCCGCCGAACTGTGCGGGCAGTAATAAACTCCATCCACCCGAGCGCCCGCGGCGCTCAGAGTCTGAATCATTCGCGCATTCACATCACGAACCAGAGACTCGGGAAAATATCCTCGCGCCACGCCCGATTGGTTGGTCACCACGACCACCGCCAAGCCCGCTTCGTTCAGGCGGCGGATGGCCGGCCCCGTGAAAGAAAACATACGAAATCGGTCAGAATGATTCAAGTAACCGACCTCTTCGGCGATGGTGCCGTCCCGATCGAGGAAAACCGCGGGCCTGCGCGAGGTCGGATCAGGCAGAGCGCACCTCCGGGAACCTGAGATGCAGGGCGGTTTCGACCATCACGGGAGTTACGGCGGTCATGCAACGATGATCGATCGGGCAGCGGCGCAGAAAACAGGGGCTGCAGTACGGCTTTTGCTGCACGAGGGTGGCTCGCGGCGTAACGGGCGCGGTGCCTTCGGGATCCGTGGAGCCAAAGACGGCGACCACCGGCAGGCCCACGGCAGCGGCAACATGCATGGCCCCCGAATCGTTGCCAAGAAATAGATGGCACTGCGAGAGAAGCCCCGGAAGTTCCGCAATCGAGGTCTTCCCCGTGAGATCGATCGGGGGACGGCGCAATTCAGCGGCGATGGCATTGGAAACGGCGGACTCGGCGGCTGTGCCGAACAGAATTACCTCCAGATCTGACCGCGATTGGAAATCGTTGATCGCTTTGGCGAAGCGGTCCGGGGGCCAGCATTTTGCCGACCCATAAGATGCGCCCGCGCCAACTGCAAGGCGCAAAGCGTTGGGGCGTGCCCCAAATTCCACGAGCCTTTGCACAGCCCGATGCCGGGCGATATCCGGAACGCGCAGGCCGATGTGCTCATCATTTTCGAGACGATCGATCCAGCCTGCGCGGCGCAACAGTTCGAGGTAGTAGAACTTTTCGTGCAGCGGAATTTCACCGGGACGCGGAGCCGGAACGGCGTTTGTCAATAGCGGGCTCCGGCCGTCGCGCGCGTAACCGATTCGCTCTGGCACAGCGGCTCGCCAAACGAGCCAGGCAGCATCAAAGGCATTTTGCAGCAGGAGCGCAAGATCGAACTTCCTTGCCCGGAGTTCGCGAGCCAACGCCTCCCTGCCCCGCCAACCGCGATGCAGATTCCCGGGATCGTAAGCGATTAGTTCATCGCAAATTTCCTGATCCCGATAAAGGTCAGCTACATAGGAGCGCGCGACGACAGCGATATGAGCTTCGGGAAACTTTGCTCTTGCCGCGCGCAAGGCGGGCAAGGCCATGATGGCATCACCAACCCAGTTCGTGGCGCGAATCAAAAGCTTCATGCCGGCGACTTCCTCGTGGCCAGTTTTTCCTTAATGAGGGCCAGAAATGCGTCCTCCTTCGAAATTTCAAGGTCGATGACCGCGATATATGCGGGAGTCGCCGCAAAACTCACGCCGCGGAGGTTCTGCGCGTCCTTCTCGGTGGTTAACAGGGCCTTCGCTCCAGCGTTTGCAGCCGCGTCTTCCAGTTCGCGCGCGTCGCGCAAATCGTAGCGATGGTGATCTGCAAATTCGCACTGGCCGGCGAGCGGGAACTTCCAGTTTCGCAGGTCCTGGAGAAACGCTCGAGGATTGCCGATTCCGCAAAAGGCGTAGAACGGACCCGGTCCAATCTCCTCCGGCCGCAGGATTTGGATGCCGGCGCCAAAACGACGAAAACCAATCAAACGCGTAGCTGCACAAAAGACGGGATAGGCCGTGAATCTTTCCACCGCCGCGCTCGTGCCCGGGACGGTTTCCGCACGCGTAAACACCAAAATATCTGCACGCATCATGGCAGATACGGGTTCTCGCAGACGCCCCGTGGGGAGCATCTGTTGACGGGCAAGTGGTTGCGAAGCATCGAGCAGGAGCAGGTTCACGTCTCGGGCCAAGGAAAGACGCTGAAAGCCGTCGTCAAGCAGGAATACGTCGACGCTTGTTTCGAGACGCCTGCCCTGCTCGTAGCGATCCGCGCCCACGCCGAAAAGCACTCTTTCCTGAAGACGGAATCTTATCAATTCGATTTCATCGCTCGTGCCGACGCTGCCCTTGTAACCGCGGCTGAGAATGCCCACGCGCCTCCCTTCTGCCAAGAGGCGTTCAGCCAGCCAAATCACCATGGGCGTTTTTCCGGTTCCCCCCACGGTCAAATTGCCAACGCTGATGACCGGCCGGCTGAGGCGCTTTTGCTTGAGCGCGCCCTGCTTGTAAAGCCAGGCGCGCAACCGTACAACTTGCCCATAAAGCACCGAGAGCGGCCACAACAACAACCGCAGCATCGGCGGCAGAGTCATCGCGCGGCACCGCCCAAGTGCCTGGCAACTTCCGCCATGGCACGCTCCAAAGCGCCGCGGCTGCTTTCGACAAGATGCTTCGCGGTATCGCCCATGCGTTTCATTTTCTGCTTGTCTTTGAGCAGTTCGATCCACACAACGCCTACGTCTTCCGGGCTGCCAACTTGGATGGCCGCTCCCGCTTCCTTGAAGCGCGCTGCGATGGCTGCGAAATTTTCCATCGAAGGGCCGAATACCGCCACCTTGCCAAATGCCGCAGGCTCCAGAATGTTATGTCCACCCGCCTCGACCAGAGAGCCTCCGACAAACGCGCCGTCCGCGATGCGATAAAGCGAAGCCAGTTCACCAATGCTGTCGAGCAGGAGAACGCTTGCATCATCCGGAATGCCGTGCGAGTTCGTGTCGGGCTTTGCTGCAATTCCCGGCCCGGCGACAGGAAGTTCCGAGCGTCGAACGAATTTCCGATGCGATTCGTCGATGAACTCAGCGGCGGCTGCAAAACGTTCGGGTTTGCGTGGAGCAAGCACGAGAAGCGACTTGGGAAAATCTCCCTGCAGTACGCCGAAGGCGATCAGGGCCAGTGGCTCTTCCGTGGCCACGATGCTCCCGGCAACGATCAGGGGCCAACGTTCACGCTGCTTGCATTCTTCTTCAAGCCACGCGGAGAGTGCCGTGGGATCGGGCAAGGCCATGTCATATTTCAAGTTACCGCTGACGCTGACACGATTGGCCGGGGCGCCCAACGCGCGAATGCGTTCCGCGTCTGTCCCGGTCTGCATGAGGAAAGCAGCAGCATTTCCGAGCGCGGACCCCAGTAGCGGCCTCAGGAAAAACCCGAACAGTCCCAAGAACCTTTCGTAACGCGCAAAGGAACGATCAGAGATGCGCCCGCTCACAAAAACGACGGGGACGCCGCGGCGCTTTAATTCGCGAAGAAAATTGGGCCAGAGCTCCGTTTCGAGGATGAGCACAAGTGCCGGTTTGACGGCATTGAGAACACGGCGCACGCAAAACGCCCAGTCAAACGGGAAATAGATCACCGCGTCGGCAAACGGCATGCGTTCCTTTGCAAGCGCATAACCCGTCCGCGTCGTGGTCGAAACAATCAGCGTCCTCTGCGTGTACTTTTCCTTAAGGGCCTTTGCGAGTGCCACTCCAGAGAGCGCTTCACCCACCGAAACGGCATGTATCCAAATTGCCCCGGGGCGCTCCGCCGGCAGTTTTTCCAGTTCCGGCAAAGAGAATCCAAGCCGCTCCCATAGAGTGGAAAGATATTTTCGGCGCCGCAGCCCCTGAATCAGCCAATACGGAGCCGTGAGCAGGGCCGTCAGACCCATCAAAACGCTATAAAGGAAATACACTCGAGTTTGACTCCGGTCTGATCCGTGATTCGCGACCGCCCCCAGCTTCTCGAGAAGGGCAACCCTGCCTCGCCCTCTGGAATCGAAGCCCATTGGATGCAAACAGTTTATTATAGCCCTATGCGAAATCTCCTTGCTTCTCTTCTCCTGCTGGGCTTCGCGATCTTTCCTCAAGAGCAAAAAAGCAGCCAAGCGCCGTCTGCCCCTCGCATTGGTGTCACGGATTCGCATGAGGGAGTGACCATCGGCGTAGATCCATGGACGAGCTCCAGCCGCTACAAAACAAAATTTCCGAAAAAATCGCCGCTCTCCGGTGGAGTCGTGGCGCTGCACATCAGTTTTCGGAACGACACCGACCTGGGTATGCGGGTCGATCTGGAGCGAATTCGCCTGCTTGTGGAAGTGAGCGAAGACAGCCGGCAGGAACTTCAGCCGCTAACACCCGATGACGTAGCGGATACGGTCCTCTTGAAAGACAACGGGAAAGACCCGACGGCGAAGCGCCTTCCGCTGCCCATTCCCGTGGGCAGGCCGAAGCCCACGCGCGACGCGAACTGGACGAACTTCCGGGACGCCTGCCAGAACGCGGCCGTGCCCACCAAAATCGTAGGGGCGCACAGCACGGTGGAGGGACTGATTTATTTCGATCTTCGCGGCGAAATGGATTTGCTGCAGACAGCGCGACTGTATGTACCGAACCTGGCAGCCATGGGAAGCAATCAGCCCATTTCATATTTTGACATCGCTCTCGGACACGGTTCCGGGAATTAGATTCTGCGCGCATCGAAGAGATTCCACAGCTTGTGGAAACCTGTTTGCCCGCATCTGCGCTGTCGGCTACCATGGAATGTCGAAAAGACAATCCGCTCGGACCCAATGCAAAATTTTCTAGACCAACTTAATCCCGAACAGCGGCTCGCGGCCGAAACCACCGAAGGACCTATGCTCATCCTCGCCGGGGCTGGCACCGGAAAGACCCGTGCACTCACATATCGCATGGCCAACCTGATTTCCAAGGGGACGCGCGCCGATGCGATTCTTGCCCTCACCTTCACCAATAAAGCGGCCGAAGAAATGCAAAAGCGAATCGCGGACCTGCTGTTAGGCGCGGGAGTGTCGCCGGCCCGGCCACGGATATCCACGTTTCATTCGCTTTGCGCGCGTTTGTTGCGGCGAGAGGCAGGGCACGCCGGGTTGGCGAGGGACTTCGCCATTTACGACGATGACGACCAGGTCGCAGCGGTCAAGCTGGTCGTGGGCCGCATGAAGATCGAAGACGATGTGCTGACGCCACGCAACGTGTTGAGCCGGATCAGCTACGCCAAGAATCATGCGCAGTCGCCGGAGCAGATGCGCGCCGAAGCCTTCGGGCCGGACACTCGCAAAGTCGCGGACGTGTACGCGGGCTATGAAGCGCTGCTCAAGCACAGCAACGCGGTCGACTTCGATGATTTGCTTCTGCGTTCGGCACGCGTGCTGCGCGATTCCCGCGAAGTGCGCGAACGCTGGCGCGCGCGTTTCGCTTACATCCACGTCGATGAGTACCAGGACACCAATCGCGTTCAATACGACCTCCTCCGCCTGCTGACCAACGAGCGGCAAAATGTCTGCGTAGTTGGCGACGAAGACCAGTCCATTTACCGTTGGCGTGGCGCGGATGTTTCTATCCTGCTCAGCTTCTCCCAGGATTATCCGAGCGCAAAAGTGGTGCGGCTGGAGCGCAACTACCGCTCCTCGCAGACGATCTTGGATGCCGCGGCTGCCGTGGTTTCGAACAACGCCGGCCGGCTGGGGAAAACCCTGCGTGCGGAAAAAGAGAAAGGCGCGAATCTCCGCTATTACGAAGCTCGCGACGCTCAAGCGGAGGCAGAATTTATCGCTGGCGAGGTCGAGACGATCCTGAGTGAGGATCCGGATCAGACCTGCGCCGTTGAGTACCGGACGAATTTCCAGTCGCGCGCTTTTGAGGAGGTGTTTCGCCGCCGCGGCCTCCGCTACAAGCTCGTCGGCGGCTTCAGCTTCTACAACCGCGCCGAAGTGAAGGACGCGCTGGCGTACGTGCGCCTGGCTTTGCATCCCGCAGACGATATTTCGCTTCTGCGTGTTCTGAACGTGCCTCCCCGCGGCATTGGCAAGACCACCGTGGATGCCCTGCGCGATATTTCTGATCGTGAAAGCCTCTCGTTGTGGGACGCCATCGAGTCCTTAATGACCAGCCCCTCCTCTACCCGTGCCGTTGCGCCGCTGCGTGCATTCCGGGAGATGATTGTCCGGCTGCGCGAAGCCTACGAGCAGAAGGAACCCGCCGACTTCCTGCGGTTTCTGCTGGAAGAGACCGGCTACATGCCTTCCTTGAAAGACCGCAACACACCGGATGACGTCGCGCGCATCGAAAACCTGGAGGAACTTGTGCGCGCCATTGCAGAAAGCCAGGAGGCCGGAGAATCGTTCAGCGATTTCCTGGATGCCGCGGCGCTGGTCAGCGATGCCGATGCCTACGAAGACAAGCCGGGAGCCACGTTGATTACGCTGCACAGCACGAAAGGCCTGGAGTTCGATCATGTTTTCCTGACCGGCCTGGAAGACGGCATCTGCCCGCATAGCCGTTCGATCAACGAAGACAAGGGCATTGAGGAAGAGCGTCGACTGGTATACGTCGGGATGACCCGGGCGAAAAAGTCACTCACGCTCACTCGGGCGGTCTACCGGCGCATTTTTGGCAACGAACAGCAGATGCGCGCTTCTATGCCAAGCCGGTTTCTTAGCGAAATCCCGAGCGAACTTGTAGACACGGTGCGCGGGTCGATGGCGGAGATTGGTGAATCTCGGCGCTATGAGCCCGATCCCGAATACTCGTACTCCGCCGAAGAATTCCTGCGCCGCGTGCGTGGCGGCCCCGCTCCTGCTCAACGAGCGCCGCAGCGGCGTTCTTCGTCGCCGTCGCCCTCCTTCGGGCGGGCCACTTCCAAGCGTGGAGCCAACGCCGACCCCTTGCTCGGGCAAAAGGTGCGCCATCCTGAGTACGGCGTCGGAACCGTGGTGGGGGTGGAGGGTGAAGACGACGACCGCCGGGTGAGCGTCAGCTTTCCGGGACGCGGCACGAAGAAATTCATCGAGCGCTACGCTCAACTGCAACAACTCTAATTGCGGAGCCCGGTTGCACCCTGCCGGAACTCGCGATAGAGTGAAACGCTATCATTCCTGCAAAGCGCGTCCAGATTTGAACAGGTGTCCAGCGCGTTCCAACGCGAACGGAGAGCATGGGTGGCCTCACAATTACTTCGATGTAAGAACATCGATCAGCTCATCTCAGACGCGGAACACCCCGAAAGACGATTAAAGAAAACGCTGGGATGGATTAGCCTGACCGCACTGGGCATTGGTGCCATCATCGGCACGGGCATATTCGTTCTGACGGGCACCGCTGCGGCCGGAGAGGAAGTCCTGGTTCCGTCGCTGTTAAAGGCGCCAGTGCTGGATGTGCTGATGCATGGCAGGCACGCGCTGGGCGTGGCAGGGCGGCCGGGGGCGGGCCCTGCAATCGCGGTGTCATTTTTCCTGGTGGCAATCGTCTGCGGTTTTGCCGGATTGTGTTACGCGGAGCTCGCCTCCATGATTCCGATTGCGGGCAGCGCCTACACCTACACCTACGCGACGATGGGGGAATTGGTGGCTTGGATTATCGGTTGGGACCTCATTCTGGAATACGCGGTTTCCAACATGGCGGTGGCCGTGGGCTTCTCCGCTTACGTCAACAGCCTATTGAATTCCTTTGGGATCCACCTGCCCGATGCGTTGAGTACGCCTGCCTACCAGCCGAGTATCGGTTGGCTGCCGCACTTTAATATCATCGGATTTCTGATCGTGATGCTGTTGACGGTTCTGCTGATCACCGGCATAAGAGAATCGGCCACTTCCAACAGCGTCATGGTGGGAATCAAGCTGGTCGCGATCTTCATTTTCATCGTTTTTGCCTCGAAATACATCCATCCCATCAATTGGAGACCCTTCGCGCCAAATGGATTTCAGGGAATTCTCACCGGCGGAGCAATCGTCTTCTTCAGTTACATTGGCTTCGATTCCGTTTCCACCGCCGCGGAGGAGTGTAAGAATCCAAAACGCGATTTGCCTCTCGGCATCATGACTTCCCTGCTGATTTGCGCCGCCCTCTACGTGGGTGTGGCCGTTGTGCTGACGGGCATTCAGCCGTACCACATTTTCAAGGGCGATGCCGCGCCGGTAGCGACGGCTTTGCACAACATCGGATTGGACAACCTGCAACGCTGGGTCACGGTCGGTGCGCTGATGGGAATGATTTCCTCGCTGCTGGTTTACCAGTACGGGCAGGCGCGGGTGTGGTTTGCGATGTCCCGGGATGGCCTGTTGCCGTCCGCGTTTTCGAAAGTTCACTCGAGGTTCCGCACCCCGCACTTCGCCACATGGATCGCAGGGCTTGTGGTCGGCATCCCAGCGGGTATTTTTGACATTGGCACACTGGCCGACCTTTCCAATATCGGGACGCTGTTTGCCTTCGTGCTGGTGGCGGCGGCCGTGCTAGTGTTACGCAAGACGCAGCCGGACCGCTCGCGAGGATTCAGGGTGCCGCTGGTGCCATTTCTTCCTTTGCTCTCGATCCTTACCTGCGTCCTGCTGATGGCCAGCCTGACGCTGGAGAACTGGATTCGCTTTTTTGTGTGGCTGATCATCGGACTTGTGATTTACTTTGCATATAGCCGTCACCGGAGCTCCTTGAACCCGGTTTCGAAGGCTTAAATTGTTCGTATGAGCGCCCGTCTCCAGCTGTGGACCCGTAGATGTGCGTCGCTTTTCGTTGCGCTTTCATTGAACTGCGCAATCCTGCCTCTGGATGCGTACGCGTGGGGCAACAACGCGCAGCGCCTGATCGTGAATCACGCGGTCGACACGCTGCCCTATGAGTTGCGCCCGTTTTTCGAGTCCAATCGCAACTTCCTCATCCAGCATGTGAACGATCCGCTGAATTCGCTGGACAAGCATCCCAACGAACGCCAGAACCACTTCATCGAACTCGATAAGTATGGCAAGTTCCCGTTCGATGCCCTGCCGCGGAACTACAAATCGGCGGTCACCAAATACAGCAAGTCGAAAATCGATTCTACTGGCCTGCTGCCCTGGCAGATCGGTGTATACAGCGCAAAACTCACGGAGGACATGAAGCAGGGGCGCTGGGACGAGGCCAAGCTCGACGCGGCCCTTCTTGCCAACTACGTGGCCGAGGCGCATGACCCCTTCAACACCACGGAAAACTACAGCGGAAAGATGACCGGGCAGAGCGGGGTGAACGACCGCTTCAACACCGTCCTCATCGAAAGATACGGCTCTTTCTTCCCGCTGAACCCTCACGACGCTTTCTTTATCAGCGACCCGACTGATTTTGCCTTCGACGCCTGCTTGAATGCGCACAGCCTCGTGGAGTCGATTCTCCTGGCCGACCGCAGCGCGAGGCGGGGACTCGGGTCGTACACGGATGAGTATTACGACCGCTTCTACAATCTCACGGCCGCGCCGCTCATCCGGCAGTTGTCCGACGCATCCACGGACGTGGGCTCGTACTGGCTGACAGCGTGGGCCAATGCCGGTAAGCCGGCTCTGCCGCATTAAAGCCGCGTGACCTCCGAGGCCGATGTGAAGAGTTTCTTCCAGAAGCTGCCCAAAGCGGAACTTCACCTCCACTTGGAAGGAATGCTATTCCCTCACCGCGTTGCCGAACTCGCGCGAAAATACCGTGTCGAATTGAGGGGGGACGAGATCCGCAAGCGTTACGGCACGCGCACGTTCGTGCAGTTTCTGGAGCTCTACAAATGGGCCACTTCGTTTCTTCGTGAGCCGGAGGATTACGCGCGTTTGGCGGAGGACGCCGCGGACATCTTAAAGGACCAAGGTGTGGTCTATGCGGAAGTCACGCTATCGATCGGCGTGATGCTTCTGCGCAAGCAGGATGTTCGCGCAAATTTTCAGGCGATCCACGAGACATTCACACGCCGCCACCGGGCCAGGCAAGGCCCGCGCGTGCAATTTATCTTTGACGCTGTTCGCCAGTTCGGCCCTGCTCCTGCTTTCGAAGTTGTTGAACGCGCCGCCGAATGTCGTTCTCATGGGGTGGTAGCATTTGGCCTTGGCGGTGACGAGCTATCTCTACCGCTCGCTGACTTCCAGCTGGCTTACAAGAAAGCTGCAGAAAACGGTCTTCACCTTGTGGTTCACGCCGGAGAGACCGGCGGCCCGCAACAAATTCGCGACGCGATCGAGCAGCTTGGCGCGGAACGCATCGGCCACGGAATTGCTGCGGTTCGCGACCCCAGCCTGATGCGGCTGCTCAGCCAGCGCAACATCCCATTGGAGGTATGTCCAACAAGCAATCTGAGAACGAAAGCGTTGAACATTCAACTGAATTCCGCAGATCCGAAAATCGCGGACCATCCCCTGCCGAAGCTCTTTCGCGCCGGCGTTCCCGTCTCGATTTCCACCGATGATCCGGCCATGTTTCATACCAGCCTGGTGGACGAATACCTTCACGCGCACAAGATGGGGCTCTCCATCGACGAACTGCTTCGCATCAACCGCTCCGCCTTCGAGCAATCGTTTCTTGCACGCGGTTTGCGGAACGCCTATCTCTCTGCTTTGCGAAAATTCTCGGCTTGTCGCTTTCCTAGGCGCTTGCCGGCTGACCTGTCCACGAGACCAATGTGAACGTCCCGGGAGGAATTGCTATAATGCGGGACATGAAAGCACATGTCTGGGTAATGCCGAAGCGCACCGTACTCGATCCCCAAGGCCAAACTATTCAACACGCCCTTTCGGGGCTGGGCTTTTCTCAGGTCTCTGAAGTTCGCCAGGGCAAATTTTTCGTCCTCAATCTCAACGGCTGGAACCGCGACCAGGCGCAGGAGCAGTTGGAGCGCATTTCCAAGGAAGTCTTGGCCAATCCGGTGATCGAGGAATACCGCTTCGAGATCGTCGAATAGGATGCCTCTTCATGGCTTTGCGGCACCGCTCTGAGAAAGGAATTCGTTCCCTGCGGCTGGCAGGCCTGGCTATGGCCTTTGCGAGTCTCTTGCTTGGGGGCGGCTGCAAGAAAGCGCTCCAAACCGAGGATACGCAACTCAAGCCCATCCAGGAGTTGCTCGAGACCAATGTGCCGGCGGGGACACCAGAGAGCGTGGTTAACCAGTTCCTTTCCACCCGGGGTTATCCGACAGAGCCGGAGCACAAGCCGGGGACTCTTGTAGCCATCATCCGGCACATCGACACGGAAAAGTTGCAGCCTGTGACCGCGCGAGTCACTTTTTACTTTGACGCCAACGGCAAGCTGAACACCACGGAGATCGTGCGCACGGCCAATCAACCTCTCGCACAGTGACTTGCCCGCGATTTTTGCCTTCTTTTCGCGTCTCTGCGCACTGACCCGTGTTACGCTAACTTTGTGCAAATCAGGAGAAAGCGCTCATGTGTGGGATTGTTGGCTACATCGGCTCAAAGAAAGTCGTCCCCGTCATCATTGAAGGCCTGCGCAAGCTCGAATATCGCGGGTATGATTCCGCCGGAATCGCTGTGGTCGATGGCGAGGGCAAGCTGCACATCCGGCGGGCCCCGGGAAAACTCCGCAACCTGGAAGAAGCCATCCAGAAATCCCCGATTGACGGCTTTTACGGCATCGGTCACACGCGCTGGGCTACCCATGGCCGGCCCACGGAAGAAAACGCGCATCCGCACCGCGATTGCACAGGGCAGTATGTCGTTGTGCATAACGGCATCATCGAAAACTACCTGGAACTCAAGGAAAAGCTGCAGCGTGAGGGCCACAAATTCGTAACGGAGACCGATACGGAGATCGTGGCGCACCTTGTTGAGAAGTACGCGAAGGATCTGCCTTTTGAGGAAGCTGTGAGGAGAACGCTGAAGGATCTTCGCGGAATCTACTCGTTGGTATTTCTCTCTGCGAAAGATCCCCAGAAGCTGGTCGCGGCCCGCATCGGACCTCCTTCGGTAATCGGCCTGGGCGATGG
>Ga0335077_10005720_pt1 | contig 15271 bp, 10 predicted proteins | sample Lox_Sample_31_FD_207151 | JGI IMG/M metagenome (GOLD analysis project Ga0335077, IMG submission 207151) | Soil microbial communities from Loxahatchee National Wildlife Refuge, Florida, United States - Lox_Sample_3.1 | ecosystem: Environmental > Terrestrial > Soil > Wetlands | place: USA... | reverse complement strand
GCTCACGATAACGACGGGAATCGCGGAGGCGGGGCGTTCTTCGGCGAGCGTGAATGGGCGTCCCTGAAACAGCGGCACTCCGAACATGGCGAAGTAATTGGCGGAAACGACGTCCGCGAAGACGCGGCGCGTCGTGTCGCCTTCCGAAAGACCGACCATAGCCATGTCGTGAGCCATCAGGCTGGAGAAGACGCTGTGATTTTCGCGAAGCTCGGCGTAGTCCGGATACGAGAAGCCACGGTAACTTCCTTTGGAGGTGTCGCGGCTGTAGCAGCCGACGAGTTGCGCAGGATCGCGAATGACCAGCGGTTTGAGGAGGAACGCGTTCACCAAACTGAATATGGCCGTATTGGCGCCGATTCCCAGGGCGAGCACCGTGACCGCCGCGCAGGTGAACCAAGGATTCTTGCGGAACATCCGCGCGCCGAAGCGCACATCGCGGAGCAGATTCGTCATGAGATCTCCCCTAAGAACCAAGAGCGTCGATTGCTATAGGCGTTACGAGCGAGGAGGAGGGAAAGTTCCCACAATCGGTTTAGCTGGCGGCCGATGTGGCGGGTGATCGAGGAGTGACGGAGTTGTGGGACGAGGAATCGGGGAATGAAGTGGGCTTGAGCGGCGGATATTGTATACAATGCCGGCGGTACGCTCAGGAGGGAATCATGGAGAGAACTCATCGCCGTTTTTTTCAAGGGCTGCTCATTCTTTGCGCCGTCTTTTTGGCAGTGACCGCCGCACCCGCTCAGGAGCGGGAGCAGCCGGGTAAATCGATCGGCAAGGTTTCCGTCGCCGGCAACCTGATCCTGATGGAGTTAAACGAAGGAGCACTCGGCAGGCAGAACCTGTTCGACCTGGGACATCGCACGCTGCGGTTCACGCCGGAAAGCGGCGGATATCGCGTCGAGAACGTGCCGCTGAGTTGGGATGCCAACTTCGGCGACAAGGTGGAACATCATGAAGTGAAGCTTCATAACTTCTCGTTTCCATTCTCCGGAAAAGCCTGGGATTCGTTTTCGGTGGGCGCTACCGGATCGATTCGATTCGGAGCGGAGAACAACGCGGCCGAGGGCGGCGGCTTCGGGTTCCGCATGCCGGACCAGGGCGGAGTTGCGATTGGGCGGTTCGACGCGTTGACAGAAGGGGCGGCGAACCTGGTCAATACGGTTCCGGCGATTTGCGTTTTTTTCAAGCCGCGAATGTCCGGCGACGAGTATGCAAAGGAACTCGAGGATCGCGTGGTGGTGACGTGGGACGTGACCGAACCGTGGGGCAACATCCAGGACTTCACGTGGACGAAGACGGTGAACCGGTTCCAGGCGGTGCTGCACAAGGACGGCACGATCGAGATGTCCTACGACCAACTGGCGGCGAAGGACGCAATCATCGGCATTTATCCCCTCGTTTCCGGCGGAGTCGAGAAACCTCTCGCCACGCTCACGGGCGGGAAGAATTCAAGTGTGGCGGCAAATCTCAACATCGAGAACCTCAAGATTTCGGTGGTTGACGGGCTGTTCCTGAAGGTCACGTTCGAAACGACGGGGCCCGTGTTGGCCGAAGGAGATCCGGGAGTCGCGGGCATCGCGTATCGCGTTTACTTTAGCGCGCACAAACCGTCACTGCAGGCTGCCGATGCCGCGCATGCGGATGCTGTGTGGGCAATTCACGGCTTTGCGCCGCGGAACCCCGCGAACGCGGGCAGGTCGCGCTACTTTGTGTTCGGCCCGGGAGTGTCGCGGCGCGTCGATGCGAGCGGCAACACCATTTCCATCCAGGGAATTCTGCCGCCAGCGCTTCGGGGCGCTGCGCGGATTATGATATCGGCCGACGCTTCGGCAGCCGGGTCGGAAAAGCCCGTGTCACAAGTTACCGCGCGGCTGGTCGGGCTAAGCGGAATCCACAACCCTGAAACGCATCTTTCTTCGCTGAAGCCGAAGGACGGTCCCTTTCAGGTGGTCTACGAAGCGTTCCACTATTACGCTCTGCCGAGCGATCGCGACTTGAGCTGCACTGTGATCAAGGGCCTCGGCGACAAATTCGACTTCTTGGCGTACTACTCGGATTTCCGCGTCGACAATCAGGAGGCAGGCACGCCGAGCGATGGCCCGCTCGGAGCGGTGGGGGGCGCCGTGACCGGGATCGGCGCGACGCAGCAGGGCCTGGCGTCTTATTGCACGGCCGGGAGATTCCAATGGCAATACATCCAGCCAGTCTACGCCGGATCGAACCAGGCGCAGGCGCAGCCGCCGAAAGACGCGCCGATCGGCACGGATCACGACGTCACGTTCTATCAGAAGCAGATCGCGGAGATTTTGCAGAACGGGAAGATGCCTCCGTACATGTATGCGATGTCGCAGATCGGACACGAGATGGGGCACCGGTGGGCGGCGTTCGTTTCGGCCAAGGTGGGCAACGAGACGATACCGCTCGGTCCCACGCACTGGGCGAGAGGCTTGCAGGCCATCGTGCCGTTTCCGTATGTGCGGCCGTCGGAAGCGTCGATCATGGGCGGCGGCGTTTGGCAGGACAATTTTGACGGCACCTACACGCAGCTCGACGACGATTACTACGTCCCGGCGACGGGGTATTCGTACCTCGATCTGTATCTGATGGGCCTGATTTCGCCTGCCGAGGTGCCGGACTTTTTCATTCTGCGTAACCTCGCCCCCGCGGGCGAGGATGCGAATGGTCACCGAATCTTCAAAGCGGACAGGACCAAGGTGACGATTCAAGACGTGATTGCGGCCGAAGGTGAACGCGTGCCCGGCGTCGACAAATCACAGCGGCGCTTCAACACGGGAATGGTGATGGTGGTTCAACACGGCGCAAAACCGAGCCGCGAGTTGATCGAACGAACCAACGGGATTCGAAAACAGTGGATTGAATATTTTTCGATCACGACGGGCCGCCGGGCGTCAATGATGGCAAATCCAAACTGAACGCGGGATTTCCCGGATTGAATGCGGAAACGGCGGGATGTGGGCGCGCGCTAGGTGCCGGCGCCGACGGCGGAGCTGGCTTCGAGGTGCTCGTAGACCTCTTCGGCGCGGCGCAAAGCAGCCTGAACGTTTTCGCAGATGTTTTCGCGGCCGACGACCCGCTCGAATTCGGCCTGGTGCAGAAGGCTCGAGGGCTGTTCGCGGGCGCCGCAGAGAATCAGCGTGCGGCGAGTGGCGTGGAGCTGCTTGGCGACTTCTTCGAGGGCGAAAAGGCCCGTGGCGTCGAGAGCGGTCATATTGCGCAGGCGGAGAATGACGACGGGCGGAAGTTTGTGAATGTTTTCGGTGACCGCGGCAATCTTGTCGGTGGCGCCAAAGAGGAAAGGCCCGTGGATGCGGAAGATGGTGGCGTAGTAGGGGATGTCCTTGTCCTGGAGGATGTGGACGCGGCCGTCTTCGACGTAGTCGTCGGTGACTTGCGAAACGGTGGTGGTGGTGGCGACGCGGCTGATGAAAAGCAGGGCGGCCAGAATCATGCCCGCTTCGACGGCGACGGTGAGGTCGGCGAAAATCGTGAGGGCGAATGTGACGAGCCAGACGCTGATGTCCGTCGTCGTGAGCTTGAGTAGCTGCGGGATTTCGCGCCACTCGCCCATGTTGTAGGAGACGACCATCAGGATTCCTGCGAGAACTGACATCGGCACGTAGCTGACCAGCGGCGCAGCAAACAACAAAATGCAAAGCAGCGTGAGCGAGTGAATCATTCCCGCGACGGGCGATTGCGCGCCGGAACGGATGTTGGTGGCCGTGCGCGCAATGGCGCCGGTGGCTGGCAATCCGCCGAACATGGGCGAGGCGATGTTGGCGACGCCCTGGCCGATAAGCTCCATGTTGGGATTGTGGCGGTCGTTGCTCATGCGGTCGGAAACGACGGCGGACATCAGCGACTCGATGGCGCCCAGCATGGCGACGGTGAAGGCGGGGCCGAGCAGTCCGTGAATCAAGCCGAAGTGGAAGGTGGGAATTTTCATGTGCGGCAGGCCGCTGGGAATTCCGCCGAAGCGCGTGCCGATGGTCTCGACGGGCAGCTTGAAAATCACGACGGCGGCGGTTCCAAGCACAAGGGCGACGATGGCGCCGGGAATGCGGTCCGAGATGCCACGGCAGACGAGGATCACGAGCACGGTGCCGGCGGCGAGAATCGTGGCAGTCATCGAGAGCGTGTGCATGTTGCGGGCGAGCGCGGCGATGCGCATCGAGAAGACGCCGGGAACGCTGGCGAGGCGGAGCCCGAAGAAGTCTTTGACCTGCGTGCTGGCGATGAGAATGGCGATGCCGTTGGTGAAGCCGATGACGATGGGCCGGGGAATGAACTTGACGGCGGTGCCGAGGCCGGTGGCTCCCATGATGACGAGGAGGATGCCGGCCATGACGGTGCACATGAAAAGGCCGTCGACGCCGTGCGCGGCGACGATGCCGGCCACGACGACGACGAAGGCGCCGGTGGGCCCGCCGATCTGCGTCTTCGAGCCGCCGAGCAGCGAGATCAAGAAGCCGGTGACGATGGCGCAGTAGATGCCGGCCTGGGGCGTCAAGCCGGAGGCAATCGCGAAAGCCATCGCCAGCGGAAGCGCAACGAGGCCCACGGTGATGCCCGCGACGATGTCATGAAAAAACTTTTTGGAGCTGTAGTCCCGAAGACAGAGGATCGACTTCGGGAGCCAACGTTCTTGTAGGAAACCAATTCCCATTTTTTCATTATCGCAAAGAAATGGACGCGGGCGGGAAGAAGTTGGGCGAAGGGCAGCAGAAGAAATACCCCGGGGAGGCGCCAAGTGCGGGGATCGATGTGAGATTTCTGGTTTCGCAAAAGGGCGAGGAGTGCATTAGACTGCGGCGGATGCTGGGAGTGCGCGAGGCGGAGCGATGAGCGGCGAGACGATGCGGGAACCGCGATGGCCGGCGCTGGTGGCGATGGTGGCCGCCGGGTGCGTCTATGCGGCGCTGCCGGAACCGCTCTCCCTGGGGCCAAGCTGGGGGCTGGTGGCGGTGGTTCTGGTGCTGATGGTCCCGATATTCGTTTCGCACGCGCGCGGCCGGTACGACGTGGCGCGAATTCTGACGTTTGTGGTGAATGGCGCGATCATGCTCGCGATGATCGCGTCGCTGATCTTCCTGATCCAGGGCCTGCCGAAACACGCGGAGCCGCCGAAGTCGCTGCTGCGGTCTGCGAGCGCGCTGTGGGTGACCAATATTCTGGTGTTCGCGCTGTGGTACTGGAAGCTCGACGGAGGCGGACCAACGGGACGCGAGCGTGCGAAGGGGCGGTGGAAGCGGTCGTTCATGTTTCCGCAGATGGTGATGCCGGGCGCGGACACTTCGTGGTCACCGCAGTTCATGGACTATTTGTTTCTGGCGTTCAATACGAGCACGGCGTTTTCGCCGACAGATACGTCCGTGCTGTCGCGGTGGGCCAAGGTGGGGATGATGCTGCAGGCGATGATTTCGCTGTCGATCGTGGCGCTGCTGGCGGCGCGGGCGGTGAATATTTTGTAGGTTGGGCTCTGGCTCTAAGGGTGCGTCTTCGTCGGGGGTTTCACACCTGAGCCAGCGATTCTGAGTTCTTCGGTGAGCCGGCAAGGCCCGAGCCCTGCTATAATGGGCCGTAACCATCCGAGCCGGTCAACCTCTGCGGCGGAGGCAAACCGCGTGGCATCTCAAACGAAGATCAAGACAGCCACGAAATTCGATTCCGCAAAATATCAGGGCCTTGAGCGAGATGCGCTGATCCGCATGTATCGCACGATGTTCCTCTCGCGCCGTCTCGACGACCGCGAGATTCAGCTCAAGCGCCAGAATAAGACCTACTTCCAGATGAGCGGGGCGGGGCACGAGGCTGTTCTCGTGGCTGCGGGCCTTCTCCTGAAGCCCGGCTACGATTGGTTCTTCCCTTATTACCGCGACCGCGCATTGGTCCTGGCGCTTGGCGTCACACCGTACGAAATGCTGCTTCAGGCGGTTGGCGCGCAGGACGATCCTTCCTCGAGCGGGCGCCAGATGCCCTCGCACTGGGGCCACCAGAAGTCGAACATTGTCACTGGCTCCTCGCCCACGGGCACGCGCTGGCTTCACGCCGTGGGCGCCGCCGAAGCGTCGCTCTACTACGAACAATTTCCGAAAGCGCTCGACCAGGCCCGGAAAGCGCCGCTTGGCGACGCCGTCGGTTTCCACCGCGACGAAATCGCGTACGTCTCGGGCGGCGAGGGAGCGACCAGCGAAGGAGAATTCTTCGAAGCGATGAACGCCGCGAGCCTCGGGCGTTACCCGGTGCTCTTTCTGGTCGAAGACAACGGCTACGCGATCTCCGTTCCCGTCGAAGCGCAGACGGCCGGCGGCAGCATTTCGAAGCTGGTCTCGAACTTTCCGGGGCTGCACGTCGAGGAATGCAACGGCACCGACCCCCTCGAGAGTTACGCGGCATTGAGCCGCGCCGTGACGTACGCGCGCACGCGGCGGGGTCCCGCACTCGTCCACGCGCACGTCACGCGTCCGTATTCACACTCTCTCTCCGACGATGAAAAGCTCTACAAGCCCGCGGCGGAGCGCGAATCGGAAGCGCACCGCGATCCCATCCCGAATTTCGGACTGTTTCTGGTGCGCGAGGGCATTCTCGAGGAAGCCGAACTCGAATCGCTCGAAGCCGAGGTCGATCGCGAGATTGTCGAAGCCACCGACCGCGCGCTCGCCGCGCCGATCGCGCCGAAGGAATCCATCTACAATTTCGTCTACTCGCCGGACGTCGATCCCTCCGCCAAGCAGTTTGAATCGGAACCGAAGCGCGACGGCAATCCGAAAACCATGGTCGAAATGGTTTCGGCCACGCTCATGGATGAGATGGCGCGCGACGAACGCATCGTGGTCTTCGGTGAGGACGTCGCCGATTGCAGCCGCGAAGAGAATCTTACGACCGTGAAAGGCAAGGGCGGCGTTTTCAAAGCGACCGCCGGATTGCAGCGGCGCTACAGCCTGGCTCGCGTCTTCAATTCTCCCCTGGCCGAAGCCGCGATCATCGGCCGCGCCACGGGAATGGCGATTCGCGGCCTCAAGCCCGTCCCCGAAATCCAGTTCTTCGACTATATCTGGCCGGCGATGATGCAGCTCCGCAACGAGGTGGCCACGATGCGCTGGCGCTCGGGCGGGCGATTCAAGGCTCCCGTCGTCGTCCGCGTCCCGATTGGCGGCTACCTCACCGGCGGCGCGATTTATCACAGCCAGTGCGGCGAGGTGGTGTTCACGCACATTCCCGGCCTCCGCGTGGTGATGCCCTCGACCGCGCTCGATGTCTGCGGGCTCCTCCGCACCGCCATTCGTTCGGACGATCCCGTCCTTTTCCTCGAGCACAAGCATCTCTACCGCCAGCCGTACAATCGTTCGCCGTATCCCGGCGCGGACTTCACCATCCCGTTCGGCAAAGCTCGAATGGTTCGAGAAGGTGCGGACGCGACCGTGGTGACGTACGGTGCGGTGGTTCATCGCGCGGAAGTGGCCGCCGCGGCACTTGCCCGCGACAACGTCTCCATCGAAATTCTCGACTTGCGCTCGCTCAGTCCCTACGATTGGGACGCGATCTCTGCGAGCGTGCGCAAGACGAATCGCGTCATCGTCGCCTATGAGGATGCGCTGTCCTGGGGTTACGGCGCCGAAATCGCTGCGCGTATCGCTGACGAACTGTTCGCCTACCTGGACGCGCCTGTGCGCCGCGTTGCCGCCACCGACACCTTCGTGGCGTATCAGCCGAAGCTCGAGGACGAAATTCTACCGCAGACCGAGGACATCGTTCGCGCGGTCCGCGACCTCGTCCGCTATTAGCATGAAAGCCCGGAGGCCGCGAAACCTTTTGGGGGCTTGAATCGTACCTGAGTGTAGGAAGCGCGGATTCGCTCGACGCGGCCCGCGTGGGAGGGTAAAGAACATGATGTGTCCGAATTGCCGGAGAGACATCACCGACTACTCCAATTTCTGCTACTTCTGCGGTGCCCGCCAACACGCGGCGCCCGCAACCGGCGCGCCGGTGCACAAGCGCCTGATGCGCTCGTCGGTCGATTGCAAGATCGCCGGAGTCTGCGGGGGCGTCGCCGAGTATCTTGAGATCGACCCGACGATCGTGCGGCTTGTCTGGGTGTTGGTCTTCATCTTCACCGGATTCGTTTTTGGAGGTGTGGCCTACCTGATCGGCTGGATCGTGATGCCGCAGGCCCCGCTGTACGTGCCTGTGGCTGCGCAGCCGGCGCCGCCGGCCGCCGCGCCAAACTCGACGCAAACGGCCTGACGAAAATTCGGCTGGGCGAGGAGCCTTCGTTCAAGCCTTGGCTTTTCGCGGCGACCCTCGCCGTTCGAATAGGGCGCCGTCGATGGAGATCATGCCGGCGCCGACCGTCGCCAGCACAAACGACGCCGCGAAGAGAACGAGAGGCAATTCATAATGCTGCACGGCCGCCGGATCCGAAAGGAGGCCGTGAACTTTCACCAGGGCAACGGCCATTTCTACTGCGAAGAGCAACGCCGCGATGCGCGTGAAAAGTCCTAAGATCAACACGGCGCCGCCAAAAACCTCCAGGACTCCTGCGATATAGGCAAAATAACCCGGAAAACCCATGTGGCCGAAGTTCTGCGTCCACTGCTGCGCGTGCGTCAGTTTTGGATAGCCGTGAAAAATGAAGATTACGCCCAGCGCGATGCGCAACGCGAGCAGCGCGAGCGGCTTCAGCTTTTCGATACTCTGCATTTTCTCTCCTCGCTGGAGGTGTCGAATCTCGTTCCAAGGTCCCGCATTGTACCAGAACGTCGTGCTGCGATTCGCACATGGCGGGAACCGTCGCGGGCGTTTTCTGGCGCGGCAAGTCGGTTGGTGTAGAATCTTCGGTTACGTCAAATTCATAGTGATGGCCGGTGCAATGAATCGCATGCCTCGTCTGGCCCAGGACCGGTTTTGATGCGCAAGGTGATGGTCGGACTCGCGTTCTTTGTGATCATCGCCGTCGCCGCCTACCTGCGGTTCCGCGCCGTCAAGGCGCCGGCGGAAGTCGGCTACGCCGGAAACGGCCAGGTCACGCTGTGGAGCAGTTCCGCGCAGGTGCGGGAGCCCGTGGGCGCGCTCGCCTTTGGAGAGCGCCTCACGATCCTGCAGCGGTTCGAGAGCAAAGTGCGCGTTCGCACCGCCACCGGCAAGACCGGGTGGATCAACGAGCGCGATATGCTCTCGTCCGAGGTCTGGGACGCGGATAAGGCTCTCGGCATGAAGGCTGCGGCGCTGCCGGTCGAAGCGCGTGGGCACACCAGGGTAATCAGCAATCTTCACGTGGACGCCGGCCGCGATGCGCCACGCATCCGCCAATTGAGCAAGGATATGCCTGTCGACCTGCTCGCGCGTGAACCAGTCGAGCTTCCGGCGGCAAATCGCCCGGACAGCGACGAAGAGGCTGCGCCCGCCGAGCCTGCACCCACGAAGAAGGAGGATTGGTGGCTCGTTCGCGCGTATCCGCCGGAAGAGCAGCCGCTGGCGGGCTGGGTCCTTGGCCGATTCATCGAGCTCAATGTTCCTGCGCCGCTGCCGGACTACGCGAGCTCCGCAGGAATGCGAATTGTCGCGTGGTTCGATCTGTACCAGGTCAAGGACGCCTCGGGAAATCCGAAGCCCGAATATCTCGTCCTCAACGCAAAAGGACCGGAAGGGCAGCCGTGCGATTTCACTTCGCTGCGCGTTTACACCTGGGGAGCAAAACGTGCGCGGTACGAGACTGCGTTTGTCGATAGCGGAGTATGCGGCAGGCTCCCGATTGCGCTGACGCACGCAGAGGCGTCGGCCAGCGAGATCACGTTTTCCTTCAACGATCTGAGCCACGGGGCGCCCGAGAAACGCGCGTACCGCATGCACCAGACGGTGGTGCGCCGCATCCGGCAAGGAGAATCGCAGCCTCGCAAGCGCTCGCATTCATAAAATCCACACGCTGCGAATCAAGTTGGCGGGTTCAGCACAGCGCGTGCTCTCGCCTCACATCATCCGCCGCAAGCGGATAGACTTAATCCGAGGAAGTTTCCTGCCGGAGGCAAGCATGTTCCGCACGCTGGCGGTTCTGTCGGCGCTTCTCATCTTCGCGGGCGGCGCGGTTTGGGGACAGCAGCCGAGCCCGGCGTCGTCGGGTGCGGCTCAAGGCATTCTTGCGAAAGCCGTATGCCGCGACGAATCCTCCGTTTCTGTTACGGCGGATTCCGAGCAAGCCATTCCGCTGAAATTGGTCGCCACGCTGAAGTGCGACGAAGAGATTCGGGTCCTCTCCGACATGCAGGGCTACACGGTGAAAGTGCGAACGGCGAGCGGGAAAGTGGGCTACGTGACTCGGTACGAAGTTGCCGTTGTTCCGCCGAGCGCACCGTCGGTGAGCAGCGCGAACGCAGCGTCAAACCACGCCGCGGCGCAATCGGCCCCGAAGCCTGCGGCGGAAGCTTCTCCGGGCGACCGCGCGAACGACCCTTCCAAGCCGCACGTATACGTCAGCGACACGCAGTCGTGGACCGAAACCGGAGGATTCGGCAGAGCGAGCAGCGTCGCGGACGGAAACCTTTACGGCGGGTACGATCCCGAAATGACCGACATCTACCAGGATTTCACGTCGGATTGTCCGGCGGTGGTCGTGACGCAAGAAAAATCCAATGCGGATTATGCGGTGCTGTTTGACAAAGGAACCAGCAAGAAGGGAATCACGGGTTTGGGCGGGCTTGTGAAAGTCAACAAAGTTACCGTGGTGACCCGAAGCGGAGAAACCATCTTCTCGCAAGCGGCGCATTCGACGGACACGATCGTGCGGCTCGCGTGCGAAGCGATCTCGCAGAAAAGCAGCTCAACGAGCGCGGCTGCCGCCGGTCCGCATCCGTGACGCGTCGTTGAGCGTTTGACCTGCGCGCGCGTATCCGCTATGATGGTTTCGCGGGGTGGAGCAGCCTGGTAGCTCGTCGGGCTCATAACGCGCCAAACGCCAACCGGCTCTGCCGGATTCAAACGACTTAGCCCTTCTCAGCACCTCCGAAGGCCCGTAAGAAAGCCGTTTTCTGGGCACTTAACGGGCACCTGAACCTATTGACGCCTGTCGCAGCGTACGAAGAAGCTTCGGGGTAATAGAGGGTCCTTTTTGTAATGGTGAAGTACCATCGGGTAAACTATGGCGACCCGACGCGGACTTGAACCGGGAGCCCCGACTTTAGAAGGACAGTGCTCTATCCTGTTGAGCTACCGGGGCGCGCTTGATTGTAGTGCAAGTAGCAGATGCGATAGGAACGCTCGACTCGAGTTTCAGCCCGTCTCAATCTGATCGAACGCCAGCCCACTGGCGCCTGCAACGGCGCCCGCCACCTTGCGGCGCGCGAGCCAAAGGTGTGTCGAGCCGTCGGTCCATCGGGCCGAACGATACAGGCGTTCGATCCGAACCCCCTCCCGGATAAACTCCTCCTCGAACATTGGCACTTCGGGCGCAAGGAGGCGTCCGAGCGGCGTGATCGGCACGCGTGAGCCATCGGTGCCTAAAAAGGCCGCGCGCACGAGTCGCTGTTGCGTCGCATTGATCGCCGTCGCAACGAAGGGGAAGTAATACTCCGGCGCCGATGTACCGAGCACATAGCGACGGGCCGTGCTGGCAGAGGGGGGCGGCGGCACCGCCGCCGCGGCTGCCGTTGCGCTAGCCCGATCGATCGGAGCGCCGCTGGCTCCGGCGACGATCGTCTCGACACCCCACGCCAGGCTCGCGGCATCGTCCCGGACGAGAAGCACCTGTTCTTGGAGCGCGCTCGTCTGGCTTTGTGCCAGGACCGGCGCCATCATCAGCCGATGATCGAGGGCATCGCCGGACAGCGCGAACATGCGCCACCGCCCACCATCCGGCGTCGAGGCATAGTGCGGAATCGTTTGCGTGATGCCGAACGTGTCGGTCACGATGAGCGACGTGATCCGCGTGATCGATCCGACTGCGAGGGGAACCGGGACCAGGAACCAGTCGTTTCCGTAGATCAACGCGAACTCGCGCAGCATGAGCCGTGCGAGATCCGTCGGTCCGGCCTCGATGGCGCCGAGGTCGACGTTCGCGTCCTCGACCTGCCAGTAGCGGCGGGCGGGCATCCCTTTGAACGTCACGGGAGCCGGGATGACTGTTCGAGTGACCGCGGCCGGCGCCGCCGTGACTTCGCCCAACGGTTTCGCGACGTAGTCGAACGAGGGCCAGTCGATCGGTTGGCTGCCAGTGTACTGGTCGGCCAGGAACGCGCATGGCATGTCGGTCGCGCTCGCGTCGATGGAGAAGTGGTACTCCATGCGCTCTTCAACCCAGGCTGGCGGATCTACCGTGCCTCCGGGTGCGGGCGCATCGTACACGGAGTCGAACCACTTGAGAAACGCGGCGACCACTGTCTGCACGGCCGTCTTGTCAGCGATAGGGATCGCTGGCGCGGCTGGAAGATTCGGCTGTGCGGCGCGGAGGTCGGCGGCCAACCGAACACCATCGGGTACCCGGCCCGCGACCACGGTGGCCAACGCCGCCGCGGGCGCATCGATCGTTGCCGCGGGCGCGGTGATTGCGTACTGGCTGACGTAGGCCGGCGCCAGTGACCCGATGCCACCTGCGCTCAGCAGCCGCAGAAAGTAAAGACCCGCATCGGCCGACTGCCGGTAATCGATACCGGATCCCGATGGTCGCACGACCTCGCGTTCGGTGAACGCTTCGAGCGGCGTGCTCGCCGGAAACGCGACTGGAGCGCCAGTTCCGGGCGCATACCGGTCTAGCGGCGCGCTCAGCGTCGCGATGGTCGCCAAGATGGGCGAGCCAGCATCATCGCCCAGCGTCTCGCCGAACTGCCATTGCCGCGTCAGCATCCACAACGGGTCGTGCGTCCGCGCCTCGAGCGCGGCACTCAAATCGGCGCTTCGGCAGCGGGGCTCGAGTCGGGTCCAGATTGTCAGCGAGGGCATGGTCTCAGTTCTCCGTGGCGACGGGTGGTCCGACTGGAATCGGCGGACGAATGATGATCGGCGACGGTTGCACAGCGCGCGTCAAGTCGCTCGAGATCGTGTCCGGGGTCGTGTTGCCGAGATTGACGGCGAACAGCAGCGCCGGCAGAAAATGCCCCACGCCGCCGAGAGTGTCCGGGTCGACGGCGCGCAACTCCGCTAGGTCGATGGCATCGAGCAGCGTGCCCTCAACACTCTCAAGAGTCCAGGTAGCCGCGATTCCCGGTTGAACGCCGAGCAGAATCGCCTGAGGGGCACAGGCTGATGGGTCGTTGACGTTGAACGTCACGCCGCTCGTCTCGCTTGCATTAGGTACGGTCTCGAGCCACTCGTCGATGAACAGCGCGGCACGAACGGCCCTGGTTTGGCCCACAGCGACGAGCGAGATATGATCTGCCGGCTTGGTGCCAGTCGCGAGTGGTAAGGCCGCCCACAGATCGTTCGCTACTACAGGCAGCTGGGCCACGACTGGCGTCAGCGGTGCGCTCGAGGCCAGCGCTTCGGCGTGCACCATTGCCTCCGCGAGTCGTCCAGCGCCCGCGCGGACGCGGGCCGAGCGCATAAGCCACGTGAGTGGCGCGAGTGGTGCGTTGGCCACGAGTGTGTCGCTGGCCGCGAACATCGGCGCCAGTGTAGCGGCGAATGTCGACGTGAGACAGACCACGACTGGGAAGCTGGCGCCGAAGATGATTTGCAGCCGCCCAACGTCGTGATCGCGGAGCGCGGTCTCCGCCGCCCCGGTGCGAGAGAACCCCGCGTCGAATTTGGCCAACTGTGTGGCTCGGGCCGCGAGCTCGGCCGACGCCGACTGGGTTTGCGCGGGCCACGCCGTCGAGTCGATCGACGGCACTGAGTTCTGCGCGCCAAACTGTGTGGCGTCGAGTAGCGCCTGGTCGGCCGCGGTCCCGTCGGTGAAATGCGTGATAACCGTCTGCAGCGCCGCAGCGGCCTGATCCGCGCGCGTCTGGAGTTCTGTCGTGTCGATCGATGGATCCACGGTCGCGTCCGTGGTCGCGAAATCGACGGCTGTCGCCGCTCGCGCACCGGCGACCAGCGCGCTCGTGGACGCCACCACGGTTGCAACCTCCCCGAACGACAGCGTAGTCGCAGGCCACGCGGGATCACGCGTCAACAGGAGATTCACGCTCGATCCGGCGGGCGTCGCCGAGGGCTTGAGGCTCCATGCCTGGCGTATAAGTCGTGCCTGTAGCTCGGATTGCGGCATTACGAGGAGATCGAGCGGACCGACGCCTAGATCGGCGAGGGTCATCGTGACGGTCGCGATGACCGTACCGGTGGGGCCGACGATCTGCGCGCTCGCACGCACTCGCGACGGAGAGCCCAAGAAGCTCGCGGCGAGCGCTGCGAGTCGCGGCTCCCCCTGTCCGCGCGGTGTCGTTGTCCATTGAGACGGCATGGTGCCGTCGAGCATCGCGAACAGTCGATGCGTGATCATCCCACCACGACGCGGCGTCCTCGTGATGTCGAGGACCGGTGGCGGCGCATCGCCGCGCCCGATCGTGTCGACCGTGGCACCGGCGCGGTTCGTATTGCCTTGCACCAGCTGATGAACGCTCTCAGCTAGCATGAGGTCGGAGATGGCGTCGACAGTGTCCGCCAGCGTCGAGATCTGCGCATCCAGCGCGACCTGTGTAGGATCGCCGACGGCGGGCCACGTGTCTGTGCCCCACGGGATGCTCGCTCTCCGGTCGAGCAGCGAGAGACCGTCCACCGTGTGATCGCCGGTGACGCCTTCAATCGGCGCGAACGCCCGGAGGGGAGCTATGAACGCATCGAGCGTCGCCGCATGCAACGCACGCTCGAGTTGATAGCCGAGCAGCGCGCCGAGCGCCTGGCCGGAGCGCACGCCGTCGAGGAGGTTCTGCGCCAGTCGCACGCGAGTCGAGGACAGGTCGATCGCCGCGGCATTGCTCCCGCTCTGCTGGTGCGTGAGGTAACCGCTGCGGAGTACCGCTGCGGATCGCGCATGAACGGTGGACGGTGCGTGCACGTATCCCCACGTTACCGATGCGGGCTGCGGCCGCACATCGTCGACCCAGCCATAGGCACCGAGATAAAGTGTCGAGGCGTTACCGGACTCTCTGCGCAGCACGTCGAGACGTTGGGCCGCAATTGCCGTATACCAGGCGTCGAGGCGATGAGAATGAAGGTCAAGAGTCTCACGCAAGACCTGATCGAGGTCGGTCGTCCCCATGGCAGCGAGTGTACCGAGGGCTTTCCAGAAGGCGACGAAGGCTGCGGGGCCATCGCTCTTGTGCTGATT
>Ga0335077_10005719_pt1 | contig 15272 bp, 11 predicted proteins | sample Lox_Sample_31_FD_207151 | JGI IMG/M metagenome (GOLD analysis project Ga0335077, IMG submission 207151) | Soil microbial communities from Loxahatchee National Wildlife Refuge, Florida, United States - Lox_Sample_3.1 | ecosystem: Environmental > Terrestrial > Soil > Wetlands | place: USA... | reverse complement strand
GATCATCCTGTGTGACGCGCGCAGCAAGGAGTCGGCCAAGGAAGTGCTGATCACCCTGGTCGAGCACGTTCTGGTGACCGCTTCGGAGGAACCCCTGTCAGGGATCGCGTAGCACGGCCCACACCGCCTTGCCGTGGCCGGCGACGGGACTCCAGCCCCATACGTGACTGAGCGCGGCGACGATCTGCAGGCCGCGTCCGCTCTCCCCGCCCCAGTCAGGCTGCCGGGGCATCGGGGTCTCGTTCCCGGGGTCGACGACGGCTAGCATGACCTCGCCCGCCCGCCGGAGCAGGCACAGGCGCAGCACCGCGCCCGGGTTAGGGTGCGTCAGGCCGGCCCGGGTGCCGTGCAGGACGGCATTGACCACGAGCTCGTCGACGATCAGTTCCGCGTCGTCCGCCAGCGCTTCCAGGCCCCAGCAGGTCAGAATCTCGCGGACGAACCGCCGGGCGGTCCTGGCCTCCTCCGGCCGCGCGCTGAGAGCCCGGCTGGTGACCGCCGGGGTCTCCCACCACGCTGACGGCACGGGCAGCAGCCGCGGCATTCCATCTGACGCCGGTGGCGGGACGTCTGCGTCCTCGTCGTCATCTCCGCTACCGGTCGCGACACTGAGATGCGCCAACGCAACAGCTTCCTGCATGTCCTGGGGCAGACAGTTGCCCATCACGGTGTTAACTGCGTGCTCTGTGACATGCTGCCTGATAATATGTGCAAATGCAAGACCAAATGCACGTTCATTCGCTCTGTGCACAGGTCTACGGCTAGACGCACGGGGGGTCCACCAAACAGCTGAAGCGCATCAGGCACTTGCTTACCTCCCGTTAACAGGGAATTACAGTGAGTAAGATCCACGGGGCCGGATGCGTTGAGACTGTGGAAAGGGATAGGGATGGTCACGATGTACAACGGAATGCCCGCGGACGATCTCGGCGACGTCTGCTGGAAGAAGAGCCGGCACAGCAACCCCAACGGCGCGTGCGTGGAACTGGCCCTGCTGCCAGGCGGCGGGATCGCCATGAGGAACTCACGGTTTCCGGTGGGTCCTGTCCTGCTCTACACTCAGGCGGAGATCACCGCATTCCTGGCAGGTGCCAAGGATGGCGAGTTTGACCACGTACTGCGCGAACCAGAACGGTTTACTCGCCAGTAGCACCGTCACCAGCCGGTGTGCGGCGACACGTCAGCAACAGACCGACAAACGCGACGCTCACGGGCTGCGGGAACACGGAGAGATCAGGACTTCTGCTGAATTGTCACAGAAGCCACTTCCGCAGGCGTGAGCATGCGTGGGAGACTGGTCCACACCCCGCCAGGCTCAGGGTGTAACGATGCGAGGAGTGCCGATGGTCTCGTCCGAAGACTCGGCCTGGGATGTCCCGCCCAGTATCTTCGGCACGCGCGCGGGCGGACCCACCGTCCAGCGCCTGGTGCTCGGCGGTCAGCTGCACCGGCTGCGCGAGTCGCGCGGGATCAGCGCGGAACAGGCCGCCGAGGCCATCCGCGGCTCTCACTCCAAGATCAGCCGGATGGAACACGGCCGCGTGGGCTTCAAGGAGCGCGACGTGAGCGACCTGCTGACGCTGTACGGCGTGACCGACAGCGAAGAACGTGCCGCCCTGCTGAACCTGGCCCGGGAGGCCAACACACCCGGCTGGTGGCACGCCTACTCCGACGCGATGCCGACCTGGCTCGAACCGTACGTCGGCCTGGAGGCCGCGGCCTCCGTGCTGCGAACTTACGAAGTCCAGTTCGTCCCCGGCCTGCTGCAGACCGAGGATTACGCGCGGGCGCTGATCCGGCTGGGCTCAGCGGCCAGCGAGGACGAGATCAACCGCCGGGCCGAGCTGCGGGTCAGCCGCCAGGAGATCCTCGGCGGCCCCAACCCGCCGCAGCTGTGGGCGGTCGTCGACGAGGGCGCGCTGCGCCGCCCGGTCGGCGACCGCGAGGTCGCCCGCGGGCAGCTTCAGCACCTGATCAAGATGGCCGAGCATCCCGCGGTCACCCTGCAGATCCTGCCGTTCACGGCGGGCCCGCACTCCGCCATGGGCGGGCCGTTCACGATCTTGCGGTTCGCCGAGCCGGACCTGCACGACGTCGTCTACATCGAGCAGCTGACCAGCGCGCTGTACCTGGACAAGCCGTCCGAGGTCGACAGCTACCTCGAGGTCATGGAGCAGCTGTGCCTGCAGGCCGAGCCCGCGGGCAACACGGTGAAGATGCTCAACCAGATCCTCGCCGAGATGTCGTGATTCCCCGCGCCTGACGCGGGCTACCTGTTAGGGGAGTGCCCCGGCTCGCTCCACCGCGTGGGCCGGGGGCTCCCTTCGACCAGTTCCAGGATGCTCTCAGGTCGTCACGATGAAGCGCTCCATCATGTCGTTGTCTTCGTGTTCGACGATATGGCAGTGGTGCACGTACTTCTGCCCCGTGACGAGCTGGCCTGACGCATTCAGCGCGGTGCTCGGCAGGTTGTACCTGGCGCGGACGACCGTCACCTGACCCGGGTTCGCCTTCACCGTGTCCTTGAACCCCGTCTCGGTCGGGTCCGGGGCCATCAGCTTGGAGGTCAGGAACGGCGTGAGCGTGGAGACGTGCTGCTGCGGTACGCCGTTGGCGCCACCGTACGTCGAGGCGTAGGCCGCGGCGTTGAAGGTGTAGCGGCCCATCACCTTGAACGTGAAGAGGTGGGTGTGCATCGGGTGGGTGTCGGGGGTGGTGTTCACGAAGTACCAGTCCTCGACGTCCTGCCAGATCAGCCTCTCCACCACCGGGGTCGAGCTGCCGTACGGCTGCGCGTTGAGGTTCAGCTTCCAGTTCGGGCCGCCCGCGTCGACCTCGTTCATCGCGATCATCCGGCCCTGGACCCACCCGCCGCTCAGCAGGGGCGGCCCCAGGTCGGTCAGCGATTTCACCTCTGCGTTGGCCGGGAGCGACCCGGGCCCGGGGATGCTCGTCGGCGCGCCGCTCGGGGCCGTGGCCTGCACGTCGAACCGCATGACGTCCGCCAGCGCCGGGGCCGGCGTGGACACCGGGCTGGCCGGGACTCCGTTCTGCATGTACACCGACTGGCCGGCGAACGACCGGAAGTCGCAGATCACGTCGTACCGCTGGGCCGGACCCATCACCAGGGCGGTCACGGACGCCGGGTTCACCGGCAGCAGCCCGCCTTCCGACCCGACGACGGTCATCGGCACGCTCGCGCTGGCGTCCGAGTTGACGATCGACAGGCTCATGATCCGAGCGTTGCAGCCGTTCAGCACCCGGAAGCGGTATACCGCCGGATCCACCTTCAGGAACGGCCAGACCTTGCCGTTGACCAGCATCGCGTCACCGAAGTACTCGCCGATCCACGGCCCGGGCGGCTGCGTTGTATTCACCGGGTAGAGCAGCGACCCGTCGGAGTTGAACTGCCGGTCCTGTATCACCAGCGGCAGCTCGTACTCGCCGATCGGGCCGGGAAACAGCGGGTTGTAGCCGGTATCGAAGCTGTCGCGCAGCAGATAGCCGCCGGCCAGCCCGGCCACGACGTTCATCCGGGTGTCCCCCATGTAGTGGTCGTGGTACCACAGCAGGGAGGCCGACTGCTCGTTGGGGTAGATCACTGACTGGGTGCCCCCGGACCTGAAGGCGTTCGGCTGCAGGTACGGGTTCCCGTCATCGGCGGCCGCGACGAACCCGCCGTGCAGGTGAACAAGGGTCCGGGTCTCTTGAGCCGGCGGGAACTGCAGGTAGCTGGAGCCGTTGTTGGTGAACACCTGTGTGTAGGCGTCCGGGGCGAGGTTATTGACGTAACTGACGCGTACCTTCGTCCCCTGCTTGGCGACGATGGCCGGCCCCAGGTACGACGCCGCGGTGTCGCCCGCGGCCGGGCCGCCTGAGTGCAGGTACCCGAACAGCGTCGTCGCGGGCAGATCCGTATGAACCTTGCGGGAGACCAGCCCCATCGTAATCCTGGCCGTCGCGCCGCGGCCGGTCGCGTCGATGGCGTTATCGACGAGCAGCGGCATCTGATCGACATACTTCGTCAGCGTCGGCGTCGCCGGTGCGCGCCGCACCGAAGGCCGCAGGGCCGAGGTCGTCGCCGCCCGCGCCGTCCCGTTCCATAGCCCGCCGACGACCACCCCCGTTCCGCCCACCGCGGTCCATCTAATGAATTCCCGTCGTGTCGTCATGTACGATCCCCCGATCGAATCGGATCATCCTGGCCATTAACGCCAGGTATTCCGTAACATACGAAGTTCTTCAGAGCCGGGAGCTTCCCGGCAGCATCATGCCGTCGAGGCAATTCAGGCCAGTGGAATCGCAGCTTCCCGAAGCATTAGCTCCCGAACACTTCGCGTAGCTTCGCTGAGCGGAGAGCATAACACGAGGCCAGCCGGTTCGCGGGTAATTCCCCGTCCTCGCGAGCTCGCCTTTCCGGCTGGGCGCGAATCAGATGTGGATCGCCTCATGAAATACAGACATGACCGTTTCTCGCCAACGCGATGGACTTAAGGTATTAGTTCGGTCCTGAGGTGTTCGTGTCGCCGGAGTTCTTTGCGGCGTTTAGGTCAGGGTCGGCTGTCAGGCCCGGGCCGGTCTTCAGGCCGTCGGCAGGGGCGGGCAGGTGGTTGCGGGCAGGATGCCGGCCCGCGGCGCGGCGTGACTATGAGTAATCAACTAACTACCCGTAGGATACGCGGCATGAAGCGACGCGAGCGGCGGGCAGGGCAGACCGCGAGGGTTGTCTTCGTCGCGGTAAGTATCGCGTCCATCGGGGCAGGGCTCGTGCTCGCCGGGCAGATCGCGGGGTTCATCCGGAGCTCGTCGGTCCACGGTGCCGCCCTGGTCCAGCGGGAGCGCCGGGCGATCAGCGCGTCCGGGCCCGCGGACCGGAGGTGCCAGAGTCTCAGCCGGCTTTATCCTGCCCCGGCCGCGAGTGGCGCGCCGCAGGGCTTGCTCGAGATCCCCGTTCTGGGGCTGGTGGCGCCCGTGCTCCAGGGCACCGGCGACGCGGTCCTGGCCGATGCGGTGGGCCATCTGCCCGCGAGCGCCTGGCCGGGACAGCCGGGCACGAGCGTGCTGGCGGCTCACGACGTGACCTGGTTCTCCAGGATCGATCGGCTCGGATCAGGAGACGAGATCCGGTGGGTCATGCCGTGCCGTACGTTCGTCTACCGGGTGGTGTCCCACCGCGTCGTCTACAACGGCTATCCCATCTACAACACCGCTGCCGCGACGGTAGCCCTGGTCACCTGTTACCCTCTGGATGCCCTCTATCTCACCGGCAACAAGTACCTGGTCTACGCCAACCTTGTCGAGACCGTGCGGACACTGGCGATGCCCAAGCCGCCCGCGAGCCGGGCCGCACTCGCCGTGCCCGCACCGAAGGCGCTGGCCGCGGAGGGCCTCGGCCTCGGCCAGAACGAGGTACCGCTGGGTGACCTCAGCCTGACCGGATCACCCAGACCGGGATGGAGCCAGTCCAGTGCGCCGATTCAGGCCGAGGCGTCGGTTCTCGCCGCGTATTTCGGTATCGTCCGCAGCGCGGAGCAAGGCGAGCGGAGCTGGTGGGCACACCTCGCGCCGTCCGTGCCGGCGAGCACGGCGGCCGGCATCTGGGACGGCGAGATCACCGCATACGACACCCCGCTGAACATCGCCCTTCGCGTGCGGGGCGGGCGGGTGCTCGGCGCGACGCTCACCGCCGCCGTTTCGTCGGCCGGGTCCCTGGAGCCCGGGACCTACCGCCTGACGGCGACCGAGACCGTGCGCGGGAAAGAGCTATTGGTGAACGGTTTCATGATGCGTCCTGCCAGTTGAGCCGATTTTCGGGTTGGTATTCTCATATGCGTAAAATAATGCTAGTGGTACTTGGCCGGGAACGCCGGGGCGAACCGCTGTTCTGGGTGCGGCGAACCGCCTATGCGGTGCTCGGCCTCAAGCTGGCGGCGTTTTTTTCCTGGAGCGTCGTTCTTTATCGGCACTTCGCGCTGACGCCCGATTTCGCGCAGTATAACCAAGCCTGGTACCTGATCGCCCATGGCGACCTCAATCCTTACGACACCGTGGGCAGGTTCGCGTTCTGGCAGAACCATGCCGAATTCATCATGTGGCCGATCGCGCTGCTCTACTGGGTATTCCCGAGTGGCGTGCTCCTGCTCTGGCTGCAAGATACCGGTGTCGTGGCGGCCGAGCTCGTGGCCTTCACCTGGCTGTGTGAGATCGCGCTGCGGCACCGGGCCGACCGGGATGCGCGGTGGCTGGCCGGCGCCGGGCTCGTGCTGCTCGCTGTCAACCCGTGGTCATGGTGGGCGGTGTCGTTCGACTTCCACGCCGAATGCGTGGCGGTAGCGTTCGCCGCGCTACTTGGCTGGGATCTCGCGAACGGCCGCCGGCGGGCATGGGTCTGGGCGGTAATCCTGCTGACCTGCGGTGACGTGGCCGGTACCTATGCCTTCGGGCTGGGGATCGGCCTCATGATATTCAGCGGGGGTTCACGAACCCGCGGTGCGCTGCTCGCTGGCCTGGGCGCGGGCACCCTGCTGTTCATCACGGCAATACATGGCGATCTGGGTTCCGGCCACGGCCTGCATGCGTATGCCTATCTGGCCGGGCGCAACTACCGGCCGTCCGCCGGCCTGATCGGGCTGGTGATGACGATCGTCAGCCATCCGGTCGCGGTCCTGGCGAAGCTGTGGTCCAAGCGCCTGGACTTGTGGGGCAACCTGGCGGCGTCCGGGTTCCTCGGCCTGGCCTACCTTCCGCTGCTTCCGCTCCTGGCCGTGGTACTCCTGTCGAATAACCTGTTCCCCGGGTACCTGTTTTCGGAACCGCTGTTCCAGAGCCTGCCGATCTACGTTCTGCTGCCGGTCGCTACGGTGGGTGTGCTCGGCTGGCTCACCCGGCGGTATCGCCGCGTCGGCCTCCTGGCGGCCGCGGTCCTGGCGGCGCAGGCGATCGGCTGGTCAGCGGTGTGGGCGCCGCGGACACCGGTGCAATGGCTCCGGGTGCCCGGCCCGACGGCGGCGACGCTGGCCGGCGTCGAGGCGCGCATCCCGGCATCGGCCGCGGTGTTCGCCTCCCAGGGAGTGGTCGGCCGCTTCTCCAGCCGGCCTGACGTGCACCCGATGAACGGGAACCTGCCGCTCCAGCCCGGTCAGGACTGGTTCGTCTTCGCACCATGGGCAGGCGTCGAAACCCAGACACCGGGCGGCTCGATGGCGTTCGCCGCGGTGCTCGCCGACCGCATGCACGCCACGCTCGTCACCGACGCCAATGATGTGTGGGCATTCCGGTGGAACCCGCCGCCGGGCATGAAGTGGCTCATGGCCGCCGCCGGGGTATCGCGGCTGCCGGCGTGGACGGCGCCCGGCGCGGCGGGGCGGGCCGTGGTGACCGGGCCGCCCGCGAGCTGGCATGTGACCTCAACGGGACGCGAGGGCTATGTCGCCGACCGGCTCGAGTGGCAGCAGCGGCCCGGCTGGTACCGGGCGTCCGTGACCCTGTCCGCGACCGGACCGGTCAACGTGGAAGTCTGGAACGATACGGGCGGCGTGCTCATCACCCGGCAGAGCGTTCCGCCGGCGGCCGGCATCCAGACCATCACCATGCCCGTGGACGTCATGAACGACGTCTACCAGGCCGCTTCCTACAGTGGCTGGGGCCCTTTCCGGACGAAGTTTCCCGACCCGGCCGACGGGGAGCGCCTCGAGCTGCGGGTGTGGACCCCGGGGGCCGGAATCGTGAATGTCTACCAGGCCACGCTGGTCGGCGTCGGGCCCGGGTAGACACGCGGTCGCCTCCCTCATGAGCCGAACCTCACGGCCAGGATCGGAGAGTAGCCGTAGGGGTAGAACCAGACCGGGTTCACGAGGTTGGCTTCGAAATAGACCGGGTTGCTCTCGCTGACGGCCGAGTGGATCACGAAGGTCGCCACGCCCGCGCTGTTGGTGAGCGCCTCGACCGGCGTCGCCCCGGCCAGCGACTGGTTGATGACCGCCTGGCTGTATTGCAGGCCCTGCTGGGCGTAGATCACCTGGCCGAGGTAAACGGGCTCATTGGCGACCGGTATTTGCTGGTCGAGGCGGTTCACGATCTCGGCGCGCACGATGATCTGCTGGCCGACGGCGACGGTGTGTTCGATCGTGTCCGGCTGGAGGATGACCCGCCATGAGCTGACGAGGTAGGCGGCCGTCCGGCTTACCGATGCCGGGTTACCGAGGAAGGCGAGGACCTGGAAGCCGTTCTCGATGGACGGCATCGCGAAATAGCTGGGCGCCACGATGCTGTACCTGGCGGTCTGGTGGGGGCCGAGCGCGGCCGGTCCCTGCTGCTGCCAGAAGGCCGTCATGGTCGTGCCGTCCTGGACGGTGAACGCGGGCCGCACGTCGGCACCCGTGTTGTTGGTGACCAGCACGGTCACCTGCTCCACGGTGGCGAGCTGGCCCGTTGTCCTTATGGACTGGATCGACATGGTGAGGGGACTCCGGGCGGTTACGGCGACGCCCACCGCCACCCCGCTGGCGACCACGCCGCAGGCCACGATCCACTTCCATCCCCGCCAGGGCGGCCAGTGCCGCGAATGCCGGGTGGTGGCCGCCGCCGCGAGCGCCGCCGGGATCAGCATCACCAGGTAGCTGCCGAACGAGCGGGCCGCGAAGAACAGGGCAATCGACGGGAGCAGGAACGCGGCGGGCTTCAGCGCCGGATACGTGACGACGTAGCACGCGGCGAGGGCACCGAAGACGACGACCGCGGCCACGTTGTAGGCCAGCAGCGACCCGCCGCCGACCATGAGGGAAAGGCTGAGGCTGATCAGGCCCTGACCAGCCGGAACAGAGGGGGCCGTCAGCGGGGTCAGGATTCCGTGCAGCCACGCCCCGGGAGAGCCGATCAGGTACGGCAGATTCGGCAGCAGGAATGATGCCGCCGCGATGCCGGCATAACGCAGGCCAGCGCGCAGCGCCCGGCGCATGCCGCGGTCGCGCCGGGCCTCCAGCACGATCCCGGCCATCACGAAGACGGTCACGAACCACGGAGTCTGCTTCACCGCCATGGCGAGGCCCAGGCAGATCGGGCCCCGCCAGGCGGCCGGCCCCCGGGCCGAGGCGAAGCGATCCCAGTTCACCGCGGCGCCGATGAGCAACGGGACGAACAGTGCGTCGGTCACCCCGCCGACCGCGTAGCCGATGTAGATGTCGGCGCTGGCTACCGCCACGGCCAAGGGAGCCAGGTCCCGCGGCAGCACGGCGTGGAGGATAACGGCGCCAAGCGCCCACGCCCCGACATTTGCCCATACCGCCGCCTGGGTCGTCACGCCGAGCGCGAGCAGGGGCAGATAGGCCTCGAAAGACAACGCCGGATACGACAGGGTGGTGACCGGCTGTCCGTTCAGCTGGAACGTGTAGCCGTTCGGCGACACGTGAAACAGCGGGAAGGCGGGCGCCATCGAACGCAGGTACGGGTCTATGCCGTGCCAGGCGAGCTGCGCCGCGTACTGGTCGAACGCGATCTCGTCGGTGCCGTAGTCCGGGGCGGTGAAGACCTGGAGGTAGCTCCAGAGCGCCAGGGCCACGATCACGGCCGCGAGCGCGACCCAGCCGATCTGGTGCTGACGCCGGCTGCCCAGCACCGAGCCGGGCAGCCACGCCGCGACGATGACCAGCAGCCCGGTCAGCCCGATGATCGCCACCGGGATAGCCAGCCATGGCTTGAAGGTGAAGTACCCGGACAGGCGGAATGACCAGGTGACCACGAACACGCCGGCCAGCGAGCGCAGCGCGCGTGCCCCCCGGGCCGCGTCCCGGCCGGTGCCACCAGCCGGGACCGCGGGTGATGCCTGTTCATTCCGGGTCTTCGCCGGTACCGCGTGCGTGCCGGTGCCAGTCACGATCTTGCGGATGTCAGGCAGGCGGCCGGCCTGGACCCTCATCGGCCCGCGGGCCGGACGGCGCTAGAGGGAGAAGACCTGGATGTTTCCATAACCCGCTGTTCCCACGACCTGATAGAGCTGGTTCCCGCCGGCCGAGACCAGCACCTGAAGGCAGTTGCTCGACGCCGGCAGGACCTTGCGCACCGATTCCGTGCTGAGATCCACCACGGCCACGTTGGCCGAGGCCAGGCCGGTCTTGAGCACGTAGAGGGTGCTGCCGTCCGGGCTGAGCGCGAGCGAGCGTCCAGAATCGCCGACCGGGAAGCTGGCGATGATCCTGCCTCCGGCGATGGAGATCTGACTGACACGCCCGCTCGGCTGCAGCGCGTACAGAGTGGTCTCCTCGACGTCCGGCGCGATGGACACCGTTTCCAGCGGCACCGGGATCGTTCCCTGGACCCGGCCGTCCGCGGAATCCACGACCGTCACGCTGGAAGAGGCCGCCGAGCCGTTCAGTACGTAGAAGGTGACGCCATCGGCGCCGACGGCCACCGCGCGGGCGGGCGCGCCGAGCGGGACCGTGCGTATGACCGTTCCGGTGTTGCTGTTGAGCAGTTCGAGTGCGCCCGTGTGACTCGTCGCCATGGCCAGGCCGAGCACCCCCGTAGACGATTCGGCCAGCGACTGCGCGGCGTTGCTCACCGAGATGCTGCCCAGGGCATGACCGCTGCCGAGGGAGAATTTGAACAAGCCCCGGCTCGCGGCGCTGCCCGCGAGCGTCCACATGGCCCCGTCAGGCTGCGGCTGGCCCGCGGCCAGGATGCCCTTCGGCGCGGCCAGGATCTGCTGCGGCCGGGGTGCGGCCGGAGCCTGCGGCACCGCGGCGTTGCCGGGCGAGCAAGCCGCGAGCGGCAAGATGGCGAGAAGGGACAGGCCCGTGACGACGGGCAGGCGCGACACCGAACTCAGCATGCTGTTTCTTCCCTCCATGTTTCCTCGGGCGTTCTTCATGGGCGGGAACACGGGCTCGGGCGGCGCCCTGGGCCGACGTCGGCCTGATCGCAGCCGTCAGGCTCTCGCCCGCCTGCGGCGGCCGACGACGATTCCACTGGCCCCGAACGTCAGCAGCGCGCCGGCGAGGATTCCCTCGCCGAGGAAGGGCTTACCGGTCGCTGATCTGGTTGCTCCTGGGATCGGTGTACCGGGCGTCGCCTTCTGGGGGGACAGGACGGCGAAATCGGGGTCGGTGTCGAATCGGACAACGGCGACGCCGGACATGACTGTGGCATCGGTCTCGGTCACAAAGGCAGTGCCGTTCCATACCACCACGACGCTCGACGCGGTGATCGACGACTTGCGGATGGTAAGGATGAGTGGCTTGAGGAAAGTTCCCGGATAGCGCTGGCCGTTCACCTGGACTTGAATGCCGACGCCAGCCACGGCCTCATAGCCGTGGAGTCCGGCGTCGCCGACCGCGCTGAGGTCGGGGGCGGTGATCGTGATCTGGACCGAGACCGGGAACGCGCCCGGCGGGATGACGAGCGTGACGACGGCCCCGTCGACTATGAGCGGCCCGATGGTCCCGCCGGCCGGCGTGATCGTCTGGCTGGTGATCACGTTGGAGTAGCCACCCGGCGGGGCGACGCCTGCCGGCGGGACCGGCCCATACGTGCTGGCAGCCATCGCCGCGCGAACCGGGCCGGCCAGGCAGCCGACGGTGATCACCCAGATGACAGCCAGTCCTGCCGCATATGTAATAAATCTCCGCGCAGATGTAAGCAATTCATGTCTTCGCGCAGACGTAAACCACTTATACAAGCTAATCATGGCCCTCCCGATCCCAGGCTGAAACTATAATCACGCGCCCTGGTCAGGTCAAGCAATAAGGGCTGGCAACAGAACTCTGGGCTGTGATTACAGGCGTTCCGCGAGAGTTGTTCCCGGCTTAAGAGCAATGCCGGGAGTTAGGCATTTCGCCTTGTAGTCAGCGGTCTGGCGGAATTACGGCTTCGGGCGGACATGGCAGCGGACATGACAACGTAGGCCACGGTAAGACGCATGTCGGCCCAAACGGCCCGTATACCGGAGAGATCTCCGTTGCCTGCCCGGCCTGCCATCCGCTCTGCTCTCACGTCGGTCACGACGACGATCACCCATAATGGGGGAGGATATTTGCTGCCGGTCATCTGATGAGTGATTCCCGATCCGGGCGATGTGGCTAATTGGTCCAGGGACCGGGCTACTTACTCGTCCGGGACGAGGGTGGGAGTCGACCTGGTCAGGGTCTGCTTCTGGAAGTAGGCGGGCATGGTGACCCGCACGTAGATCCAGACCAGCACGCCGGCCAGCGCGGAGCACAGCGCGATCAGGAACGAGCCGCCGATCTGCCAGCCCAGGCCGGGGACCGTCCAGAACGTATAGCTGTTGGTGGCCACCCAGTCGCTCTGCAGGCTGTAGACGCCGGCCGAGTACATGATCAGGCCGCCGAGCAGCGGCAGGATGCCGCGCATCCACAGGTTCCGGCCGCTCTCCCGCAGCGTCCTGCGGTAGTACCAGACGCAGGCGAAGGCGGTCAGCCCGTAGTAGAACGCGATGTACAGGCCGATCGCGGTGACCGCGTCCGCGATGATCGCGCCGCCGGAGGTGTAGTTCATCGGGATGTAGATCACGATCGAGATCAGCCCCATGGCGATCGTGGACACCGTGGGGGTCAGGAACCGCGGGTGGATCCTGGCGAACGAGGACGGCAGCGCCTTGTAGGCGGCCATCGACAGCGTGGTCCGGGCCGTGGGCAGGATGGTGGTCTGGGTGGACGCGGCGGCGGACGACAGCACCATCAGGATCAGCAGGTGGCTCAGCGTGGGGCCGATGCCGGTGGAGCCGAAGATCGAGTTGCCCAGCACCGACAGAACGTCACCCTGGTTGTTCGTGTTGCCGAGGCCGATTCCCTTGTCCCCGATGCCCGCGTAGGCCTGCACCGAGGTCGTCACCAGCCCGTACAGGACCAGCAGCAGCACCGTGGAGATGATGGCGGCCCGGCCCGGAGTCTTGTTGCGGTCCTTGGTCTCCTCGTTGACCGCCACCGCGGTGTCCCAGCCCCAGTAGATGAACAGGAACAGCACCAGCCCGGGGATGAACGCGGACAGGGACGACTTGAACGGGTTGAACCACGACGCGCTCACGTGGAGGAAACCGGGCGGGGCGGTCCCGTTGCCGACCTTGACCAGGGCGGTGACGGCCAGCACGGTCAGCATCACGACCTCGATCCCCAGCAGGATCTTCTGGAAGTTGGCCGAGATCTCGATGCCGACGTAGCAGATCGCCGTCATCAGGATGATCCAGATGACGCCCGCCAGCAGCACCCAGCCGCTGGTGGGGTCGGTGCCGATGCCGTTGGCGTTGAACAGCAGGAACACGTACTGCCCGGCCACCTGCGCCAGGCTGGCCATGACCAGCACGTCGGAGGCGACGATGGCCCAGCCGCCGGCCCAGCCGGTCTTCGGGCCGAAGGCCCGCGCGGCCCAGGTGAACGTGGTACCGCAGTCCGGGTCGGCCTTGTTCATCTCGCTGTAGCCGATCGAGCACAGCAGCATCGGTATGAACGCGAGCACGGCGACGGCCGGGGACTGCAGACCGATGGCGACTACCACGAAACCGAGGGTGGCGGCCAGGCTGTACGCGGGCGCGGTCGAGGCGACCCCGATGACGACGCTGGAGATCAGCCCGAGTGCGCCGCCCTTGAGACCCTTCTCGAGCGGCTGTTCGGTGGGCTCTGTGGCTTGCTCGGCGGTGGCCATACCTCACCCTTCTGACGAAGTGACCCAGCCGGCCACGGCGGATCAGGGCGAACGCGTCGATTCTGGCATCGGGGCACGGCGCGATCAGCATCCCGATGCCACGGTTCTAGCATAATTTATGCATTTCGGCAACGATTTCAGTTGTGTAATATGGGGCCAAACAACGGACCTCGTGGGTCGCTCACGGCGCGAAGAGAGGATCCATCCCATGCGCATACTCCTGGTGGGCGCGGGCGGGGTCGGGACGGCGCTGGCCCGGATCGCCGCCCGGCGCCCCTTCGCCGACCTGGTCGTCGCCGACTACGACCTGGAGCGGGCGCAGCGGGCCGCCGCGGCCCGCGACGGGTACGAGGCCGTGCAGCTGGACGCCAGGGACGAGCGGGCCGTCGCCGTGCTGCTGGCCCGGCACCGCTGCGACGCGCTCATGAACGCCGCCGACCCCCGGTTCGTGATGCCGCTGTTCCGCGCCGCGCTCGGCGCCGGCGTGCACTACCTGGACATGGCGATGTCGCTGTCCCGTCCCGATCCGGATGACCCCTACCGCAGGACCGGCGTCAAGCTGGGCGACGAGCAGTTCGCGATGGCCCGGCAGTGGGAAGAGTCGGGGAAGCTGGCACTGGTGGGGATCGGCGTGGAGCCGGGCCTGTCCGACGTGTTCGCCCGGCACGCCGCCGACGAACTGTTCGGCGAGATAAGCGAGCTCGGCGTGCGGGACGGGGCGAACCTCACCGTGGCCGGGTACGACTTCGCCCCCACGTTCTCGATCTGGACCACGATCGAGGAATGCCTCAACCCGCCGGTCATCTGGGAACGGGGCCGGGGCTGGTTCACCACCGAGCCGTTCAGCGAGCCCGAGGTCTTCACCTTCCCGGCCGGGATCGGCCCGGTGGAGTGCGTCAACGTGGAGCACGAAGAGGTCCTGCTGATGCCGCGGTGGATCCGGGCGGGGCGGGTCACGTTCAAGTACGGCCTCGGCGCGGAATTCATCGGCATCCTGCGCACCCTGCACCAGCTCGGCCTGGACCGGACGGATCCGGTGCAGGTGGGCGCGGTCAGCGTGTCGCCCCGCGATGTGCTGGCCGCGTGCCTGCCCGACCCGGCCACGCTCGGGGACCGGATGAGCGGCCTGACCTGCGCGGGCACCTGGGTGACCGGGACGGCCCCGGACGGTGCGCCGCGCGAGGTGTACCTGTACCACGTGGTCGACAACGCCTGGTCGATGGCCGAGTACGGTTCCCAGGCGGTGGTCTGGCAGACCGCGGTCAACCCGGTGGTCGCGCTGGAGCTGATCGAGGGCGGCGCCTGGTCCGGCTCGGGCGTCCTGGGTCCCGAGGCGCTGCCGCCACGGCCGTTCCTCGACCTGCTCACCGAGTACGGCTCGCCCTGGGCCTGCGAGGAGCGGACGCCCGCGGGCCGGTAGCCGGTTCTGTGGTGCGCGGGGACCGCGGCGCGCGGGGGCGATTTTTTTCGGGTGATTTCCTGCACGGGCACCAGAGCCGGTCTCTTCCCGCGGCACTAGTCACATTGTTCCAACGCTGGTGGCAGGGCGTCAGACGGCACCAGTGTGCGTTCGGAACCCGGGAAACACCAGCGGCGCGGCACCGCATCCGGTACACCAGGGA
>Ga0335077_10005717_pt1 | contig 15272 bp, 10 predicted proteins | sample Lox_Sample_31_FD_207151 | JGI IMG/M metagenome (GOLD analysis project Ga0335077, IMG submission 207151) | Soil microbial communities from Loxahatchee National Wildlife Refuge, Florida, United States - Lox_Sample_3.1 | ecosystem: Environmental > Terrestrial > Soil > Wetlands | place: USA... | reverse complement strand
CGCCATCGATCCTCCTGTTTTGGGTAGCCTTCGACAGCTTGTTCTATCAGATTCTCGGAGATTTGTCCAGCATGAGAGCCACACCCCGTCAGACGTCAGACCCGATCGCCCTGTCGGTATACCGCCCACGGCCTGGAGGATGCCCTGCTGAGCGAGTTTTAATCCCCCGGATAGCACGAAACCGCGTGTCTGGTCGCACTGGATGAGCGGCAACATCACGAAGGAAGGGATGAAGGCCGATCGGGAATGGATGAAGCGCGTCGGTATCGGCGCCTCTCAGAAATTCGATGCGGGTCTGAACACTCCCAGAATGTCGAAAAACAGCGACTGCACCCTTGAGGCGAGCCGAACTAACCGGCTTGATCGCTGGTTTGGCGTGTCGGATGCGGTAGGGCCTTCTTCTGGACTATCGTCTTTTCCTAGTCCTGTAAATATTCTCATCAGCCCGAACGTATCAAGCGGACACTACGGGCGCTCGATACCCCTGCTACGTGCCTAAGGGACCGGATCTCGATTGAATGCGCTCCTGAAATCGGTCCAGTTGCCAAGCTTGCGAAGTAATAGCCTTCTCTCCCTCCGCAGGCTGATTCGTCCTACTCATCGAGAAAGTACTGAAAGCACGTTGTTTAATATCATAGGACCGGTTAATCTTATTATCTGGGGCCCCGACGTGGGCTAATTTCGCCGTGGCGCAGGGCTCTCAGAGAGGTGATCATGTCCGACACACGACGTCGTTTCTTTCAGACGGCAGCGGGAATTGCAGCGGGATTGAGTGGAACCATGGAATTAACCGGACAACAGGGTGCATCGCCCCAAACACCGGGCGGCCGGGGACAGGGCCCAGGGGGCGGTCGGGGCGCACAACAGCAACCGCCCACCGTTCCCCCTCGACCGGCTTCCGAAGTCCAGGTGCCGAAAATGAAATTCGGCAACGCAGAGATCAGCCGGTTGATCTGCGGATGCAACACTTTCTATGGATTCGCCCACTTCAACCAAACCCTGGGCACCGTCATGCGCGAGTACTACACACCCGAGCGGGTCTGCGATGTGCTGCACCAGTGCAACCGGTTTGGGATCAACACTTTCAATTACTATCCGGGTGGGCGGGGGCAGGCGGACCTGGAGCGGTTCCTGGCGGAAGGCGGCAAAATGCACCTGATCGCCCAGGGGATGGGGGATATGACCGCGTTCGTCAAGGCATTCAAGCCTCTTGCGGTCTACCATCACGGCGAAATGACTGACCGGGCGTTCCAAAACGGCTCAATGGATGACGTAAAGGAATGGTGCAAGAAGTTCCGCGACATGGGCACGATGGTCGGGGTTGGAACGCATAAGCCGGAAGTGATCGCCATGGTCGAGGAACAGGGTTGGGACGTCGATTTCTATGCGGGCTGCGTCTATAACCGGACGCGGACCACGGAGGAATGGAAACAGGTACTCCATGGTGAACTCGTCGAGATGCAGGGGGAGTGCTACCTGCAGAGCGATCCAGCGCGCATGTACAAAGTGATGCGGACAACAAGGAAGCCTTGCTTCGCTTTCAAAATCATGGCTGCCGGTCGGGTCACCAACGCCGAGCAGGCGTTCCGCACCGCCTACGAGAGCATCAAGCCGACCGACGGCGTTTTCATAGGACTGTTCCCGCGGGCGAAGGACGAAGTGCGGGAGAACGCGGAACGGATCCACCACATCCTGGCGGGAGCATGATGCTATGGGAACCGGGATGCGGCGGCGAACGCTGCTAGAGATTGGGGTGTCGGCGGTCACGGCATCAGCGATATCCTGCGCGCGGGGGGGAGCCGCGAGTCCGTGGCGGTTCCTCACCATGGCACAAGGGCAGACGCTGGAAGCGGTCTGTGCACAACTGATCCCGGAGGACCAGGACCCAGGCGCCAAAGATGCTGGAGTGGTCAACTATATCGATCTGCAACTGAGCACGCGATTCAAACGGTACCGGCCGGTGTACCGCCAGGGCATTGCTGGAATTGATGAAGCCAGCCGAACACAGTTCGGCAGGGTCTTTGCCGCGCTTACCTCTGAACAGCAACTGATCATTCTGAACACAACAGAAGAAAAGGACCGCGCGTTCTTCGACCTGCTGCTAAACCACACACGCCAGGGCTTTTACGGGGACCCTCGCCACGGAGGCAATCGAGGCATGGTGAGTTGGAGAATGGTTGGACTGCCATTTCCACCGGTACGCGGCCGCCAGCACTACGAGACTCAGGCGGGATAGACGATGGCGCTGAAAAAGGTCAACGCAGTGATCGTGGGGGCGGGGGCGGGCGGTGGTGTGGTCGCCAAGGAACTCGCGACGTTGGGACTAACGGTTGTGTTGCTGGAGCGCGGCAAGTGGTATTCGGCAGCCGATTGCCGCAAAGACGATCTGTTCAACCAGCGCACCCAGGTCTTGGGAGCCAAATTCGGTCCGGATGACGAGCGCAATCCGCGCGTAGCGGTCGACGAACAAGGACGGGAGTCGATCGTCTACCCAACGGACGGAGGCTATAGCAACAACGCGGCGTGTGTCGGAGGCGGCACCTTCAGTTACGGCGCGATGGCATGGCGTTTCATGGAGCGGGATTTCCGCATGCGCTCCACTTATGGACCGGTCGAGGGAAGCACGCTGGAGGACTGGCCGATTGGCTATGCCGACCTCGAACAGTTTTACGAAAAAGTCGAGTGGGAAATGGGCGTTTCGGGTGACGACTCCGGCAACCCGTTCAAAGCCCCTCGCCGCAAAGCCTTACCGATGCCTCCACTCGCGCCAAGCCGGGAGCATCAGATTTTGCTGCCGGCTGCGCGCCGCCTCGGTCTGCACCCGTTCGATATTCCGATGCTTCGCAACACTGTGCCTTACAACGGGAGGCGCTCCTGCATGAGGTGCCGATGGTGTGTCGGATTCGCGTGCGAGGTCAACGCGCGCACGGGAACTCACAATACCGTGATCCCGGCGGCGGTTGCCACGGGCAACTGTGAACTGCGGACCGATTGCATGACCCGCGAAATCCTGCTCGACAGCCAGGCACGCGCGACCGGAGTAGCATACTACGACGCGCGCGAGCGACTGCAAGAGCAGCCTGCGGACCTCGTCATCGTCTGTGGGGGGGCGGTGGAATCGGCCCGCCTATTGCTGAACACGAAACACCGGCTGTTTCCGGCCGGGTTGGGAAACCGATACGACCAGGTGGGCCGCAATCTACAGTCTCATTCTTACTCGGGCGCGAACGGGTTATTCGAGCGGGAAACCTACGACGACCTTGGGCCTGGCGCATCGATCGCGATCTGCGACTACAACCATGGCAACCCCGGCCTCACCGGGGGCGCCATGCTGGCGAACGAGTTCATTCGGCTGCCATACCAATTCATGGCCCAGGTCCCGCCGTGGGTCGCGAGGTGGGGGCAGGAACACAAGGAGTTCGTGCGCAGCGCCTACCGCCGCACCATTGTGGTGATGGGCCCAGTGCAGGAGATGCCGTTGGCCGATGCGCGCGTGCAGGTAGATCCCAAAGTCAAGGACCGATGGGGCATACCGGTGGCAAGACTATCCGGAGGGCGTCACCCGCACACGATCGAAATCGGACGCTATATCGCCGGAAAGGCAGAAGCTTGGTTGAAGGAAGCGGGCGCTGTGCAAACCTGGAAACGTGTCCCTGGAAGATCGTTAAGCGGTGGTCAGCACCAGGCGGGCACCTGCCGCATGGGCACCGATCCGAAAAGTTCGGTGGTTAATGCGAACTGCCAACTTCACGACGTCGATAATGTGTACGTCATCGACGCCGGCGTCCACGTCACTAATGGCGGCTTTAACCCGGTCCTGACGATTCTGGCCAATGCCTATCGCGCCTCGGAACAATTGTTGAAGGCCTGGAAGGGGACCAAGGTGATGGCATGAAGCGTTTCCTGCTCTCTGCGGGTCTCGCCGTTATCGCGGCAGTTCTGATGGTTCCCGGGGCGAGCCTCTACTACGAATCGGGTGCCGGCAAGGGGTGCACGAGTTGCCACGAGATGCAGACTGTTTACGAGCAGTGGCATACATCCAGCCACCGCGGCGTCGGGTGTGAGAAATGTCACGGCGGCGCGCTGACGCTGGACGCATCGTTTCACTGGAATAACGCGAACCGCGTTTACCAGCACGTGCGCAGCGATCTTCCGGAGCGGATCGGCTTCGGGAATAACTACGTACAAGCCATGACCGCCCAGTGCCAGACATGCCACCGGCAGGAATACGCGGCATGGCAATCTGGCGCACACAGCGCCACGTACGCGCGAATCTTCCTCGACAAGAAACACAATACGGCCAACATGCTGATGGACGACTGCCTGCGATGTCACGGCATGCACTTTGAAGGCGGGATCAGCGATCTGGTGACACCGGTGAATCGTGCCGGTCCATGGACTTTGAAGGCCAACGAGATGGAGAATCGCCCGTCGATGCCCTGCCTGACCTGCCACGAGGTACATCGCGAAGGGCAGCCGCTTCAGAAGTCAACAATCGACGGTCGCAAACCAGGCCCGAAGCAGGAGATCACGCGGCCATCGTTGGCCTTCTTCGACCGCCGCTCGGGGCAATATGTGCCCCTCGCGATGCTTCCAATGCCAGCGATGCGGCAGGCCAACCGGGTGGTCCGTATGAGTCCCGACCACCGGCAGGCACTGTGCTACCAGTGCCATGCACCGACAGCCGGCATGCAAGTAGGAAGCGGCGATGACCGCACGGGAATCGGCGTGCACGAAGGCATCAGTTGCCTCTCCTGCCACTCGCAGCACGGGCAACAAACCAGGGCTTCCTGCACGACCTGCCATCCCAAAATGTCGAACTGCGGTCTTGATGTGGAGAAGATGGACACGACTTTCCTATCATCCGAAAGCCGACACAACATCCACTGGGTGAAATGCGCCGACTGCCATCGCCAGGGAATTCCGAAGAGGAAAACGAAGGAGACGACTTTATGAGTAAGTACATGGGTGTTCTAAGCATTGCGCTTCTGCTCTCGGCTACGGGTGTTCAGGCGGAACAGATGGCAGTGGTTCTCGATGGCAAATCAGTCACCATCAACTATTCCGCGCCGACGGCGAGGAATCGCGCATCCGCCAGCTTTCACACCGATGCCGACCTCGCGTTTAAGGGAGTGAACGTACCGAAGGGCGATTACACGCTATACATCCTTGCAGATGGACCTCAATGGCAACTTGCGGTGAACAAGGCGACCGGCGTGAGAGCCGCCACATACGACGCCAAACTAGACCTTGGGCGTGTGCCGATGACAATGAGCAAACCCGCAGTGGCGACCGACGCCTGCAAGATGGTCCTGACCAAGAGCGCTGCGCTGGCGGCGAAGTTGGAGGTGTTGTGGAACAATGCGGCCTTCGCGGTGTCATTCCACCTGGACCGCGGTGGCTCCAATTCGGAGTGGTAAGGCCGCAAATCCTCCTGCTGGCAGCTCTTGGAACTGGCGCTCAGCCTTCGGCGGTCGTGCAGAGCCTCGTTGGCCGGATGAACCTCGACGAGAAGATCGCATTGGTTCATGGCGTGCGCGATCCCCGCGAGTTGGGGCAGGCGGGCTATTGGCCGGGGTTGCCGCGCTTGGGAGTTCCGCCGCTTCGTTTTGCGGACGGACCGCCGGGGGTGAACGCTAACCGCGACGCTACTGCGATGCCGGCCCCGGTCGGATTGGCGGCCACGTTCGATCCTGTCGCTGCGCGCACGTTCGGCGTGGTGTTGGGGCGGGAGGCGAGAGCGCTCGAACAGAACGTACTACTCGCGCCCCATGTGAACATTGTTCGCGATCCGCTGTTCCGCCGTAATCACACCGCCCTAAGCGAGGATCCGCTGCTCGCCGCCCGCATTGCTGCGGCCGAGATCATCGGAATTCAGAGCCAGGGCGTCATGGCACAGGTGAAGCACCTGGCAGCGTACAGCGGTTCTGAGAACGTGCGCGTAGACGAGCGGACGCTACAGGAGATCTACTTGCCGCCATTTGAAGCAGCGGTGCGCGCCGGCGTGGCGTCCGTGATGTGTGCCTACAACCAGGTCAACGGCGTTTGGGCGTGCGCGAACCCCACGTTGCAGAATGACATCCTGCGCAGGCAGTGGGGATTCCGCGGGTTCGTCACGTCCGATTGGGGTGCTACTCACGGACCGGCCGCGATCCAGAACGGGTTGGACGTGGAGATGCCAGGGCGTGAGATCGCTGGACGGCGCGGCGGACCTTACTTCACCGAAGCGCTCAAGTCGGCGATCGAGGAGGGGACGATTCCGATTGCAACGCTGGATCGCTCAGTGACACGGATTCTGGATCGGATGGAGGCGTTCGGCCTGCTCAAGCGGAAGTCCGCTTCGAGCCTGTCAAAGATTGCCATCGCGGCCGACGCCAAGATCGCACGCCGGATTGCCACCGAGGGCGCCGTGCTCCTCAAAAACGCAGGAGACTTACTGCCGTTAATGCCCGGGGATCTTGGCTCGATGGTTCTGATTGGCCCGACGGCAGGACAACTCGCCGCTGGTTTCATGGGTGAGCGAGCGTTTGGGTTCCAATCCAGGATGATATCGCCGCTGGCGGCGCTACGAAGCACCGCTCCGCGCGCGCGAATCGCCTGGGAAGTAGGTGTGGACTTGACAGGCACCGAAATACCTATTGCCTTTAGTGGCGCCGCGCTTCTTCCGGGGGACCACTCGTGGAGCGGGGGCCTGGACGCTCCGGAAGACGGCGACTATACTTTCCTGGTTCAACCCATGCTGTCCAATGGTTCGGAAGGCGGCGGCAGCATCGCCATCGACGGACGGCCCGCGGCCAGGACCGGCGGCCCTGGTTTCGGGGGTACCGGCATGATCGCCAGGAAGTGGTCGGACCTGATTCCCACGCGCGATGGACGCGATAACGGACGAGGCAACTCGGTACGTCTGGCGCATGGCCCGCATCGCATCGAGATCAGCGCCCACTCCATTGGTGACCGTCCATTGAATATACGGTTCTCGTGGATCACGCCAACATTCCGCCGCTCGGGAATCGAAGCCGCTGTCGCCGCAGCGCGGAAGGCGCGAACGGCAGTGGTATTCGCATGGAACGGAGCCGGCACTGGACTTTCACTTCCGGAGGACCAGGATCGATTGATCGAGGAGGTGGCGGCCGCCAATCCCCGCACGATAGTTGTGCTGAACACAGGCGGCGCGGTGGCAATGCCGTGGCGTAAGAAGGTCAGGGCGATTCTTGAGATGTGGTACCCGGGGCAGGAGGGTGGATGGGCGGCGACCGATCTACTGCTCGGCCGGTCCACTCCCGGCGGCAAACTGCCGGTCACCTTTCCGCTGAATCTCGATGATGCACCGGCTCGCGCGCCCGGTCATCCGGAACGGCTGGCGACGCCCGCAGCGCTGGGTGCCGCTGGAACGGATCCTAGCGCTCCCGTTGTCACGTTTTCAGAGGGGATCGCGGTGGGATATCGCTGGTACGATCAGCAGAATATCGCGCCGCTGTTCCCGTTTGGCCATGGTCTTTCCTATGCGCGGTTTGAGTACTCCGACCTCACGATACGCCGTACAGCTCTTCGTTTCGAATTGACTTTCACATTGCGGAACGCGGGCTCGAGAGAAGGAGCAGAGGTGGCGCAGGTGTACCTAGGGCCGCCGGCCGATCCGCCGGTCTCCATGGTTCCCAAATCACTCGTGGGATTCAGGCGCGTGGATCTCTCTGCTGGCCGCAACGTCCGCGTGAGGATACCCATTGAGGAGCGGCAACTCGCCTATTGGTCGGAGATTCGACACGATTGGGTATTGGTGGAAGGCGACCGCCCGCTCTACGTGGGGTCTTCGTCGCGAGACATACGGCTTGTAGCTACGCTGCGGGTTACCAAACATGAATCGCGACAATCCTTGGGGGCCCGGCGTTCCCGTTGAAAACGCGAGTGGAAAACACCACCTGGATGCTTTTTCGCTCCCATCCAGCCGGTGCTTGTTGCGCGATCATCGCCAGATACTTGGGATTCGTAAGAAACTCGCCCGCCGCAATTGTTCCGTAGGACGCGATGCCCGATGCGGTCACAACGACGCGCTCAGTCTCCGAGTCCCACACCCGCGAGATGATTCCGTAATCCTCCAGGAAAGTGGAATACGGCGCGTCCCAGCGCACGCTCCAGTCCCTCTTTTCAGGATGCTGCGCATCCTGGATCCAGCCTTCCGTCCCCCAACCATCGTCCGTTCGGTTATTGCGGTACGTGAAACGGAGCCGCTCGTTGAGCCGCATCAGCCAGGAATTGTTGAAGCCGCCCACTAGGACCGTAGGGCCCGTGCGGAGATCGGAGAGGGCCGAATCGCCCGCGCGGCGTACGTGAATAGCCTGCCCGTGAGACTGAATAAATGAGCCCAAGGCGAAGAAAGTTGTCGCGTCCGGCCAGGCAATCGAGTTCGAGCGGAGGGAGTTCCGAATCGACATCGGCTGCTGCGCCGCGTTGCCTTCGGCCGGAAACTTGCCCGGGACGCAGATCACAATCGGATTGTGTGGATCCCACACAGGTCCCCAGAACTCGGCTACGGGATCGGGCGCCGCCCAACGCGTCCGCGCCACCACGGCAACCCCTATCAGGACGACGATAGCCGCCGCCACCACAGGCTTTCGCGATCGGTGCGGCTGCGCGATCGCCGGCACTGGGAGTGGAGGCAGCACGCCCACCTTATCGCTACCATTCTCGGCAGGCACGCCGGCCTCGGGAGCTTCCGGGATAGGCAGATCCTTGACCGGGCTGCCGGCGTGACGGAACTGCGGAACATAGGAACCAGAGACCAACTCAATCCGAATCTCCGCTTCATGTCCCGGCTCGCGATAGTATTGAGCGATACGCTGGCGAACCTGAGCGGCTGACGTGCGGACCACGGGATCCTGGTTGGTGTCGTAGGAAGGCTCGCGCCCGAACACCTCGATTCCTAATGTGCGCTCCTTTAGCTGAGATCCTCTGCCCTGAAGGGCCTCCTCCACGATGTGCCGGAGGAGCCGCGGGTAACGTTTGCTGCTGGCGAAGGCAGGGTCGGCGAGCAGGCGATCAAGCTGCTGCCGGATTAAGGCTGAGTCGGCTTCGGACGAAGGTATCCACAATTCCTCAACTGGGTTGGACGACGCGGGAGACTGTTCCTGGAATGACGTAGCCAATCTGCCTCCGGCTCACGAGCGAGGTGGACCGAGGGAGAGTATATCACAGCCGAGTCACGGCCAACCAAAGGCGTAGCAAACGACGTAACAAGCCTTAAACCAAACTGCTGCAATCAGATGGCCGGAGCGCCGCTACGTCTTAGAGTAGCGCGCTGCTGCGCTTGATGCGATTGACACTTTCTATCGTCCGGCCTACCCTCAGGCATTGGCCTCGCGGGGGGCCTGATGCGCAAGCACTGGGCGCAAAGGTCGCGGATCCATGGGTCAGTTTTACGCGGGATGGCGATCCGAACCATTGCGGAATTCCGAAATGGCAGGCATTCAGCGCCGCGGATTGTCCGACTATGATCTTCGACAACAGGTGTTCCGCTCACAGCCAGGATAAGGCGGAACGTAAGGCTCTCCTGTCATGATAGCCGACCCTAGCGAGCGAGAAGGAAGCAGAATCATGAAGCTACGGACGTGCATGTTGATGACGGGATTGATAGCGGCCCTCGTGTTCGCCCCGCGTTCTCTCTCGCAGGAAGGCCGCGGTGGACGCGGCGCCGCTCCACCCCCCGTGAAATCTCCAGAGGTCTCGGTCGACGGGCGCGTCACCGTGCGCCTTCGCGCCCCCAACGCGCAGAAGGTGGCCGCCACCGGGCTGACCCCCGATTCCGGCCCGGGCGGCGCGCCCGTGGCGATGACAAAGGACGCTGGAGGGGTCTGGAGCCTAACCACCGAGCCGTTGCCACCCGATATTTACACATATTCGTTCAATATCGATGGGGTGTCTGTTCCCGACCGTGCCAATGTGGTACCGCGGTTCCTGAGGTACACGGATAGTGTTGGGATGAGCATGGTGGAAGTTCCTGGCTCGCCAGCCAATCCTTGGGACGTTCGCCCCGTCCCGCACGGATCGATCACGCACACCCAATACAACTCCAGGGCGGTGGGCGCGGAACGTGACTATTACGTCTATACGCCACCGGGCTACGATCCGAAGCGAAAGAACCCCTATCCGGTTATTTTCCTGCTGCATGGGCTGACAGAGGAAGCCTCCGCCTGGTTCACGGTCGGCAAGGCCAACGTGATCGCCGACAACTACATCGCCGAAGGGAAGCTGAAATCTGTCGTAATGGTCGCGCCCCTTGGTTATGGAACCACTGAGGATATTAACCGCCTCTATGGCGACAAGCCCCTACAACTCTCCCACCTCGCGCGGTATACCGATGCCTTGCTGAATGAGATCATGCCGCGCGTAGAAACGGATTACAACGTCAGTCGGCAACAAAGGGATAGAGCGATTGCCGGGCTTTCGATGGGCGGTGCTGAAACGATGTCGATCGGGCTCAATCATCCTGAGCGGTTCGCTTACGTGGGCGGCTTTTCTCCTGCTCTCGTCATGCTGGATACCGACTTGGCCAAGGCCTATCCGGCATTGAGCTCGAAGATGAACGGGCAATACAAACTGGTCTATTTCAGTTGCGGTACGGAGGACGGTCTGATCAGCGGGTCCACTGCCCTGAAAGAGTATCTTGACGGCAAGGGTGTGAAATCAGAGTTCGTGCGAATGCCAGGCAGGCACGTTTGGCCGGTATTTAGGAGGTCTTTCGCCGCGTTTGCGCTGAGGCTTTTCCAATAAGGAGTATTCATGAAACGGCGACAGTTTATTACGATCTGCGGGGGAGGCGCGCTCGCGCTGGCGGCCAACCCGAGTCTGGAGGCCCAGCCCACGTCCGGAGTCCCGCTGGAGGACGCCTTCCTAAACCCACCGTCAACAGCTTACGCCAAGACTTGGTGGCACTGGATGAACGGCAACATCTCGGAAATCGGGATCACGCGCGACCTGGAAGCGATGAAGCGCGTCGGGGTGGGTGGTTTCCAACTCTTCGAGGCCGGCACCGGCATTCCGAAGGGCCCGGTCGTTTACGGCAGCCCGGAACACCTCCGAATGTTCCAACACGCGATCGCTGAAGCCGACCGGCTGGGGCTGGATTACGGCATGGCTAACTGTCCGGGCTGGTCTTCGACTGGCGGCCCCTGGATGACGGCGCGGCCGGACCTTTCGATGCAGAACCTCACCTGGACCGAGACCATAGTCAGCGGCGGCAAGAATGTGAGCGTTGCTTTGAAGCAGCCGCAGGCTAACCTGAATTACTACCGGGATGCGATGTTGTTGGCGGTTCCGGCGGCAGGTGAAGCCACTCCTGTCAGATTCACCTCGAATAGCGGCCCGGTAGATGCGAATGAGTTGTCCGGCACAGGCCAGGGCGTTGCGCTCGCAGCCGCCGGATTCCTGCAGGTGGAATTTGCGGAGCCCGTCGAGGCGCGCTCCGTCGTGTTGTCCAGCACCGCTATCGCCGACGGTGGGCGTGGCGCGGGCGCCGCGGCTGGATTCGGCGGATTCGGCGCCCAAGCCCCCAGTGTGAGCTTGCCCATTGAGGCGTCCGACGACGGCGTCCAGTTCCACAAAGTGGCCGATTTCACTGTCCCCGGAGCGGGTGGACGCGGCAGGGGCGGGGCGGGAGCGCCGCTTCCCACCACCGCCAACATTCCCGCTACCCGCGCGCGATTCTTTCGGGTGGTCAGCCTGGGCCCGCGGCGAATTACCCTCTTCCAGATTTCCGCCGCCCCACGAAATCTAAACTGGGACTCCAAGGCGCAGTTCACTGGCGGCAGAGGGGGAATGACCGGCAGAGCCGCGGCGATAGGAGCGTCCGCACCAGTCGCTCCGGTGGGCGGATTTATCGATCCCAATTCGGTGCTCGATATTTCCCAGTTCATGAACGCGCAGGGGCAGCTCAGTTGGCAGGCGCCGGCCGGGAACTGGACCATCTACCGCATCGGCCACACCACCAACGGCGTAACGAACCATCCCGCGCCCGACGGAGGCACCGGACTGGAGGTCGACAAGCTCAGCGCCGAGGCCTACGACTACCACTTTGAGCAATTCTTCGGAAAGCTGCTGGACGCGCTGGCCCCCCTGGCGAAGAAGGGTATGGCCGGCTCTCTCATCGACAGCTACGAAATCGGCCTGCAAAACTGGACCCCCAAGCTGCCCGATGAGTTCCGGAAGCGCCGCGACTACGACATGAAGAAGTATATGCCCGCGCTGTTCGGCCGCGTGGTGGGCAGCCCCGAGATCACCGACCGCTTCCTGTGGGATTTCCGCAAGACCACGGCCGAATTGATGAACGAAAACTACTACGGCCGCTTTGCGGAGGATCTGCACGCGCGCGGCATGAAGGCTTACAACGAGCCATATGGTTCGGGCAATTTCGACGAAATGCAGGCCGGCAGCAAGACGGACATGGTGCTGGGTGAGTTCTGGCCGGGGCGCTCCCCGATGCTCTCCGAAGTCAAGCTGGTCGCCTCGGTCGCGCACATCTATGGCAAGAACTTGATCGGTGCGGAGTCCTTCACCGGGCAAACCAAGTGGCAGAACCACCCCTACATGCTGAAGACCTTTGGGGACTACGCGTTTACAACCGGTTTGAATCAGTTGGTGTTCCATCGGTACGCGCACCAGCCGCACCCGGACGTCACCCCGGGCATGACCATGGGTCCCTGGGGCTGGCACTTCGACCGGACCAATACCTGGTTCGAGAAGGCCAGCGGTTGGCTAAGAGGCTATATCGCGCGATCCCAGAGCCTGCTGCGTCAGGGTAGCTTCGTGGGAGATATCCTGTACTTCCATGACGAGGATTCTCCGGTACACGCACTAGATCACGAGCAACTCCGGCCAGCGCCTCCGGCAGGCCACGACTGGGACAACATCGATGGTCCAGCCATTCAAAGCCGCGTCAAGATTGAGAATGGCCGCATCACGCTCCCTGGCGGCCTGAGCTACCACGTCCTCGTGCTCGCGGACAGCTCCACCATGACGCTGCCACTCATGCGGAAAATCCGCGATCTGGTGAACGAGGGCATGGTCCTGGTGGTGAACTCCAAGCCCCAGCGCACGCCGGGGCTGACGACTTTCGCCGATGGCGACGCAGATTTGCGAACCCTGGTCGCGGAGGTCTGGGGCAATCTGAACGGAACTACCGTTACGGAGCGGACATTCGGCCGGGGCCGGGTGTTCTGGGGTCAACCGATGCGCGCGGTGTTGGACAAAATCGGCGTCAAGCCCGACTTTGAATTCACGGCGAAGGCCGCGGACGCACCCATCAACTGCATCCACCGGACAGTCGGAGATGCGGAGGTCTATTTCGTGGCCAGCCGGCGGCGGGAAGTGGAGGATCTGGTCTGCACGTTCCGGGTGAGCGGCCGGCAGCCGGAGTTCTGGGATGCCGTGACCGGCGAAATCTCCAAGGTTGCGGTCTTCGAGGAAGTCGACGGGCGCATTCGCGTTCCGCTACGCCTCGAAAGAGCCGGGTCGATGTTCGTGGTCTTCCGTTCGCCCGCGCCCGCGCGGCGCCTTCAGGAAATCGCCAAGGACGGCGCTCCGCTCGTTACTACCCGGCCGTTCACGGCCCCTGCCGCCGGGCTGTATCGCAATGTCACCAATAATTTCACAATCGCCGTCTGGGTGAAGCCGGATTACGAAGCGGTGCCGCCGGTGAGGGCCACTCTTTCGGAGCCCCTGCGGACGGTGCCAGTCGATGCCTGCCCCATAACTTGGGCCGTTTACCCTCCTGCGGGCGAAACCGTGTACGGAGCCAATCACGCAGCGTGCGGTTTCGGAGCTGCGCGCAATGGAGTTGTAGTGATTGAACGCTCCACCGGAGTCGCCGAGGTTGTGCTCACGGCACAGGTGCCCCTGGCCGGCTGGACCCACGTCGCCGTGGTCTATAAGGAAGGGACTCCGTCCTTGTACGTCGACGGCAAGAAGGTCGGAGATGCCGCGAAATCTGGCCAGACGGTTCACCCCGGACTCAAGGAATCCCTGGGCACGCCTTATTACTTCCTGGGCCAGGCAAGCGAACCTCAGTTGTTCAATGAGGTGTTGTCCGAGGTCCGCATTCAGCAGTTGGTCGCCGCCGGGCTGCCGGCTCCCGACGAACCGCCAGCATTCGATTTCGCGGGCAAGGCGCAGCCGGAACTGCATTTCTGGCAGGACGGCAACTACGCACTGAAGGACGGCTCGGGCCGGACTTCGACGATCTCTGTTTCCGGCGTCGGCAAGCCCATCGACCTCACGGGGCCCTGGAGCGTCAAATTCCAGGAGGGCCGCGGCGCGCCGCCCGAAATCACGCTTTCCGAATTAAAGTCCTTACACCGCCATGAACAGCCGGGCGTGAAATACTTCTCGGGCAATGCGACCTACATCAAGAAATTTAGCGTTCCGGCCAGCGCCATAGCAAACGAAAGACGGCTCTATCTGGACCTCGGCCGGGTGGAGGTGGTTGCGGACGTCAAAGTGAACGGCCAGCCGGCGGGCAACGTCTGGAAGCCACCGTATCGCCTGGATATTACGAGCCTGGTTCGCGCTGGAGACAATGACCTCGAAGTCGAGGTCGCCAATCTCTGGCCGAACCGGCTGATCGGCGACGAACAACTGCCGCCGGAACATGAATACGGCGGTGGCGGTGGAATCGGCGGCGGGGCCGGTCTCGCGGCGCCCGCACCGGGAGGGAGAGTCACGGGCCCCATTCGGTCCATTCCCGAGTGGTATGCCAAGGGCCAGCCCAAACCGGGGCCCCGCATCACGTTCGCCACCTACAAGTGGTACAGCAAGGACGACGCTCTGTTCGAGTCGGGGCTGCTGGGTCCGGTGCGGCTGCGCATCGCCATTCGTCAGCCTGCCGGCGCCTGATCGCGTGAGAAAGGGGATTCGACGTGAAACACACTGAAGGACCTGGAAGCCAAGGCGCCGCGGCCGTCAGTCGCCGCGCGATGCTTGGAGGCGCGGCAGGTGTCACCGGGATGCTCGCAAGCCTTCTCGCATCCACCACCAACAGCTCCGCGCAGGCCGGCAAGCCTTACGACTACGCCAAGAAATACCTGTGGGACATCAAGCGCGTGTGGAACAAAGGGAGCGATCCGGTATCTCTCCGCGACCGCACGGCCCGCATGGGCGCGGGCAGAATCGACATGGACAAGCTGGTCAACAGCCCATTTGGCGAACAGATGATTCTCGCGATGGAGAATTTCATCACTTACACCGACAAGATGGATCCCAAACTCGTCAATAAATGTTGAGCT
>Ga0335077_10005716_pt1 | contig 15274 bp, 12 predicted proteins | sample Lox_Sample_31_FD_207151 | JGI IMG/M metagenome (GOLD analysis project Ga0335077, IMG submission 207151) | Soil microbial communities from Loxahatchee National Wildlife Refuge, Florida, United States - Lox_Sample_3.1 | ecosystem: Environmental > Terrestrial > Soil > Wetlands | place: USA... | reverse complement strand
GCAGCGACACCAATCTCGGCACAGTGGCCCTCACGGCGGCCACGAGCGGCACCAACATCACGTTCTCGATTGAATTCTTAATCACATTTCAGTCCACGACTACATCGGAATTGTGGGCCATGTTTAACAACAACAGCACTCTCGGGTTGTATACGACAGCCAGCCCCACGCAACTGGCTCCGGTTAATACCACTGGACTGACAACTACCTCCAACGAGATTTTGGAGTTTTGCTACGTGTCATCGGCTGCGACGACCTCGGCAGACTTTTCGCTTGCAGAAATCGAACTGGTGAAGCCGTGAAAAAGGTACATCTCAAACAAGACGATCATGGAAGGCGACGTGGACCGAACGATCGCGGGCAAACACGCGGAAGCGTTGAACCGTCAGGTTTCGTCCTTCCCGCCTCTAGTCATGCTCCGAACCCTTGACCTGTTCGGTGGGCATCGGCGTGCCTGGAAGTAAACGCAGTAAGCGGGGAAAGACAAACGCCACAACAAAGTATGCGATTGTGGCGGCGAGTGCGAGGAGCAAGAGACCCGCCGCGCAGGCCATGCCGATGGCTGTCACGAGCCAGACGGTCGCTGCGGTTGTCAAGCCCCGGACCCGATCCTCGTGCACAAAGATAAGACCGGCTCCGATAAAGCCGATGCCGGTGACGATCTGCGCGGCAACGCGGGATGGGTCGAGAACAACAAGCCCGTTCGTAAGAACATTCATGAAGCCGTACTTTGAGATCAGCAGAAAAAGGGCAGCGGCAGTTCCGACGACCGTATAGGTGCGCAGCCCGGCACTCTTATGGCGAATTTCGCGTTCCAGCCCGATCGCTGCGGAAAGGAAAAATGCACTGCCAAGTTCAAGAAGCTGCTTCACGCCCTGCCCGTCCATGTCCGAGATCAGCATGGGAACAGTGTAGCCCCATGAACGATCATGCGCGGACTGCGTGATTGAAGAGGTGGCTGACGTTTAGGCCGTGAATCCGGGCGAGGATCGCCCAGGACCACACCGCAGCTTGCAAGGGGGCCATGCCTGACGCCTGGCACGCCGCCGCTGCGGTCTGGGAACACGTCCCGCGCGATAGCTAGTGATATGACTACACAACGCCGTCGTTAGCGGTCCGGCGGGCAGTCGTGTTGTCGATGCGGTTGGGATGTGGTCTAATTCTAGGCGGGTGCATAAACCCTACGCAAGCGGCGCGCCGAAGCGCTCGCGGAGTTTCCGCCGGCGTGGATCGAGCGCGGGCGGGCGGGGATTAGAGCAACACGGTCGGCAGCGAGGTGCATAGGTTTCGCGCTAGAACATAGTTGCCAATGCCTTCCGCAGCAACCAGAAGGATATTGACGCGAAGCCCCATCCCGCGCGGTGTACTGCGGTGGCGGCTTATAAACTGCATTTGTTTACGTTCCGGATCGGCAAGAAGGAGTTTGGACCCAGCATTGTCATCCGCCCGCTAATCCGGTCTGTTTCTGCCAACTGAATAGCCAGAACTTCTGTAACTCGGCCGCCCATCTGGCCATTTCCACCGAATAGGCGGCCTCATCTTCCAGAACTGTAGTTGGGTTTGCGAGAAGTTCTCCGGAGGCATCGTACTCAACATGAATGGATTGTTGAGTCCGAAGTCCGCCTTGCTCGGCGGATCGGAGTGAGCGATCGTTCCGCACGATGCGCCGGATGAACTTGTCGATATCGAAGCTGGGATCGCCCGCGATGGACTCGACGGCACAGCGAATCAATTCCGAACGGGGCGCAGATATGGCCTCCTCGTAAGCGTCCGGTTTTGTCTGCTTCAGATCGTCGAACATGGCGTCCATCTGGCGCGCGAACGCTTCGCATACCGCGGCGGATTGGAAGTACTGCCCCATCGCTTCCCGACCGGTGATTAGGGCTGTGTATTTGCCTGCTTCTTCGAGCGCGGAGATCGCCAGGGCATTCGCGGATGCGAAGCGCCCGGCGCTCAACAGCAGTTCGGCGTCTTCGACCAGCCGGAAGATATTGCGGAGCAAGACTTCGTATTTCGACGGATCGTCCATATATCAAACTACCGTATAGTAAATGGCCCCGTGACTGCACGGTGCGTCTTCGATCAGTGATTTCCGGCGTCCCGCGACCGCCCGCGGCGAGCGCCATTCGCGACGTAAACTGCGCCGCGGCGCGGACTGGCGCTGTCCGGAGCCAGGAGCACGGCTGGCGCGTCGCGCAGCCTGGCGCCGGCGGCCCGTTCCGGCGCCGCGCGCAGACACGCTGCCCGCGCTTCGGCAGCTTGCCCGAACTGCCGCGGAAAGCGCCCTCGTCTGGCCGCGCACGAACGCCATCCGCCAGCAACACGCCGCCTCGCGGGCGTGGCGCCCGAAGCGCTCGCGCATTCCCGCCGGCGTGGGTCGGGCGCATGCGGGTGGGCACGCGCTGGCCGGCGTAGCTCGCTTTTGGTCGCTCCCGCCATCGCCGAAGCGACTGCCGACCCGGAGCGCACCGGTAGCTTGCCCGCGCCGCCGTTGAACGCAGCCTCGTCTGGCTGCGCAGGACGCCGGACGCAAGCGGCCCGCCGCCTCGCGGGCTGCGTGCCGCCCGAAGCGCTCGTCGAATTTCCGACGGCGTGGATCGGGCGCATGGCGGCGCGGCGAGTTCTGGCTGCCGTAGCTCGCCCTTGGTCGATCTAACCATTGCCGCTGTTGCGTCGTGGAAGGGCCACGGGCCGCCGCGCCCGGCCGGTATCGTACAGCAGCGAGCACAGTGGGATTGTCTGGCATCAGCGCTGAGCCTAAAATACGGAGGGAGATTCCACATGAAGCTCAACATTAAGGCATTCGCGTTAACTTGCGGCATGGTTTGGGGACTGGGACTGTTTTTCCTCACCTGGTGGATCATTGCATTTGAGGGCACCACGGTGGGACCTACGCTCATTGGCAGGCTGTACCGTGGTTACACGATCTCTCCGATCGGCAGCGTTATCGGATTGATATGGGCGTTTTTCGATGGCCTGATTGGCGGCGGAATATTTGCGTGGCTCTACAACAAACTAACGGATACCGCAGTGTCCAAATAGGCACGTGAAAGGGAAGGCCGAACATCCGCCGGCAGTTTACGTTTTACTCAGGGACTTCCACGCCTGCACTTTTTGACCGCGATTTTTTTGGCGCGCGAAAAACGGAGAAAGACCGCATGTCGAAGCTGAAGGCCCAGGCCGCCGTGGTTGCCAAGCGCATCGCCGACTACAAGGCGTCGGATTCTTGCGCGAAGCGCCGCGGAACGCGCCCTCGTCTGGCTGCGCAGGAACGCCTTACGCAGTCAGCACGCCGCCTCGCGGGCGTGCGGCGAACCGCTCGCGGAATCTCCGCCGGTGCGGGGCGACCGCGTGCGCGAACACAAGCATTGGTTCGCTTGAGCTGAAAATCGCTCCTCCGGGCATCCCCCGTGGTGTTGCATATTGTTGCATAACGCGGTACCGGCCTGGGGCGAACCCTCTGCGCCGAATGGACGACCGTGAACACGGCTCAATAGCTCTAGCTCTGGTTGGCTCGCCATCGAAGCTGTAATGAGACTGCAAGGAGCGTGCTCAGCGCGTCTTCTCCGACACGTTCGAGTTCTCGTGGTTAGAGATCCGGTGGTTTGGTCGAAGTAGCTGCGGAAGCAGTGTGCCCCGCGCTACAATCGTTTCGCGCCGCCGTGTCCAAGCGATCCCTGCGCCAAACCATCGCCGCGTTGAGCTCGCGCCGGAAGATAGCGGACCAAACCGTGACTCTGAACGCCTCGCGGCCTGTCGCCAAGGCATTGGAGCCGGGCGCGCGGTGGGGACAATTCCAGATCGTCAAGCCCCTCGGCCACGGCGCCTTCGGCTATGTCTACCACGCCCGCGACCGCCTGGAACGCGACATTGCCCTCAAGATTCTCGACGGCCCCGAGGCCATTCGGGAAGGCAAGGTCCTCGCCAAGCTGAAGCACCCCAACCTGGTCGCCGTCCACAGCTACGAAGAGACTGCAGACGGCGCGGCGCTGTCGCTCGAATTGATTCACGGCGAGACGCTGGAGAGGTTCGCCACCGAACGCGGCCGGCTCGATCCCGCCTACGCCTCTCTGATGTGCTTGCAGGTCTGCCGCGCGCTGGCGCTGGTGCACGGCAAGGGCATTGTACACCGCGATATCAAGGCCAGTAATGTGATGCGGCAGGCAGATGGCCGCATCGTCCTGGTGGATTTTGGGTTGGGCCAACAAATTAACCTGCACAATGCCGCTGGTGAGATCGCCGGCACCTTGCCCTACATGGCGCCGGAATTGTTTTGGGGGGCGCCCGCTTCGCCGGGAACCGATCTCTATGCTGCCGGCGTGCTGCTCTATCATTTGGTGACGCTCGACTACCCGGTGTCGGCCCGCAACGCCACCGGATACCAGCAAGCGCACGCCGCCGGAGAACGCCACCATTTGCTGGATGTCCGCCCGGATCTGCCGGAAGCGTTCATCGCGGTAGTCGAAAAAGCCACCGAAACCGATCCCGCGAAGCGCTTCCGGTCCGCGGGCGCGATGGCGCAGGCACTGGAGCAAGTGGTCCAAAGCAAACCCTGGTCCTCCCGGCGCGCAACGCGGCTCATATGGACCGCGCCGGTTATCGGCGTCCTGGTTGCCACCGCGTTCTTCTGGCTCCAAATGCGCGATAAATCGGATACCCCGCTACCGCTCCAGCTTACTCGCGTGACCAGCGACGATACCCTCAGCGGCGATCCGACACTTTCCGGCGACGGCAAGCTGCTGGCCTACGCTTCGGATCAGGCGCATTCGGGGAAAATGGACATCTGGCTCCGCCAACTGCCCAACGGAGCCGCCATGCGGCTGACCCATAGCTCCTTCGACGAATCCAACCCGGCACTTTCTCCGGATGGCAGCCAGATCGCCTTTCGCTCGGAGATGGATGGCGGCGGAATCTATGTCATCCCGGCGTTCGGCGGCGAGCCGCGCCTACTGGCGCCGCGGGGACAAGACCCACGATATTCGCCCGACGGCAAGTACCTGGCCTACTGGATTGGCGAAGTCCATTCGCGCCTGCCCACGGCCAAAAGCTACAGCATGCCCGCCTCCGGCGGCGCGCCGCGGCAGCTCTGCCGCGGGCTTGCCGATGCGCGATACCCCGTCTGGGCGCCGGATTCCCGGCACATCCTGTTGCAGGCGTCTCCGAACGCAAATCTGCCGCCGGACCAGGATGCCGAATGGTGGGTGGCGTCCACGGATGGGTCCGAGCCTGTCAATACCGGCGCGCTGCAACGGTTTCGCGCGCAAGGCCTGGAAGTGCACACCTATGCGGTCTATTGGTACCGCGACTATCTGGTCTTCTCCGCCGCCGACAAAGCCAATGTGAACCTTTGGCGGGCACGCCTGGAACTCGGACATTTGACACGGCCCGGCGAGGCGCGCCGCCTGACCTTCGGCACCGGTTTTGAAACCGCGCCCTGGATTTCCGCTAGCGGAACACTCGTCTTACAGAACCAGCCGAGCAATCTGCGCATTTTCGCCCTCTCAATTGCGGGACCCGCCTCCGACCGCGCGCCCGAGCGAACCCCAGTACGCGTCACGGATACCGCGGAGCTGGACGCATTTCCGAGCGTTTCCCGCGACCAGCAGTGGCTGGCTTTCACGCGGACATCGTCGGAGTCCGGCGTGCGTCAGATCTGGCTGCGCAACCTGCAATCCGGAAAAGAGACCCTGATGACCGACACACCTACGCGGAAATGGAGCCCCGCGCTGAGGGCTTCGGGAGACAGCATCGCCTACGGCGTCGAGGAGGGGCAAGGAGTTTCGATCCACATCATGGAACGGAGCACGCGCGAGAACCACCGTCTTTGCGCGGCTTGCGGCTCACCCAGCGCCTGGTCGCCGGATGGCAAAGCGGTTTTTTCCTCGACGGGCCGCGAGATCCAGCGCACCGACATAGCCACCGGGGCGGCCACCACGGTGCTATCCAAACCGGGACTGCAGTTGGACGAGGCCGAGTGTTCCCCGGACGGGAAATGGATCGCCTTTTCCGCCCGCGCGCCCGGTCAGGAACGCAACGTCTATGTTGCGCCCTATGGGCGGGCCGGCGACTGGCGGCGTGTGGACCCGCGATCCGGCTGGAGCGACAAGCCGCACTGGTCGACGGACGGCAAGAGCCTGTATTTTTACTCCAACTCGGACACGTACCGGTGTATCTGGAGCCGCGCCTTCAAGCCCGCCACTGGAGCCATGACAGGACCAGTCCGGGCGATCTTGCATTTGCACAACGCCAGGCTGTCGCCGATGAGCATCTCACAGCCGGTAAGAAGCTTCGCCGTGGCCGCTAATCGTATCTACCTCAATCTCGCCGAGACCTCGGCATCCATTTGGATGAGCATGCTACCGGCCAAGTAGGTGGATCGGATCGATGCGTACGCCGCATCACTCTGGTAAAATCACGCACTATGCCGCTAATCGATGCCGTCATGGAAACGTGCCTGCGGTTGGGAGATGTGGGCTGGCGCTCCTACCTGTTGCAGGTTGCCGATCTGGACATCGGGCAGCCGACTCCCGCAGCGCTGGCCAGTGAGCTCGGGCGGGTGCTGCAGCGGATCGACCGGAGCGCGCCGGGATTTCGCGATTTTGCCCTGGAGGGGAGTCGCGCGATCGAAGCGGGCCAGCCCGCGCATAGTCTGCTCTTCCACGCCCTAGCCGCGCCGCAGCTTGGGGTGGGACAGGTGCAGGGCTTCCCTACTCACGCGGACATTGAAGCAGTGGAGAATTACATTTACGGAGTCAGTCCCCCATCCATCGCGGACCTCCGGCTGCGGGCCGCGGGCGCGCCGCTGGGCATTGTGGCGTACGTGGCCGAGTACCGCCTGGCGCCGCAGACGGTCCACCGGAAGCATGCGGATATGTGTTACGCGCGAACGGGTGTGGCGCGGATCGGCAATGCGGGTCCGCTGTACGATGCGGCGGCGCGGGGTTACACCGGCCTGTCGCCAACGCACGGCGAGTGCCATGCGATTCCGTGCCGGTTCGCGGCTTACATCGCGGCGCAACTTAAGGGCGACGAGTCGAGCTTCGGCCCGCTACGCTTCCGGACGGGGGGCGTGGACGCCGAAGGCAACCCGGTAAAGCCGGATAGCGACAGGCTTTTCTGGGTGCCGATGCAAAAGCTCTTCAGCGGCGACGAGTGCATTCGCGGATGCACAGTGACCCTGCGCTTTCGCAGTTACCATCACAACGAGAAGCTGCGCCGGATTCATCTCTACTTCGAGGAGCATGCACTTCCCTCACAGTATGCCGGCGCCGAACTGCATCAGTATCCTTTTGTAATACCGGAAAACGTGCTGGTGGAGACCGACTCTTCGGGAGCGTCGGTGCTGGTGGCACCCGCGCCGCATTCGCTGGTAGAAGAAGCCGTGCGCAATGGCTCGCGGCTGGTGTTGGACGTGCCTCCCGGGGGCATGCAGGAAGGCTCCTCCTTCTGCATTCCAAGCCGGCCGAGCGGGGCCTGCCGCGCGCCACAGTACATCTATGTACGGCGGGAAGTGGAGAGGGGCGGCGGGACGAGGAGCCTGAATGGGTCACCGGATGTGAGCAGGATAGTCAATGTAGGCAATTACCAGGCGCAACACTATCTCGATTACACGGGGGATGGATGGGTGCAAGCGGAATGCGAAGGCTTGTCGCGGGACATCCCGCAACGCCTGGCGGCGTACTCGATGCTGTCCGCGCCGGACCCGTACGCGGCCATCCGGGAAACGGACTTCTTCGACTGGTGGAAACGATCGGCACCGCCGGATGTGCACGCGACCTTGTTTCCGGATTACATGGGATCTCTTCCGGCCGAACCGCTGTCGGACGCCCGGATCACTGCGAACATCACCTTTCGGGACACTGCCAATGTGGCCACCAGCCAGCCGATCTTCGTGAGCAACGACGACAGTTACACGGCCATCGTTTCGAGTCTCGACGCGGGTCAGGACGCGCCCACGCAACTGGACATCGTGGAGTATCACCGCAGCTCGCCGCTACCGGACTGCGCATCCGGGCTGTTCGCGCCGGGATGGGACGTCAGCATGGACCTGAACGACGATGAAAACTCGCCGAACGGAGTCCTGCATCTTGCCAACTATGGCGGGGGCAGCCCTTTTGTGGAAGATATGCGCCTGTGCGCGGCCTTGAACGCTTTCTGGCCGGCTATCGCTCCGGATGACGCACGCTTGTACGAGCCGGGCTCTTTCGCCACTGTCACGCCCATCCCGCAGTCGCGGCTCGGGTGGGATGGTTTGCCCGCTCCCGAACCGGTGGCGCCGGGGGTGGTGCGGTTCGTATCGTTAGCGTATACGGATTATGTGGAGCAGGTACTGGGCCCGGGATTCGACTTCTCCAAGCTCGGCGTCACCACTGCGGCGGAATACGAGACATGGACTCTGCTCATGGCGCGCGTCTATGAGACGCTGAACGCCACCAGCACGGTGGCAAAGACGCGGTGGGCGATCCCTTATTTCGACAAGGCGGCGCCGGACGATGCGCAGTTGCTGGAGGCGCAGGGAGCGACGGGAGTCAGATTGAACGATCCTTACCGGTTTGATTTGATCTGGCCGATTTCGGTGGTACCACAGACGGACGAGCCGTTGTTCGTGCACACGGCGTACCGGCGGTCGGTGGTGGCGTTCGCTACGCCGCGTCACGTGCTGTTTTTGGATACTTTGAATGCGGGATGGGAGTGTCGTGGATTCTAGCCAGGTCGCGATTGTGGGCGGCGGTCCGTCGGGGAGCGCTGCGGCGATATGGTGCGCACAAAGCGGGCTGGACGTGGCGCTGCTGGAGGCGCAGCCGTTTCCGCGGGACCGTCCGGGCGAGAGCTTGCATCCCGGCATCGAACCGCTTTTCGATCAACTGGGCGTGGGTGATGCGGTGCGGAGCGCCGGTTTCTTGCGGCATCGCGGGCATTGGGTGCAATGGGGCGAGGCTCGGCGCTTCGAGGCATTCCGCGAGGGTTCCGACGGGCCGTGGTTCGGATTCCAGGCCTGGCGCGCGGACCTCGATTCGATTCTGCTGCGGCGCGCGAGGGCTGCCGGGGCGCGCATCCTGCAACCTTGCAAGGCAGGCGCGCCGGTCGTGGAGGGCGGCCGCATCGTGGGGATCGCAAGCGACTTAGGGGTGATTCGAGTGCGGTTCGTCATCGATGCCAGCGGGTCGCGTCACTGGTTGCACAGGCAAGCCGGCATCGGGATGCAAAGGGCTTCGCGGCGGTTGATCGCGACCTACGGGTATTGCAAGGGGGAGTGCGACGGCGACCCTATGCTGGCTGGCGACTCGACGGGCTGGACGTGGACGGCACGGGTGCGGCCCGACTTATTAGCTTGGACCCAGTTGGGCTTCACCAAGCTACGGCGGGAGCTACCGGAAACGGTGCGGCGACTGACTTCGACCGGTCCGGTGCGCGGCGCGGATGTCACTTGGCGCATGCTGGAAGCTTGCGCCGGCTGCGGGTACTTTGCCATTGGGGATGCGGCGTCGGTGCTGGACCCGGCGGCTTCGCATGGCGTGCTGAAGGCTGTGATGTCCGGCATTTTGGCGGGCGATTTGATCGCGCGAGCCGTGCAGGGGAAGACTACCGAGGCCGCTGCGGCGGGGGCTTGCCGGAGTTGGACTCGGGAGTGGTTTGAGCGGGATTGCAGGAAGCTGCGGGAGTTATATGCGGCGGGGCTAAAGCGCCACGCCGGCTAAAGCCCGCCCTCCAGTCACATTGTCGGCCTGGGTGGTATAAGCTCGGAGCAACTTAGTCTTGTAGGCCTTTTGCAGGGCGCGGGTGGCTATCTCCCAGGCAGTTAGCGTTCCGACAGGCGTACACCGCGCTTCGAATCGGTGGAGAACCTCGTCCACCGTGAGACTGCCGTCGCATAACTCCAAGAACTCGGCGGCGAGCGGCGATATTTTAATCACTTCGATTTCATCCTCGGTGACCCGGCGGGTGGCCACGATGGCAGGGTGGTAAATGGATGCATCCGCCGGCTGTTGCGCGCGCAGCAATTCCACGACGCGGGTGACGTCGGAGGCGAGATGCAGGACGTAGACGTGCGGATTCAGTCCGAGCCGCATGTCGCTTTCGAGGACTTTCAAGTTGCTGGGAGGGGCATCGCCGGTATCCACCCGTAGGACTGCCCGGAGGGCTTCCTCGAACTCAAGGAGAACCGATTCGAATTCGCTGCGCGACTCGGCGGGGCGGGCGCGCAAGAAGCGGACAAAATCGCGGTCGAAACCCCACATGGCGTAATAACGCCGCATATCGCAGCCGCGTTGATGCGGCACCAAGGCGCGGCTCCAGGCGCGCCATTCGTCGAAAAGGGCCAGCAAGTCGCCGCAGCCAGCGTACCAGGCTGCCAGCATCCAGCGAAAGCGGGAACTGGTGCGCAGGAAGAATTCGCGCAACTCCTGCAAGTAGCGCCGGTCCAGGTGCGGGGTGGGAATGGCGTAAAAGTTCTGGAAGACGTCCGGATATGCGGCAATCAGGCGGCGCTCGCGGTCGGCTTGCACCCAGCCGGAATGGGAGAAGTCCGTGTAGATATCCTCCAGCAGCAGCCGGTCGCGGTATTGCGACTCGAGCGGCGTCCCCGCCAGCGGCGCCAGGAGATGGAGTTGCGTGATCATCTCGGGCTCACGTAGACCTTCGGCGAGGAATGAGACGGTGGCGCGCACGTCGTCCATGGTTTCGTCCGGAAAACCGATGATTGTGGAAACGGTGGTGCGCATCCCGTGGCGCGTGCAGAGCTCCGTGTTGCGGCGGGACTCATCCAGGTCGAGACCTTTATCGATGATCTTCTGCATGCGCGCCGAACCGGACTCAATGCCGAAGAAGATGGACGCGCAACCGGCGCGCGCCATGAGCTCGATCAACTCCGCGTCTACACAGTCGGTGCGGGCGCTGCAACCCCAGCGGAAGCGATGGCCGCTGGCGAGCAGGACCTCGCAGAATGCCACCACGCGGCGGCGGTCGACGGTGAACATATCGTGCTGGAGGTCGAAATACTCGGCCGCATAGCGATCTGTGAGGAGTTCCATCTCGCGGATTAATTTGGCGGGAGATTTGAGACGGAAGCGGCGGCGGAAGAAATCGTTGGTGGAGCAGAAGGTACAGCCGAAGGGGCAGCCCCTTCCCAATTCCAGAGGGATACTGCGGGCGGGCGTTTCGACAGGATAGAGGTGAAAAGCGGGCAGTGGCAGGTCGTCGAGCTCGACCGGCATGGGCGCATCGGGATTGCGGCGGGGTTCTCCGGCGCGGCGATAGGTGATGCCGGGGACGGTATCCGGCGAAAGGCCTGCGGCCAGCCGGGTGACAAACTCGGGCAGGCTGCGATCCGCCTCGCCGCGCAGGATGTAATCCACGAACGGGAAATGCCGCAGGGTGGGCAAATCGACGACAGAAGCTTGCGGACCGCCGAGGAGCGTGACGGCGCCGGGGCGGAGTTGCTTCAGGTGCTGGGCGGTTTGGATGGTGACGGGGTAGCTGTTGCAGATGGTCGAGAAACCGTATAGATCGGCATCCAGCGCGGCGAGTCGCTCGGCCGCATACTGGCTGAAGGAAGACCGGGCGCGGGCTGCGCTGCAGTGAATATACTCGATGTACCATTGATTGGAATCGACGAGTTGGGGCACGACGCCGATCTCTTCCAAGACCGCAGCGAGCGCCAACAAGCCGAGCGGGATTTCGGCGGAGGTTTCGCGCACGCCCTCGCTCTCGAATTGCGCCGGATCTTCGAAATCCGTGGCGGTGGGAATGCTCGACAGGCAGACTTTCACCGAGGCCGTGCGGTTAGCGGGGTGGGCGAACAGGTCCTGGTTTAGTTGGTTTTTCTTTGGCCACATCTTCTTTAAGGTGCAGGCGCAGAGCGCTGGCGGTCATTTCCAACGTCTTTTCGACGAAGTCAGCTTCTTGCGGAGTAAGCTCCCGCTGCAACTCGATATTGATTCCGTATGTGCCGCCCTTCTTGCCGGTCTTCTCTTTTGCCATCTGGCGCGTCTCCTTTGATCTAGCAACTGTAGCGCAATTTCGACGGGGCGGCAAACGGACAGGAAATGTTGACAGGAAATGTTGCAAAGGGAACGCCCGGTAGCTCCCGAATTTCCGGCGGCGTGGATCGGGCGCGGGTGGCGGGCGAGTTTTGGGTGCCGTAGCACGCCCTTGGTCGATCGAGGCATCGCCGAGGCGACTGCCGACACGCAGCGCACCGGCGAACCGTCACGGAACGCGCGCCCGTGTCTGGCTGCGCTGGAACGCCCTACGCCAGCAGCACGCCGCTTCGCGGGCGTGCCGGCCGAAGCGCTCGGGGAATTTCCGCCGGCGTGGGGCGAGCACGTGCGGGTCGGGCTGTTCTGGCTGCTGTAGCTCCCCTGTCGATCCCTCCATCGCCGAGCGACTGCCGGCCCGGACGGACCGGCAGCATGCCCGAATTGCGGGCTAACGCTCTCTTCTGGCTGCGCATGACGCCTTACGCAAGTAGCCCGCTGCTTCGCAGGCGTGCCGCCCGACGCGCTCGCGGAATTCCCGCCGGCGCGGAGCGAGGGCGGGCCGGTGAACGCTCCTGCCGTAGCTCGCCACAGGAAGCGCACCGGCACCTTGCCCGAACCGCCGCGGAACGCGCTCTCGTCTGGCCGGCGCAGGGACGTCCTACGCAAGCAGCACGCCCCCTGAGGCCGTCCTGGTGGCGCCGCGGAGCGCGACGCTCTATTCCGCCGTTGGCATGTGAATATACATGGACTGAATCCCAACTCGTCCCGGGCCGGTAAAGCGGTTACACACGATTTGCGCGGCGCTGGCAAACAATCCGGTCGAAAATTTTTGAAATTGCGTTTCCATCTGGACCGAGCGGTCTTTGTAGACCCAGCCGCCGGGCTCGATGTCAATCTGTTCACCGGCTCCCAGCGCTACCTCGAAAACGTTACCGTATCCGTGCACCCACACAATGCCTTCATTGTCTTGCGCAGTAAAATGGTCAATGAAAAACCCAGTACCGCCCATCAGCATATTGGAAACGCCTTTTACCCGCGTGAACGTGTATTCGACGCTACCGGTGGCGGCGAGAAACTGGTGTTCCCGCATCTCGATTCCTTCGCCGCGGTTCAGATGGATTCCGAAAAGGTGTCCCGCGCCATCGCGGCTGAAAGCGATCTGCCCCGGACCGCTGGCTTCCGTCATCAGGATGGGCATTCCCGCCATGACGCGCCGGAAACCGCCCTTCAACGGCTTTATGCCGATCTGTGTTCTGGGCTCCTTCCAAAGAAGAATATGGTGTTCGAAGTATACGGGGACCCCCCCCAGCTCGATACGCAACACGGGAACGAGTTCGCCCTCGATGTGATAGGTCACGCCGGCAAATTGTTCGTCACGCGCTGCGGTAGGCTTCAGAACGGGAATAGGCATTGGGCTCCTTGCTTTCTGGTCGAGGTTAACTGTAACCCATAATCATGGACCGGAAAGACTCAAAATTGCAATCGCAAACGCGGCTTCAGAGTGTCCACGCTGCCTCGCGGGCGTGCGCGCCCGAAGCGCTCACCGAATTTCCGCCTGGCTGCGCAGGAACGCCCGACGCAACCAGCATGGCCGCCTCGCGTTCGCGCTCGCAGAGTTTCCGCCGGCGTGGATCGAGCGCGTGCGCGTGGGCGTGTTCAGTTTGCTGTAGCTCGCCCTTGGTCGATCCAGCCATCGCCGAAGCCGCGGCCGGCACGGGGCGCAGCGGCAGCGATGTCGCTTCCACGGCGCGGAAGTGCTGGGTTGGACATCCGTGACCGGAGTCACTGACGAAGCGTGCCCTTGTGCCTCAAGATCAAGTCAGAAAGGCAGATAAGGAGATCCGATGACAACCACCATGACCCTGGCCGATCTGGCCGCTACCTCGTTGAGTGCCGTCCGCATTCTGGAACAACACGGCTTGGATTACTGCTGCGGCGGAACGCAGCCATTTGAGGAGGCTTGCCACAACAAGGGCCTCAAACCAGAGTCGATTATGCGGGAGATCGACGAGTCATACGTCGCCACTGCCGGCGGCCGGGACTGGCTAACGGCGCCGCTGGACGAATTAGTGAAGCACATCGTCACGACCCACCACGAGTACCTGAAGCTGGATCTGCCTGTGCTGGGCCACCGCATGGAAAAAGTGGCTTCTGTGCACGGCGCTCGCGACCCGGAGGTGCTTCCTCGCATGGCCGAGGTGTTCGCTGCACTGCGCGCCGAGTTGGAGATGCACATGCATAAAGAGGAGATGATTCTGTTTCCCTTCATCGGCCAGTACGGCCGCGCCGAGGTGCAAGGCCGGCCGATGCCGCCGGTCCCCTTCGGATCAATCGCCAATCCTATCGCTATGATGGAGCGCGAACATGGAAACGCAGGTGATGCTCTGGGCGAAATCCGCAGATTGACTAACGATTTCGAGTTGCCTCCCTACGCGTGCAGTACCGTTCGGGCTCTGTATCACCTGAATTATTCACACAACTCCAGTCTCGCTGCGGACAGCGCCGACTCTGTGATATTCCGTCAATGATGCTTCAGTTCATCTCGTAGCCTTTCCTGGACTCTTCCTGCCGACGCTTCCTCTCATGTCATTGTTTTTGTTGCCTCTGCGTGCATAAAAGTTTATGCATCTTTGGTTACTCCTTAAGCACACCCGCCAGCACCGGGCGGAACCGCTGCCCCTCCCGAACGATGCTCCGCAAGCGGTCCATCAACCGCCCAAACATTCCTTGCTCCGCATAGTGATCGCTGTAGCTGACTCCGACTCTGCCGGCGTGACGCCAGATCTTGGCCGCCAGAAAGAGAAAACGCAGGCGGGCGGTGGCCAGCGTGGTGTGCTGCAGCGTGGCCACCCGAGCCTCTTCCTCGCGATTGAACAGCATCAGCCAGCAGTTCAGGTTGTAGGCCAACATGACCAACTGGAAATGATTACAGTTCATGGGCCAGCGCCCCGATGGGTACGCCGCCAGCCCGGCATCATTGTTGGCCTCTTTGATCAGATTCTCGGCTCCGGCACGCTGGTCGTAGAACCACACCAGCAAAGTCACCGCGTGCTTCATGTTGGTGACGAAGACCCGGAAGGTGTACTCCGGCGTGTCGAACAACTGGTACTGCTCCGGTTGGTCGGCCGCTGCCGGCTGGGGCTTCTTTTTGTAACGCAGAGCGATGAAACGGCCGGCCTTTCCCCAGCCCTCCGGCTGATAAGAAAACTCGCACTGGCCGTCGGCATCGCTGCGCGGAGAAGGCTTCCAGACAGCCGCTTTCAGTTCCTCTACCAAACGCGCCGTCTTGCGCGCGG
>Ga0335077_10005715_pt1 | contig 15276 bp, 33 predicted proteins | sample Lox_Sample_31_FD_207151 | JGI IMG/M metagenome (GOLD analysis project Ga0335077, IMG submission 207151) | Soil microbial communities from Loxahatchee National Wildlife Refuge, Florida, United States - Lox_Sample_3.1 | ecosystem: Environmental > Terrestrial > Soil > Wetlands | place: USA... | reverse complement strand
CGTGGTCGCCGGGTGGGGGTTTCTGCCCGGGCCAGGTTTGGATGGAGTCGGCGGGGTTGTAGTAGTAGTGGTAGAGGATTTCGTCGGCGAAGGCGCCGGTGGTGAGGTGGCCGCGGAGCTGGGCGGCCCAGGAGCGGTCTTCGGGCCAGCCGCCGGCGGTGAAGTCGGCGTGTTTCATCACCAGGTCGCGGCGGATGGGGTTGATGATGGTGATGTCGCGGAGGAATTCGCCGCCGGTGTCGTCCCAGCTGCCTGCGTCGAGGCTTATTCTGGCGGGCATCCATGGGATGCCGTTGTTGTAGACCATGGCGCGGAACCCTGCGTGGTGCACGTCCCCGTCGAGCAGGGGCAGGATGGCGGGGATGAAGCGGGGGGTGACGATGTCGTCGTCGTCGATGAACGAGATGTAGGGCGTTTCCGCGTATTCGATGAGGTCTTGCCTTACCCGGGTGAGGGGCCGTTCGCCGTTGTTCCACAGGGCCATCACCCGGACGGCGCCGTTCGCCTGCTGGAGCTGTGGGGCGAGGGTGCGGATGAGCCGGAGGAAGGTGGCCTGGCGGCGGCCGAGGGTGGCGATCAGAATCGTCCAGGTCACCAGATGGCGTGGGCGCGGGTTGTGATGCACGTCGGTCCTTCCTGTGTCCCGGCGGGTTTGATGCCCATTTTCCACAGGATGTAGGGGAGTGAGATCTGGCATTCGCAGCCCCAGCGGGCCATCTCAGCGAGCCAGGGGGAACCGAAGTCGGGGCAGCCGCGCCTGCGGACCATGACTCCGGTCCACCAGCGGGCGGTGTCGGGGAAACCTTCCGCGAGGTAATGCTCGGCCTGGGCGATGACGGGCTGCCCGGCGTATCTGGGGATGCGGGAGGCGATTTGTGCTTCTTCGAGGATGCCGGCGCGGCGCTGCGTGGTGTCGATCGCGGCGAGGTCTGCGTCGCTGAGAAGGTCGAGGCACCAGGTGATGAAGGTGGAGTCGCGGATGACAACGTTGCCGTCCATCCAGATCAGCACGTCGGCATCCGAGTACAAATCGGGGCGGGCGCGGGCGACTTTGGACGCGAATGACGGCCCGAGGTGCGGCCTCGGCTCATACACGACGGTCCACGGCGGGGGGCAGCCGGCGGGCTGGCCGGTGACCATTACCCATTCGGCGGGGATGTCCTGCAGGGGGACTTCCGGGAAGTGGTCGTATCCGCCGTAGATGGATGAGATGACCGCGACAGTTGTCATCTGTGTCCTTTCACGCGGTGGGCGATGGCTTTGGCGTCGGCGTGTTCGTGGTGGCGCAGGTGGTGGAAGAAGTCGCGGCGGCAGCAGGGGGCGTTGCATCGGAGGACCGCCGCTAGGGGGGTGTGGCAGAACCAGCAGCGGTCTTTCTCGTCACCGGTGAAAGCGCAGTAGGCGTGGCGTGGGCAGGTCACTGTTCTTGTATAGTGCCTGGCGGAGCCCCGGCATTCTCCGCAGGGTATTCAGGGTGCCGTTCATCGCCGAGGATGCCCAGGATGATCCGGGCGAACGCCTGGTAGCCCTGGTCCCATTGGGAACCGGAGTTGAGCCTGCCTTCGAGTGCGACAGTCGCGGCGAGGAGAACCTTTTGCAGTGTTTCCCGCCGTGGGGTGATGACGATACCAGGGGTGCAGTCGCAGCGTTGCAGCCCGTGCCATCCGCCAGGATTAGAGCACGTTTCCACATTCACCGAGACGGGGATTGGTTCCATGCCGAGGTAGTAGGCATCTGGCTGCTCGAGCCACTGCGGTAGGCCGCCGCAGGCGGAACATGCGAGCACCCAGTCGCCGTCTTCGATGGATAGGATGAACCGGTCGCCCGTTTTCCCAGCTTTGCAGTCGCCGCAACTGTTGTCCGGCGGCGGGGGGGGGTGGGTTCTTCTCCTGGATTTACTAGAGTGACCTTCGGATCACTAAAAGAGATGACCGGTAGCTGAAACAGCGCGTTGCTTGCGGCTGGTTCATGTTTCATGGGGTGTGCCGGTGGGTGCGGTTGCAGACGCAGCGCAGATTACAGGTGCAGGTGCAAAGGTTGCATTCGGCGCAGGTGGGTGGGTGGGTGATCCCGGCCTGGTGGATTTCGTCCTGGATGATCCGGTGGACGTCTTCCGCGACTTCAGCCTGGACTTCGGTTCTGCCGATGATGGGGATGCCTGCGGCTGTGAGCATGGCCTCGATGTCGTCCAGTCTCGTGTTCTGGGCGATGTCGGCGAAGCGGGTGAACACTTCCTGCTCACTGATCTCACTCATAATCGTTTCCTTCCTGTTGTTCTTTTGATCGTTTCCGTTCCACCCGGGTGCACATGTCCGCGATCGCCGCCTGCGCGAAGGCGTTGAGGGACACCTCGCACGCATCGGCGCAGGCACGCATCCTGTCGTTGAGCGCCGGGCTGATGCGCAGGTTCAAAGTCGGGCGGAGGTAGACAAGCTCTGCGGCCTTCCCTTCCCGGGCGAGCCGTTCGCCTTCCCTGAGTGTGCGGTGACCGCCGGGGCTGATACCCATGATGTCAGGCCCCGGGTGAGGGTTCGATCACTTCGTACTTGACCCAGCCACCGTTTTCCCAGTGGTGGACGACCACCCTGCGGCCTGTTTTGGTGATTACCTGGACCCGCTCGTAGGCGGCGCGCTGCGAACCGAAGTCATCGCTGAGGCCGCGGACTGAGACCCGCCAGGGTTTCCTGTTCCTTGTCTCCATGTGGTCAACCCTACCAGGCTTATGGCCCCATGCAAGGTTTACCGGTAAACTAGTGTCATGCCCCGCAAACCCAACCCCCAGCGCAAAACCGTCCTCTCCCTCAGACTCGACCCACACCAAGCCGAAGACCTCGACCGCGCCAGAGGCCAGCTCACCCGCTCCGCATGGCTCCGCCGGATCGTCGAACAAGCCCTCACCGAGAAACAACCCCCACGCGCCGTCTTCCTCCCACCTGTACAGACACCCCCACACTGAAACGTCTGTACAGTACAGACATGGCAACCACCCGCGTCAACCTCCGCATCGACACAGACCTCTGGCACACAGCCCAAAAACGCGCCGCCACCGACCGGACCACCACCACAGCCGTCGTAACAGCCGCCCTAACCGAACACCTCACCAAACACCAGCCAGCACCCCCACCTGCAAAAACAACCAGACAGCCCCCAAAACCAGCCACCACCACAAACACACAATGCACCCACCCACCCATCAAACGAGTAGGCCCAATGTGCCTCAACTGCGGCAAACCCTGGCGATGATCAAGCCCTGACGTGCACAAACACAAGATTTTTCAGCCCCCACGTCCATACCAACAAAACATAGAGACGATCTACCGCATCCTGCCTAGATCCAATCCGGGGGTACCCCCCTCGCGGAGACAGACGCCAGCGGGCAGCCGCAGGCGAGACCAGACCCCTCCAGATCCACCCCTCCAGACAAGTCAACCCACCACCCAAGGTGAGTTTCCACCGCAGGCAGAACGCCTCTCATGCCCGGCCAGGCATATACGCGCACAAGCACAAAACCCCAGGTCAGACACCTTTTCGTCGTGTTGACGGTAAGTGTTTGGTGAAGTTGTGGTTTTTGGTGGTTGTGGGGTTTGACAGTTGGGTGGAGCTCTGGCAGTATGGGTCCATAAGCAAAGAGGTCGGGGACAACGAAGATCCCATCCAAGCCAGGGGCACAGGTAAACGGAAGCGAACCAGTGTCACCATCTGAACCTTGACAACAGATAGCAGCGACAGGCCGGGATGGCTTACCTAGGCTGCATCCATCTATCCCCTCCGGCAGGGAGAATGCCGGGCGCGTGGCAGGCAGCTAACTGTAGTTGGGAACCACCTAGCCGCTCGCGGGTCTTGAAACGTCACAGTGCGGACCGAGAAACATGATCATGATTGCTCCTGTCTGTCTATTATAGCAGGTGGGAGCGTGTTTCCTAGCTTTCGGATCATGGCCTTACCAGTGGTTCGCCGTTGGTGAGGCCATGGCCTGAGCATCAGGGCCGGGCGTGGGTAACCGTGTCCGGCTCTCTTGCTGAGGTACCCGATCTAGAAAGGAAACGATCATGTCATATGTGAAGTGCGCCTACTGGACCGCGCTGGCATGGTTCTACCGCGTCACCACGCGGCGGCCGACGCGGCACGGGATGCCAGGCAGCCACCTGGCGAAGGTCCGCCGTATCGGGCAAAGCGCCTACCGCGGCCGCCACTACCGCGACGATGACAGTTACCCGCTGGCGTCGCACGTGGCAGTCAGCGACCCCGGCACATACGCGCTGGTGCAGGCGTTGAAGGCGCAGCTGTACATCTAGCCACCTGAGAGCGGGCGGCCCGCAAGGGCCGTTCGTTCGATTGGATGCTAAAAACGGAAGGAAACGATCATGGTACGTAAGATAGCTGTCCTCGCTGTCCTCGGCGCGCTCGTGTTCGGACTAGGGCGATTCGTCGCGGATGGATGTCATCTCACCTACCCGCCAGGGCAGGCACCCGGATACCACGCGATGTGGACACCTGCACAATGGCGGCAACGCGAAGCACAAGAGCAGGCGCAGTACCGCCGTGAACTCGCCGCGCAGCAGCCAGCCGCGACAGCGAGCACCGCGAGCGGGCCGCAAGGCGGATACGGTTCCGCGAGCTCGCACGGTTCGCACATGTCCGGCCTGTCCAAAGTGTGGCTGGCGCACTACGCGGTCACCAGAGTGTTTCACCACCGCAGGTAAGCAAGGTCGCCCCGATGGTCGCATGTGCGGTCCGACTCCGCACAGGGGCACGCAAACACGGCAACGAAGGGAAACGATCATGGCAGATCTGACAGGTGAGCGCATGTTCACGCAAGCGCGGCAAAAGCAAGGCTTCCGCTCGCAGGCGCACTTGGACGCTTTCTTCCGCTCATACGATCACGAGCGTAGCTGCGCGGAGTGCGGCAAGCCGGGCCCGGCGGTGTGGCTGGAAGGGTCCGCCTCGTGGCAGCCGACGATGGCGCAGTGCCAGACAGGCAAGGATCTAGACCAGGCGCATTTCGCGTTTCTCGGGCGCTGAACGCTGGCAATCGTGCCCTACGGGGCGCGGTTGGGAACGTTCAGACGAAAGGAAACGATCATGAAGGTTCGCACGGTAGCACTCACCGGCCTGACCGCTGCCACACTCGCGCTCGCGACCACGATGCCCGCTGGCGCGTCATCACCTAACGAGAAGGTGAGCAGTCACACCTGCACCTACGGCACCCAGACGATCACGTCGTACACGCACTGGGTGAACGGCGCGCAGGTGCGGTATGCGAAGCCGGTCAAGACGGTCACCACATACCCGCTGTCATGCTGGGACACCAGCTACACGAGCTAGCTTCCTGAGAGCGGACCTCTCGCAGGTCCGCTCGATTGGATGTTAGACCACGACGGAAGGAAACGATCATGAAGCACACTGTCGTCTTTGACAAGTGCCCACCCAACCCCAATGCGCCGTGGTTTGTCACCCGGGCAGACGGCGCGGAATGGCACACGCACACCGAAGATGACGCACACGCCGAGGCAACCTACCGGCCTGGCCGGGCGAAGGTTGGCGAGGCTACGCCGCAGTCCGACCCGGATCTGTTCACCGATGCGGAGATCAGGGCCGAGGTTAAGCATCTGCTGAGCCTTAACCACCGGCTAGGTACTCACCCATTGCGGGTGGAAGCGTACGGCAAGCTGCTAAGCGAACTGCAAGCCCGCAAGGGCAAGTGACCTAGCACAGAACGTCGCTCGCAGGCTTTCCTGTGGGCGGCGTTGTCCTGCTAGGGCAGAAGGAAACGATCACGAAAGGAAACGATCATGGTTACTATCAAGGCCGGTCACGACTTCATCGAAGCCCTGCGCAACGTCGCAATCTTCGCCTCTACCGATGACACGCTGCCCGCACTGTGCGGAGTCCAGATGGACTGGACGACGGATGGCGTGGTGGAGCTCGTGGCCACCGACAGGTACATGCTGGCCCGTCAGACCGTGGAGTCGGCCGAGGTTACCGCAGACGGGCCCGGGCATGTGTTCATCCCCGCCGCCCAGGTCAAGCAACTGTCTGCGGTCAAGATGGACGCTCACACGCCGATTCTCATAACCGTTGAGGACGGCGGTGTGGCAACGTTCGCGCCACCATGCGGAATCAGAGTCACCACCGGGCCGACATCAGACTACAGTTTCCCGGACTGGCGGAAACTGTGGGACCGCATGGCGGAAAACCTCGGGCAGGGTGAGGTCAATGCGGTGTCCGCGTGGAACCCGAAGCTGCTTGCGCGGTTCGCGAAAGTTCGGGACGGGGGCAAGCTACCGCCGCACGTCAAGTTCACCCGATGCGGCTTCACCCGATGCGGCACGGGTAAGGATCTGGCCGAATGCGGCCCGGTCCGGGTCATGGCGATGCAGATACGTGTCGCCGAGACGTCCTAGCTAGCTGAGACCGCACGTCTCGCACGTGCGGTCGATTGCCCGCTAGGGCAAAATGTCATACCTCTTTGGAAGAATGGTTTCACCGAAGAAAGGAAACGATCATGGCGGAGAGCAGCTACAACGGATGGGCCAACTACGAAACATGGGCCGTCAAACTGCATCTCGACAACGAGCAGGGCACTTACTACGACGTCACCGGCCACGCAACCGAGATGGTCACCGAAGCAGCCAACGCGGAAATGGAAGCCGACGCTTACGAGTTTGAGTCCTGGCTGAAAGACTACGTGGAGGAACTGCTGCCGGAACTGGACGGACTGGCGTGCGATCTGCTGCGCGCGGCACTGTCCGAGGTGAACTGGCAGGAGATCGCCGAAGCCTACCTGGAGGACGCGAAAGCAGGGCTAGTTCACAGCTGAGAGGTCATGGTGGTGTGCGGGCTGCGGCCCGTGCGCTGCCATGGTGGCTCAGACGAAAGGAAACGATCATGGGAGACAGGGCAAACGTCTACGTCAAAGACGGCAACTCTGGCGTGTACCTCTACACGCACTGGACCGGGACCAAACTTCCCGGCGTCGTGCAGTCGGCACTCAGGCGCGGCGAGAGCAGATGGAACGACGGGCAGTACCTAGCGCGGGTCATCTTCAATGAGATGACCCGCGGCGACGAGGACGGCGTAACAGGATTTGGCATCTCGTCGGTGCTCTGCGACAACAACCACCCGATCATCGTCGTGGACACGTCCACCGAAACAGTTGGACTGGCCGATGAAGGCGACGAAATCCTTGGCATTGTCCAGGCTGATTGGCCGTTCGCCGATTTTGTGGCACTTGATACGGCGGGACTGGACTACTGACTGAACGATCATGATGCGGTGCGCCTCGTGCGTACCGCATCATGGACGCTCAGAACGGGAATTGTCACAGGTCACCGATAGAATGGTGACATCACAAGGAAGGAAACGATCATGAATGTGACCATTACGCTAACCGATGCGGAGCAGTTCTTTTACGACCACGCCGGCTGGAGTTACGACCCGGCGGCAGAAACGCCGGACCATGGCCGGGCGCGCTGCGCGATCGAGCTAGCCGACGCGGAACGTCTGCTCAACCGCGACAACGACGCCGAAGTCACCTGGGAAGAAGACGACACCCCGTGGGATGGCTGCGAACCGTACGACGGCCCCATGTTCGGCGCGGTGCTGCGCAAAGGCAGCGAGGTCATGGGGTCACTGTGGAGTATCGCGATGGAAAGCACAGACGAACCGTACGCGCGGATAGTAGCCGCAGAGCTGGCGCAAGAGTACCTGTGACCTGAACGGTCATGATCGTGCACGGGTCACCCCGTGTGCGGTCACGAACGCTCAGCGCTAGGCGATGACGTAGGATGTAAACATCAGCTCAGCGAGTCTCGACGGCTCTTGGCTCGCTGAGAGTGAGAGTGGCGTGCGAACCGCTCTTGCAAGCGGAGGCCCGGTGCAGTCCCTAGCGGACCGCCGGGCCTCCTGCTTTTGACCTTGACTTCCACCCAACCACGTCGGGAGCTGAGGTTAGAGCAGCGGCCAATCTGGTGTTGACCGCTGCTCATGTTCGCTCCGGGTGACCACGTCGGTCGCGTCGGCCATGATTGCGCTCCCGGTCACTACTCCGGGAAACGGGCGCCATGTGCCGCAGTCTCGTGGGTTGGTCACTGGAAGGCCCGTGCGTGTTTCCAGCCGGGCTACGGCTCTTGCTGTTCAGAGGTACGCAGAGACGCCCCCGTCTGACGGCTCTATCCCGGGTGCGAATCCGGGCCCAGTGTTCTAGGCGCACTGGTCCGCGTACGAGATCATTCTACTAGGTCGCGCGCAAGCGCGCGACCGCAACAGGAAGGAAACGATCATGAGTGACATGTCCACCTGGAAGACACTCGACCAGATCCGCGCCGACCTAGACCACACCGAAACCACGTGTGACGGCATGGTGGCCGCAGGCCGGACTGTGGTGTACCGCACCGACCCGGACATACCGTGCGCGGACTGCGGCGGCGGGTACCGGGAAGACCCGGCCGACCCTAAGACCTACATTCCGCATCTCACCACGCTGTGCCCTGCAATCAGCTGAGGAAAACGATCATGTCAGTGGTGGCATTTGTGACCATCGTCAACTCTGTACTGATCGCCGTGCTGTTGTGGTGCGTTGCGTACCTCAGCAAGCGTCGCTGACTGTTGAACGTCGCGCGCTACGGTGCGCGGCCTTGAGCAGTACAGCAACAGGAAGGAAACGATCATGGAGTGTGATACGTGCTGGGCCGACGCTTACCTGATCTGGCGATCAGGCATGTCAGGTAGTTCGCAGTACGAGATCTATCTGAAGCTGCTGGAAGAACGTAAGGACAACCCGTGCACGGAAGGAAACGATCATGAGTTCATTGTTGAGTGTTGTCCGTGACCGGCCGCCGCTGCGCATCGAGCGCGCGCCCGGGCGCTGCCCGGCCATGTTCACCTATGGCGAGGACCTGTGGTTTGAGATGCGCTGCTGCGACCTCGCCGAAGGGCACCCGGAAGAGGAACACCGGGACCCGAACGCGGGGATGTGGACTTTGGTGACCTGCTGAACGCTCCCTGCGCGGCCCTTCGGGGCCGCGCGGGGAACGTCCAGACGAACGGAAGGAAACGATCATGAGTGAAATGATGGACCCGCAGACCGCGACCCTGATGGACCTGTCTGCGGTAACCGACGTGCTCGAGCTGCTCGGCAAGCGGGTGCTCGAGCTACAGCAGGCCGTCACCGACGAGAGGCGACGGCGGCGGGATCTGATGGCCGCGCTTGCGGTGGACCGGGTGCAGTTCTCGCAGCTGGCCGCGCGGGTGGCGATGGTGGAAAAGTCATGGTGCCCGCCGTGGGCCGACGCGGAAGACCTGACCGTCGTCCCCGACTAGGAAGGAAACGATCAATGCTTACCGCGAACGAAGGAAGCGTCATACTCAATCCGCGCCATGTTGAGCGGATAGAGATGGAAAGGCGCATCCGTCAGGGTGCAGTATTCGTATCCGACCCCGACTTCCGGGTGCTCGCCTACACGCCAGATGACTGTTACCGCCTGACAGGGTGGATGCAACTATCAGAGGCTTCGGAAGAACTGCAACGCGCAGGCGGGATCATCTCACAGATGTAAGTTCCCATGGTTCACAGGTGTGAGTGCCCACGATGCGGTGCGGGATGTCCCGTGCCGTGTCGCGGCTACTCAGCCGGACAAAGGAAGGAAACGATCATGATGGAAGATGAGGACACGCGACCACAACCAGACCCGGACCTGTTGCAGCAGATCGGCCAGGACATCCTCGCCGAGGCGTGCCGCTACCTCGGCCGGTTCACCGTCCTGCCGCACACCGCAGACACTGCGCTGGTGCTGTTCGCGGCGCACTGCTGGGCGTTCCGGGCCTGGACCGAAACCCCGCGCATCCACCTCACCTCCGACACCTACGGCGCCGGGAAAACCCGCGTCATGCGGCTCACCGCGCTCATGTGCCCACGGCCGGAAGAGATAGCCGGCGCGACCGGACCGGCGGCGCGGCGCATCGTCGCCGAACGCAGCCCCGCCCCGCTGTGCTTCGACGAGATAGACGTGGCGTTCGCCGGCCGTGGCGCCAAAGCGGAGGACCTGCGCGGCATCCTCAACGCCGGCTACGAGGCGAAAGGGAAGTTGCCCCGGATCGAGAAAGGCGAAGTCGTAGACGACCCGGTGTTCTGCCCCGTCATCTGCGCCGGGAAAGGGAAGCTGCCGAAGTCGCTCGAAGACCGCGCGGTTTCGATCTGCATGGTGAAACGCGGCCGCAGGCAGCAGATGGAACGGTTTGTGCCGAAGATGCACGAGGCGATGGGCCGCAAAATCGGCCGGCTGCTCGGCTCCTGGGTGACCGAGATCGCCGGCGCTGCTGGGGACATCCTGTGGATGGACCCGCCGGAGAAACTGGCTGACCGGCAAATCGACATCCTCACACCGCTGTACAGCGTTGCGCAGATGGCGGGCGGGGAATGGCCGGGACGATTCGATGAGATGGTCAAGGTGCTGGTGCTGGGTGGCGCGGCCAGCGATGAGACGTCCCCGGCGAAAGCGCTGCTGTCGGCCCTCGGTGAGGTGTGGCCGGACGGGCGGGACAAGCTGGCCACGCACGAGCTCGCCGGTCTGCTGGCTGGGCATGAGTCCGGTGAGTTTGACTGGCCGGAAGGTCAGCGGGCGCAGGAGTTGAACGCGCGGATGCGGGATCTGGGGATTCCGCCGGTGCCGCTGTGGATCGGCGGTAAGACGATGCGCGGCTACCAGCGCCAGGATGTAATGGGCGAGAGCCTGGCGGGCGTCTGACCTGCCCTTACATCCTTACGTGTAAGGAAACGTGGTGCGGTGGCGCCTGCGTGTTGTCATACGCGGGCGCCACCGTGCCGGTAAGACACAACGGAAGGAAACGATCATGGCTGAAACATATATCGCTGACGACAACGAGCGGCGTCACGCCGACGAGCACTGCTGGTGTGACCAGTACCTCTACGACCCGGATACACATGCTCAGGAAAACGCCGAGGAAGAGGAAGAACCGCCGGTAGAGGACTACGATCCCGGTCCCGGATGCGACGACGAGGGCGGTATAAGCGAATACCGGTATGCCGTCACGCCGGACGAGGCGTCATGCTTCCCGCCGCTAGTGGCGTTCTGACTATGGGCTGATCCTTGAACGCCCGGCCCGCTGGCATCCGGGCCGGGCCTTGAGGGACTAGCAACCAGGAAGGAAACGATCATGTATTGCGAGAACTGCCGAAAGCGCATCTACAAGGCACGGGACGGCGCCTGGTACCACGACCACAACGCTAGCGCATTCTGCGACCCCGGCCAGGGGTCCGGGCGGCGCGCGGATGCCTGACATGTTCCGGGTACTCATCACCGGCTCCCGCGACTGGGGAGACGCGCTGCGCATCTGCGGCGTGCTAAGTGATGTCTGGAATGAGCACCCCGGCGCGACACTCGTCTCCGGAGCCTGCCCGAAGGGCGCTGACCATATTGCGGAGTACTACTGTACACGCTGGGGCGTCAAGATAGAGCGTCACCCCGCCGACTGGAAAACCTACGGGAAGTCCGCAGGTTTCCGTCGTAATGAGGACATGGTCGCTCTCGGCGCAGACCTATGCCTTGCGTTCATCAAGAACAACTCACGAGGCGCAACCCACTGTGCCAACTGTGCAGAAGCAGCAGGTATCCCTACTCGGAGGTATCCATCAGATGACTAAAACCGCACTCATGTTGAGTGATGAATCCCCTGTGGAAGCCGCAGCCCGCCGTGCACTCCTACAGCGCGCCGCCACCGGATTGAAGATTATCAGTGAAGCACACCGGTATAAGTGGACCTGCTGCTGGCAAAGTTTCACTGTGCCAGATCGTGGGTTCGGCGACGAACGCTGGATCTGGGAGATGTGCCGTGGCGATGGACCTGGCGACAGCTATCGCACCTGGCCGCCGCCACGTGACTGCAATCACTGGCACCACTGGCATGAGCCGCCCCCGATCGCATGAGGACAGGCAGCCCGCGGGTTGGACGGGGCGTGCTGTTCGCGGTGACGTTCTGGGGGGCGATGGCATTGCTGCTTACCTTCATCGCACTGCTGGCCCAGTGAAGGAAAGGAAACGAAAAAGCATGCGTAAAGACGTAAATGCCCTGCCCGAACCCACCGAACCCAACGGGCCCGGGGATTGGCTGCTGCACGCACCACCGGATCAGGTTGTGGCAGTGTTCCCCGGATCGCCACCCCTGGCTGTGCCCACGCGGGACCCCTCATGTGTCAGCATGCCGCCGGTTGACACCGAGGTGCCCCTGAACGCTGGCACCGTGAGAGGCATCTCACCCGCCGCCGAACCAGCCGGTGTTTTTGATGTTGGTGCGGCGGTTCCGGAACTCGTACTTGCCGATTTTCCGCAGCGTGTACCAGACACCGGCGCGCAGGCCGATGGCGACACCGGCGACCAGGCCGAGGATGAGACAGGCTAACGCCACAGGCTCACTGTCCGCCACCGTGGCGGGGAGCGCAACACAGGAAGGAAACAATCATGGATGGGCATGGCATGACCAAAGGCACCGGCATATGCCCGGCCTGCTATCGCAGATACACGCTCAAAGACAACGGCACCTTGCGCAAGCACTGGTCACGTGACGGCATGGGCAAGAACTTGTGGTTCAACAACCCATGCGAAGGCTCCGGCAAACCGCCCGCAGCATCCCGCGAGGCAGGCGGGCGATGATTGAGCGGCCGGGGGCGTTCCTGCAGTGGAAAGGCACCGACGCCTGCCTCGACCTGTACTGCACCTGTGGGCAGGATCTGCACTTCGACGGGTACTTCGCCTCCGAGCTGACCTGCGGCGGCTGCATGCGCACCTACGAACTGCCCTGCCTGCTGACACTCAAGCAGGTCGAGCCGACACGGCCCCTGATAGTTATCCCACCAGACCCGCTCGGCCGCGGCTTGCCGGACCTCGGGCGGGTGGACGGCCTCAAGCACGCGCCGGGCGCCGGTGAGGGTGCCGGTGGTGGCGAGCGACACGGCCAGCACCCCGGCGGCTTTCCGGGCGATGCTGCCTGCGGGGGCGTCCGCGGCGAGGTGGCGGGCCTGGGCGGCCAGGTCGGCGTTGGTCATGACGCCTCTCCGAAGTCAAGGACTGACTGGCCGAGCCGGTGCTTGATAGCGAGATCGAGTGATGCCGGGTTGAGGTCGATCCCGATGGCCTTCCGGCCGAGCCTGCGCGCCGCCTCACACGTCGTTCCGGTCCCGGCGAACGGGTCCAGCACTATGCCGCCCGGTTTGCAGCCTGCTTTGACGCATCGCAACGCGACCTCGGGTGGCATGACGGCGTAGTGCGCGCCGGGAAACGGCTGGGTGGGGATGGTCCACACGTCGCCGGGATTGCGGCCTTGGCGAGGCGTGTAGGCGTTGCCGCCCCGGCGCCGCTCGGTCGCGCCGATGCCGCCATGCGGGCCTTTGTTCACGCCGCCGAAGGTGTGTCCGGTCGCCTCCGGGCGTGTCAGCGGTTCAAGGATGGCGTCGAGGTCGAACCAGTAGCGGGCGCTCTTGGCGAGCATGAGGATCGGTTCCCAGCGGTTAGCGAGCCGGTCGGTGACGGATTCGGGCATGGCGTTGGGTTTGTGCCATGGGATGGTGTTCCGCCAGATCCACCCGTCGTCCTGGAGTGCGAACGCGACCCGCCACGGCATCCCGTACAGATTTTTCGCTGGGGGTGCGCCCGGTTTGATCGCGCCGGTGTTGCTGGCGGTGGCCGGGTACCTGCCGTCGTGGACAGGCTGGATCATGCCGGTGTTGACCGGCCGCTGCATCCCGCGGCCTTCCTTGCGGCCCTGGTTACCCCACGACCCGCTGTAGCTGTCCCCGATGTTCAGCCACAGCGTCCCGTCATCGGTGAGGACACGGCGGACCTCGGTGAATACCTCCCGGAGCCGTTCTACGTATTCGGCGGGTGAGGCTTCGAGCCCGTACTGCCCGTCGACGCCGTAGTCGCGCAGTCCGAAGTAGGGCGGGCTCGTGACGCAGCAGTTCACCGACGTGTCCGGCAGTTGGTGTAGCAGGTCGAGGGCGTCTGCGGCGTAGAGGGTGACTTGCGTGTCTGCCCAGTACGGCGGCGGCGCGGTCATGGTGTCTCCCTTGGTGGCGGTCATGCGGCGCCTCGCTGGCGTCGGCGCGGCGCGAGTTCGTCCATCTGACCAGGAAGGAAACGATCATGCGTAGGAAGCAGGTCGCCGCCCGTCCATTCACCGACGACCAGGTGCGCGCCGTCTATGCAACGCTGATCGAGGCGTCATGGATAGGCGCGGAACTGTTCGAACCGCACCAGGAAGCATGGAAGGCAGTCGCTGCGGCCTGGGGGATCGAAGACATTGAAGACAATGGCCACGGGAAGGTGAAGCGCGAGCAGAAGTCATCCCGCCAGGCTGGCCAGTAGCCCGGCTGCTACGGCCAAGATGAAAATGGTTACCGTTGTCGCCCCGGCCTTGACCCAGCCGGAACGCCCGGCCCGGAACCACGTGATCACCGCAAGGACAATGACCACTGCGGGGATGAACACGGCGATCCCGGCCCGGATACCGAGACCGAATCCCAAACCCGGCAGCATCGCCGAGGCCAGGTAGCCGAGGCCCATTGCGGTCACCTTGCCGGCTTTCACTTTCCGGCTCGCCTGCTCGGTATCGCTTTCGAACTGGGCGCCTGCCATGCTGACCGAGCTTGACCAGGCGCGGGCGAGGATGGCGGTGAATATGATCGCCGAGGCGGCGTGGGAGAACAGCAACCCGATGATCAGCCCGGTCAGGCCGTTGATTCCATCGACGAACCCGAAGAGTGACGCCTGCGTATACGGGGCGAAGTCGCGGCGGCGCACCACACCCCCCGGAAGGAAACGATCAAGATGAGGATCTCCACCGCGCTCACCATCATCTGCGGCGTGCTGACCGTCGTCGCCTACTGGCAATCCACCCATGGGGGGCCGGTGCCTACCGTCGCCGTCATCTGGTTCGCGGCGGGCACAGTCCTGGCCGCTGTCTTGACCGGGATCATCGCGTGGATCGAACACAGGTGATCGTTTTTCTCGCGCGCGTTACGGCGTTCCCTCTTGCGCAGCCCCCCCTCCCCCCAGAGGTGATCTCTAGGAGGTGACCTGCGCAAGATTCCCGCCCGAAGGCTCGCGAGATGCCAGCCCGCCTGTCCCCAAATCAAGTCACGTAGCGTGGGGTTTCCGGGACTACCCGCCGGGCCTTCAAACACGCCGCGTGCTTCTAGGTCTAACTGAACCAACTCTAGCACAATCCAACAGGCTGAGTATAATGGAACATGGAAGGAAACGA
>Ga0335077_10005714_pt1 | contig 15277 bp, 13 predicted proteins | sample Lox_Sample_31_FD_207151 | JGI IMG/M metagenome (GOLD analysis project Ga0335077, IMG submission 207151) | Soil microbial communities from Loxahatchee National Wildlife Refuge, Florida, United States - Lox_Sample_3.1 | ecosystem: Environmental > Terrestrial > Soil > Wetlands | place: USA... | reverse complement strand
GTCCCCCTCACCCGGCGAGACGCCACCCTCTCCCCCACCGGGGGAGAGGGCTGGGTGAGGGGGCGCTCGAGCAGCATTCTGGCTACGAAATTAATTGCAACGTTCTAGTTATGCCACTTGAGCGGACTCACGTCCGCTGCTACTGCTTCAACCGTCCCTACCAGGGAATCTGATTTCTTAGCCGGGCCGCGTAGCCGAACCGGGTAGCATTCAATTGTAAAGGCCGGCACCCGCGCCGGCCTTTTTTGTTTTCACGTGGGAATCAACTGGTCCGCGTCAATTTTAACCGCAGCGGCCCGGTTGATGAAATCCAGGCGCAGCAAAACCGTATTCATCCCATAGCGCCGCTCAACCCAGCCTTCGAGGCCCTGCAACGGGCCGGATTTGATGCGGACGCGCATGCCCTCGCCAATGGACGGCGCCAGGCGCACTTCCAGGCTGGTTTCCAGCGCAAGGAGGATGTCCTGCAACTGCCGCTGGAAGGTTTCCTGGTCGAACACCTCGAGGAGCCGGGCGACGTGGTCGTTCTGGCGCACGGAATCCTTTTGCCGGGGTTCGAGTTGCAGGAAGACGTAACCCGGGAACAGGGGTTTCTGGAACACGACGGTTTTGCCGCGGTACTTGTGCGCGGAGTCATAGCACGGGAGCGTCACGGCCAGGTCTTGCCGCCGGCAATACTCAACGAGCTTTTTTTCCCTTCGCGGTTTGGTATGGGCCACGAACCAGCGCAATTCAGGCACACACGAAGGTTTCAGGAGAAGTCAGTCACTGTCAATGCGAAGTTCTACAGGACTGAATCTTTCACCTCGAAAAATCCATTACTTTGGTGGCAGCCAACGTAAGTTGGCTCAAACTTCAGGCCTGCAACTTCGCAGCGGGCAGAAGTCAGAGCCGGCTCACACCGGCTGCTACTGTCTTACAGACATGCTCATAAAAAAATCAGGCCGGTCTTGAAAACCGGCCTGACCCCAAGGGAATCTATGAAACTGCAACTTGCGAATTTCAGGCCATCCGCTTCTTGCGCAGAATCCGCAACGTGCTCACGCCAAGCGGCAGCAACAGCAACGCACCCGCAATCGTGGTGGTGGCTTCCGGAACTGCTGCTGCTTCCACGGCGTCAACAAGGATTCTGCCGGTTTCACCGTTGTGGCCCAATTGAGTGGTGCCATCCGTGCCGGTGGTGTCCGCCGGGTCGGGGCCAGTGAAATCAATAGGATAAGTCACGTACAGGAATCCGTTAACCAACTGCACAGTCGCATTAACGACCGTCGCGCTGGTTCCGGCGTTGTTGCCTGTGCCGGTGCCCCACGGATCAATAAACCCAATCGTGCCGGAGCCGCTGACGCCCAGGTTTATGGAGTAAAGGGTAAGCATGTGCCCGCCTCCGCTGGCGGTAAAGGTATTGCCGCTGTAAGCGCCCCACTGAATGCCAACCTCCACGCCGTCGTTCGCGTTCAGGGCATTCGCCAGAAACGACGCCGTAGGGCTGGCCTGCGCCACATTCAGTCCGCCATTGATGCCACCGGAAAACCATCCGCCGGGCGTGGTGGACGAGTATTGTCCGGAGATAGAAACCGTCGGCGCCGGATTGGCTCCTCCTGGCATAAGGTAACTCTGCAAGCCGTTGAACAAGCCGTTCACCGTGGTGCCAAGCGCCGTCGTCCCCATAAGCCCTTGCAGACTGTTGACGGCCGCATAGTTATTGGGGCTGGTGGTAAACGGGCTGGGCAGATCCAGACTGAAATTGAAATAATTTTCCAGGTACGACAATCCGTTTGCAGTCGCGGTCGGGACACACGAATTATTCATCACGGCCTGCGAGCCGTTGACGGCGGCGTTGCCCTGGCCGAGATACCCGAAATCACTGAGCGTTTCAGAACCGGACTGCGCCCGGACATCGGACGCAAAACTGCACAGCACAACGGCGGTTAAACCAATCCATCTGCATGTCTTCCAGGTTTTCATATAAGGCCTCGGATGTTGTTGTCGTTTGTTTTGCTAACGTTGAATTGAATCTACCTCTCTACTTTTGACCATCGCCGGAAGCGGTCTGGCGCGCGACAGGGAAACCGCACTGCCTCCGGACGGTCAAGTTAGTTACACTACTATTCTGCATAAAGGCAGCCAGCTTTCTATCCCGCCCCGGGACATCTTGAATCACAAAGCGGACAAGCCAGGACTTCCCAAAGGCCGAAATCGCGCGCTCATGGATTACGGATTACCGAATCATTGACTGTGCCAAGGCAGGCAGGAAGGGCCCTTGGATTGAAAAGCAGTCAGGCCGGTCTTGAAAACCGGCCTGACCCCCAAGGGAATCTATGAAACTGCAACTTACGAATTTCAGGCAATGCGATTTCTGCGCAGAATCCGCAGCGTGCTCGCGCCAAATGGCAGCAACAGCAACGCACCCGCAATCATGGTGGTGGCTTCCGGGACCGGCTCGGCGTTCACCTTCACGAGCATGTCCTGATAGTCATTGTCTCCCGTGCTCAACGGGAGATCCTCCCACCCTAAAAGATACTGGCCCGGGTCCCACGACTCGGTTTGCGAACCGGGAAGTGCCCAACCACCGAGGCCGGAGGCGCTCAGGTTCAACGTCTGGTCACTGGCAGTTTGCAAAGTCACCATGTGATCGTCCCCGCCGTTGAGGCTCTGCTGAGAATACCAGGTCGGGCCACCCGCGGTTTGCAGGTAAAACCCAAAGGCGCTTCCAACATAGAGGCTGTGGCTATTCACGGTGGCCGTGCCACCTGAGAACGTCACGGTCGCCGTGGTTACACCGGAATCAGAACCCGCAAACACCTGGAGCATCTGGCCGCTATTCAGGTTATAAATTCCGAATGAATTGATGCCGGCGTTCCCGGCAATTTCCAACAGCAACGCCGTGGAGGCCGTCCCGCTGCCGAGAATGCCGGGGACCGTCCACGTCTGATCCGTAACCGGGCTGTTGTAGTCCTGGACCCGGTTCGCGGTGGCATTGACGTTGTAGGAGGGATTACCCAGCAAAGTTTGCATAACGGTGACCAAAGTGCCCGGAGGATTGCCGTCCGAGCTGCCCGTGGCCGGTACCACGGTCAGGTCTGCCTGCGAGTTGAATGCCGCGACCACCAGACCCGCAGCGAATAGTGCATATTTGAAGGTTCGTGTTTTCATTGGCGTAGTTTGTTTTAAGGTTCGCACTCCGATACAAATAGGTGCAAATCGTCAAAGTCAGGACCGGTTCTTTCGGCGCAGAATCCGCAGTGTGCTCGCGCCAAACGGCAGGAGCAGCAACGTACCGGCTAACACGGTCGTGGCCTCGGGGATTTGGGCCAGTTGCGGTTGATGAGTGCCGTCAGTCAAGTTCATGGCGACCACTCCGAAGGCGCCGTTGCCATTCGCTTCGAGCTGCATCAAGGTCTTGCCCGTGTCAGCTTCCAGTTTCGTAAGTATTCCGTTAACCCCAGCAATTTGCGATTGCAGGGAGCCACCGCCGAGATTTTCCGGATCATAATAACTGCCGACAGCGCCAAGGTTGTAGCCACTGTTGTCAGAGAGAAGTCCTTGCAGGTACCAGATGGTGGCCTGAACCTTGTCAAGCGTCGTACCGTTGATCGGGCCCCCACCATAGTTTGCGTTGCCACCAAGAAACTGGTTGTAGATATAGGCGGTTCCGTAAGTGATGTAGGTCGGTACGGTTGGAGGCACATTGGCAACAATCGTAGAGCTGAAATCAACGTTGTAAACGTCGCCGGGCGAGAATGTGGTCACAATGGAAACACAGAAGGTGTCGAAGACGTCAACCACCGGGCCTGTGTTGTTGTTTTTCAGGGTGGCCTGAAACAGGCCGCCACCATCCTGGTTGCCACCCACCTCCGCCAACGTAGCCGTTAAACTGGCCAACGAATTGGACGCTGCCATTATCCCGGCCAGACTTAACACCGCGCATAACTTCTTCATATTACTCCTTGTTGTTGCTTTTTTACTAATTGCTGGTTGTCAATTACTGACTGCTATGTCGTTCGCTTCCTGCGCAAAATCTTGAAAGTGCTGGCCCCAAATGGGAGCAGCAGCAGCGCGCCGGCTATTACCGTTGGCGCCTCAGGCACCGGCGCTGGACCCTGATGAAAGGATTGCGTAACCTGAGAGATGCTGATCAAACCCAACGGAGAACCCGCCCCCAGGAGGATATCCTTGGTCACATAAAGCGAAGTTTGGGGAGGGATGATGTTGAGCACATCATTGGCTTCTGCCGGCGGATCGCTCAGGTCGCCGGTCTGAAGATGGCTGTAACCGACGACCGTTCCGCCAAAAGATCCAGTGGCCACGGTTTCATCTACTGAGAGCAATCCGTTTTGCGCACCGCCGGTGTAAGCTTGATCAATCATATAGATCGCACCGGCGCTCGCCGTCACGATGTAGTTGAGTTTAAGATCCGCGGTAGCGTTAACACCAAGCAAGGATATATTCCCGGACCACGTTAGATAATCAATCCCGCCGCTCGCATACGCAGTGACAGTAATTTCGGTGGGATCAAAACTGGTCAAACCACTCTCGCTAAAACTGAAACCGCTGAAGGTTTTATCGCCGATGCTGATAGATCCGCCGGTAGCAAGCTGAGCCAGCGTAATGCTCGCTTGGGCTGTGTATGCCATCGCCGCCACCGCTATTGCGACAGCCGAAACTACTATAGTTCGTAGCTTCATATTTCCCCCATCCGCCCGCTTGTTGGTTGGTTTCGTTTTCCTTCGTTCAATACGTCTTTCAATTCAATTCCTAATACATGCGGTTTCGGCGCAGAATCCGCAACGTGCTCGCGCCAAAGGGCAGCAGCAGCAACGCGCCGGCGATCATCGTCGTCGGCTCAGGAACCTGATGGAATGATTGCGTCACGAAAGAGACACTAGCCAGACTGCTGTCTGAAGCCAGAACAATGTCTTTGCGTACGTACAGAGTAGTCTCCGGAGGAACAATGTTGAGATTATCATTTGATTCTGCCGGTGGGTCACTAAGATCATATTCATTAAGATTGCTGCTACCAACTACGGGTACTCCGCCGGGTGAAGTGGATACGGTTTCGGCTATATTGACAATTCCACCACCAGTATAAGATTGATCGATCATATAGATCGAACCAGCACTCGCGGTTACAGAGTAAGTAAGTGCAATATCTGCAGTTCCCGCACTGCTCGAGAACAAGGATATGTTGCCTGACCACGTTAGGTAGTAGATCCCGCCAGCTTCACTCGCTGTGACCTGGATGTTTGCGGCACTAAAGGACGTCAAGCCGCTTACGGAAGCGATGTCGAAATCGCTAAATGTCTTGTCCCCATAGGTGAGACTTCCATTATTAGCCATAAGGTCAGCCAAAGTGTCTGTAGTAAGAGTCGCCTGCGCCGTTTGTATCATCGCGACCATGCCGATCGCGACACTAACAATTACTGTAGTTCTTAGTTTCATGTTGTTTCTCCTTTTCCTGAACGTCTCTTTTCTCTTTCTTCTGGTTGTTTGCGTTAAACTATATTTTTCCGTTTTATCCTTGCGCCCATTATTAACGCCCTCGCCACGTTCCGTCTATCCCCGCACGGGACATGTTAGTTCACTTTCGGGACCTGGCAGACCGACATTTTTTGGCGCGCACAAGGATCTGACTTTTACATCTCCCGGACCTGTTTAGTCACATTTGGGACACGGGAACTCGCGGGCGCGAGACCAAAAGGCAACGGACTACTACACGACCGAACACGCAAAACATGCTTAATACCAATATGCGTTCAATTTGCCACGAGTCGCCCCCTCAACGCATCCTTCTCCCCCGGTGGGGTAGAAGGTGTCCGCAGGACGGATGAGGGGGAGTTTGTATCGGTTTGACTGAAATTCAGTATAAAGGCTGAAACGCTGAAATGCTAAAATGAAGGTCACACGACTAGAGACCGTGAAACCAGTGCTTGCTGCGCGGCCGCTACGCGGCCTTACGCGGACGACGAGGCCACGAAACCAGCGATTACCGAGCGGAGGACCGGGCGCCGGACCAAGTTCAAATAAAAACAGGCCGGTCTGAGGGCCGGCCCAATTTGTGCGGCCAAAGTGTCGTTGCCTTACGGTTAAACCCCGCAATTCCTGCGCAGAACCCGGACAGCTCCTGCGGCAAACGGCAGCAGCAAGAAAGCGCCGGCCAGCATGGTCGTCGGCTCGGGGACGACGGCGTTGTGGACCTGGGGCGTAATTTCGTAAGTAATGGAGATACCGTTGGTCTCATTAAAAGTCGTGTAGATGGTGTAGGGTCCGGGCGATTCCTGAATATAGACGACGTTGTCCGAGAGGTGATAGCCAGCCCAAAACGTCGCAGCGTCCGCTCCTTCCTGTCCCTCGTAAGAGGTAAGGGTCAGATAGGTGTCGCCCTCGCTAAAAGTCATCAGGTCGCTCCAGTTCGATCTATCCGGGTTTGGAGTGTTTCCACCTTCCAACACGACGACATTACCGTCTTCGACTTGTTCACCGGTATCAGGGAATAGCGCGCCCAGACTCAGCGAGTAAACCGAATGTGTCCCGGCATTATAATAGTCACCGGGAGCACCGCCAGGCGGCTGCTGTGCCGCGTACACTATGTAGGTTTGATCAGGCAGCCCGGGTGTCAGCGGCGTACCAGGATCCAGGCTCGCCCAGGCAGACCCGGTCCACACGCATATAACCGCCGTTGCTAATACTAATTTCTTCATGTCTTCCGTTATTCTTTGACTGCGGCCGAAAACCAATTCCGCTGGCAAAGCACAAACACCATCCCTTCCCCCATGAGAGGGATGTTCCTTAACCTGAGCTTACACCGCCCATTTTCCCTGAGTCACGAAATCAATTCTACCCATTGTTGGGACATGTGTTGTCATATTTGGGACGAGCGGGGTTCCAAAACTGGCGAGGAGATAACAGGACCACGAGACTACGGAACAACAGAACGACCGCAGAATAAGAGACGTCTGCTTGCCACACGGCCACCAATACGGCTCTGTGCGGACAGTGAGACAACAGGACGAAGGGACTTTATTCTGATTTTCCTTAATCTGATACGGTTACCCCTCACCCTCTCCGCGCCGGGCGGTGAGAGGGACGGGGCGAGGGGCGGTTAGTGGCTTTTTGAAAGCACGTTGGTATCAGAGCGGAAAACAGGCCGGTCTGAGGGCCGGCCTTCTGTGTCATGATAAAATGTCGGCGTGCTAAACTGTCAAGCTGCACGGTTCTTGCGCAAAATCCGCAGTGTGCTTGCGCCAAAGGGCAGGAGCAGCAGGGCGCCCGCGAAAATCGTGCTCGCCTCGGGAACAGGAGTTCCCAAAACCTGCACATTTACATCTGATGCCTTGTCCCAACCATCGCCATCAGAGCTCCAAGTCCCTATGCTGGTTGAGTCAAGGACGCCATTAAGGACTTCGGCATAAAGCATTGAATCGTCGCTGCCTTGTTGAGGGGAGCCACTCAATGCCGCATTCGAAGCGTGAACAAATGGAACAACTGTACCATCACCAGAACCGCTCCCATCCAGGAAGAAATCATAAGTCTGCCCGGGCGCTAATGTAATATTAACGGCGAAATTAACCTGATACATGGATATGTACGAGCCTGAAGTGCCCTGGTAAAGTGCTCCGTTCGCGTATGTCGTGGGCACGATCGAGGACCCAGTTGAAGCCAAGCCGATGCTTCCCCCGGCAATACCACCCCACAGTATCGCGGTATCGGTTTCGCCCACGGTCCATAGCGTAATTTGGTTGATTGCCCAAGCTTGTGAGCTTGTGTTCTGGAACGTGTCACCCACTACGTAGTAGTCCGGCGACGTGTATTCAGTAAACGCCCACGCAACGTTCGAGCGGTCGGCGCCTGCGGCATTATTAAGGTTCGCAGTGGGGAGTCCGCGGTCAACGAGTAAATCCGCGCTGGCGCTCATGGCGGCGGTTAAACCGATTGCGATTAACATCAGGTATAGCTTTTTCATATTTGATTTTCTGTTTTGAGGCCACTGGGAAGGCGGGTTCCGGCTCGACGTCCAAGCCGTGACCCATATTCCTCCCAACAGCAGTCTGGTTTCTTCAAACTGACTAACAACAGAGCATTATGCAGAATGCCTGAAATGCTTCTATCTTGTTTGGGGACATCCATTTCCACTTTAGGGCCGCTCGTTTCTGGCGGTGACCATGCCAATAACCGCGAATTGTCTCAAAAGTTCGCCGGCACAAACCCGGCAGTTTGTTGGAGTCGGATACCGGAGGATCCAACCACGGTCATTACCTTCTCTCCGGGCTTCGGCGCCTTATGAAGCCAAGAGGACAACGGTTCCAGCAATGCAGCGAAACCTGGCGTGGCCACGACGAAGGGAGCGTGGAAAATGATGCCCGCACCAAAGCTTCATCGCGGCCGGAACAGGCGCACAAAGCTGTCCGCGCCCCTGGGAAATCTCCACCGCCCAATAGATTCCGACGGGTTGGAAGCTCGTTCCGGTACTACAAGAGCGGTGATGACGCTTGCATCAACGAAGACCTACAGAAAACAAACCGGCGGACCGACTTCTGTATTCGATCCGCCGATGCCTTTTAGGGCGTTTTAGAAAAGTACTGCTGCCGCGGCTAATTGCGCCGGGTCTGACGCCGTAGAAGCCACAGCAATCCGCCGCCCAGGCTCCCTAACAACACACTGGCCGGCTCAGGAACCTGATGGAACGACTGCACAACTTGATCAATCGTAACCGAACCTACGTTTGTTGACGTCACAGCAAACGTGATGTCCTTCGTCACATACAACACAGATTGGGCAGGGTTGACGACAAGGTTTGGGCCTTGCAATTGGCTTGGATTGCTCGGGTTAAGCTGGCTGTACGCCACTACTACCCCGCCAAAAGAACCTATAGATGCCGTTTCATCAACGGCGACCGTTCCATTGTTGGCAGTGCCGTCATAAGATTGATCAATCATATTAATCGCCCCGGGGTTCGCGGTTACGATGTAGTTGAGGACAACATCCGCGGTCGCAATCCCGGTGGAGGTAAAGGACATATTGCCCGCCCAGGTAAGATAATCAACGCCGCCACTCTCACTTGCCGTGACAGTAATGGCGGTGGGATCAAAGGTAGTCAAACCACTGACTTGATAACTGAAGCCGCTGAAGGTTTTGTCGTCAATGGTGAGGGTTCCGCCGTTAGCAAGCCCAGCCAAAGTGCCGCTGTACACCTGGCCGAAAACCGGGGCGCTCCCCAAGGCAGCGAGGACGCCACACGCCAGCATCGTTTTGACCAAGCCCTCAATCGGATTCCAAAAAAGTTTCATAGGTCTTAGATTGATTATCGCGCGAGCCAATCCAGCCCTTCACTTCCGCTTGGCACATCGCTGCTTTTCTCTGCCGGTATGTTTTACCACCATCCGCCTTCCCTTGGCAAGGAAAAAGTTAAGTTTTTTATTCACAGCCGCGCACGGGTGCTGTTTTAACCAGACAGAAAGGCCAGTGAGCCTCAGAAAATCGCGCAAATGCTTGCGGCTGTTAATGATAAGCCACGAAAGCCAGGCCGGCTTTCCTCCAAGTATCTGACCGATGCGCAACAGTTTTGCTTTGGGCGGCGGCGGGACATGTTGAATCGCTTTGGGGACATGGACGGAACCGAGCGGCCAACGGGCACAGAGCAAGTCAGGCCGCACTGTGCGGCGGCGGCAGGCGAATTTTGCCTCGTTCTTTTTTAAGGAACCAGACCGTTCCAGAATCAGCGTAGCTGTGCCGGCAAAAAATCCCGTCCGTTGAATTTCCTCCAGTTTGCGGAGGCCCGGCCCGAATGTTTTCGGTTGTGCCGAGACGCCATTACTCTCTACGCGCGGTGTCTGCAGAAGCCGGCGTCGGATGAAATTTCGCGCCGGGCCGTCCGCAGGTGACTCGGGACAATCACAGTCACAATTGGGACATCAAACCCTGAATAATCTTGACTTTTCTCCACGTGCGGGTAGTTTCGCGGGCGGTAAGAGTTGAGAACCCGTTGCCAGGAACACTATCATATTCAGCATTCACATCGTGAGAATCACCAAAGTCCTTTCAGTCATTACAGGCGTCCTGGTGTCAGGGGCGGCTGCGTTTCAAGTACAGGCGGCAGTCAACTTCACTAACTTGTTTTCATTCAGTCAAACCAATGGTGCTTTTGCCAGTGCCGGATTGGTACAGGCAAGGGACGGTAATTTCTATGGCACCACGGCCTTCGGCGGTTCGGGAAGCTACGGCACCATATTTCAAATGACTCCGTCGGGAGCTGTGACCAACCTGCTTTCGTTCGGAAACACGAATGGCGCAGGACCTCGCGCCGGGCTGGTCCAGGGCGCAGACGGCAGCTTCTACGGCACGACTTACAACGGCGGCAGCAACAATGCCGGCACGGTGTTTCAACTCACCACCAATGCGGCGCTGACCACGCTGACCACGTTTGCCCTCGGCACCGGTGGTCATCCACTCGCAGGACTGACACTCGGCCAGGACGGTAATTTCTACGGCACGACCTCCTTCGGCGGGACAAACATCGGCGGCACGGTGTTTGAATTGATGACGAACCAGACGGTTACGACCCTGGTTTCATTTGACGTCAATAATAGTGCCAATACGGGCAATAGTCCGTACGCTGCCCTGGTGCAGGCTAACGATGGTAGTCTTTATGGCACGACTGAATTGGGTGGTACAAACGGAGGATACGGCACCATCTTTAAACTGATGACCAATGGGACATTCGCCTCCCTGTATTCTTTCAGCGGCACCAACGGTGCCAATCCCTACGCCGGGCTGGTGCGGGGATCGGACGGCAATTTTTATGGGACGGCCTTTTCCGGAGGGGCCAACGGTTACGGCACGGTGTTCAGATTCGCGACCGATGGCACACTGACGACCCTGGCTTCATTCGGCAACACGAATGGCGCCAATCCGCAGGCCGGCCTGGTACAGGGTTCGGATGGCAATTTTTACGGGACCACCTCGGCTGGCGGCGCCTACACCAATCAATCCGGTTTGGGCTACGGGACGATCTTCAAACTCACGACCAATGGAACACTCACGACTCTGGTGTCATTCGATGGCACGAATGGCGCCTCGCCGCAGGCCGCGCTGGTGCAAAGTGTTGATGGCAGTTTTTACGGCACTACAGCCCAAGGCGGCGCTAACGGATACGGCACGGTTTTCCGGCTCAGTGTCATTGTTCCACCGCCGAGTTTTCTTGCAGTGGCGGCCACCGGCGGCACGCTTACATTGACCTGGAGCGCAACCGTGGGACAGAGTTACCAGATGCTGTACAAAACCAATTTAACCCAGACTGTCTGGAACAATTTGAACAGCTCGCTGGTCGCCACCAATTTCGTGATGACGACGTTCGATGTCGTTGGACCCGACCCGCAACGGTTTTATCAAATTCTCCTGCTGCCTTGAAAACCGGCTGGAACCCGGTGCGCGACCGTCCGGGGCGCGACGACCCGCTTTGCTTTCGAATTGATACCTGACGTGACGGCTCGTCTGTGGACGGATTTACTCCCGGGCTTGCGTTTGAATCTCCGTTTGTTGCCTCGGGCAAATGTCCCCGCCAAGCTGCGAATGGTGTCGTATCGCCTCTTCCCCCGGCCGATTAAATTGCCTGTTGACTTCGTGCGAAGCCGGGCTACGTTTCCACCGCCTCCCGGGTCACTGCGCGCGACTCAAAGGAACGCGAGGAAAGGCGCTCGTACAGCCCGCCAGGGCATAGGCCGTTGACGAATGAGGATCACCGGCGCAAGTTTATCCTGATGAAACTCGAGCACCAAACGGTGAGCCTTACGCGGGGGCATTGACAGGAACGGTCGTCATATGAAATCTCATGCCAGACCTGTGGCGAGAGCTTTCAAGGCCGAGCCACCCGGCTCAAGCCGAAGGATATTTATCGTCGAGGATCACCCGGTTTTCCGCGAAGGCCTGGTGCAAATCATAGCCGGTGAGAAAGATTTGATGGTGTGCGGCGAAGCCGGTGAGGCAGACCACGCGCGCCAGGCCATTGCCCGGCTCAAACCGGACCTGGTGCTGGTGGATATCACCCTGCCGGGAAAGAGCGGCCTGGAATTAATTAAAGAGCTACGGTCGCGGGACAGCAAGATCAGGATTCTGGTTGTGTCCATGCACGACGAGGCGCTTTATGCTGACCGCGTGCTGCGGGCGGGCGGGGACGGTTACATCATGAAACAGGAGGATCCGGATGAGATCGTCCACGCCATGCGTGATGTGCTGGCCGGACATATCTATGTGAGCGAGGAAGTGCTGGCGCGCGCCACGAAAGCTTCCCAGGCGGGCGTTGCCAAACCGGAGGCGCGCGCGTTGGACGTACTCACCGATGAGGAGCTCAATATCCTGGAATTGCTCGGCCGGGGGAAAAACAACGACGACATTGCCCGCCAGCTCCATCTCGAGGTGAGAAAGGTTATCGCGCGATGTTTGCAAATGCGGAGAAAATTGAGACTGAAGAGCAACAACGCCTTGGTCCGCCATGCGGCTTTCTGGGTGGAGGAAGGTGTTTAGCAAACAGGCGCGTCCGGTTGGCAACGGCCAGTGTGACAGTGCGGCCACTGCGGGTCGAGTGGGGCCCGGATCATCCGCGCCGCTTGCACGGGATACGCACTTTGATGCTGGTTCCCTTTCTTGGCGCTGACACGACCTCGCAGGCCCCGCCTAATGACAAGGCCCGCTCGCGCATATTGGTGAGACCGATCCCGCGCCCCTTTCCATTGTCAGCCCTGGATCCGTTCAGAGCAAACCCGCGCCCATCATCCCGGATGCTTAAGATGACGGCGTCGCCCTGGGATGAGAGTTGCAACCGGACCATTTTGGCATCGGCGTGTTTTTCGATGTTGGTGAGGGCCTCCTGCACGATCCGAAAGAGATTCAGCTCAACGGCGGGTGGCAGGCGCCCGCTGAGGCCCGCGGTGTCACAGCGCACGGTCAGATTTGCTCGTGCCTGAATTTCCTTGCAGAAGTTGTGGCAAGCGGCAGCCAAGCCGAGCTCGTCCAGGTCGCTGGGCCGGAGGTTGTGTGCGATGCGGCGGTTTTCCTCCAGCGCCCGCACCAGCAGTTTATCGCAACGTCCCAGGATCTCCCGGGCTGCCGGGTTCAGTGTCCCAAGCCGGCTTTCCACGTGACGCAGCCTCAGCTTGACGGCAGCAACGACTTGATTCACTCCGTCATGCATTTCACGGGCCACGCGCAACCGCTCGGCCTCCTGGGCCTCGATGATCCGCCGGGGCAACCGTCGAATTTCCGCTTCGGCCTGTTTGCGCTCGCTGATATCCTGAACGACGCTCACCCAGCTTTTCAGCCGGCCCACTTCATCCCTGATGGGCATCACACTGTGTTCGGTGGGAAACACGGTTCCATCCTCGCGCCTCATCTGGAATTCGAAGTCGCTCAGGAATCCCTTGTCTTCAACTGCGGCACCCACATGGCCGGCGAACTGTTTGGCCTGGGCCTCATTCACATGCAAGGAGGCAGCTGTCCGCCCAATCAACTCTGCGCGAGTGTAGCCAAATATCTTGGCTGCGGCTGGATTACATTCCTCGATGACATTCGTATCGGCATTGATAACGCAGACCGCCAGGGGCAGGCTGTGAAGTGTTTTCTCCAGCAATCGCCGATTGGCCCGTAACGATCGCTCCACTCTGATCCGGGCCATGGCGCCGGCAGCTTGAGCCGCAATCACCTCCAACGCCTGCCGCGACCTGGCGGGCACCTCACGACAAACATGAGACCCCACAGTCAGTACGCCAACCACTTCTCCACTGTGTTGGACGGGGAGAAGTTCCATGGCCAGCAGACCTTCCCGCTGGAGTTCACGCACGATGCCGGTCAATGGTCCATCAACCCGATGAGCGCTCGCCCGGGCCACGCGGGCGGAAGGGGTTGGCGCCGAGTCCGCGGCAAAATGGGAGGCGCGTTTGGCGAAGTCGTCCGAATAACCCCGGTGCGCTACGAGATTCAGCGCCTTGGTTTCCGGGTCCACCAAAAAGACTCCACCACAGTCGACCCCCTCGTTCTGAAGGGAGATTTCCAGCAACTGGACTGCCGTCGGATTCAAAGCGATGGTCGAACTCAGAAAGGTGCCAAAGTCACGCTGGGTGTGGAGCAGCCTTTCGGCCCACTTGCGCTCGCTAATGTCCTGCGCTACCCCCATCAGTCCAATGACGCGGCCATCGCGGTCCAGGATTCGCGAGGTACTCAAGAAGACGGGGAATTCCGTGCCGTCTTTCCGCAGGTCCAGCACTTCGCCCCGCCAGCCGCCCTGGCGGCTTTGCGCCAGAATCTCGGAAATCAGCGCCGGTGGATTGTTCGGAGAAAATAGCACGTCCGGGGTTTTCCCCAAAATCTCCGCGTGTGTGTAACCGTAGGTTTGCAAGAAGGCGCGGTTCACAAAGCTGAGCCGATCGTCCATATCCGTGATACAAATCATTTCGGCCGTGCTTTCAACGGCATGAGCCAGCGTTACCAACTGCGCTTCCGCCCGTTTGCGTTCGGTGATGTCCTGGATGGTCCCCTCGAAGTATTGAACCGCGCCGGTGGCGTCACGAACAACATGCGCATTCAAGCTCACCCAGATGATGCTGCCGTCTTTGCGGTAGTTTTCTTCTTCAAACCCTTGAATCGCTCCCCGCTCCAGCAACAAGCGTTTCATTTCAGCTCGTTTTTCGGGTGAGACATAAATTTGCCGTTCAATGTCGGTCACGCTGGACATCATTTCCTCGGGCGATGCGTACCCGAACATCCGCGCCAAAGCAGGGTTGGCGATGAGGAGATGGCCATCTGGCGTGGACCGGAAAATTCCTTCGGTAGCGTTTTCGAAAATGCCGCGGTACCGGGCCTCCGCGATCCGCAATGCTTCCTCAACTTGCTTGCGCCCGGTGATGTCTTCGGCAATCCCGACAGTCCGGTAAACCTTCCCCGCTTCGTCATGAACGGGAAACCCGCGGTCCTGGATCCAGCGGATGGCGCCATCCGGTCTGACGATGCGATAAACCTCGTCATACTGCCCGGAAACCTGCTTGGTCAGAGCCGCTTCCAGAACGCGGTTGCGATCATCCGGGTGGATGGCTTCGACCCAATCCCGGGGACAATCGTAAAGGCTTTGGCAGGTCCGTCCCCAAATTTCCTCATACGCCGGACTGACGTAGATTATGTTGTTCTTCCCCGGGTCGCTCATCCAGAATACTTCCCGGATGTTGTCCGCCAACTGTCGAAAGCGTTCTTCGCTGGACTGTAAAGCTCTTTCCGTTTGCTTTCGCGCGGTGACGTC